>Ga0210122_1000773_pt1 | contig 11111 bp, 12 predicted proteins | sample Muzzi_CordB_D2_FD_185530 | JGI IMG/M metagenome (GOLD analysis project Ga0210122, IMG submission 185530) | Wetland microbial communities from San Francisco Bay, California, USA, that impact long-term carbon sequestration - Muzzi_CordB_D2 (SPAdes) | ecosystem: Environmental > Aquatic > Marine >... | reverse complement strand
TCCACTACCGCCCGCAAATCGCGGTGCTGAACAACCTCGAGTACGACCACGCCGACATCTTTCCGGACCTCGCGGCGATCGAAACCCAGTTCCATCACCTGATGCGCACGATACCGGGCAACGGCACCGTCATCAGCAATGGCTCGAGCCAGAGTCTCGAGAGCGTTTTGGCCCGGGGCTGCTGGAGCCAATTGCAGCGGTTTTCACTCGACGGGGAGTTCGACTGGCGCGTCGAGCCTGTCAAATCCGATTGCACGCAACTGCGTTTTTACCACCAGCAGCGGGATGTCGGCGTTCTGACCTGGAACCAGACCGGGCGTCATAACGCGATGAACGCCTGCGCCGCCGTCGCGGCCGCGGCCGCGGCTGATATCGCCCCGGCCACCGCGATCGAGGCATTGTCTTCGTTCGGGGGCGTCAAGCGCCGCCTCGAGCTGATCGCGCAGGCCATGGGCGTGTGTGTATACGATGACTTCGCCCATCACCCCACCGCTATCCGGCTGACGCTGGAAGGCCTGCGGCGCAAGGTCGGCAGCGCCCGCATCCTCGTCGCCCTGGAACCGCGCAGCAACACGATGCGCGCCGGCGTGCACGCCGACGAACTGGGACCCGCCCTGATCGCCGCTGATTACGTATGGCTCAGGGCCGGCGACGGGATCGACTGGGACCCCCAGATCGCGCTGGCACCGCTGGAAGGGCACTGCCGGGTCGTCACCCAGGTGGACGACATGCTGCAGCAGATGATGGGCAAGATCAAACCGGGCGATCACGTCGTGTTCATGAGCAACGGCAGCTTCGCCGCCGCCCCCGCCCGACTCAGCGAGTTTCTGCAAAGCGGGAACTAGCGGGGGGCAGGCCCGCCGCCGGGTCAGTTCGACGGCGCCGCGGTGGACGCGCTGGGGGCGATCCTTTTCCTGATCAGCAGCATGCCGGCGTCGGCGCGCCGGACGTCCACCGCCTTCTCACCGGAAAGGACGTCCAAAAGCACGCCGGCGTTCCCGGGGAATGCACTCCAGTAGCTGAACAATCCGAACCTCTGGACCAGCTTCTCGCGCGCGACCTGGCCGAGGTAGACGACCTGGCCCGTCGGTTCGAGGCGCAAGCCCGAGTCCCATAGCCTCAGCGTGTCCTGCATTTTGCCGTCGCCGCCGAGGCGCTGCAGCAGCAACACGTCGGCGTGACCGAGGTAATCCCGCTTCAGCGGCGGCAGCGTCAGTTCGCTGGCCTCGGGGTTCAACGACAGTATCAGCCAGCGCCAGCCCGCCACGTTCGGCGCCTGCCAACCGTGCGCTTCGAGAACGTCCGCCAGCCCGGCGGGGTCACCCGCGTACTGGAAGTTGAACTCGCGGGCGGCGACGGTCCGCACTTGGGTCCGCAAATGCGGCAACCGCCGCCACCCGTCACTCCACCACCGCTGCGCCGGTATCTCGTGCCGCGGGAAGGACAGCTTCAGCGAGGCAACGTCGGTATCCAGGTTGCGGTCCACCTGCCAGGCGAAAGTCAGGGAGAGCACGCTGAAGAAGATCAGGCTGGCGGCCAGGCCGCTGAAAGATCGCACCGCCCTTTGCCGGTAAGCGATGCCGACGATGATCGTCCAGGTCAGACCCAGCGCCACGCCGATCAGTGCGCCGCTGAGCCAGTCGAGGCCGAGGTATAACCGCGCCGATACCAGCAACGCCAGCAGCAGGGCCGTGATCAGGTACGGCCACTTGCGTTTGCGGCGCTTGAGTTCCCTCGCGGTCATGACCGCGTAATAGCCCAGGACCACCGTGGCGAGGGTCAGGGCGTCGCTGGGGTTGAAAATGCTGTCGTTGCCCGCCTCGGCCAGCAGCGGTGTGGACCGCAGCGTCCAGCCCAGCAACAACTGCAGGGCCACGCCGCCGCCCATGGCGATCAACCAGTGCAGCGCGGCCTTGTTACGCCCGGCGCCGATCAGCCACAACAGCACGGCCACCGAGGTCGGGATCAGCACGCCGTAGCGGGACAGCTGCGTCAACGCCACCATGAACGGGTCGGCCACGTGGTTCCTGAGGCTCAGCGCATAGGCCTCGACCGCCCGGTCGATGAACTGTGGATGGGCGGAGAACGGCGACAGGAACAGCAGCACGACGATGCCCCAGAAAAACAGCACCACCAGCAGACCCATCATGGCGATCGACAGGACTTCCGGCTGCGAGGAATCCAGCAGCGGCCCGACGACCCGCTTGAAGACGGGATGCCGCCGCAGCCAGCGAATGACATGCCGCATCCAGCGCGCCGACCGGCTGGCCAGGAATTCATACAGGGCCCACATGGACCACCAGGTCAGCCACAGGACGACAACGCCGATGATCAACACCAACGACAGGCGGCCCGCGTATTCGGCCGCGATCTGCAGCGAGGCCCCAAAGAGCATGCCCGGCAGCAGGTAGGCGGGCGTCCAGACAATGCCGGCGGGTATCGCGACCAGCAGAAAACGGCGTGTTTGCATACCCAGCATACCCGCGGTAACGGGTATCACCGGCCGCAGCGGTCCGATGAAGCGCCCGGCGAGCACGCTCTTCGCGCCGTGCGCGCGAAAGAACTCGCGGCCTCGCTCGAGCATTTTCGGAAAACGGGAAAACGGCCACAGGTCCGGCAGGTGGTCACGGTAACGGCGGCCGACCGCGTAGCTGAGGAGGTCACCGGTGAATGCGCCGAGAGAGCCCCACAGCCAGACCGGCCAGAGTTCGATACCGCCCAGGCTGATGATCGCGCCGATACCGAAAAGGATGATGATGCCGGGCACCAGGATACCGATGAAGGCCAGCGACTCCACCATCGACATCACGAAAACCCAGAACCCGGCCCAGCCCGGATTGGCGCTCAGCCAATTCAGCAAATCCTGTGTCCAGCCAGTGTCCATTACACCCCGTAATTTGCAGCTAAATCGCTTGTCGCTGAGTTATAATATACGGCAAAGAATTGACGCCTTCCTGTCAAACGGCCCCCATACCGCAAAACCACGGAGCGTTAGCGCATGCCGGCATTGAAAGACAAGACCATATTTATCACCGGGGGTTCGCGCGGAATCGGCAAGGCCATCGCGCTCAGGGTCGCGCGCGACCGCGCAAACGTCGTCATCGCGGCCAAAACGGCCAGCGAGCATCCAAAGCTGCCCGGCACCATCTATACGGCCGCCGATGAAATAGAACGGGCTGGCGGAAAGGCGCTGGCGCTCCAGCTCGACGTGCGCGACGATGAGGCCGTCGAGGCCGCGATGCAACAGGCTGTCGAGCACTTCGGCGGGCTCGATGTGCTGATCAACAACGCCAGCGCCATCACCCTGGCGGACACGCGACACCTGCCGATGCGGCGATTCGACCTGATGCACGCGGTCAACGTGCGCGGCACCTACGCCTGTTCCAGGGCCGCGATCAAATACCTCGCACAGGCCGGCAACGCCCACATTCTCAACCTGGCGCCGCCGCTCAACCTCAAACCCGTCTGGTTCAAGCGGCACGTGGCCTATACCATCTCGAAGTACGGCATGAGCATGTGCGTGCTCGGCATGGCCGAGGAGTTTCGCAGCCTCGGCGTGGCGGTCAACGCGCTCTGGCCGCGCACGGTCATCGCGACATCCGCGATCAACATGCTCGGCGACCGCGTCAATCAGGAGAACTGCCGCAAGCCCGAAATCATGGCCGATGCGGCGTACTCCATCCTCACCCAGCAAAGCAGGATCACGACGGGCCGCTTCTTCCTCGACGAAGACGTGCTGCGTGCCACCGGGATCACGAATTTCGATCATTATGCGGTCGCGCCCGGCAAGCCGCTGATGAAAGACCTGTTTCTCGACGCCTGAACCCTTCCCCCTGGCCGCGGCTCAGCCCTGCGCGCAGATTTCGAATGCTTCCCGCGCCGCCTCCAGCGTCGCCGCGATGTGTTCCTCGCCGTGCGCCGAACTGACGAAACCTGCTTCGAAGGCCGACGGCGCCAGGTAGACGCCCCGCTCCAGCATGGCGTGGTAGAAGACCCTGAACCTGTCCACATCGACGGCGCCGGCCTGCTCGAAGTTGACGATCCTGTCCGCGTCGCTGAAAAACAGGCCGAACATGCCGCCGGCCCGTGTCGTCGTGAACGGCACGCCGGCGCCGTCGGCGGCCCGTTGCATACCATCGGTCAATGCCCGTGTCGTTGCGCCCAGGGTTTCGTAGAACCCCGGGGCCGTGATCTGCTCCAGCGTCGCCAGACCGGCAGCCATGGCGACCGGGTTGCCGGACAGCGTGCCCGCCTGGTAAACCGGGCCCGACGGCGCGACCAGTTCCATCAGTTCGCGTTTGCCGCCAAAGGCGCCGACCGGCATGCCGCCGCCGATGACCTTGCCGAAGGTGGACAGGTCCGGCTCGACGCCGTACAGCGACTGCGCGCCGCCCAGGGCGACACGGAAACCCGTCATCACCTCGTCGAAGACCAGCAGCACGCCGTGCCGGTCACAGGTCTCGCGCAGCCCTTGGAGGAACCCCTCCAGCGGCGGGATACAGTTCATGTTGCCGGCCACCGGCTCCACGATCACGCAGGCGATTTCGTCACCCTGCCGGCGCAGGCAGTCCCGCACCGCATCGAGGTCGTTATAGGGCAGGGTCAGCGTGAGGTCCGCGCAGGCGGCGGGCACGCCCGGCGAGGTCGGCACGCCCAGGGTCAGCGCGCCGCTGCCTGCCTTGACCAGGAAAGCGTCCGCATGCCCGTGGTAACAACCCTCGAATTTGAGTATGCGGTCGCGGCCGGTCGCCGCGCGCGCCACGCGGATCGCGCTCATCGTGGCCTCCGTGCCGGAGTTGACCATGCGCACCATGTCCAGGCCGTCGATCAGTTCGCACAGACGCTCGGCCATCGTCACTTCCGCAGCCGACGGCGCGCCGAAGCTCAGCCCCTTGTCCACTGCCCGCCGCACCGCCCGGATGATTGCGGGATGGGCGTGACCGGCGATCATCGGTCCCCAGGAGCCGACGTAGTCGATGTACGCGCGGCCGGCGACGTCATACAAAAAGGGCCCCTCGGCGTGGTCGAAAAACACCGGGTCCCCGCCGACGCCGTTGAATGCGCGCACCGGTGAGTTCACACCGCCGGGGATATGCCGCCGGGCGCGTTCGATCAGTTCCTTGCTGCTCGTCATTGTCGTCTTGCTTCCACCATTCAAAAAACCGATTTTAACCCGTATAGTGTCGGATTAGGCACCCGGGGTTGCATCCGTCGCACGCCGTGCGGCGGGCCAGGGTTTATAATCAACGTGAGGAACTGGCGTGGGAGAGAGTGATTACAAGGTCTGGATGTGTGTCATCTGCGGCTGGATTTACGACGAGGCAAAGGGTTGCCCTGACGAAGGGCTCGCCCCAGGCACACGCTGGCAGGACGTGCCGGAGGATTTTGTCTGCCCTGACTGCGGCGCACCGAAGGAAGACTTTGAAATGATCGAGCTTTGATAGCCGCCACGGAGAACGACATGGCACGTACCGCAGGAGTTACACGGGATCGGCGCAACGCCATGATCGGCGGTGTGTGCGCCGGCCTGGCCAGGCATTTCGGCTGGTCGATCAGTGGCACGCGCGTCGTTTACGTGCTCGTTTCGATCCTGTCGGCGGCCTTCCCCGGCATCCTGGTCTACCTGGTTCTCTGGCTGCTGCTGCCGGCAGACGACGACTGAACCGGTCAGGCAATACCGGTCCTGAGCCGACCGTTCGGCAGTAATTCGAGCCACCTGCATGCCGGCCCGCATGTATCGGGCGTGAATTTACACGCCCCCGGCACACTGTTGATGACACTCGACGGGCTGCCCAGCAGGGCGGTGCCCCGGCGCCTGCCGTCGAATGCCTGGTGAACGTGACCCCAGACCACCGCCTTGACCTCCGCGCAGGCGTCCGCCAGGGCCAGGAAATCCTCCGGTTCCAGCAACGGGTAGCGGTCGATCCACGCGCTGCCCACGGGCACCGGCTGATGGTGCAGCGCGATCAGCTTCGGCCGCCCGTCGGCAGCGGCCAGTACCCGCCTGAGCCCGTCGAGCGTTCGCCTGCCCAGCCGCCCCTCGGGTCTGCCCGGCAGGCAGGAATTCAAGCGGATGATCTGCCATCCACCGTGCTCCGAAAGCGCCGGTTCGTGCAGCGGGCTGCCGGGGAAAAACTCCGCCACGAGGGCCGGGTCGTCGTGATTGCCGGGCAGTGACAGGACCGGCACACCGGCGGCATCGAAGCAGGATTTCAGCTCGCGGTAGGACGCCGCGCTGCCGTCCTCGCTGAGGTCGCCGGAGGCCAGTAGCAGGTCGGGTTCGAAGACGCCCGCCTTGCGCAGCGTGATCCTGAGGTTCTTGCGGGCGTCCTCGCCCCGGTAGCGGGCATCCGGGTCACCGGATAGGTGGCAGTCCGTAATTTGCAGGACACGCACGCCGCTTCAGTCGAGATCGAGCTGCAGCCGGTCCCCCGGCCCGATCCCCAGCTCCCTGGCCTTGCCCGCATTGAGTTCGAGCACGTACATCGCCGGCAACACGCTCGGGTACGTCGGACAGCGCCTGACCCGGCACGGCCGTGCATCGAGGGAGGCGCTGACCAGTTTCAGGCTTTTGTCGAAAAAGAGGATATCCAGCGGGATGCGGGTGTTTTTCATCCAGAAGGAGCGCGGCTGCTCGTCCTGGAAGACGAACAGCATGCCGTGATCGGCGGGCAGGCTGTCACGGTACATCAGGCCCAGCGCCTGCTTCTCGCTGGTGTCGGCGATCTCCACGCTGAAGCGCTCGCCGCCGATGACGACCGCCGGCCCGCCGTAGGCGCAGGCCGTGCAGGCGCCAAGCAGCAATATACACATTAATAAACGCATCGCCCGCATCCGCTCGTGGGGAACGGGCGAATGATAACAGGCAATCGGGGTGATTGAAGCGCTATCGGGCCTTTTCAGGTGCCGCCGGCCGCGGCAGGCCTTACTTCGGGGGCTTCCCGGACGTCGAGCGCGAGCATGACGTCGTGGAACTGGGCCGGCTCGATATCGCCCATGACATTGATGACCACGACCTCGTCGTCCTCGGCCGAAACGACGACGAGTCCGTGTATGCCGCCGCCGGCGGATCTCGCGAACATCTGCACCAACTCATCGTCCTCGTGCAACAGCATGACAGGGGACCAGCCATCGTTGCCCAGCTTGTCGCCCAGTTGGGCGAGGCTCTGCTGGACGCCCTTTCCATCGCCGCGGACTTCGTAAGCACGGACCCGCACGCCGTCGAGACGACGCAGCAACGACTGCGTTTCCGGGTCGTCGACCACGAACCGCGCCGCGAAATGCAGCACCGCGGGGCCCAGCGACAGACTGATGACCCGGTGGGTGCCGGCCAGCCGCGCTGAGCCGAGGTCCGCGAAGCCGTCGTTGCCGCGCGGCGCCGTCACACCGCAACCGTTCAGCATGAGCGCCAGGATCGCCACGGGGGCAAACGCAAGACGTTTCACGTTCTTCCGCCCCCTATTCCAGGTTCAGGGCGCCGTCCACATTGACGTCGAGGCCCTTCATGACCTTGCCGAGTTCCTTCGGGTCGAGCTGGCCGATGATGTTGATGAACATCACTTCCTCGCCATCCACCGTCATCACCGTCATGCCGTCCATGATCTTGCCTTCGGTCTTCATGTAGATAAACACCTGTTCGTTGTCCTCGTTGACCTGGACCACGGGTTCCCAGCCCCTGGCCTTGAGGTTGGCCTTGACGTCGGCGAACTTCCTTTTCGCCGCCGCGGTGTCGTCACCGGTGGCGTAGCCGAATACGCGCACGCCCTGGAGCTTGGAGAGCATCTTGGCCGTTTCCGGGTTGCTTTCCTCGCTCATCGTGCCGACGAACTGCAGCAGCGTGCCGCCGATATTGATCGAAATCTTCGGCTCGCCATAGGCGGAAGACAGATCGCCGAAATTCACGTAACCGGGCAGGTCCTTGAGTTCGTCCTCCTGCGCCAGCGCCGGCAAGGACGCCAGCGCGAGCAGGACGCCGGTAAACAGGGTGTTGATTAGGCGGTGTTTCATGCTTTGGTCTCCTTCGCAGATTGATACTGTGATTTGATGTCTCTGAGCACGGCCCCGGCCACGGCGTCCGTCAGCGTGTTGCCGACTTCCGAGCGGACCTCCCGGGCGGTAAAGTGTCCGGCCCTGTCCAGGTAGGCAAAGGCGAGCGCGAGATCGCGGCGGGCCTTTGCGACGTCCCTGGCGGAGGGCTTGTCCGGCTGCACGAGGGTCAGCGCGATGATGATCAACGGCACGGCCGCCAGCGCCGCGGCCCACTGCGGCCGCCACAAGCCGGGCAAGCGCGACGTACGCTCCTGCCTCGGTATCGCACGCAACCGCTTGCGCAGCCGGGCGGGGGCCTTGTCGACACGAATCGTGTCCATTGCCTGCTGCAACTGCTGCGCCTCGATGATGGCGCGTGCCAAATCGCGGTCAGCGGCGGCCTCGCGCTTGAGGCGCTCCATCCCGCCTTCGCCGAGTTCGCCGTCGAGCAGGGCGTTGATCTCACGCTCCCATTTCTCATCGTGTTCGTTCATGGTCTTACCTCGCTGAGCTGTTCTCGCAACTCCTTTCTCGCCCTGTGCAGGTAAACCTTGACCTGCGACAGGCTCAATTCCAGCATCCCCGCGACCTCCTCGTAGCTGTGCTGGTTGACGTCACGCAGCACCACGAGGGAGCGGTAGGGTTCCTTCAGCCGGCCGATGGCACCCTGCAGCCAGCGACCGAGCTCGCTGCTCGCGGAGCCTTCCAAGGGCCCCTGGTCGTCAGCCCCGACCTGTGTCTCGTGCAACTCGACGTGGTCGCGCCGGCGCCGCAGCCGGTCCAGGCAACCGTTGCGCACGACCTTCATCAGCCACGGCCGGACGCGCTCCGGGTCGATCGTTTCCTGGTGGCGCCAGAGCTTGATGAAGGCGTCCTGGGTCGCGTCTTCCGCTTCCTGCGCATCCTTGAGCAAATAGCGCGCCAGCGTCCACGCCTGGTCCTGGTAGTCCTTCACCCATTGCCGGTACCTCTTGCTCACCACAGCGTACCTGAGCTATTTCTGAACCTTTTCGCTCGCATCCAAAGTTCCAACGTCGCCGTTGCCCGCCGCGTGGCGGCCCGCCTCCCGGGCCGCCCTGTTCTCACCCAGAATAAATCAGGCGCTTGCCAGAATATACGCAGCCGCGAAGGAATGGTTACAACCGCGGGCCCGGCCATCGGCGAACCCGCGCCACCGGCACCGGGCGGCGGCGTGCGACGACGCTCAAAAAAAGCGCTTCCATGCTCTTGAAATCATTGTTTCGCAGCCCCAACTCTGCTTGCAGGCTGCTGACGTGTGCACTGACACGTCTACAGGCACCAGACAGACCGCCATGGTTTGCCCGTGGCGGTCACTTGTTCAACTAAATAATTTAGGGAGAATCTGATGAAACTTCGTCCTTTACACGATCGCGTGATTGTGAAGCGAATGGAAGAAGAACGTGTATCCGCCGGCGGCATAGTGATTCCTGATTCCGCAACGGAAAAGCCGATTCGCGGTGAGGTGTTGGCTGTGGGTAACGGCAAAATTCTCGAAAACGGTGAAAAGCGCGCGCTGGATATCGAGGTCGGCGACACCGTGCTGTTCGGCAAATATTCGGGAACTGAAGTCAAGGTGGATGGCGAAGAATTGCTCGTCATGCGTGAAGAAGACGTCATGGCAGTGATTGAAGGCTGATAACCCCTTCGAGCTGACAACCCTTTTACAGAATGAATGAATTGAGGAATATACAATGAGTGCGAAAGACGTACGTTTTGGCGAGGACGCCCGCAGCAAGATGTTGCGAGGCGTCAATGTTCTGGCCGATGCCGTCAAGGTCACGTTGGGCCCCAAGGGCCGCAACGTGGTCCTGGACAAGAGCTTCGGCGCCCCGACCGTGACCAAGGACGGTGTTTCCGTTGCCAAGGAAATCGAGTTGGAAAACAATTTCGAAAACATGGGTGCGCAGATGGTCAAGGAGGTTGCCTCCAAGACGTCTGACGTCGCTGGCGACGGCACCACCACGGCGACCGTATTGGCGCAGGCCATGTTGCGCGAGGGGCTCAAGGCCGTCGCCGCGGGCATGAACCCGATGGACCTTAAGCGCGGCATCGACCAGGCCGTCCTGAAGGCCGTGGAGGCGCTGAAGGGCATGTCGACCCCGTGCGCGGACAGCCAGGCCATCGCACAGGTCGGTTCCATATCCGCCAACTCCGACACCGAGGTCGGCGAACTGATCGCCGAAGCGATGGACAAGGTCGGCAAGGAAGGCGTGATCACCGTTGAAGACGCCTCCGGCCTGGCCAACGAGCTGGACGTTGTCGAAGGCATGCAGTTCGACCGCGGTTACCTGTCGCCCTATTTCATCAATGACCAGGCCAGCATGAGCGTGGAGCTGGAGAACCCCTACATCCTGCTGCACGACAAGAAGATCAGCAATGTCCGTGACCTGCTGCCGGTTCTCGAAGCGGTCGCAAAATCCGGCAATCCTCTGCTGATCATCGCCGAGGATATCGAGGGCGAAGCTCTGGCGACCCTGGTGGTGAACTCGATCCGCGGTATCGTCAAGGTCTGCGCGGTCAAGGCCCCCGGATTCGGCGACCGCCGCAAAGCCATGCTTGAGGACATCGCCGTGCTGACCGGCGCGACGGTGATCTCCGAAGAAGTCGGCCTGGCCCTGGAAAAGGCCACCATTGAAGAGCTGGGCTCCGCCAAGAAAGTCCAGGTCAACAAGGAAAACACCACCATCATCGACGGTGCCGGCAACAGCGACGACATCGCCGGGCGGGTGAACCAGGTGCGTGCCCAGATCGAGGAGGCGACTTCCGATTACGACCGTGAAAAACTGCAGGAACGCGTTGCCAAGCTGGCCGGCGGTGTCGCCGTCATCAAGGTCGGTGCCGCAACCGAGGTCGAGATGAAAGAGAAGAAAGCCCGCGTCGAGGACGCCCTGCACGCAACCCGTGCGGCCGTCGAGGAAGGCGTTGTGCCCGGCGGCGGTGTTGCGCTGGTACGCGCACTGGGCAGCATCCATGACCTCAGGGGCCATAACGAAGACCAGAACGTGGGTATCACCATTGCCTGCCGGGCCATGGAAGAGCCGCTTCGCCAGATCGTCATCAAC
>Ga0210122_1000768_pt1 | contig 11178 bp, 12 predicted proteins | sample Muzzi_CordB_D2_FD_185530 | JGI IMG/M metagenome (GOLD analysis project Ga0210122, IMG submission 185530) | Wetland microbial communities from San Francisco Bay, California, USA, that impact long-term carbon sequestration - Muzzi_CordB_D2 (SPAdes) | ecosystem: Environmental > Aquatic > Marine >... | reverse complement strand
AATAAAGGATTTCGATGCGGCAATACGAATAGCTCCCGGCTTCGTGCGAGCGTATCACGGTCGCGCCCTTTCCTACGGACGTATCGGCGACAACGATCAAGCCATCAAGGATTACAGTGCCGTGACACGTCTCGACCCCACCTATGCCCCGGCCTATAAAGACCGTGGTTCCCTCTACCGGCGCATAGGCGAATATGACTTGGCGATCCAAGATTTGGACGAGGCGATACGTCTCGATTCCGGTCTTGTCTCGGCCTATGATAGTCGTGGCGCCACTTATCAGCGCATGGGCGATCATGACCGCGCTATCAAGGATTATAGCGAGGCGATCCGTCTCGATCCCGACAATGCCCTAGTCTATCGTAGTCGTGGCATTTCCTTTTCGGAACAGGGTAATCGCGAACGGGCTATCTCGGACTTTAGCGAGGCGATGCGCATCGATCCAAATTATGCAGACGCTTATAATGCTCGCTGCTGGGAATACGCGCTTATGCGCCGGCCCCGTGAAGCGCTGCTTGATTGCAACGAAAGTCTGCGTTTGCGTCCGGACGATTTCGCGACACTGGATAGTCGGGCCCTAGCTTACTGGGTGCTCAAAGAGCATGCCAAGGCGCGGGATGATCTGGAGCGCGCCCGCCAGATTGAGCCACGCCGACCGTCGTGGCAGGTTCGTTTTGCCGAGTTCGAGAAACTGTTCTGACGGCTCGCCCGTTTTCAGCCAGAAAACACCTCATTGGTCAATCGCCAGCGGCAGCGGCCGGTCGATCCGGATTCCTGTCGGCGTGACTTCGCAGGCATGGCAAAATGCCTCTACGCCGCGGGTGCGGGCCTCGGCCAGGGCTGCCGCGTAGCCGGGGTCGATGTCTGCAGCGACGCGGAAATGGTCGCAGTCGTTGCGCTGGACGAGGTAGAGCATCGCCGCGCGGGTGCCGGAGTCGACCATATTGGCCAGTTCCGCCAGATGCTTGGCGCCGCGTTTGGTGACGGCATCGGGGAACTCGGCGGCCGTCGGGTTGGCGCCATCGGGGCGGCGCAGGGTGACCGATTTGATCTCCACGTAACAGGTGGGCTGCGCCCCATCCTCCAGCAATATGTCGATGCGGCTGTTGGCGCCGTATTTTACCTCGCGCCGCAGCGAGGCGTATCCGGCCAGTTCGGGGATTGCGCCGACACCGATGGCTTCCTCGCCGATGCGGTTGGGATGGGCGGTATTGATGCAAACCAGATCGCCCCCGGTCGTGCGCACCAGCTCCCAGCGCCAGTCCAGCCTGGCCTTGGGGTTCGTATTGGGCGACAGCCAGACCTCGGATCCGGGCTCGGCCAGCCCCATCATCGACCCGGGGTTAGCACAATGGGCGACGATTTCATCGCCGGAGTCCAGCGCGATATCGGACAGGAACCGCTTGTAGCGGCGCAATAGCGTGCCGCGGACGAGGGGGGTGGGAAATTCCATCGCCCCAAACTAGAAACGTGCCGCCGTCACATCAAGTCTTCACTGTGGTTTGGCGTCCAGCATAACCTTGAGCACATCGATCGGCGGCATGTCGTCATGGGCTTTGGCCACGGCCTTCATCTTGTCGCCAGACGCCGCTTCGATTCCGGCAGCCTGGAGACGGATCAACATGGTTTCCAGCGGCACACCCGTGGTTTCGGCGACCTCGTCGAGGGTCTTTTGCCCCAGACCCGTGCCGCTGTATTTCAACTCCACCTCTTCGGCGGTTATGTTCGCGGTTACCGGCTCCGGCGCGGCCGGCTGCACACGCTCGGTGATGGCGGCCCAGAGCAGCGCCGGCGTTACGCTATTTGCCGTGGCGATATCCTGTACCCGCTGAGCGGGATCGTCGACCCGGTAGCCGGCATCGCGTAGCGCGTCCAGCATGGCGCGCGGCTCCATACCAGTGCGCATCCCGAGAACCTTGAGGCTGACATCCTCGGCATGGCCGAACGGGGGTTCCGCCCAGCCTGCCGCGGCCCAGGAGTCCTTCAGCGTCTCGTTGAGGTTGATGATCCACGAGAAGGGAGGCCATGCGAACAGCGTTCCGATCAGGATGACGCCGACGGCAGCCGCGCCGATCACGCTTTCGGCGCGCAGACTCAGGTAACCCGCAAACTTGTCGAGGAGATAATGCTTGAACGGCTTCCAGTTGAAGAACAGATGGATCAGTCCTGCCAGAACGAACAGGAGACTGAAGACGATGTGAACGGCGGCCCAGTCTGTCTTCTCCAACCCGAGGAGCGCCCAGTCGGTCCAGTAGGCGACGCGGCCCGGCGGCGTAACGAAGAGGACCAGGCCGGTGACTGTCATTACGGAAAATCCGCCGAAAACGATAAAGGCGACAAGGCCGCGCGGCCGGAACTTGCTCTTGCGGGTCATGGGGGTACTCCTTGGGCGATCGGCGCGGGAAGAATTTACAATATTAGAAGTGTGTAATATAAACGCAAGGGCGTGACGCAGATTTTTTCCCATAAGCTGCCGTCCAGCCCATGGGCCGCGGAACTGGCCGGCCAATCGGGATGAAGGGGTTAAATTGCTTGGCCTGAACCCTGTTGCGTCGTAGGGTTGCCGTCACAGGATGAGGCATATCAAACGAGCCGAAAGGGGAGGGCCGTAAAATGTCGCTCGATCTGATAGCGCGCGCCGGGTGGCGCATTCTGGCTTGCGCTGCACTGCTGGCGCTGGCCGGGGCATGCCAGGCCGAAAAGCTGGCCAAGGAAGACCAGCCGCTGGTCACGGTAAAGGGCAATGTGGCAACCGAGGACGGCGCGCCAGCCCGCGACTGCAAGCTGGAATTCTACGACACCGCCACGGTAAAGCCGAACTATATCTGGGACGTTCCGGCCAATTTCAGCCACAAGCTGCAGACGGCCAAGGTCACGAAGGACTTCTATTTCCGGGTGCGTTGCAAGGGCCAGCGCATGGCCGCGCGCTCGCGCATCTATAATATGGACTATCTATCCCACAACGATTTCGTCATCGATCTGGGCAACTTGACCGTGGGCGCCGGCATGATCGCGGTGACAGGGCAGGTGACGACCCAGGATGGCTCGACCCCGGCAGCCTGCAAGCTGGGCCTCTATACCGGCTTCCACAGCAAACCTTCGGTAAGCTGGGACGTCGCCGGCGCCATCGCCGTCAAGTTCGAGCGCGAGAAGGTAGACGGGCATTTCCAGTTCCGGCTGGACTGTGCGGGTTATTCCCAGCCATTTAATTCGCCCAAACGCCCAGAAAGCTGGCTGGACGAGGTCGGTGGCAAGATTGAACTCGGCGCGATGCTGGTTCGCAAGTAGGCCTCTCTGGACGCAGGGAAATCAACCGGCTCGGCGAGGACGCGGTGGGCGAGCTGGGCAAGGCCTTCGTGCCGCCACTGATCTGCCAGCCGGTCTACGCCAACATCTGCGCCATCGACCGGAAAGCCCGCAACGAGCACATCAAGCGCCCGAAAACCGCGATCGCAAGCGGCAAAATAATATGCGCCGAAGGCAAGAAGGACTGCGCGAAGGAGTAGGGGCGTGGCTCGGAAATAGAGCCCTGCCCTTCCGCGGGGCCAGTTCCGGGTACTCGGTAAGGCCTGAGCCTTTGCGCCAGACCGGACGAAGGGGGATATGGGCATTTGGGACTGGCGCGGTCGCCGGGCTGAGATGCTGGTTATTTCATGTTCATGCACTTTCGCCCCGGTGGGACTTTCCGCTATGATCGGGTAACGATTCGATGCGGGATGCATTCATGGCCGACGCGAAGATCTACACCGCCGCGTTGCTGATTATTGGCAACGAGATTCTGTCGGGACGCACGACGGACGCGAACACTTCCTATATCGCCGGCCGGCTGAACGCGCTGGGGATCAGGCTGTGCGAGGTGCGCGTGGTGCCGGATATCGAGGCGGAGATTGTCGATGCGGTGAACGCGCTGCGCGCCCGCTATTCCTATGTCTTCACTACCGGCGGCATCGGGCCGACCCATGACGACATCACCGCCGACTGCGTGGCCAAGGCCTTCGAGGTCGCGCTGGAGGAAAATGCCGAGGCCCGCCGAAGGCTCGAGGAACGCTATGCCGAGACCGGGATCGAATTGAACGAGGCGCGGCTGCGCATGGCGCGCGCGCCGGCGGGCGCCGTGCTGATCGACAACCCGGTGTCCGCTGCGCCCGGCTTCCAGATCGGGAACGTCTTCGTCATGGCCGGTGTACCAAAGATCATGCAGGCGATGTTCGAAAGCCTGCGCGAGCGGCTGGTGGGCGGTGACCCGCTGATCTCGCGCAGCATTTCCTGCCGCCTGCCTGAGGGAAAAATCGCCCAGGGCCTCGGCGAAATACAGGCGCGCCACGCGGGAGTCGATATCGGCAGCTATCCCTCCTATTCCAGCAGCGGATTCGGGGTCGCCGTGGTGCTGCGTCATTCCGATCGGACGGTGCTGGACGCGGCGGCGGCGGAAGTCATTGAACTGATTCGCGATTTGGGCGGGGATCCGGCCGAGCAGGAGATTTGACACCGGTGGGTTGAATCACTTGCGACTCCGAAGGGTCGGCTGTTCAAGGGGATCGATATGACGAATCATGGTTTATTCGATAAATGTTCTGTTAATTTTCCTAAAAACTGCTATACTTATGGGTCGTAACCATGACGAGTGGGTGAATTTGTGAAAACGAAGAATATGCAATTCGGCCCCGGCGATACCATGGGGAGTACGGCCCGCCTGATTCTGTTGGGCAGTATCGATGCTTGTGAGCCCCGCCGCAAGCGGCACCGCGCCGGTCTCGGCACGGGATTGTTCTGGCTGATGTTGCTCACCACGCTGGGCGTTGGTGCTTGGCTGATTATCGACGGATTCCAGCGCGGCCTCATCGCGCTGCCGCTGACCTGAGGTACCCTCGGGCCGCCGTGCACCCTGGTGCGCCGACGAACAAAACAATCTTTTCCATTACGGGCCAAGGGCGCTATTGTGCGCCCGCGTGCCCGCTTGGCGAAATTGGTAGACGCAACGGACTTAAAATCCGTTTCCTTCACGGGAGTGCCGGTTCGAGTCCGGCAGCGGGCACCATAATCAGGTTCTTGAGCCACCCCTGGCGATATCCAAAATCTACGGCCCGGCGGATTGCGCCGGGTGGCTGGGCCGCTTTGCAGGTGCCTCAAAGTCCGACACGATTCGACGCGGTGTAGCCGGAGGACTCCCGAATGGAAGAAACAAAGATCGATGCTGCCGCCATGGGGCGCCTGGCCAAGGCCCTGACTTTCATCTGCGGGCCGGATAATGCGACCGTGGCCGCCCTCAAGGTGGCCGCCGAAAGCGGTTCCCCGCAGGACATCGCGAAAGCCCGCAAGCTGTTTCTAAAATTGAAGCCGGGAGACCGCCGGGCCGCATTGACCATGCTCGCCGACTGAACCGCGCCGTACCCGGGTGCGGCCGGATGTTGCTCTAATGATCGGAGCCGTGCAGGATTTTGTCGCGCAGGCCGGTTTCGTAGCCCAGGCCGGCCGGTGTGACGACAATGCTCAGCGGAAAGACGCCGGCCGCAGCGAGGCCCTTGCGCACCAGTGCCAGCCATACGCCTTCGTTCTGTAGCCCGGTGGCGTCGCTGGTCATTACGACCCCTGTCCCGACATGGAAATGATTGCCGTGCGGCGCGGGAATGGCGAGAATCCGCGTGCCCCCGGTGGTTTCGTCGCGCTCGGTAATGCCGGGATCGCCCGCCAGTTCCTGCAGGACGGTCAGGGTTTTGAGTTGAAGATTGTTCAGCTTCAGCGGATTCGTTTTCGGTGGCATGGCGGTCCTCACTGGTTGGCAGCGGGCAAATAAGCGCCATGGCAACGCTCTGGTCAAGCGCCGCGCGAGGCGGTAGGTTTCGAAATCGGGAGGGCAGGGAAATGACACAGGATCCGGAAGGCCTGATTTCAGAGAAAACCGTGGCTAGGTTCCAGCGCGACGGCGCGGTGGTGCTGCGCCAGGTATTCGCGCAAGACTGGCTCGACCGGCTGGCGCGGGGAATCGAGCGCAACCTGCTGCTGCCGGGCCCGATGGCCAAGCAATATACCGATCCGGATGCGCCCGGCCGGTTTTTCGGCGATTACTGCAACTGGCAGCGCATTCCGCAATACCGCTATTTCATCACCCGCTCGCCGGCCGCGGCGATGGCGGCGCGGCTGATGGGGTCGGCGAGGGCGCAGTTCTTCCACGAGCATGTTCTGGTCAAGGAACCGGGCACCGAGGAACCCACGCCCTGGCATCATGACCTGCCCTATTACTGTGTCGATGGGGACGATACGGTCAGTTTCTGGACGCCGCTGGATCCGGTTCCCGAACATGTCTGCCCGAAATTCGTCGCCGGATCGCACCGATGGGGCAAGCTGTTCTATCCGCGCATGTTCAGGGACGGCGAGAAATACGATTACAACGGGTCGGACTACGAGCCGGTGCCCGATATCGATGGAAGTCCCGGCGACTATGAAATCCTGTCCTGGGCGCTGGAGCCCGGCGATACGCTGGCCTTCAACTATAAGACCCTGCATAACGCGCCGCCCAATCCCGGGCCCGGGCGGCGGCGCGGTTTCGCCCACCGCTGGCTGGGCGACGATGTGCGCTTTTGCGAGCGGCCGGGCAAATCCTCGCCGCCTTTTCCCGAGATGGGCGTCGACCTGAAGCCGGGCGACCGCATGCGCGAGGACTGGTTCCCGGTAGTCTGGCCGCAGCAGACGGGCGGGGAGGGCGCGCCATGAGGCTAATCGGCTATCACCGCTCATCGGCGGCCTACCGGGTGCGAATCGCGGTCAATCTGAAGGGCCTGACGGTGGAGCACGGCTCGGTACATCTGGCTAAGGGTGAACAAAAACAGCCGGCTTTCGCTGCGCTGAACCCGCAGAAGCTGGTGCCGGTGCTGGAGGACGGGCGGGACCGGCTGTTCCAGTCGCTAGCCATTCTGGAATATCTCGAGGAGACACACCCGAAACCGCCGCTACTGCCGGTGGAGCCGGCGGCGCGGGCGCGGGTTCGCGCGCTGGCCCAGATTGTCGCCTGCGAAATTCACCCGCTGAACAATCTGCGCGTTCTGGGCTACCTGACCGGTGAACTGGAGATATCCGAAGAAGCGAAACTGGCCTGGTACCGCCACTGGATTGCCGAGGGGCTGGGGGCGCTGGAGGCCATCCTGGCGGGCAGCCCGGATACCGGCCGCTTCTGCCATGGCGATATGCCGGGGATGGCCGATGTTTGCCTGGTGCCGCAATTGTTCAATGCGCGGCGGTTCGATTGTCCGTTAACCGACTATCCCACTCTGTTGCGCATAGATGCCGCCTGCGCGGCACTGCCGGCATTCCAGGACGCCGCGCCCGACAAACAATCCGACGCAGAATGAAATGGGCGGCCAGGTGGCCGCCCGTTGAATTCTTTCCGGTCTTTGCCGTTCGGTCACGACCCGAATTTTTGGACAATCCGCCCCAGATCCTGTTCCGACAGTTCGCCGGGCTTGAGTTCGCCGGCGCGCGCAGCGGCAATAGCGGCAAGGATATATTGTTTCGGCACCGCGCCGCCGATCACCGCGCCGTTGATAACGAAAGTCGGCGTGCCCTGGAATTGCAGCGCTTCGCCCAGCTTGAGGGTCTCGGCAATGTAGGCCTTGATTTCGGGCGTATCCATATCCTGCACCAGTTTGTCCATGTCGAGTCCGATATCTTCGGCGATCTTCAACACTTGTGCGTCGGAGGACAAAGATCCGCGCGCGCCCATCAGCGCGTTGTGGGTTTCGATGTATTTTCCCTGCTTGTGGGCGGCCATCGCAACCCTGGCGGCGGTCAGCGAACTTGGGGCGCGGCCGGAAAGGATCGGGTATTCCTTCCACACGATCCGCAAATTCGGATCGGACGCCTCGATCTCCTGCATGGTGGAGAACACCCGCTTGCAGAAGGTGCAGTTGTAATCGAAGAACTCGATCAGCGTAACGTCGCCATCCGGATTGCCACTCACCGGCGTCATCGGGTGGTGCTCAAGCTTGTCCTGGTGCGCCGACATTGCCAGCGCGGCGTTCTCGCGCTCCTGCTGGACCTGCATGGCGCGCAATTTGTCGGACACTTCCAGCAGGATTTCCGGATGTTCCACGAGATACTCGCGGATGAATTCCGGATTTTCCTTCAGGTAGCCGCCGATGATATTTTCGATTTCGGCTTTCTGCGCATCGCTGAATTCCTGGGCCGAAGCCGCGGGTGTGGCCGCCAGCATCATTGCCAGGCCTATCGCCGCAACGAGATGCCCGGAAGTCGAAATATATTTCATCGGATATTCCTCATTTATATGTCTTACCCACGCTTGAAGCGGCGCAAACTATCAGATGTTATGCAGTGGTACGAGTTGAGAAATCCCTAAAGCCGTCAGTTTTCACGACAAAGTTATGTCGCGGACGCCCGTCAGCCGGGTTTGTCCATCCCTTCCATGAGGAAACGGATATCGAGTGCTCGCGAATGCATGGGCGATCCGGGCGGCAGCAGTTCCAGCGCCTTGGCCACGTGGCGCTCGACGCCCTTGCGGTCGCGCTGCAGCAGAGCTTCCTCGGCCAGCGCATAGGCGGCAGCCCCGAAATCCTCCAGCCGGCCGTAACCCGTCGCCAGCAGCCGCCAGGCATGGGGCATTTGCTGTTCGTACCGTGTCGCCTGGTTCAGTTGCTCGACAGCTTCACGAACGGCATCCGGGCTGTCGAGTTCCAGCAAGGCCTGGGCCAAATTCATTCTCAACAGCGGCAGTCCGTTCGAAAGTTCCACGGACCGACGGTAGGGATCCAGTGATTCGCCGATCCTGCCCGCCTTCCACAGGACATAGCCCTTGGTTTCATAGAAAAACGGGTCGTTCGGTCTCTCAGCGATAAGGCCGTCCATTATCTCCACGGCATCGTCGGTGCGGTGCAGCTTTTCCATCGCGTGGACCCGCGCATAGCGCGCCTCGACGCCGGTATCGTCGGCCTTGTATCGAGTCAGCGTCCGTTCCGGGGGGTCGATATAGCCGTTCAGCTTGCCGCGCATGCGGCGTTGCAGATAATTCAGCAGATCGCTGGGTGGGATGTCGGAAAATTTCGACTGTTCCACATGGGTGCGCACGGCGGTGATGCGTTCCTGGCTCAGAGGATGGGTGCGAAGATAAGGATCCTGGCGGCCGGCGGCGAGAACTTCCTGGTTTTGCAGCTGATTGAGGATGTCCATAAGCCCACGAGCCGACTGCCCGGTATCTTCGAGATAGCGCAGCGCGGCCTGGTCGGCCTGGCTTTCCATGCTGCGATTGTAATGCAGGAAAGACCCGGTGGCGGCTGACTGGCCCATAGTGGCGCCGGCGATCAGGGCTTCGGGATTGCCGCTTGCACCCGCGGCGACGGCGCCCAGCACCAGCGCGATCACGGACTGGGCGCTGGCGTTGCGCATGTTTTCCTGCATCTGCGCCAGATGCCCGCCGGCAATATGGCCGGTCTCATGCGCCAGCACGCCGATGATGGCATTTGCATCCTGGGCATTGCGCAGCAGGCCGGTATTGATGAAGATGCGCTGTCCGCCGGCGACGAAGGCGTTCAGCCGGTCGTCGAGGACAAGATGGACAGACAGCGAGCCGGGCACGAGCCCGGCTGCTTCTAACACTGGCCTCGCGTAGATGCGGATGGTATTTTCGATTTCCGCATCGCGAATAAGCGGTATCTTTCCGGAATTTTGGGCAATCGAAATGGCAGGCACTGCGGATAGCGCCAGGGCCGCGGCAACAAAAAAGGAAGCGATCAGGCGTATGGGCTTCAACGAACTATATCTCCATTGCGGCTACAAACTAACCGGTCCCATGCGCCGGCGCAATCGTGCAGCCATTTCCGCCACGGCGGCGCTGTTTCTGCTCGCCGGATGCGCGTCGACTGAATTAGATCAGGTGTTGCCTGGCGGAGTTTTCAAGGGGGCGGTCGTTGCCGACGAACCTTTGGCGGCCCGCGCGGCCATGGAAATGCTGGCCAAGGGGGGCTCGGCGGCGGATGCGGCGGTGGCCGCCTATTTCACCCTCGCGGTAACTTATCCCTCGGCGGCAAGCCTCGGCGGTGGCGGTGTCTGCATGGTTTCCGACTGGGACCGGGGGGGGGTGTTTGCACTCGATTTCGTCGCCCCAAAATCGTCGGCAACCGACGCTTACCGGGCAACGGCGGTGCCGGCCAATGTGCGCGGCATGGCGGCGTTGCATGCCCGGTACGGCTATCTCGACTGGCGCACGCTCCTGGCGCCGGCCGAAAAGACCGCGCGATTTGGTGAGCCGCAAACCCGGGCGTCCGCCACGGCCTATGCCACCGGAGGCGAGGCGCTGTTGGCGCAGACCGAGGCGAGGGAAACGTTTGCACCGCGCGGCGCTTTGCCGGGCGAGGGGCAGTCCCTGCCGCAATCCGACCTTGCCGACGTACTGGCGGAAATCAGGCTCAACGGCGCAGGTTCCCTGTACAAGGGACCGCTGGCAGACAGGCTGGTACGGGCGGTCGAGAAGGCCGGCGGGTCGCTAGTTCGCCAGGATCTGTGGAATTTCAAACCGATCTGGCAGCCGGTAGCCGGCGTGCGATATGGTAACGACCGGGTCTATTTCGCGCCGCCGCCCGCCGGTGGCGGCCTAGTAGCCGGCCAGATGTGGCAGATGCTGGCGGGCGGCAAACGCTTTGCCAGGGCCGACCAAGGCGAGCGAAATCATCTACTGGCCGAGTCCGCGCGGCTGGCGTTTGCTGGCCGCGCGCGCTGGCTGGCCTCCGATGGCACGAATATGCAGCCCGGCGACCTGTTGTCCGAAGAAGCGGCGAGCAAGAATATGGCGGGCTACAGCGCGACGAAGACGAGTGGACAAGGCGGCGCCGACAATGGACCGCCGCGCCAGTCCGGGGCTCCTGCCTCCACCGGGGTGGTGGCGATGGATTATCTGGGAGGGGCTGTGGCTTGCAGTTTCACCGCCTATCGGCCCTTCGGAACGGGGTGGATTGCGCCGGGCACGGGCATATTGCTGGCGCCTTCGCCGGAGCCAGCGGACAGGAATCCATTGTCGCTAAGCCCCGTCATGATCTTCAATCCGCAGGTTCGCTCGATGAAATTCGTCGGCACAGGCGGTGATGGAGCAGAGGGGGCCACGGCACTTGTCAATGTTGCGGCCGCTACGGTGATTGGCGGTCAGCGACTGGACAAGCAGATCGGCCGACCCCGGGT
>Ga0210122_1000767_pt1 | contig 11181 bp, 7 predicted proteins | sample Muzzi_CordB_D2_FD_185530 | JGI IMG/M metagenome (GOLD analysis project Ga0210122, IMG submission 185530) | Wetland microbial communities from San Francisco Bay, California, USA, that impact long-term carbon sequestration - Muzzi_CordB_D2 (SPAdes) | ecosystem: Environmental > Aquatic > Marine >... | reverse complement strand
CGCGGCCCTGGTGTTGGGTCGCGTCGACGTGGAACGGATAGCCCCCGGACTCGGCGATCTCACGGCGCAGAGCCGGAATCGCTGCGCGGTGCAGCGCCCCCAAGGAGCTCAGAAACCGGTCGCACAAAGCCGAGATGGCTCCGTCGCAGAGTCGGACGCCGAGCTGCGACTCGACCCGTCGGCGGATCTCGACGCGTTGGTGACGCTCCACATTCCGCAGGCGCCCGACCCAGGCGATCAGATCGTAGCCGTAGCGGTGGCCCGGCGCGACGATCTCGCGCAGGCGCTGGCTGCGCAAGACGATCGGGGCCGCGTGGACCGGCGCACGGCACACGCGCTGGATTTCGCGCACCTCGACGGCACCATGGGCGAGCGTGACGAGCTGGCGCCGGGTGGTCTTGTAGACCGTTGTCGCAGCCCCGCACTGCGGGCAGTGCTCGGCTTCGGCGGCAAACGTCAGGCCTCCCGTGCGCTCCACGGCCTCCTCGATCCGCGTCAGATCCCAGCCGCGCAGCTCGGCCAGACCCCGCAGCAGGATCACGAGCTCGGAAGCCCCCTTTTTTGACCGAGCTCGTAGCGGTCGAAGACCTCCTCGACGTCGCGCAGCACAATCGGCGGCGAGTACCCCTTGAGACGCCGCACCACCGCCTGCGGGTCGCTCTTGGGATGGCGTAGCAGCACCAGCAGCACCTCGGCGACGATCTCCAGGGGCACCTGCGAGCGTTGCGGCAGCGCCGCGTGGCTCTCCCGACGCCGGGCGAGCTGGTCCGCGCCCGTCTCGGGGGCGACGTAGACGTAGGCCGGGCCAATCTTTTCGCGCTCGATCTCGCCGCGCCGCAGCAGCGTCGTCAGGATCGGCTGGAGCTTGACCCCCAGCAGCTCCTGGAGCTCGCGCAGGGTCCAGCCCGCCTCGGCCTCGCCGACCAAGCGCCGCACCGTCGCCGTCAGGGTGCCGTCGCGCGAAAATCTCACCCCGCGGTAGGACCACAGACCCCATCGATCGAACACCCCCTCGTCGAGCAGCGCGTAGTAGCGGCTGTTGTGGTTGTAGCTCGTGCGGTAGCCGAGCGTGCACAGCGCCTGGCGCACCGTCCAACCGGAGACCCCACCGAGACGGTGGCGCAGCTCGACGAGCGTCCAGACCGGACGCTCCCGGAAGGCCTTGCGGAGTCGCAACTCGTGGGTTGGGTTCATGCCGACAGTATACTTCAATCCATATCAAAATAAAATACCAATAGATTCTCGCCAAGACTTCCGCTTGCCTCTCGTCCTCCCAGAGCGCTCAGACCCGGTCAGAGGCCGAATTCTGCCCGAAACACCACCAAGTATGCGCTCCAAGAATATTCAGCAACTGACCTGGAATCAATGGGTTACGACTGATCCAACCGAATCCTGACGTACAAGCTGGATGATCTATTCGGGCGACCAGACGGACGATTCATGCGGAGATTGGACATCTCGTGGGAAGGGGGCCCTGCCGGTGACGCGGGCGGGGAAAGCTGCTATCCGGTCGTCGGGGGGATCACGCAGCTATAACGGGCCGGCTCTTCCGCTCCGGTCCGCCGCCGTCACGCCTGGGCTTCGTGGTCGGTCGGTTCCGGGTGGGCTTCGGTCCGTCGCATGGAGCCTAGCCAGCGGGGGACCTGCTCGGCGTAGCGGCGGTACTCGTCGCCGAAGCGGTGGCGCAGCAGGGGCTCTTCGCCGAAGACGATGATCAGGTGGAAGGCGAGGGTGCAGACGACGGTGTAGAACGCCAGGGCCGCCTGGCCGAAGAGCAGGGCCTCGCCCACCAGGGCGATCACGTAGCCGACGTAGATCGGGTTGCGGCTCCACCGGAACGGGCCTTCGATCACCAGCTTCGCGGGCGGGTCGGTGGGCACCGGCGTACCGGAGCCCCGGCGGCCGAAGAGAAGCGTGCAGCGGACGAAGAGGGTGGCCCCGACGGCGATCAGGAGCACCCCGAGGGCCCGGCTCACGGGGTGGGTCCAGACCGGCCAGCCGAGCTCGGCGTTGAGCGCCCGGACCTCGTGGGGCCAGTAGAGGAAGACCAGGCTCAGGAAGGTGATGCCGAGCAGAATGGAGAGGGCACGGCGGATCAGAGCGAGAGGCGTCACGGGCTGAGCTGGATCGGGCGTCGTCGGGGTCCCTCCGGAGCGCTCCGGAGAGTGTCTGTGCCACCGTGGGACGAGCCTACCAGCACGGTTGCGACAACGGATACCTACCCATTCGGGCGGTAGACCCTGAATTTCAGATCTATTAGTCTTTTTCGGCGTTCCAGCCCGTTCAGGATTCGAGACTATGGAGAATCGACGGGCCATCGACCAAGGTGGTCTCCAAGGTCGGAATCGCCAGCACGATGATCCAGAGCGCTGCCACCAAGTACGCGATTCGCGCGGTCTGCTATCTCGCCGGCTGCTGCGACGGCGCGCCGGTCCAGGCGCGCGAGATCGCGGACGCCCTGGGCATCCCGTACCACTTCCTGTCCAAGATCCTCCAGGATCTGGCGCGCAAAGGGGTCCTGGTTTCCATGAAGGGGCCGGGGGGCGGCTTTCGGCTCGTCCGGCCGCCGGAGGAGACCAGCCTGTACGACGTCATCAGCGTGGTGGAGGGCCCTCTCTCCGATACCGAATGCATGCTCGGGCTGGATGCGTGCTCGGACGAGGCGCGCTGCCCGATGCACGATTTCTGGAAAAGCTACCGCGCCACGTTTCGCAACAAGATGGAATCGATCTCCCTGGTCGATGTGGTCCGTGCGGCCGAGAAGAAGAGGCAGGTCCGCGCGGTCGTGGAGGCTATCGAGTGAGCAGCTCTCGCCATAATTCAGAAAATCAGATCCGAATGTCTCAACCTGGCCGCCGCCGGCCGGTCGGGCCCGCGGCGCGGGCCCTGGCGACCGTCCTCGTGAGTGGCGCGGTGCTCGGGGCGCTCGCGCTTCTCGCCCTGGGCGTGCCCGCGGTCGTGGCGGCGCCCGCCGGAGCGCCGGCCTCCCTAGACGCCCCGCTCGACCTGATCGTCACCGAAGTGCCTGCCAGCACGGCCGAGCCGACGCCGTGCGGCGAGGGCTCCCGGGTGGTGCGGTGGGGCGGGGGTGGGGAGCGGCAGGTCCTGAGCGGCGCGATGACCGCCTGCGATCCGGTGCTCGACGCCGCGGCCGGGCGGCTGGTCTTCCGGGGGCGCTCCGGCCAGGACGGCGCCTGGCGGATCTGGCAGCTCACCCTGTCGCCGGAGGGGAACGCCCACGGCACGTCAGTGCCGGTCATCTCGGACGCCACGCCGGTGCCGATCACCTCGGGCGAGCAAAGTTGCGGCTCGCCCTTCTTCTTCCCGGACGGTGGTGTGGGCTTCCTCTGCGACGGGGACCTCTACCGCACCCCTGCGGGAGTCGAGCCCGGGGCCGGCGGTGAGCCGGTGCGCTTGACCTCGTCCGGCGGGGCCTTCGAGGCGGCGAGCCTGTTGCCCGACGGCCGGCTGCTCCTCGCGAGCCGGAACGGGGCCGGGCTGCCGCTCCTGGTGACCGCCCAGCCCGACGGCACCTGGGCCACCCGCTGGCGCGACGCCCCGTTCGCCGGCCTCCAGGCGGCCCGGCCCGTGGCGCCCTCCGGGCTGCTCCTGGCGGTCGGAGGCGGCTCCCAGCACGCTGACGGCGCCGGTCTGTACATGGCCTCCCTGATCGATCCGTTCGCGCCGCCCCGGCGCCTTGCCGCGATGGCAGGCGGGGAGCTCCGCGACCCGGCAGGTCTGCCGGGTGGGGGCGCCCTGGTGGCCTACCGTTCCGCTCCGGGCGAGCGGTTCCGGGTGGGCCGGGTGGCTCCGGAGGGCTCCGATGGGGCCGGAGAGGTCGTCGAGGTCGTCCGGGACGGCGAGGGCCACGCGCTCCAGCCCCAGGCCCTCGCCCCGCGAACCCCGGACACACCGTTGCCGGGGATCGTCAAGCCGGAGCTCAACACCGGCTACCTGGTGCTGTTCGATGCCGCCCGCTCCGATCTGCCGGAGCTCGAGGGGATCGGCCGCGCCGACGTCACCGCGGTGCGCATCTTCCCCTGGGGCGACGGGCCGCGGGGCGCGACGGCGGTCGACCTCGAGCCGGCGGCCGACGGCTCGGTGTTCCTGGAGGTGCCGTCCGACCGGCCCTACGGCATGGCCCTGGTGGGGGCCGACGGCGCGCTGATCGGACCGGTGGGAGGGCCGTTCTGGGTCCGCCCGAACGAGCGCCGGGCGTGCATGGGGTGTCACGTGTCGACACGCTACGCGCCGCCCAACGTGCGGCCCTTGGCGATGACCGCTGCGCCCCGGTGGATCGGCTGGGGGGCCGAGCGTCACGGGCCCCGGTCCGAGCTCGTGGAGGGCTCCCATTGAGAAAGAGGCTCGCCTGGGGGTGGCTGGTTCCCTTCGCACTGCTGGCGGCGGCCGTCGCCGTTCCGTCCGCCGCGGCCGATCGCCCGACCCCGGCGGATCGGCTGGAGAAAGAGCTCGCCGAGAGTGGGACCGCGATTCCGGTGCTGGTCGAGATCACCGCCCCGATCGAGGGGGTCGTTGCCTTCACCCTGCCGATGGCGCCGGGCGAGGTGGCCCGCGGAGAGGGGGTGGAGGTGGCAATCACCCCCTTGCCCGGAACCGACGGTGCGGCGCTCAACGGTCGCTGGGTCGCGGCCCGCGGCCTGGAGGCGCGGCCGGACGGGTCGGCGGCGAGGGTGGGCGTCAGCTTGGGTGGCTTCGACGAGCTCGAGTCGTCCGATTTGCCACTCGTCTTTCTGGTGTCGGTTCGGCCGCAACAGCTAGCCGATCCCACGACCATCGAGCCGGTGGCCGAGCCGGCCGGCCAGCCGACCGCCGAGCGGGGTCGCGAGGGCGTCACGATCCAGCGGACCGCGCTGGTTCGCCTGGTGGACGTTCTCCTCTGGCGGGGTGAGGTGGCCCGCCTGGGGTCCTCCCGGCCCGAGTGGTGGGACGGGGCGAAAGCGCGTTTCCCCGCCGGCACCGACCCGAACGATCTCGACGCCAAGATCGAGTTCGTGCAGGTGGCTTACGCGGAGAAGGGGCGCCCCCACCGGGCGATCCGGCTGTTCGAGGAGATCGCCGAGAGCGCGCTCCCCGACGGGGAGGAGGCGGGGGCCGCCGCCGACGAAGGGCACCTGCGCTCCTGGCTCCGGGCCTGCCACGAGATCGCCCACCTCTACGAGGGCGCCCTCCAGGACGACGCGCGGTCGCTCGGCTGGGCTCTCCGGTGTGGCAAGGCGCCGCTCGCGGACCCGGTCGAGGCGCGCCAGAACCGGATCGCCGCGGACCTCGCCGTGGCCCGGGCCGTCGAGGGCATGGAGCGGCGGGGGACCATGGTGGCGCGGGGTGTCGACGCCCTGGGGCTCTACCGGCTCCTCGCCCGGGACCTGCTGCTCGATCCGGACCCCTACGGCACCCTCCTCCTGCCGCAGATCTTCCTCCACATGGGCGATCTGGAGCTCGAGACGGGCGCTGACGGGACCAGGGGGGCCAAGGCCGCCGCCGAGGGCGCCTACCGGGCGGCCCTGGCCGCCGCCGGCCGGCTGCCGGAGGGCGTGCCGAGCAACTACAAGGCACCGGGCTCCGCGGCCCAGGCGTCGCTCCGGCGCCTGTCGGTGAAGGGCCTGGAGCTCTCGAAGGTGCCCGACGGTGAGTACCGGGGCGAGGCCTTCGGCTACAACGCACCGATCGGCGTGCGCATGAGCTTCGAGGGCGGCCGGTGCACCGAGCTCCACGTCGAGGACCTGGGGGACAAGCGCCCCCTCGACGCCTACCGGGTGCTGCCGGAGCGGATCCTGGAGTCCCAGACCCTGGAGGTGGACGCGGTCACCGGCGCCACCGTGACCTCCCGGGCGATCGTCAGTGCCGCCACCGAGGCGGTCTTCGAGGCCGTCCAGGGCCCGTCCGGGTTGGCCGGGGCGGACGAGCGCCGGGCCGCCGGAGCGCCGGAGCGTGGCAACGGAGGTTCCCGCGGTGACCACTGAGGTCCAGGGGCGCGGGGCGGAGCGGCTTGTCGGGATCGGCCCGCGCGCCACCGGCGCCGTGGCTGGCTCGAACGCCGTGGCCAGATCAGGCGCCGCGGACGGGCTGGGGGCTACGATCGGTCGCCGGCGCTTGGCGATCCAGATCGCCTCCGTCGCGCTCTTCCTGGCCTGCTTCGCACTCGCCGCGACCGGCCTGCCGGAGCGGCTGGCGGTGCCGGTCGACCTCTACTTCCTCTCCGATCCGCTGCTCGTCCTCACCGCCTCGCTCACCGCCGGGGCGTTCCTCGTCGTGCCACTGGTGGCGGCCGGCGTGGTGCTCGCAGGGACGGTGGTCCTCGGCCGGGTGTTCTGCGGTTATCTCTGCCCCCTGGGTGCCTGTCTCGACTGGACGGCTCCGCGCGGCGCCAAGCGGCGCAAGGCCGCCACGAAGAGCCTGGCACGCTGGCGGTGGGGCAAGCACGCTCTGCTCGCCGTGCTCGTGATCGCGGCCGTGGCGGGCATTCCGGCCGCCTATCTGTTCGATCCTCTGGCGATCCTCTGGCGCGCCCTGGCGCTCCTCGTCTACCCGCTGGCGCTGGCGGCTTCCGGCCTGGGGCTCGGCGGGGCGAGGCAGCTCCTGGACGCCGTGACGTCGACCACGCCGCTCGCCTTCTCGGTGCCTCACCGCGTGTTCGCCGGGGCGGCGCTCTCGGGAGCCCTGCTGGGGGTGATTCTGCTGCTCAACCGGGTGGCGCCTCGGTTCTGGTGCCGCACCGCCTGTCCCCTCGGGGCGGTCCTCTCGATCGCCGGCCGGCGGCCCTGGCTGCGACGGCGCCTCGACCGCGGCACCTGCCTCGCCTGCACCAAGTGCCGGGCGGCCTGCCCCATGGGCGCCCTGGCCGAGCGGCCGGACGGGTCGGTGCCGACCGAGTGCCTGGTCTGCCTGCGCTGCGCCGAGAGCTGCCCGACCGCCTCCGTGTCGATCGTCTTCGAGCCGCCGGGGTGGGCGCGGCTACCGCGGGCGGGCTCTGGCGGCAGCGGTGCGACGGGTCCGTCGGCGCCCGCGATCGAGGATCCCCTGCTGGAGGACATGCTGGCGCCGGCCGCCGCCCGAGGTGGCCCGCCCGTTCCCGACCACGCCGCCCGCCTCGCCCGTCTCGACCGCCGCCGGTTCCTCGGTGCCGCCGCCTGCGGCCTGGGAGGCGTGCTGGTGGCCGACCGGGTGGCCTGGCCGGCGACCAAGGCCGCGACCGGCACCCTCCGGCCACCGGGCTGCGCCTCGGAGGAAGAGTTCCTCGACCGCTGCGTGCGTTGCGGCGTGTGCATGCAGGCCTGCCCGACCAACGTCATCCAGCCGGACGTGGCGCCCGGGGCGTTCGCCGGCTTCTTCGCGCCAGCGCTCGTGATGCGCCTCGGAGGTTGCGACCCGGAGTGCACCCGCTGCGGCGAGGTCTGCCCGACCGGGGCGATCCCGGAGCTCTCGCGGGAGGAGAAGAAGACCTGGGTGCTGGGCACCGCGGTGGTCGAGCCGGACCGGTGCCTGCGCACCGTCCGGACCGAACGCGCCATCCGCGACGGGGGCGCCATCGGCGCCATTGGCGCCATGCGCGCCATCCGAGACAGGGGCGAGGATGGCGGCGAGGACTGCCGGGCGTGCGTCGAGGTCTGCCCCTACGAGGCCTTCGAGCGCTCCCTCGCCCCCGGCCAGGCGCCCCGGCTGATCGCCGACCGCTGCACCGGCTGCGGCCTGTGCGAGTTCCGCTGCCCGGTGCCGCCGCGGGACGGCTCGCGGCGCTCCCGCCGGGAGGCGCTCGGTGCCGGATGCGACCGCCGGGCGGCGATCTACGTGCTGACCGCCGCCGAGGCCGCGCGGCTCGCGCCCACGCTCGAGGAGCGCGCGGCGCCCAGAGACGATTCGTACCTGCCCCCCTTCTTGAGGACCTCGTGAGGATGTCATCCATGAAGCTCAATCCACTGACCGACTCGCTCCGGAGCCCGGCCGCCCTGTTCGGTCAGGCCGGCCTCGTCGCGTTCGTCCTGATCGTCCTGAGTGGGGGGGTGGCACCCGCCGCGGCCGAAGGCATCTTCACCGACGTCACCGCGGACTCCGGTGTCGACTTCGTCCATACCTTCGGTGACGAGGAGATGAGCAACCTGGTCGAGTCGAGCGGCTACGGCGTCTGCCTGTTCGACGCCGACGGCGACGACCTGCTGGACATCTACCTGGTGAACGGCTCGGTGGCCGACGGCGTGAGCGACCGCTTCGACGACGAGGCCGGGGACGGTGAGGCACCCGGGGCGCCAGCGGCAAACACTCCGCTTCCCACCAACCGGCTGTACAAGAACCTGGGCAACATGCGGTTCCGGGACATCACCGAAACGGCCGGCGTGGGCGACACCGGCTTCGGCATGGGGTGCGTGGCCGGTGACCTGGACAACGACGGCGACGTCGACCTGGTGGTGACGAACTACGGCCCGAACCGGGTCTACCGGAACGACGGTCCGGCCGCCGACGGCACACCCCGATTCACCGACGTGGCCGCCGAGACCGGCCTCGCCGAGCCGGCCTGGAGCATGGGGGCGGCGCTCCTCGACGTGGACGGCGACGGGCGTCTCGACCTCTACGTCGGCAACTACGTCCGCTTCGATCCAGACTACCGGGCCTACTACGCCACCGATCGCTTCCCCGGGCCGCTCTCCTATTCGGGCTCTCCGGACCGTCTCTGGCTCAACCGCACCGCCGATCCGGCGAGCTGGCGCTTCGAGGACGTGAGCGAGAAGGCGGGCGTCGCCAACCCCGAGGGCCGGGCCATGGGCATCGGCGTCTCGGACGTCGACGGCGACGGCCGGCCGGACATCTTCGTCTCGAACGACGCCATGGCCAACTCGCTCTTCCGCAACCGGGGCGACGGCACGTTCGAGGACGTGGCGCTCGGGAGCGGCGTGGCGTACTCGGAGAACGGCAACGCCACGGCGGCCATGGGCGTCGACTTCGGCGACCTGGACGGCGACGGGGCGTTCGAGATCTTCGTGCCGGACATGAGCTTCAGCACGCTCTACACCACCCAGGCCGGGGACGCGGCCTCCGGCGGGCTGTTCCATGACCGGTCGCGCCAGCTCGGCCTGGCGCTGGTCGCCGGCCAGTACGTGGGCTGGAGCGGCCATCTGCTCGACTACGACCTCGACGGCCTGCTCGACCTCTTCATGACCACCGGCGACCTCCACGACATCGAGCCGACGGAGGACCTGCTGCTTCACAACGACGGGGCTCCGGGTCAGCCGCGCCTGAGCGACGCCCGCGCCGAGGGGGGAGAGCACTTCCGGGAGGCGACCATGGGTCGGGGCGCCGCGGTCGGCGACCTGGACAACGACGGCGACCCGGACATCGTGATGAACGTCATCGCCGACCGGGCGGTGGTGCTCCGGAACGACCAGGCGACCAGCAACCACTGGCTGGAGGTGCGCCTGGTGGGGACCAAGAGCAACCGTGGCGGCGTGGGGGCGCTCGTCGAGATCGAAACCCAGATCAAGACCGCCGGCAAGGCGGGAGGCGAGGGCGCTTCGTTACGCCAGAAGCGGGAGGTCCGCGCCGGCTCCGGTTACCTCTCCTCGGGCGATCCCCGGGCCCATTTCGGCCTCGGTGCGGCGACCGAGGTCGCGCGCCTGACGGTGCGCTGGCCCTCGGGCGCGGTGACCACCCGCGAGAAGCTGCCGGCCGACCGGGTCGTGACCATCGAGGAGGCGCCATGAGACGTTCCAGTCACGGGCCGTTCGTCGTCGGGGCGGTGCTCGTCGCCACCCTGACCGGGGTGGGGGCGGCTGCCGGGCCCCTCTCCTTCACCAGCAGCCTGGACATCCCGGACACCCTCTACCAGGGCGCCCCCGGCGAGCCGCAGTACGTCGACCCGACCGACCTGGCGGTCACCGCCGACGGGAGCACTCTGGTGGTGGCCTGCTCCGGTACCGACACGCTGAAGATCCTCGACCTGCCGGCGGGGGCGCTCCGCCACGAGGTGCCGGTGGGCCGCCACCCCTCGGCGGTCGCGCTGTCGCCGGACGGGCGGAGCGCTTACGTGGCCGGGCGTGACGACGACTCGTTGACCGTGGTCGATCTCGCCACCGGCCAGGCGAGCGCCCGCCACGCCACCGGCCGCTCTCCCCAGGACGTGCTGGCGACTCCGGACGGGGCGCTGGTCGTCACCGCCAACGGTGGCTCCGGCGACGTCTCGTTCATTGACCCCGTGAGCGGGCGGGAGATCAAGCGCATGCGCGGCGGTGAGCGTCCGCGTGCGCTCGCTCTGTCGCCGGACGGGCGCATCCTCGCGGTGGTCAACCTGCTGTCCGATCCCCAGCTCCCGGACGAGGCGCCGGTGGGGCAGGTGACGCTCATCGATCTGGCGGGCGAGCCCTCTCGGAGTCGGGGGCAGAGCCGCCTCGCGGCGCGGGTGCCGCTCGCCAACACCAATCTCCTCCGGGGTGTGGCACCGCTGCCGGACGGGTCGTTCCTGGTCACCATGGTGCGGCCGAAGAACCTGATCCCGTTGATCCAGGTGGACGGCGGCTGGCAGTTCACCAACGCTGTGGCGGTGGTGCCGCCTGTTCTCGGCCGACCGGGCGGGGAAGCGTCGGTCGGCCCCGAGGGTCCCGCCCTCGAGCCGCCGCTTCAGCTCCTCCTTGACACCCGCGGCGCCCACTACGCCGACCCCAACGGCCTGGCCGTGTCGCCGGACGGCAGGTGGGCCTACGTCGCCGCGGGCGGCGCCGACCGCCTGCTGGTGCTCGATCTGAACGCCCTCCGGCGGGTGCCAGAGGAGGTGGCGCGTGAAGGGGGGCCCACGGACCGGGCCCTCCTGGCCGATCGCCTCGACCTCGCGCCGCGCTACCTGGTTGCGGCGATCCCCACCGGCTCGAACCCCTGGCGGGTGGCCCTGTCGCCGGACGGCGCCACGGCCTACGTCACCGACCGGCTGGGTGACTCGGTGACGGTTGTCGACACCGCCCGGCGCACGGCCCTCGGCCGGATCGCCCTCCGTGACCCGGAAGAAGCGCCGCCAGAGATCACCCAGGTGCGCCGGGGTGCGCTCCTCTTCCACAACTCGGACGCCACCTTCCACGGCCAGTTCACCTGCGTGACCTGCCATCCGGACAGCGCCCACGACGGGCTGGTCTACGACATCTCGCCGGACGGCCTGGGCCGCAACCTGGTCGACTCGAAGACGCT
>Ga0210122_1000763_pt1 | contig 11194 bp, 14 predicted proteins | sample Muzzi_CordB_D2_FD_185530 | JGI IMG/M metagenome (GOLD analysis project Ga0210122, IMG submission 185530) | Wetland microbial communities from San Francisco Bay, California, USA, that impact long-term carbon sequestration - Muzzi_CordB_D2 (SPAdes) | ecosystem: Environmental > Aquatic > Marine >... | reverse complement strand
GGCTACGCCGCCTTCGCCCACAACTGCTGTGACGCCCGGCGCGCACCCTCGCTGAGCGAGGCGAGCTTCATCCAGACGATCTTGCTGTCCACCTGCACGCGGCCGGCGAAGGTGCCGAAGCCGCAGTCGACGCCGGCGATGACGTTCTCGCGCCCGACCAGGCTGGCAAAGTTGACGATGCGGTCGGCCACCAGTTCGGGGTGTTCGACCGTGTTGACGGTGGAATCGATCACGCCAGGAATGATGATCTTGCCGGCGGGCAGCTTCACGTCGCGCCAGATCTTCCATTCGTGCTCATGGCGGGCATTGGCCGCCGGGAAGGAGATGGCCTGCGGGAGGCCGCCGAGCACCACGTCGACGATGTCCCTGAACTCCACGTCGGTATGGTGCGGCGACACGGTCGAGCCCCAGCAGACATGCATGCGCATGCGCTCGGGTGCAATGTCGCGCACCGCGTGATTGAGCGCGGCGACGTTCATGGTGATGATCTTGCGATAGGCCGCGAGCGGCAGGTCGAGATAAACCATGTGGCGCAGCATGGCGAGGTCGGGACAGTCGAGCTGCAGGATGAAGCCGGCATCGACAATGGCCCGGTATTCCTTGCGCATCACCTCGGCGAGCGCGAAAATGTATTCCTCGTCGGTCTTGTAATAGTTGTTCTTCAGATAGCGCGCGATCTGCCCGGGCGAGGGCGAGGTGAAGAAGAACTCCTCCGCCCGGACGCCCTGCATCGCCTCTTTCGCCAGATCGATATCGGCCTGCGCCGCCGGCCAGTCCTTCCAGCCGACCGGGCCGGAGCAGGCCGGGCGATACTGGAACGGCGAGGCAAAGTGCTTGAGGATTTCGGCGAGCTCGGGAAACTCCGGCTCGCCGGTGCCGAGCGGCGCGGCGCTGGGGCCCTCGAAGCCGGTCAGCCGCCGCATCACGTGCACGGTGTAGTCGGGGCGGCCCTGCTCGCCGTCATTGATGACGTCGAGCCCGGCCTCGACCTGCCTGCGCACCATCTCGGCCACCGCCGCGCGCACCGCGGCCTGGAATTCGGCCCGGCGCGCGCCCGGGTTCTGCTCCTCGGCGAGCAGCAGCTCGACGACCTGCGGCGTGCGCGGCAGGCTGCCGGTATGGGTGGTGAGGATGCGCTCGCTGCTGCGTTTCATCGGGCGCCCGCGTGTTCAAAAGCCGCGCAGGGTTTCGGTCACGTGCTCGACCTCGGGCGGCGCGGCGAAATAGGGGCCGACCAGGCTGCGCCATTCCTGGAAGTCGGCGGACTCGCGGAAATCGACCACGTGGTTCTCCAGCGTTTCCCACTGCAGGAACAGCCGGTAGCGCGAGGGCTTCTCCGCCGAGCGCGCGAGGGTCATGGCGCGGCAGCCCTTGGCGCGCCTGAACAGCGGCACTGCCTGTTGCACGGCCGCTTCGAACTGGCTTTCGCTGCCGGGGCTGACGTCGATCTGGGCGATTTCGAGGATCATGGGACGGCCTTCGCGTTGCGGGCGGGAGGGCGGACGCGCGGCATTATGGGCGGCGCGGGCGGTGGTGAAAAGGCGGCAGAGGTGGGCTACGCCGCCGCATACCTGCCGCGGGCGAAGAAGCGGTCCCTGTCGTCGTCGCTGGCGCTGTCGCGCGCCGATCTGACGGTGGCGACCCGGGCCAGCGCGCGCTCCACCGCCGGGCGGGCGGCGATCTTCGCGACCCAGGCCTTCAGGTGCCTGCGCCGGTCGAGATCGATAGCCAGCGACTGCACATTGCGCAGCCAGGGGAAGGCGGCGATGTCGGCGATGGTGTAGTCGGCGCCGGCCACGAAGGGTTGCGCGCCCAGCCGCTGATCATAGAGATCGAACAGCCTGTTGACCTGGCTGCGATAGCGGGTGTGGCCGTAGTCGTTGCCGGCCGGCGCGAACTTGGAGAAGTGCACGAGCTGGCCGCACATCGGGCCGAGATTGCCCATCTGCACCATCAGCCACTGGATGCAGTCGTAGCGGCTGACCGGATCGTGCGGAATGAATTTGCCGGTCTTCTCGGCGAGATAGAGCAGGATGGCGCCGGATTCGATCACCGTATAGGGCGTGCCGGCGGGGCCGTCGCTGTCGACGATCGTCGGAACTTTCTGGAGCGGATTGATCCGGGTGAATTCGGGCGTGAACTGCTCGCCTTTCCATACGTCGACCATCTTCAGATTGTAGGGCAGCCCGCATTCCTCGAGCATGATGAAAATCTTCTGCACGTTCGGGCTGGTCAGCGCGTAAAAGTCGATCATGAGCGTCTCGCGGGATGGGGACGGCGGATGGCGGGCGGCTTTATAGAGGAACGGCCCCGGCTTGTCGCGGGACCGGCGGCACGGTTACGCGCCGGCGCCGGCGTGCTGTTCGGCCGCCGCCCGGCGCAGGCATTGCGGGCAAAGGCAGTCTGCGGCGGCTGGGTCGGGCAACGGCAGGCGGTAGGGCTCGGCCATGCACCAGCAGTCGGCGCCGCGGCCGCAGTCGAACGCCGCCCCGCAGCCTGCGCAGACAAGGCGGCGGGGCGTGGCGCCGCCGTCAGGCATGCTTGCCGACCGACCAGCCCCCCTTGGCGAGAAACCGCTCGCCGACCGCGATCGGCTCACGTTCAAGCGGGGTGGCCAGCGTGTCGTTCCAGCGGTTGAGGAAGCCGAACAGCGAAATGCAGCCGATGACCTCGACGATCTGGTCCTCGCTCCAGTGCTTGCGCATCTCCACGAACATGTCATCGGTGACCGCGTTGGGCACGGAGGCGGCGGCCACCGCGAAGTCGAGCGCGGCGCGTTCGGCGGGGCTGAACAGCGGGCTGGTCTGATAGTCCCACACCGCGGCGAGTTTTTCGTCCTCAACGCCAAAATGCAGCGCGCCACCGGCGGTGTGCGCCATGCAGTACTGGCAGCCGGCGGCGCGGCTCGACACGTGGGCGATCAGCCGCTTGAAGCCGCGGTCGACCTTGCCCGCAGGATCCCATACCGCGGCGGTCATCTGGGACAGCGCCTTGGCCAGCTTCGGCACCCGCTGCATGATCAGAATGCTGTTGGGCAAAAACCCGAGACTCTTCTTCATCGCCTCGTACTGCTCGCGCAGCTCGGGCGTCTGTTCGGGCGGCAGCGGCGCGATGCGCGCGGCAGCGGGGGCGTGTTGGTCCATCACTTTATCCGCAGTCGTTGGGGCCGGTGCGGCTATTGGAATGCGACGAGCCTCGCCGATTTCCAGTTCAGCACGCGGCGGCCGATCCACCCGGCGATGAGCGAGAGTACGACAACGGCGCCGAAATGCCAGACCAGCAGGACGATGCTGGCATCGCCGACGTGATAAATGCGCAGACCGAGATTACCCAGCGCGGCCACCGCCAGCGCCGCCAGCGCCAGGGTTATGCGGGGATAGAGCGGCGCACCGCGCCGCAACATGGCGACGATGGCCAGCAACGGCACAATGCCGATCAACGACGCCGGCGGCAGGCAGGTCCAGTCGGCGTGCAGCGCCAACCCCTGCGCGCCCGAGCGCAGCCAGTCGTTGATGCAGCTCTGGCCGAGGCTGAACAGCCAGATGCCCAGCGGCAGTAATGGAAGCAAGAGCACGCGGCGGTCATAACCGGGAACGATGCTGCAGAACGCGGCTGTGACTGCGGCGATCGCGGTCGCCAGGACGGCCAGCTCCTCGACGACGAATTGCCGGTCGGACAACAGGTGCGTAAGGTCCACGGACATGGACATGGAATGGGTCAAGGTCATCACGGCCACATAGGGCAGCGAGATCGCAAGCCAGATCGCCGCCCGTCGCCATGGCGCGGGCAGGCGCCGGACCGGCACCGTCTGGCCGGCAAGCTTATGGATGAGTTGGTCCGTGTCCAATTCAGGCCTCGATGCTCAGAGCCTTGCGCAGGCTGTTCATACCGCGATGAACCGCAACCTTGAGCGCAGCCACGCTCATGCCGCTCGCGGAGGCGGCCTCCTTCAACGACATTTCACGCAGCTTCAGCATTTCGATGGCCTGCCGTTGTCCGGGCGGCAACTGCCCGATGGCCTGCCGCAGGGCCTCCGGATCGCCGTAACGGGTCTCTAGTACATTCGTTTCGGCATCGGAAAAGGTTTCAGGATATTCAGCAACCGAGATTTCATTGGCGGTGCGGCGCATCTGACGGCGCGAACCGTCGGCGACGCGGTTGCGGGCGATGGTCAGCAGCCAGGGCAAGAACGGCCGCGCCGGATCATAGGTGGCGCGCACCGCATGCAGCGACAGCAGGATCTCCTGTACCAGATCCTCGACATCCGAGGGCTGGAGAAATTTTCGCTGTTGACGCACGGCGCGCCGCAGCAGCGGCGCGATCTCCTTCAACAGCCGCAAGTAGGCCGACGAGTCGCCGTCCTGTGCTGCGCGCATCAGGAGTCCGAGCTGATCGGGGTCGTTTGACGGGTCCATAAGTATTCGGCGATCCGGTTTCTCGCGTCCTCATGTAACCTTTGTCCTCATCAACGCGAAATCACTGTCAGGTGAGCAGCACGGCGCTCTCCGCAAAGACAGACGTTGCCGCAACGTTCAACGACGAAAAATGGAGGACTAAGCATGAACAAACGTGTCGTCATCGCCTCGGCGCTCGCCGCGGCCGTCGCCGCGCCGAGCCTGGCCTTGGCCGCCCCGGCCCCGGCGCCGAAATTCACGGCAGAAAAGTGTTACGGCCTGGCGAAAGCCGGCCAGAACGACTGCGCCTCGGCCGGTAACCATTCCTGCGCCGGGACTTCGAAGGTTAACGCCGATCCGCGCTCCTGGATCTATGTGCCGGCCGGCTATTGCGAGCGGATCGTCGGCGGCAGCAAGAAGCCGAAAGCCTGATCCTTCCGCAAACCAGGGAGGGTGGTCATGAGCGCGCGACATCGCGATGCGCCTGTGCGTGCGGGAGTTGGCCTGAGGCTTCCGCATCTGGCGGAGATCGTGGCCACCCGACCGGCGGCCGGCTGGTTTGAAGTCCATCCGGAGAATTTCCTCGCCAATCCGCATGCCGGCGAATTGCTGTCCGAGCTGGCGCGCAGCTATCCGATCTCGGTGCACAGCGTTGGCGTTTCGATCGGCAGCGTCGGCGGCATCGACCGCGTCCATGTCAAGCGCGTGCGCAAGTTGGTCGATGCGGTCGCTCCAATCCTGGTCTCCGGCCATCTTGCCTGGTCGACGCACGAAGGCGAGTATCTCAACGATTTGCTGCCGCTGCCCTATAACGACGAGTCACTGCGGCTGGTCGTCGCGCAGGTTGATGAAGTTCAGCAGGGTCTCGGGCGGCAATACCTGGTGGAAAACCCCTCGAGCTATCTGGGGACCGCCACCTCAACCATGACCGAGGTCGAATTCCTCGCCGAGCTGGTCCGCCGCACCGGCTGCAAGCTCCTGTGCGACGTCAGCAACGTCTATTTGAGCGGGCACAATCTCGGCTACGATCCGCAAGGCTATCTCGACGCCATGCCGGCCGAGGCGATCGGCGAGCTGCATCTTGGCGGCTTCCTCTCCGAGGAGGACGAGGCCAATCCCGGCCAGCAGGTGCTGGTTGATACCCACGCCCAGCGCATCGCCGAGCCGGCCTGGGATCTCTACGCCTATGCGCTGCGCCGGTTCGGGTCAAAGCCGACGCTGATTGAATGGGACAGTGACCTGCCGACCGTCGCGACGCTGCTGGCGGAAGCCGCGCGGGCCGACGCGCTCGCGGCCGCCAGTCTCGAGCCGGAGCGCCGCCGTGCGGTTGGCTGAGTTTCAGGCGCGGGTTCGCGGCGCGATCATCGACGGCAACGTTGCTCCGCTCGCGCCGCTGCTGACCGGCAGCCGCGATCCGCGCAAGCGCTTCGCCATTCACCAGCGCCACTACGAGACCAGCCTGGTGCGCACGCTGGTGGGAAAATTCCCGGCCATGGAATGGCTGGCCGGGTCGCCGTTCTTGACGGCGGTTGCTTCTGATTTCATCCGGCAAAGTCCGCCGCGCGCACCCTGCATCGCCGAATATGGCGAAGACTTTCCGGCCTTTGTCGGCAGCCGCGCCGAGGCAAATCGCCTTCCGTGGTTGCGCTGGGTCGGCGAACTGGAATGGCGGCTCGGCCATGCCTCGCTGGCGATCGAACACGCGCCGCTTTCGATCGAAGGCCTGGCCGAAATCGCGCCGGAACGGTTGGCCGGTTGCAGCACCAATCTGCAGCCGGGCCTGCATTATCTCGCCGCGCCATGGCCGGTGGACGAACTGCTCAAACTGTTTTTGGCGGGCGATGCGCCGGAACGCTACGCGCTCGATGCCGAGGACGTCTTTCTGGAGTTGCGCGGAAACCGCGGGGCGTTCTCGATGACCCGCCTGGAGGCTGCAGACTTCGCCTTCCGCAGCGCCCTGGCACGCGGCGAAACCATTGGCAGCGCTGCGGAGCAGGCGCTTGATGCCGATCCGACATTCAACCCAGGCCAAGCCCTGGTTCAGCTGATTGCCGCCGGCCTTGCCACGGCGATCCATGATTCAGGCGAGGAATAGCAACAGTCATGACTTCAGATCATATCGTCTCCTCGCGCCGACAGTTCGTCGCAGTGCGCGATTGGCTTGCCCGTTTCCCGTTGTCGCTGCTTCAGCTCGGCATGCGGATCGGCGTCGGCGCGGTGTTCTTCAATTCGGGATTGCTCAAGTACAATTCCTGGGAATTCGCGGTGAAGCTGTTTGAGGACGAATACAAGGTCCCGTTGCTCGACCCGACGGTTGCCGCGCGCCTCGCCATGTTCAATGAACTGGTCTTTCCGGTGTTTCTGTTCGTCGGGCTGGCGACGCGGCTGGTGACCCTGCCGCTGCTCGGCATGGTGTTTGTCATCGAGGTTTTTGTTTATCCGCTGGCCTGGACCGAACACCTGATGTGGGCGTCGATACTGGTATTGTTGCTCACGCGCGGCCCCGGCGTGTTTTCGCTCGATTATCTGATTGAGCGGCGCTCCGCCAAAAACAGGTGAATCCCCGCCGGCATTGTGACAGCCGCCCTCATGGCCGGGGTGGCAAGGGCGGAGCGGCTGTGGACGCCCGCGTTATTGCGCCGGCGCCACGCGCAGGATGCGGCCGCGCTCGCTGTCGGTGAGCAGGTAGAGCGCGCCGTCCGGTCCTTGGGCGACGAAGCGGATGCGCTCTTGCAGGCCCTCCAGCATGCGTTCCTCCTTGACCACCTTGGCGCCGTCGAGAGTGAGTCGCGACACCAGCATGAATTTGAGCGCGCCGTTGAACAGGCTGCCCTTCCAGCCGGGAAACAGGTTACCGGTGTAGAAGATCATGCCCGAAGGCGCGATCGACGGCGTCCAGTGCCACGCTGAGTCGACCATGCCCGCCTGGCGCTGCTTGCCGGTGCCGACCGGCGTGCCGTCGTAGTTGACGCCGAAGGAGACCACCGGCCAGCCGTAGTTCCTGCCCCTCTCGATGATGTTGACCTCGTCGCCACCCATGGGGCCGTGCTCCTGCTCCCACAATTGGCCGTCGGCCGGGTTGATGGCCAGTCCCTGCGGATTGCGGTGACCAAAGGACCAGATCTCCGGCAACGCGCCCTGCTTGCCGACGAAGGGGTTGTCCCGGGGGACGCCGCCGTCCGGGGTGATGCGCACGATCTTGCCGAGGTGGTTGTCGAGCTTCTGCGCCATGTCGCGGTCGACGAAATGCTCGCCAGTAGCGATAAACAGATTGCCGTCGGCTGCCTGCACCACGCGGCCGCCGTAATGCGCGCCGCCCGAGGCCGGGCCCTGCTGGCGGAAAATCACCTTGACGTCGGTCAGACGCGGGTTATCGCCGGTCTCCAACCGCGCACGCGCTGCGGCCGTGCGGCCGCCGCCGCGGAACGGTTCGGCATAGGTGAAATAGAGCGTGCGGTTCTGTGCAAAGTCGCGGTCGAGCGCGATGTCGAGCACGCCACCCTGACGCGCGGCGAACACGTCCGGCATGCCGGCGAGCGGCTCTGACTTGCTGCCGTCGCGGGCGACGATGCGCATGCGGCCGGGCCGCTCGGTTACCAGCATGCTGCCGTCCGGCAGAAAGGCGAGCGACCAGGGATGCACCAGCCCGCCGGCGACAGTTTCGACCGCGAGATGACCGGCGGAGGAGGGGAAGGTCTGCGGCGCGGCGATGGCGGCAACGGGCGCCAGCAGCAGCGCCGTCAGCATAATAATGAGCCGCATGGCCCCTCCCTCGTCGCCGCATCAATGCGCGGCAGCGTACCCGGTTTTGCAAGGGTCGGGGTGGGAGATGGCTATTTTTTGGCCTTGTCGCCGGGCAGCACGGAATAGCCGCCGATGCCGACGAAGAGCAGGCCGAGCAGCAGCGCGATGGCGAACAGGCTGAGCTCGTGACCGACGACGCCGTCGGCGACACTGGCACGCGCGATGCCGACCGACAGCACGGTGGCGACCACCATGGTAGACAGCGCCAGCGCGAGCGTTGCAGCCAGCTCGGCGAAGGCCACGCTGCGGCGTTCGTTGCCGAGTCCGCGCGCGGCGGGCGGGCGGAAGCCGGGGCTTTCGAGGGACGAGCGCATGACGGCCTGCAACAGGAATCCTTGGTTTCGATTCTGACACGATAGGGCGGGAACCGGGCAGGTGTTCGGCCCCATTGGGGCATAGCCGGTGTGGAACCGGGGCGATTTCATGGCCGCGGTCAACGAAGGGCGAACGGCGTGCGGGAGGAGCCGCTACTGCGCCGCCGCGAGGACGTCGGGCTGCCAGTCGATGGGCACGTGGCCGGGCTCGGCGGCGACGCGGGCAAGCCAGCCGCGCACCGCGGGGAAGCGCGCCAGATCGACATCGCATTGGCCGGCGAGGTGGGTGTAGGCGTAGAGCGCAATGTCGGCGACGGTGGACCGGTCGCCGACGAAGAAGCGGTTGTCGCGCAGATGGTTCTCCATGACGCCGAGCGCGTGGTAGCCGTTCTCCATCCAGTCATCGAGCGCATGGCGCTGCAAGTCGCGGCCGCCCTTGATCAGACCGGTCCAGAAATAGGCAGCGCCGATGTTCGGCTCGAGGCTGTGCTGCTCGAAGAACATCCATTGCAGCGCCTCGGCGCGGGCGATGCGGTCCTCCGGCGCCAGCGTGGTGCCGCCGGCGACGTACCAGAGAATGGCGTTGGACTCGGCGATATAGCGGTCGGGTGCGACCTCGAGCAGGGGGATCTGCCCGTTCGGATTCTTGGCAAGAAATTCCGGCGTGCGGCTTTCGCCCTGCAGGATATCGATCTCGACCAGCCTGTAGGGAATGCCGAGGCGGGCCAGCGCGAGGCGCACCTTGTAGCTGTTGCCAGACCGCTGCATCGAGTAGAGCGTATACATTCGAATATCATTCGTTCGCGGATTCACTGTATTCGTCCGCGCGCCTCGAACCCATCAGGCGCGCGAAGTCCGGCAATTGCGTGGCCTTCATATTACAAAACGCGCCGGCGCGGCGTCACGAATTCGCGACCGGTTACGGAACGGACGGATCGTAGATATTCAAAAGACGATAATTTTATTTTATTCCGTCGCCTCCCGGTGGGCGCGGGCGTATTCGAGAAGCGCGTCGTCGTCACTTGGTACGATCGGCGTGAAATCGCGGTGGGCGATCCATTCGGCGCGTGTCGAGCTTGAGGATTGCGTCGGCTTCCGCGCGCAACAACGCGATCTCGTCTTCGGAGAAACAGTTGGGGAAGAAGCAGTAGCCCTGCTCGTCGAAGGCCGTGAGCTGCTCGGCGGAAAGCTGCATGGCGCGCTCCCTTGCAAAAAGGCGGCGGCCGTTGGTCCGGCTCTTGACGCGCCATTCTAGCCGCAGCGGGCGGGAACGCTAGCGGGAGGTGGCGGGCAATCCGGCGGGCGGCGGGGCGGCGGCAAGCCCGAGCCCCGGATGCGCGGCGAGGCGGGCAACCAGCGCACGGGCGGCGTAGAGCGAGACGATGGCGATGGCGATGCCGGCCAGAATGTCGATCAGGTAATGCGAGCCGTCGATCGGTGTCGCCGCCAGCATCAGCACGTTGACGCCGCCGCCGAGCCAGCGCGCCACCGGCACCGGCCAAAGCGCGGCGATCAGGATCACCGCCAGCGCGGCGTGCAGGCTGGGGAAGGTAATGACACCCTCGGCGCCGGTCGCCATCAGCAGGCGATAGCTGCCGTCGCGCAGGCCGAGAAAGACCGGCCAGCTGGTATGGCTGACCGGCAGCAGGGCCGGGTCGGCCGATTGCAGGCCGTAATGCAGCCAGACGCCCTGCGCCGGCATGACGGCGGAGACAGCGATGGTGACCAGCGCGGCGATGATGAAGGCGAAGGTGTAGACCCGCAGCCAGGCGAGCCTGCCGCTAAAGCCGAGCAGCAGAACGACCGCGGTCATCTGCACCGTGAGCGAGAGGTAGATGGCGCGCATGAAACGGTGAAGGTCGGGGAAGCGCTCGAAAATCGCCAGCAAGCCGTTCCAGTCGAAGCGGATGGCGCGGTCGAGGGAATCGAAGGCGGCGTCCTGCAGCGGCAGGGCGGCGGAGGCGGCGACATAGGACAGCGGCGCGGCGACCGCGGCGAAGGCGACGACCTGCGCGGTGCTTTCCAGCGCCGAAGCGAGATGAGGATCCCGGCGGCGGATGCCGTAATAGCGGGCCGCAATCACCAGCACGAACGCGGTACCGCCCGGGGCGGCGAAGCTGGTCATGGCCAGGCGAAAGCCGTCGAAGGCGGCGGCGAGGCGGTCCTGAAAGCGGCCGTCGGTATAGAGCCGCGCCACCTCGTACTCGTCCTTATAGGCGAGCAGCTTGTAGTAGTAGCGCGCGGCGGCCTCGGTGAGGTCGGTCTTGCCTTTGACGGAAGCGGCCTCGGCGGCGCGGATTTTCTCGACGAAGTCGGTATAGCGCCCGGCATAGGCGGCGTCCTGATAGGCGGTGAGCCACTCGACCCGGCGGGCGATCACCTCGTCGAGCGTCTGCGCGATCGTATCGCCGCTCTTGGGCTTCATCGCGTCCAGCAGCGCTTCGACCGCCTTTGGGTCGTGGGCAGCGATGCGGCCCATGCGCAGGGCGTGGAGGTTGCTCTCCACCGCCACGGCATTGAGGCGGAAGGCTTCCTCGATGGCTTCGAGGCCCACCGGGACGAGACCCTTCTGCACCGCATAGCCGAGCATGAAGGTGTTGGAGGCGATGGCGTCGCCGACGAGGGCGGCGGCGAGCTTGTTGGCGTTGAACGAGAACACGCGCTCGGCGCCAACCGTTTCCT
>Ga0210122_1000762_pt1 | contig 11197 bp, 6 predicted proteins | sample Muzzi_CordB_D2_FD_185530 | JGI IMG/M metagenome (GOLD analysis project Ga0210122, IMG submission 185530) | Wetland microbial communities from San Francisco Bay, California, USA, that impact long-term carbon sequestration - Muzzi_CordB_D2 (SPAdes) | ecosystem: Environmental > Aquatic > Marine >... | reverse complement strand
GGCCGGTGGCTTTGGGGTTCGAGGTGGGATCGGTCGGGTGCACCGTGTCCGGATGTGTGTAGGGGTGGGGCTTGTCCCCACCCGCCATCGATCCTGGTTCGGTCGGGATCGATGAGGCTTGGAGGGCGATCCAAGAAATGCGGACGTTCCAAGGAGATGCCCTGATCCTCGACGTGGTCGATCTTCACGAGAAGGACCGGATCGTGACGCTCCTGACCCGGGAGCGGGGCAAGATGCGGGGGGTGGCGCGGGGGGCCCGGACGAAGTACTCCCGGTTCGCGGGGCAGCTCCAGCCGTTGGCGCGGGTGCGGGTGCGGTGGTTCGAGAAGGAGGGGCGCGATCTGGTCCGGATCGCGGAGGTGGAGCTCGAGCGGCCGGCTCACCGGTTGCAGCAGGAGCTCGAGGGGATTCTCCTGGGGAGCTATCTGGCCGAGCATCTGACCGAGTTCGTGCAGGAGGACGAGCCGGGGGATTTGTGGTTCCGGTTGCTCGATTCGACGGTCGAAGCCCTGCTGGAGGGGGTTTACCACGATCTCGCGGCACGGTATTTTGAGGCCTGGGTGCTGCGGCTCTGCGGGATCTTTCCCCCGCCGACGGAGTGTCCGGTCTGCGAACGGCCGTTTTCCGCCGAGGGTGCCGTTCTGCCGGCCCGCGAGGAGTTTCTGGTCTGTGCGGAGTGCGCGGTCAACATGGGCGGTGGCCTGGCGGTGGCCGGTGACGTGCTCGAGTTTCTCGAACGGATCGGGTGCGAGCGGCTCGTCCAGATTGCCCGCGAGCCCCCGTCGAGCGATACTCTGCGCCGAGCCGAGCGACTGGCCGCCCAGGTGCGGCGCCGGTTCCTCGGGCGCGAGCTGAGGAGCTACGGTGTGATCCAGCAGATGCTCCCCACTCTGGCGAGCGGGGAAGAGTAGGCCGGCAACCGATACCATCGACCGCACGGAGCCGAGGGCCCGCCGGGACGAGATCCCCGGCAGGGCTCTGCACAGCACCCGGCGAGGGACGAATCACGCGGCGGTGAGCGCTCGTCCGAAGGCGCGCCACCCCCGCACCAACGAACGCGAGAGATCCACGATCCCCATGCAGCAGAGCTTCCAACAACTGATCCTCCGCCTGTCGGAGTACTGGGCCGGGCAGGGTTGCGTGCTTCAGCAGCCCTACGACCTCGAGGTCGGCGCCGGGACCATGGCTCCGGACAGCTTTCTCCGGGTGCTCGGTCCCGAGCCCTGGCGGGTGGCCTATGTGCAGCCCTCCCGCCGGCCGGCCGACGGGCGCTACGGCGACAACCCCTTCCGCCTGGGCAAGCACTATCAGCTCCAGGTGGTCCTCAAGCCCTCGCCGGACGACGTCCAGCGGCTCTACGTCAAGAGCCTGGAGGCGATCGGGCTCGACCTGACCGTGCACGATCTGCGGTTCGAGGAGGACAACTGGGAGGCGCCGACCCTGGGCGCCGCCGGTGTCGGCTGGCAGGTGATGCTCGACGGCATGGAGATCACCCAGTTCACGTACTTCCAGCAGTGCGGGGGCCTCGAGCTCGACCCGATCAGCGTCGAGATCACCTACGGTCTGGAGCGGATCACCATGTTCCTCGGTCTGTCGCGGAACGTCTACGACATCGAGTGGGTGCCGGGGGGGCCGAGCTACGGCCAGGTGCGCCACCAGGACGAGGTGGAGCAGTCGAAGTACTACTTCGAGCTCGCCGACGTCGAGTTCCTGCGTGCCCAGTTCGAGGGCAACGAGAAGGAGGCGCGCCGCTGCCTGGAGGCAGGGCTCGTGCTGCCGGCCTACGAGTGCGCGCTCAAGTGCTCCCACCAGTTCAACGTCCTGGACGCCCGCGGCGCGGTCTCGGTGACCGAGCGCGTGGCGCTGATCAAGCGGGTACGCGATCTGGCCGTGGCCTGCGCCAAGGGGTACGTGGCCCGTCGTGAGGAGCTCGGCTTCCCGCTGCTCGCGGGCGCGGCAGAGGCGGCAGAGAAAGGCGCGGTCGCCGCCGGAGAGGGGGGTTCCAATGGCTGACGCGAGCAAGGGTTCCGGGCAGTACCTGCTCGAGGTCCGCACCGAGGAGATCCCCGCCCGCATGTTGCGCCCGGCGATCGAGCGCCTCGGTACCCGGGTGTTCGAGGAGCTGATGGGCCGCGGGCTCGCGCCCCGGGCGGTCGAGACCGGGTTCACGCCGCGCCGCCTGGTTCTGGCCCTGGACGGCCTGCCGGCCGCCGAGGCGGACCGGGAGGAGGAGATGGTGGGGCCGCCGGCGCGGGTCGCCTTCGACACCGACGGGAAACCGACCAAGGCGCTCGAGGGCTTCGCCAAGCGGCTGGGCCTCGACCCCGGCGACCTGGAACGGGTGGAGACCGACAAGGGCGAGTACGTGGTCGCCCGCCAGACGGTGCGCGGCCGGACGACGCCGGAGGTGCTCGCCGAGCTGGTGCCCAAGATCCTCACCGAGATCCCCTGGCCGAAGACCATGCGCTGGGGAGAGGGGCTGGGGCCCTGGGTGCGCCCGGTCCACGGCATCGTCTCCCTGTTCGACGGCCAGGTGGTGCCGTTCGAGCTCTTCGGCGTCGCCGCCGGGGACCGGAGCGCCGGCCACCCGGTGCTCTCGCCGGAGGAGCTGCCGGTCACCGGCGTCGCGGACCTCCGCGAGAAGCTCGCGGCGCGCTCGATCGAGATCGACCCGAAGGAGCGCCTCGGCCGCCTGCGCGAGGAGATGGTGGAGCGGGCCCGCGCCGCCGGCGGCAACCTGGTGGACGACCCGGAGCTCCTCGAGCGGCTGGCCGCCATGTGCGAAATCCCGGGCGTCATGGAGGGGAGCTTCGACGAGGGCTTCCTGGAGCTCCCCCGGGAGGTGCTGATCACCAGCCTGAAGGACCACCAGAGCGCCCTGACGGTGGAGGCGGCGAACGGGAACGGCGAGCTCATTCCCCGGTTCCTGACCGTCATGGACCGCGCCGACGATCCGGCGGGGCGGGTCAAGGCGGGCAACGAGTGGGTGGTCGAAGCAAGGCTCGCCGACGCCCGGTTCTTCTACGGCGAGGACCGGAAGCGGACGCTCGCCGAGCGCTTCGGCGAGCTCGAGCACCTGGCGTTCCACCGGGTGCTCGGCAGCTACGCCGAGAAGGCGGCGCGCCTCGAAGAGCTCGCCGGCACGCTGTGCGAAGAGCTCGGCTGGGCGGCCGAGCGGGACGCGGCGCGGCGGGCGGCGAAGCTCCTCAAGGTCGACCTGGTGACCGAGATGGTCAAGGAGTTCACCTCCCTCCAGGGGGTGATCGGCGGCGTCTACTCCCGCGAGGACGGCGAGCCGGAGGAGATCTGGCAGGCGATCTACGACCAGTACCTGCCCGCCTCGACCGACGATCCGCTGCCCCGGGGACGGGTCGGCGCGGTGGTCGCCATCGCCGACCGCCTGGATACGGTGGTGGGCATCTTCGGCCTCGGTGAGGTACCCACGGGGAGCCGCGACCCCTTCGGTCTGCGCCGTGCAGCCCAGGGGGTGGCGCGGATCGCCCTGGAGCGGGACCTGCCGCTCGACTTCGGCCGCCTGCTCGAGCGCTCGGCGGAGCTCTACGGCGACCGGCTGAAGCTGAGCGCCGGCGAGATCCGCGAGGCGCTGGAGCCGTTCTTCACCGATCGGGTGAAGCATCTGCTCGGCCTCGCGGGCCACGCCTACGACGAGATCGAGGCGGGCCTTGCGGCCACCGGCGCCTCAGGCGAGGTGCGGGGCGGCTTCGCCGATCTGCCGGACCTGGCGGCGCGGGTCGAGGCGCTCCACCAGGTGCGCGACGAGCCCCAGTTCCTGGCGGTCGTGCTCGCCGCCAAGCGGATCAGCAACATCGTCAAGGACGCCGCGCCGGGTGAGCCGGACGAGGCGCTCTTCGACGAGGCGGCGGAGCGCGACCTCCACGAGGCGTTCCGCGCCCTCGCTTCCGACGTGGAGGAAGCCGCCGCCGAACGCCGTTACGAGGAGGCTCTCCGGCGGATCGCCGAGCTTGCCGAAGTGCTCGATCGCTTCTTCGAGGACGTTCTGGTGATGGCCGAGGACCCGGCGGTCAGAACCAACCGGCTGGCGCTCCTGGCGTCGATCGGCAAGACGCTCTCTCACGTGGCCGGCCTGAACGAGGTGGTCGTCGACAAGGAAGAGCACCGGAGGCGCCACGCCGGATGAGGCGGTCACGAGCTGTTCATTCTTCGTTTGATCTGTACGTCAGCACTCCCGAGCTGTGCATCCGTCGCATGAGCTGTCGGACGCTCCTTCCGGCCCCGTCCCCGCCGTTGGCGGATGTCGGGGACGGGAGCGTTCCTGCTCCGGTCCACCCCATCCGCACCGCGAGTGTAGGGGCGGGGCTCGTCCCCGCCCGCGTCCAGTTCCGATAGGAGGCATGACACCGCCATGACCCCCAAGTACGTCTACGCGTTCGGCGGCGGCTACGCCGAGGGCGACGCGTCCCAGAAGCCGCTCCTCGGGGGCAAGGGAGCCGGGCTGGCCGAGATGGCCCGCCTCGGCATCCCGGTGCCCCCCGGGTTCACCATCACCACCGAGGCCTGCATCCACTACCAGCGCCACGACGGCGCCTACCCGGACGGCCTGCGCGAGGAAGTGGCCGCGGCCCTTGCCCGGGTGGAGGAGCTCCAGGGCCGGCGCTTCGGCGATCCGGAAGCGCCGCTTCTGGTCTCGGTGCGCTCCGGCGCCGCGGTGTCGATGCCGGGCATGATGGACACGGTCTTGAACCTGGGGATGACGCAGGAGATCGTCGCCGCTCGCATTGCCGCCGGCGAGGACGAGCGCTTCATGCGCGACGCCTACCGGCGCCTCCTCACCATGTACGGGGACGTGGTCCTCGGCGTGCCCCACCGGGAGTTCGAGGCGGTGCTCGAGGCGGCGCGCGAGCGCGAGGGGGTCGAGACCGATCCGGAGCTCTCCGCCGCGGCCCTCGCCCGCGTGGCCGAGGAATACGAGCGCCTGATCGAGACGCAGACCGGCGCGCCCTTCCCCCAGGACCCCCAGGAGCAGCTCTGGGGCGGTACCAACGCCGTCTTCGACTCCTGGGACAACCAGCGGGCCCGCGACTACCGGCGGCTCCACCACCTGTCGGACGACATGGGCACGGCGGTCAACGTCCAGACCATGGTGTTCGGCAACCGGGGGCCCCAGTGCGCCACCGGCGTGGCCTTCACCCGCAGCCCGGCCACCGGCGACGCCGACATCTACGGCGAGTACCTGGTCAACGCCCAGGGCGAGGACGTGGTGGCCGGCACCCGCACGCCGCGCTCGATCCATCCGGACGAGCACGGCCGGGGCGGCATGGTCGAGGAGTTCGCGGATGCGTTCAGCGAGCTCCGGGCCGTGGCGGACACCCTGGAGGGCCACTTCCGGGACATGCAGGACCTCGAGTTCACCATCGAGGGCGGCAAGCTCTACATGCTCCAGACCCGGACCGGCAAGCGCACCGGCCCCGCCGCCGTGCGCATCGCCGTCGACATGGTGGCCGAAGGGCTGATCGACGAGCGCGAGGCCCTCGCCCGGGTAGAGCCCCGCCACCTGGAGCAGATGCTCGCGCCGGAGTTCGACCTCGAAGAGCGGGCGAAGGCCGAGGCGGCGGGCAACGTGCTCACCAAGGGCCTGCCCGCGGGGCCGGGCGCCGCCTCGGGCAGGATCGCCCTGAATGCCGAGCGCGCCGCCATCATGGCGGCCGAGAGCGGCGGCGGCCCGGTGCTCCTGGTGCGCGAGGAGACCTCGCCGGAGGACATCGTCGGCATGCACGCCTCGGTGGGGATCCTCACGTCGCGGGGAGGCATGACCTCCCACGCGGCGGTCGTCGCCCGCGGTCTGGGCAAGCCGTGCATCGTCGGCGCCGGCGAGCTCGCCGTCGACGAGGGGACCGGCGAGGTCCGGGCCGGCGGCCAGGTCTTCCGGGAGGGGGACTTTCTGTCGATCGACGGCACCACCGGCGAGGTGATCGCCGGCAGCCTGGCGACGCGGGAGCCCCAGGTGCTCCGCCACCTGCTCGACGGCGCCGACCCGTCGCCGGCCGCCGAGGCGTTCACCCGGGTTCTCGAGTGGGCCGACGGCCAGCGGCGTCTCCGGGTGCGCGCCAACGCCGACACGCCGGCCGACGCCCGCGCCGCGCGTGCCCTGGGCGCCCAGGGAATCGGCCTCTGCCGGACCGAGCACATGTTCTTCGGGGAGGAGCGGATCGCCCTGGTGCGGAGCATGATCCTCGCCTCGGACGCGGCCCAGCGCGAACACGCCCTCGAGCTCCTGCTGCCGATGCAGCAGGCCGACTTCGAGGGGATCTTCCAGGCCATGGAAGGCTTCCCGGTGACCGTGCGGCTGCTCGATCCGCCGCTCCACGAGTTCCTGCCCCACGGCGGCAAGGCGCTCGAGGAGGTGGCCCGGGACATGGGAATCGACCCCGAGCAGGTGGCCGAGAAGGTGGCCATCCTCTCCGAGGTCAACCCGATGCTCGGCCACCGGGGCTGCCGCCTGGGGCTGACCGCGCCGGAGATCTACCGCATGCAGTCGGAGGCGATCGTGCGTGCCGCGTGCGTGCGCCAGAAGGCCGGGGACCGGGTGCTGCCGGAGATCATGATCCCGCTCGTCGGGACCGAGGCGGAGCTGGCGCGTCTGCGTACGCTGACCGCCGAAGTCGCCGAGCGGGTGCAGCGGGAGGAGGGGGTGGAGCTCGATCTGCTGATCGGCACCATGATCGAGGTGCCGCGGGCCGCCCTGGTGGCCGACCGCATCGCCCGGCATGCCGATTTCTTCTCCTTCGGCACCAATGATTTGACGCAGATGACCTACGGTTACTCCCGGGACGACGTGGGCCGCTTCCTGCCGCAGTACGTGGAGCAGGGCATCCTGCCGTTCGATCCGTTCGCGCGGCTCGATCCGGAGGGCGTGGGTGAGCTGGTCAAGATGGCGTCGGAGAAGGGGCGCGCCGCCAACGGTGAGCTCCACGTGGGGATTTGTGGCGAGCACGGGGGGGATCCGCACTCGGTGGAGTTTTTCGATCAGGTCGGGCTGGACTATGTGTCCTGTTCGCCGTTCCGGGTGCCGGTGGCGCGGTTGGCGGCGGCGCGGTCGACGCTGGGGGTGGGGCAGGGCGGCGAAGATTGACCGGAGGGGCTTCTTTCTTTTCACCCGGGGCGTGCCAGGGGCTCGCGGCCTCCGGCACGGCTCCGCCTGGTGGGACTTTCGGCGGGGGGCCGGTAGGTGGCGTCCCCTGCCTCCCCTGGGAGAGGAAGGGGATTGAGATGGGGTTTTGCGAGGCGTTCGGTCGAGGGCCGGTTCGGCTGGTCAGACCGCGTGGCGCAGGCTTCGCCTGCCCCTGGAGGGCACGTCCCCGGACCGGTGGCGCCGCTCAGGGGTGGATGGTCCGGTAGACTTCATGGATGCCGCGCATCCATCTCCTCTCCGATCACCTGGTCTCTCAGATCGCCGCCGGGGAGGTTGTGGAGCGGCCGGCTTCTGTGGTCAAGGAGCTGGTCGAGAACGCCCTCGACGCCGGGGCGACGGAGCTCGAGGTCGAGCTCGAGTCGGGGGGGAAGCGGCGCATCCGGGTGGTGGATGACGGCGCCGGTATGGGGCGGGATGACGCGCTCCTCGCCTTCGATCGCCACGCCACGAGCAAGATCGGTAGCTTCGAGGACCTGGAGCGGGTCGGCACCCTCGGCTTCCGCGGCGAGGCGCTGGCCTCGATCGCCGCGGTCGCCCGGGTCGAGCTCCTGACCGCAGAGGAGCCCGGTGAGGGGCAGCGGGTGAAGATCGAGGGCGGGCGGGTGCGGGTGGCCGAGCCGGCCGCCCGGCCCCGGGGCACCTCGATCGAGGTGGCGTCGCTGTTTTTCAACGTTCCCGCCCGGCGCAAGTTTCTGAAGAGCCCGGCGACCGAGCTCCGGCGCTCGGTGGAGGTGGTCCAGGGGTACGCCCTGGCACGGCCGGACGTGCGGTTCACGCTCCGCCATGAGGGCAAGACGCTGCTCGAAGCCCTGCCGGCCGAGCCGGACCCGGAGGGCCTGCGCCGCCGGATCGAGCAGCTCTTCGGCGCGGGGCTGTCGCGGGAGCTGGTCGAGATCCCCCGGCGCGCACGGGACGGCGGCGAGGTGCTCTGGGGGCTGGTGGGAACGCCCGCCACCACCCGGGGGCGGCGCCTGTTCGTCTTCGTCAACCGCCGGCTGCTCCGGGACCGGGCGATCCTCGCGACCTTCTACCGGTCGGTGCGGGATCTCTGGAAGCGGGACGACTACCCGGCGCTCTTCCTCTTCCTCGACGTGCCGCCCGAGGAGGTGGACGTCAACGTTCATCCCCAGAAGGCGGAGGTGCGGTTCCGCGACCCGCGGCTCGTCGACCGGGTGGGGGAGGCGCTTCGTGCCGCCCTCGACCGGGCCCGGGGCGAGGAGGAGGCGCCGCTTCGCCAGCCGGAGGGGGCGCCCCCCGCGCCGCTCGCCTGGCAGGGCCTGGGAGGTCGGGGCTGGGAGCGCGGCGAGCAGCAGGGCGGAGAGGGCTGGACCGTCCGCTACCCGGCGGGCCACGCCCCGGGCTCTGGCGGCGAGGCGGCAGGGGAGGTGGCCGAAGGGGCGGCGCCGCCGATCGGTTACCCGGCGGGCCACGGCCCCCGGTTCGCTCCCGGTCCGGGTTCCGGCCCACTGGCCCGGGCCACGTACGCACCGCTTCCGGAGCGCGCCGCCGTGCCGCTCTCCGGCCGCTCGGGCGAGACCCGGCCGTTCCGCCTCCTCGGCCAGTACAAGGGCACGCTGATCCTCCTCGAAGGGCCGGACGGCCTCTACCTGATCGACCAGCACGTAGCCCACGAGCGCATCCTCTACGAGCGTCTGCGCCGGAGCCTGGCCCGGGAAGGCACGCCGAGCCAGCGGCTGGTTACGCCGCCGCTGCTCGAGCTGTCGAAGGCGGAGGCGATGCGCCTGCTCGAAGTGGCGCCGGCGCTCGATGAGCATGGCTTCGGCGTGGCCGAGCTCTCGGGTGGGTCGGTGGCGCTGACCGCGGTGCCGGCGGTGCTCGACGCGGAGCAGGCGGAGCGCCTCCTCCTGCAGCTCGCCCAGAGCTCGGGCGACGAGGGGGATGACGCGGAAGCCCTCGCCCGGCGGCTCCTCGACGGACTGGCCGCCGACCTCTCCTGCAAGGCGGCGGTCAAGATGCACCATCCCCTCTCCGCCGACGAGATGGAGGCGCTGGTGGCCGAGCTCTTCGCCGCGGAGAACCCCTACGCCTGCCCCCACGGCCGCCCGGTGGTCCTCAAGATGGGCGACGCCGACCTGGAACGCCGCTTCGGTCGGCGGTAACCTGGTCTCCCCCCAACCCCTCGATCCCCTTCCCGCCCTCCGGGGGGAAGGGGACGCCACCGCCCGGCCCGTTGTCTGCCTGTGCTCTCTGGAGGTGAAGCAGGGGACCGGCGTGCCGTTTCCCCCCAGCTCACCTCCAAAGTGCTCGATCCGTGCATCCGCGGGTGCCTCCAGGACTACCTGGACTGTGCGAAGAACGGCGGCGGATCAGGTTGCGAGCAGCAGCACTACTACTGTCTGCTGGGCTGTCCCAACTACGACACGGACGGCGACGGTGTGGTCAATGGCAGCGACAACTGCGACACCGTTCCCAATGCCAACCAGGCCAACTGCGACGGTGACAGTTGGGGCGACGTCTGCGACAGCCTCTACGCCAACTACCAGAACATCACCGGCGAGCAGACCTGCTGGACGGACAAGGACACGCACTTTCCCTATGCCTACTTCACGTTCGAGCATCACGTGGAGTGGCTGGAGCGCGACGTGAGCTCCTGCGGCGCACCCGACCGGTGGACGCAGCGCGTGCGTCTTCGCGCACGGTGCCGGACAGCCCGGACGTGCAGATATTGCTCTCATCGAATATACTGGCAAAATAGATTTGCTCAATTGACGGTCCTGTAGGACGCGCAATCCGTTTCCTCGGACCGCCCTTCGGTCGCCCGCGGCAAGGACTGTCGAGGCGGTGGTGTGCCGTGGGCGACTCGGGATCCGAGCTTCTCTTCGGCTTGGGACGGTGCGCTTGGAGACCGTCAGCCCATTCACCGTCGGGGCGAAGCCCCGGCGACGAGAGGAGGCAGTGATGTCGAAGAATCGTGCTCGGAGCATGATCGTCAACACCCTTCCGATGGTCTGCATGTCGATGCTCGTGCTGATGTGTGGACCGGCGTTTGGCCAGCCGGCGCGGCCAGGTGGCGTGGAGACCGGCCAGGATCTGCCGGTGAGGGCGGTCTCACCGGTCGCGGATCTCCTGGACCGGGGTGTGATCGAACCGGACCAGGCACGGCTGGTCATCGAGACCGCCTATCGCACGCTGGAGGAGTACTCGGGCAACGCCCTGGCGTTCCAACTCGACGGGTTCAGGACCATCCCGGGGAGCCAGCTCGATCGGGTGCGGTTAGCCGAGATCGCCACGCTACCCAGCGGGCGGCTGATCGACGTCAGCCGACGGGTACGTCAGAACGACGCCATCGGCACCTCCGCCGTGGTCTATGCACCGAGCTGGTCGACCAGTGAGGTGGTCTGGCTGGACGCCGACGTGGGCGTCGATCTCGACCGGGTGTCCGTGGCCGAGGCGTTTTCGCAGGCCGCCGAGGGGCAGCCGGGCCTGGCCCGTGTACGGGCCCTCACCACCTATTCGGTGACCGTGACGCTGGAGGGCGAGTCACGGATCTACCAGGCGGCGTTCCTCTGGCTCCCCTCGGACGAGAGCGGCCGGCTGACCTTCTTCGCCATCGACCACATCGTCCAGGGGGTCGGCGAGGCGGCGCGAGAGACCCTGCCATACGGCACCGGCAGGCCGGCGGGACCGGGCGGCGTCGAGAACGTCCCCGCCGCCATCGGCAATCAGATCTGCACCGCGTGGTCGAACTCCAGCTCGAGGACCCGGGAGCTGACCGGCACCAACGGCCACTACTCGGGGGACCACCACCGCTCCCACGCGGAGTTCCAGGTCAACTGCGGATGCAGCAGCTCCTGCGTTTCCACCTGTGACGCGTACGTCAACAACGAATCCTGCACGGACACGGGCTTCTTCACCATCGACGCCTGCCACAAGCTGGCGAGCAACGTCCGGGCGTCCTCGGACCAGGTCGACGACGGTCCCACCGGCGGAGCCGCCTGCGCCGGAGGCTACGGCTGTGTCCAGAAGGCCTGCCTGTTCTGCCTGTGCGGTCTGAGTGTGGAGGTC
>Ga0210122_1000761_pt1 | contig 11198 bp, 7 predicted proteins | sample Muzzi_CordB_D2_FD_185530 | JGI IMG/M metagenome (GOLD analysis project Ga0210122, IMG submission 185530) | Wetland microbial communities from San Francisco Bay, California, USA, that impact long-term carbon sequestration - Muzzi_CordB_D2 (SPAdes) | ecosystem: Environmental > Aquatic > Marine >... | reverse complement strand
TCGTTGATCCGCTCCAGGGCTTCCACGTTGTCGCCGACCGCCCGGTAGAGGACCACCTCGTTGTAGAGCTTGGCCGCCAGCACGTTCAGCCGCTCGGTGACCTCCTCGGCGTACGGCCCGTCCGGGAAGTGTTTCAGGTAGTCGGCGCCGTTGCGGAGCTCGTTGTACTTCGAGGCCGCCGCGGCCAGGCGCTCCGCGGCGAGGCGGCCGAGCTCGGGGTCGTCGTCCTGGGCGGAGAGCGTCTGCAGGGCCGCGAGCTCGTCGAGCGCCGGCGTGAGGGTTCGCAGACCCTGCCGGGCACGCTTGCCCTCTTCGCTCTCCGGCGCGCTGCGCCAGGCGGCCAGGTACTGGCTGACCGCGTCCGTCGGGAGCTGCAGCCGGCTGTAAGCGTCGCCCAGGGCCAGGGCGACCCGCGGAACCTCCGGGGCCTCGGGCCAGTTGCTGAGAAACGTCTCGAGGAACGCGGTCTCGTAAACCCCTTCGCCGAGCACCTCGAGCGCCTTGGGGTAGGCCTCCGCCTTCTTCTTCTCGAGCTCCTCGACCTCTTTGGCGAGCAGATCGAGCAGCTCGCTCTCCGGGGTGATGTGGGCGACCTCGTCCATCTGCCGCTGGTAGGACCGGAGCACGCTGCCGTAGTCGCGGGTGCTGAGCGCGCCCGCCAGCGCCTCTTCGCGCGCTTCGTGGAGCCGCGCCAGGCGGATCGCGTCCGCCTTCGGGCCGGCCGGCCAGGCGACCAGGGCATCGTCCTCGATCAGGCGCACGACCGGCTCGTCGAGCTTCTTGGCCGTCTCGACGAAGGTCAGCAAAGTGGCCTGGGTCCGCACCCGGTAAGGCTCGACCTCCTTGGGCTCCTGGCGCTTCAAGAGCTCGCCGCGGGCCTTGGCGGCCAGGGCGCGGTCGTCGAGGTAGGGGTGGGTCTGGAGGTAGCCGTACTCTTTCGACTGGGGGAGGCGGGCGGCCATCTTGGCCATCAGCCGCTGGGTGCCCGCCGGGTCGAAGCCGGCAGCGGCGGCCCACCGCTGGCCCTCGAGGTCGGCCTCGTCCTCGTGCTCACGGCTGTAGCCCCGAAGCAGCACTTCGCCGAGCACCAAGCTGGCCGCGGCGGCACCCTGGACGATCTGCCCTTCGGTCGGGGGCGCGTCGTTCGGGTCGTTCGGGTAGGCGCGCCCGCGGGCGTAGCCGTCGTAGGTACGGTCCCGGTTGTTGTTGGCGGCGATGACCACGCCCATCAAAAGCGCCTGGCTGAGGACGCCGATCAGGGTCGCCTTTTTCTGCATCCGCTGGTGGTGGTGGAGGCCGACGTGGGCGAGCTCATGGCCGAGGAGCGCCGCCAGCATGTCGTCGTCGAGCCCCAGGTCGAGCATGCCGTGGGTGATGAAGATCTGGCCGCCGGGAAGCGCGAACGCGTTGGGCGCCGGCAGGTCGATGAGGTGGAAGGAGAAGGGCATCTCGCCGAACTCGGAATGGCGGGCCACCCGATAGCCGATGTCGGCGACGCGTTCTAGCTGCTCCGGGTCATCGTAGGTTCCCCACACCTCGAGCGCCTTCTGGGAGATCTCGGCGCTCTTCTCGAACAGGTCGTCGTCGGCGATCTGCTGGGCCCTCGCCGGAGCCGGGACGAGCGCGAAGACGAGGGCGACGATCAGGGTCGGCAGAATGGGGGCGAAGCGGTGGGCGAAACGGCGTCGAGGCATGGTCTGATCCGGGCGATTCATCGGGCTTCATACGACACAAACGGCTGTGGGGTGCTGAAAACTCCCGGACGGCGGAGCCGACGTGTCACCCGGTTCTCCAGGGTTGAAACACTTGTAAGCTGTGACCCATGCGGGTGGGGAACGAACAACCCTTTCTTTTCTTTCCCGAGGGCCTGGACGTCCGCTGGCGCTCCTTCGCCACGGTGGCGGAGCAGGCGGCCGGCGGGCGGCGGGCACTGGAAGGGCTCGGTCTGCACCAGGCGTCGGCCCCGTCGCCCGGTGAACCGGGAGCAGTGGCCTACGCCTGGGTGGGCGGCCTTCACGGCGCGGACGCGGTGGCGGCCGACCTGGCCATTCGCTCCGGGGGCTGGACCGCGGCTCCCGTGCCCGCGCCGGCTGATCTCTCCGGTGCGTCTCCGCTCCGGCCACCCGAGCACGCGGCGAGGCTGCTGCTGCCGTGGGAGGCCGGCAGTACGGCCGGCCGGGTAGCTGACCAGGCGGCCGATGGGGCGGAACGGGGTGACTCCGGTCCGCTCGTCGCACACCTGCCCTCGGCGGCCAGAGAGCTGGGCCGCCGGCCGGGCCCCCATCCGTCGGGAGGCTCGTCGGGAGATCTTCCACCGTGTCCGGGAGGAGCCCTGATCCGGGAAGCCGCCTCCGGGGCGGAGGAGCCCGGCGGTGGGTGGTGCTTCGTCAGCTCGGAGGCGCTCCGGGAGGCGGCGGAGGACCTGGGCCGAGCACTCGGGGCCGGCCGAAGTGCCGGGCGGGCCGTGGTCGTCGCCTGGCTCGATCCGTCGCTCGCCGAGGGCCGGGTGCTTCTCGAGTGGGCGATCACGACTCGAGCGGCCCTCTACCTGGAGTCCGACCGGCGGGTTCTGGGCGGGGCCGCCGCCTGGGTGCGGCCGACGGTAGTTGCCGGAGACGCTTTGGCGCTGGCGGCGGTCGCGGCCAAGATGCGCCGCCCCGACACGCGGCGGAGCCGGCTCGCCCGTCGGCTTCTGGGCTCCGCACCCCGGCCCCCTTTCGGCCGCCTGCGGTGGGCGGTGATCCTGGGCGCGGACGACCTTGCGGACGAGGACCGGGCGCTCTTCGACGCCAGCGGGGTGGTCCTGGTCCGGCCCCGGCTCGGGGCGGGTCAGCCCGGATAGTTCACGATTGCTCTGCTGCACCGGCGGATCTGCCCACGTCTGCTGCGTTGCGCGACCAACTCGCCTGAGGCGAGCCGGTGCCCCGGCCTCCTCAACGGACTGCAAGTACGCCTGCGTCGTCCTCGACGTCGCGCGCCCGACCAACACCCTTCGGGCGTCGGTGCCCGCCGCGGGCATCTACGCCGGTTCGCGACGAGCAATCGTGAACTATCCGGGCAAGGGCATCAGCTCCTCCTGAGCCGCAGCCCTTCAAGCCTGCGCAGGAGCGCCGGCGAGCCGGCCAGCTCGGCGATCCGTTCCCAGTTGCCGTCGGCCCAGGCGTGGCGGCGGGCGAGGGCGCTCAGGCACCAGAGCCGGTCGGCGGGCCGTGGCTGAGCGGCGATCAGCGCGAGCAGCCGGTCGAGCCCGGCGACCAGCTCCTCGGCGCTCGCCGAGCCGATCCAGGCCTGGAGCGTCCGGCGGTAGGTCCAGGAGGGAGCCTCGTCGTCGAGACGATCCTCGAGCTCCGTCAGGGTGGGCTCGGCTCCGTCGGCGAGACGGCGGCGGTAGGCGAGGAGCTCGTCGAGGTCGGCTCGCTGTCGGGCCGCCACCCTCACCGCCGGGCCCACGGCGCCTGTGGCTCCCGCCGCCGCGCCCACTCCGAGCGGCGTCCAGCTCGGCCGGGTGACAGGCGCCGGCTTCCGTGCCGGAGTCTCGGCAGTCGGGACCGCTGCCGCCCAGGGGTCGGGCCTCTCCTCGGGCTCGGGGCGTTGCGCGGCCTCCCGCGGGGGCGGTGGCACCGGTACCGCCGGCTCCGGCTCCGGCCGGGGCTCTGGTGCGGCTGCTCGTTCGGCCCGGGGCGCGGCCTCGGCCGCTCGCTCGGGAGCCGGCTCGGCGGGCGGTTGGGGCTCGGTCTCTCGGGGCCCGGGTTGCGGCTGGGGCCGGGGTTGCGGCGGGCGGGGCGGTCCGGGCGGGCCGGCCGAGGGCAACGGGGGCGGTAGCCTGCGAGCGGGTGTGGGGGTGGGCTCTTCCCGCTCGGCTGGCTGGGCGGCGGTCGTCGGCCCCGCGGGCTCCAACGGTCCGGCGGCGGGCGCTGGCGGCGTTCCCGCCGGCTCGCCCGGCTCGTCCTCGGCGGCCTCCGCCGGCTCCTCCTCGTCGGGGTTGAGCGCGTCGTCCAGGCTGTGGATCAGGGCGCTCGCCGCCTCGGCGCGCCGGGCGGGGTCGAGCAGGCCCCGTACGCTGTCGCCCAGCTCTTCCGGGTGCTTTTCGATCGTGACCAGGAGCCGCCGAAACGCCTGGTCGGTCTCGCGATTGCCGGTCGCCAGGCGTTCGACCAGGGCCTCGGCGCCGCCCAGCCCGGCCATCTTGAGCAGCACGCCGCGCTCGCGGGGGCTGAGGCGGCGGAGGGACCGGGCGGCGCTCCCCAGGATGCGGAGCTTGGGCACCACCCCGGGTGCTCCGCGAAGCCCGGCGAGGAGGCTGCCGAAGGTGTCCTGCTCGGCCACGGGCTATCTCCTACTCCGCCTTCTCCCCCCGCTCCGTAGAGCGCGTCCCCTTCGGCCGGCCGCCGGCCGGAGCGGAGCCAGCGCCCTCTTCGGCGTCTCGGCCGATGGCGCGCGACGGCAGCTTGGAGATGTCCTGGAGGAAGTGCTTGAGGTCGACCCCGGCGAGCTGCTCCATGATCGGGGTGAGCTGGGAGAGCACCTGGACCACGTCCTGGGTGAGCTTCGCGGCGCCGGTGCCCTCGTGGTCGCCGCCCTGGCTGATGATCGTCGTCTGACCGGCGCGGGACAGGGGCTCGGAGACGGCGGCGGCGATCTCCGGCAGGACCTTCAATGCTTCGATCGAGAGGCCCGCCTCGTTGTACATCTTGAGCGCCTCGGCGAGCTTGAGCCGGGCCTCGGCCTCGGCCTCGCCCTTGGCGCGGATGGCGTCGGCCTCGGCCTGGCCGATGTCCCGGCGCATGACCGATTCGGCTTCCGCTTTCGCCAGACCCTCGGCCTTGACTGCCTGGGCCTCCTCCTCGCGGCGCTTGCGCTCCGCCTCGGCCCGTCGCACGACCCGGTACTGGTCGGCGTCGGCCAGGCGCTCGGCCTCGTACTTCTTGGCGTCGGCCTGCTCGCGGATGGTGGCGTTGAGCTCGAGCTTGCGCCGCTCCACCTCCCGCTCGCTGATCGAGATGTCCTGGACCTTGAGCTCCATCTCGCCGGCCTTGGTCGCCTTGGCGTTGGCGACGTCGACCTCCTCCTTGATCGTCGCCACCTTGAGCGAAAGGGACTTGTCCGACTCGGCGATCTCGGTGTCGACCAGGATGCGCTTCTGCTCCTTCTGCTGGCGCGCCTGCTCCTCCTCGATCTTGGCGTCGCGGTCGGCGGCGGCGGTGGCGATCCGGGCGTTCTTCAACGCCTCCTGGATCTTCGGCTGCCCGAGGGCGTTCAGGTACCCCTCGTCGTCCTGGATCTCCTGGAAGACGAACGACTTGAACTCGAAGCCCATGCCGTCGAGGTCGACGTGGGCCTCTTCCCGGACCCGCTCCTGGAAGCGCTTCTGGTCCCGGTAGAGCTCTTCGACCGTGAGCGTGCCGACGATGCCGCGGAGGTGGCCGGCGACCGTCTCTTTCAGGGTGGCCTTGATCTGGTCCGAGTGCAGCCCGAGGAAGCCTTCGGCCGCCTTGCGGATCTGGTCGATCCGGCCGCCGATCTTGACCTGGGCGACGGCGCGGACGTTGATCGGGATGCCCTGGATCGTGTAGACGTGCTTGAGGTCGATCTCCAGGGTCATCACCTGGAGGGGCAGGAACTCGTACGATTCCCACGCCGGGATGACGAACGCGCCGCCGCCCCGGACGATGCGCAGGCCCTCGACGCGGCCCTGTTCGTCGCGCACCTTCTGTCCGAAGAGCTTTCTCCGGCCGTAGATGATGAGCGCATCGTCCGGCCCCGCCTTCTTGTAGCGGAAGCGGATGAACAGATACGCCACGAACAGGGCGACCGCGGCCAGTACGATCGAACCGAAGGCGGAGAGGAATTCCATGGATGGGCCTCCAGGAGTCGGCGTTGTCGATCCAGCGGATGAAGCAGTGACGGCAGTATAGCCGTCCTCGGTCGACCGGGAGTGGCGTCTCGGGCGGAAACCTTTCGGCGCCCCGTAGGGGACTCCGTCCGGCCGACGGCGCCGAGGGGTCAGCGTCGCGGTCGCCGCAAGACGGCGCGGCCGAGGAAGGTGACGGGCGAGGTGCCGCCGAAGGCGCCGGCGATGGCATAGAGGGTGCGCAAGCCGATCCGCCGCTCGCCGGCAATGGCGTAGATCGGCTCCCAGGCGTCCGGTAGGAACTTCGCCTTGAACGACTCCAGCCCCTCGAAGTCGTAGAACCGGCGCCCGAACCTGCGGACTCCGGACAGGAGGCGGCGGATCAGCCAGGGTGGGTGGGTGAGCGAATGGGTGGCCCGCCCGGCCCGTTCGGCGAGCGGCGCGAGCCCGAGGGTGACGAGATCTGCTCCGTGGGCCGCGAGCTCGAGGGCCGCCGTCTGGAGGAGGAGCTCGGAGGTGCCGTTGGGCGCCTGCCGGTCGCCGGAGCTTCCCCGGACGATCTGTTCGATCAGCCAGCCGTCCCGCGCGGGGATCGGCGAGGCGACGAGGAACGCCACGGCCACGCCGCGGCGCTCGGCGACGAAGACCCGCCGGTCCTCGAGGCGTTCGAGCGTCTCCGGCTCGACCAGGAAGTGCATGGGCGGCAGGCCCCGGGTGGCGAGCCAGTCGTCGAGGCAGCGGGCGAGGCCCGAGTGCCCAGTGGCGTCGGCCGACGGCCAGCGCCGGGCGGTGACGCCCTTGTTTCTGGCGCGGTGGACCTGGGCCCGGAGCGACGCCTTGCCGGCGAGCGCTCCGACCAGCGACTCCGGGCTCCAGAGCGGCTGGGCGCCGAGCACCAGGCGGTCGCTCGGCCCGCGCGAGCGGAGCACCCCCGCCAGGGGCTCCTCGGCACCGAAGTAGCACACCCGCCGCCTCCGCGCCGCCGCCTCGTCCTCGAATGCCGCGACCACCCCGGCCAGGCGCTCGGGAGGACATACCGGATCGCCCCCCACCACCCGGACCCCGGCGGAGGGCACGTAGGCCACCACCGCGTCACCCTCGGGCGCGAACCAGCGACGGAAGCCTGGGTTGAGGATCTGGTAGCAGGTGGCGTTGCGGCCGTGGGCGAGGACCAGGTCCCGCGCCCGGGCCAGATCTTCTCGGGCGGTCAGCGAGGAAGGGGAAGGGGCTCGTTTCACTCGACAGGGACTGTTACCGACACCACCCCGCGCAGGTCGCCGGCCTGGTAGCCGGTCGCCTCGTCCTCCGGGTAGCGCTCCGAGAGCACGCTCCGCACCTCGGGGGCGAGCTCCGCGGGAGCACCGTGGCACTGGAGGCAGAGGGGCTTGAGCGTGATCGGCCGGAGGTAACGGAGCGTCTTGCGCCCCTGTTCGCCCTCCACCACCTCGATCACCTCGGCCGGCAGAGCACCCTCTTCGTGGAGCGCGGCCAGGCGCTCGAGCTGGGCGGCTTCGTAGGTGTCCGGGCGGTCGGCCGGGTTCCGGACTTTGCGGCTCACCCGGCGGACGGTCACGCCTCCGGTCGAGTGCTCGGCGGCGACCTCCTGGGCCACCTCGGAGCAGACCCGGATTGCCTCCCCCGGGCCGGATTCGGACATGGTCTTGGCGAGTGTGCCCATGAGGTCTCGGGTCAGGGCGTCCGCCGCGCCGCGGGCACGCTCCACGGCCTCGTCGTGGGAGAGGGCTCCGGCGGCGGCCGGGGGTGCGAGCGCCGCGAACAGGGCCAGGGCGAGCCCGGCGACCAGAGCCAGGGCGGTGAGCTGGACGGCGCGACGGCCGGCGGTCTGGTTCGGACGATCGATGGTCTCGTGCATCGCAGAGTCTCCTCGGTTGGTGACGGCCGGCAACAGGGGCGGCGGTCGCCGTCGGTGGCACCGGCCTCTTCGGTGGCTGCCGGAGAGCGAAAAGTGCCTGCCGCCGCGCCGCGGCATCCCATGGTATAACGGCTCCCAGGAGTCCGTGCGGCCGGTGCGCTCCCGCCGTAGAGACCCTGGACCGAGCAAGGAGACCGTTCCCATGGCTGACACACCGAAGCGCTCCACCGAAGGCAACGGCCACGGCGAGCTCCCGGCGCCGCTCCGGCCGGAGAACAACGCCTCCCTCGCGGAGGAGATCAGCGTCCGGGCCGACACCGTCAAGACCGGCCTTTCCGTCCACTCCCACAAGACGAAGAAGCAGAAGCTCGAGGGCCCGGGAGGACGGATCGCCATCGTCGACGGCTGCCGCACGCCGTTCGTCAAGGCGGGCACGGCGTTCAAGGACATGGACACCATCGACATGGCGGGTGCCGCCGTCGGCGAGCTGGTGGCGCGGACCGGCATCGACCCGGCGGAGATCGACCTGTCGGTCTTCGGAACGGTGATCCCGTCGGTTCAGGCGCCGAACCTGGGCCGGGAGGTGATCTTCCGCACCGGTCTGCCGATGGACATCCCCGGCACCACCGTGAACCTGGCCTGCGCCTCGTCGAACCGCGCCATCTGCTTCGGCGCCGAGGCGATCCTCACCGGCGAGGCGGAGGTGGTCCTGGCCGGCGGCGCCGAGTCCCTGTCGAACGTGCCGATCCTGTTCTCGAAGAAGGCGTCGGCGACCTTCGTGGCGCTTTCCCGGGCGAAGAGCGTCCAGGCGAAGGTGGGGACGCTCGCCAAGCTCCGGCCCCAGGACCTGGCGCCCCAGGCGCCGGCTATCGCCGAGTACACGACCGGCATGAGCATGGGCGAGTCCGGCGAGAAGATGGCGAAGGAGAACGACATCTCCCGCCGGTCCCAGGACGAGGTCGCTCTCGCCTCCCACCAGCGGGCCGCCGCCGCCATCGAGGACGGCAGGATGGGCGAGATGATCGCCCCGGTCTTCCCGCCGCCCCGCTACGACGAGGCCGTCGCCGTCGACAACGGCGTGCGCTCGGACACCTCCCTCGAGAGGCTCGCCGAGCTCCGGCCGGTCTTCGACAAGCGCTACGGCACGCTGACGGCCGGCAACTCGAGCCCGCTCACCGACGGCGCTTCGGCCGTCCTCCTGATGAGCGAGGAGAAGGCCAAGGCGCTGGGCTACGAGCCCCTGGGCTACATCCGCTCGTTCGCGTTCACCGCCCTCGACCCGGGCGGACAGCTCCTCCAGGCGCCGGCCTACGCCGCGCCCCTGGCCCTCGACCGGGGCGGTGTCGAGCTCGCCGACATGGACCTGGTCGAGATGCACGAGGCGTTTGCGTCCCAGATCGTCTCGAACCTGAAGGCGCTGGCGTCGAAGAAGTTCGCCGAGGAGGAGCTGGGCCGGACGAAGCCGGTGGGCGAGATCGACCTCGACCGGATCAACGTCACCGGCGGCTCGATCTCGATCGGCCACCCCTTCGGCGCCACCGGCGCCCGCGTGGTGATGCAGCTCCTCTACGAAATGCGGCGCCGCGACGTGGGTCTCGGGCTGGTGACCGTGTGCGCCGCCGGCGGCATGGGCCACGCCATGGTGGTGGAGAGGTAGCCCTGCCCGCCGCGCCGCTCTCCGGGCTCCTGGTCGTCGACCTGACGCGCCATCTGCCCGGCCCCTTGGCCGCCCATCTGCTGGCCGATCTGGGCGCCCGGGTGGTGAAAGTGGAGGAGCCGAGGCAGGGCGATCCGGTGCGCCTGGCACCACCCCTGGTCAAGGGGCGAAGCGCTCTCGCGGCGCTCCTGCTCTCCGGCGTCGAGAGCATCGCCCTCGATCTCAAGAAGGAGGCTGGTCTGGCGGTTCTCGAGCTGCTCCTGGAGCAGGCCGATGTGCTGCTCGAGAGCTTCCGGCCCGGGACCCTGGCGCGCCTCGGGCTCGATCCGGAGGAGCTCGTCGAGCGCCATCCGCGGCTCGTCGTCTGCTCGATCTCCGGCTGGGGGCAGGACGGCCCCTACCGGGATCGCGCCGGACACGACCTCACCTACCAGGCGCTCTCGGGCTCGCTGGCCGCCACGGCGCCCGCCATGCCCTCCTTCCCCGCGGCCGACACCACGGGGGCCTGGGCGGCCGTCTCGTCGGTGCTCGCCGCCCTCTACCAGCGGGAGCGGACCGGCCGGGGAGCGCGGATCGACGCCTCGCTCTTCGACGCCGCCGTCCACAACAACCTGGTGGCCTGGGCCGAGGCCGCCGGAGGCTCGCGGGGCGAGGAACGGGTCGGCACGCCCCACGGGCTCTCGGGTGCGCTGCCCTGCTACGACCTGTACCGAACCGCCGACGGCGGCGTGCTCGCCGTGGCGCCGCTCGAAGAGCACTTCTGGCGCCGCTTCTGCCGCGTGGCCGGCCGGGAGGATCTGGTCAAGCTCCAGTACCAGGAGGGTGACGAGGCGCGGCGGCAGGTGGCCGGGGCGGTCGCGGAGAAGACCCTCGACGAGTGGGTCCGGCTTCTGGCAGAGGCCGACCTGCCGATCGAGCCGGTGCTCTCCGGTCCGGCGGCGGCCCGCCACCCCCAGACCGTCCACCGGGACCTGCTGCGCCAAGCCGAGGACGGCCTCTACCGGCTCGGCTACCCGGCGCGGATCGACGGCGAGCGGCCCCGGGCGGATTTCGGCTACTCGAAGCTCGGCGGCGACACCGACCGGCTGCTCCGGGAGCTCGAGGCCGACGCCGCCGGGCCGGCCCGGTCGGGTCGTCGCGGCCGGCGCCGCCAGGGGATCGGGCCGCGCGTGAGCTGGAGGTGGCACCTGCGGCGCTGGCTGCTGGGCCGTCGCTGAGCCGCTCCGCCCGGCACCGGCTCCGCTGCCCGTGCCCGGGCGCGGTATGCTGAAGCGGCTGATGGAACGCTCCCGTCCCCTGCGCCACTCCTCGAAGGGAGGTCCCCCATGGAACGGCTGTTCAACCTCTTGCTGGTGGCAGCCCTGGTGGCGGCCTTCGTCGCCGCCTCACCCGCCGGAGCCCAGATGACCGACACCGACAAGGACCAGGTCCCCGCGATCACCGTCACCGGTTCCGGAGAGATCCGCGTGCCGCCGGACGAAGCCGTGGTCCGCCTGGGCATTCTGTCCCAGCGCGAGGATGCCGCCCAGGCCCAGGACGAGGCCAACCGGATCGCCGCCGGAATCCTGGAAGGGGTCAAGGCCCTCGGCGTGCCGGCGGAGGCGGTCCAGACGTCGCGCCTCGTGCTCTCGCCGGTCTACGACCAGCCACCACCCCAGGCGGCGCGCACCCGAGAGCCGCGGATCGCCGCCTACCGGGCGACCAACGTGGTGAGTGTGCGCCTGGACGATCTCGCCAAGATCGGCCCGGCGATCGACGCCGCCATCGAAGCCGGAGCCAACCAGGTGGAAGGGGTCGACTTCCGCCTGCACGACGAT
>Ga0210122_1000758_pt1 | contig 11211 bp, 4 predicted proteins | sample Muzzi_CordB_D2_FD_185530 | JGI IMG/M metagenome (GOLD analysis project Ga0210122, IMG submission 185530) | Wetland microbial communities from San Francisco Bay, California, USA, that impact long-term carbon sequestration - Muzzi_CordB_D2 (SPAdes) | ecosystem: Environmental > Aquatic > Marine >... | reverse complement strand
ACATCTGGAGCCAGCAGCGCTCGACGATCTCTTCGTCCGGTAGCTCGGCAGCCGGAGCTTCCTGCCATCCCAGCAGCTCGTAGACCGCCGGATCCGGCTCCTTCTTCTTCCCCGAGTACTCGTAGAAGCCCTTTCCGGCCTTCCGGCCCAGGCGGCCGGCGTCGATCATCCGCTGGAAGGCGGGCGGCGCCTCCAGGCGGTCGCCGAAGTAGGGGATCATCACCTGCCCGGCGTGGTGGGCGATGTCGAGGCCGACCTCATCGAGGAGCTCGAGCGGACCCACCGGCCAGCCCCAGCGCCGCATCACGCGGTCGATGCGCTCGATCGACGCCCCCTGGGAGAGGATCCAGGCCGCCTCGTTGACGAACGGCCCGAGCACCCGGCTGGTGAAGAAGCCCGCCCCGTCGTCGACCACGATGATGGTCTTGCCCATCTCGAGGCCGACCGCGACGGTGGTGGCGAGGGTCTCCTCCGAGGTGGCCGGCTGGCGGATGATCTCCAAGAGCGGCATCTTGTGGACCGGCGAGAAGAAGTGCATGCCGACCACGTTCTCCGGCTGCTTGGACGCCTCCGCGAGGCGCCCGATCGGGATGGTCGAGGTGTTGGAGGCGAAGATCTGCGGCCGGCCCTTGCCCGGACGGCGAATCGCCTCCATCTCCCGGATCACCTGGTGCTTGACGTCCAGGTCCTCGAACACCGCCTCGATCACGAAGTCGACCCGCTCGAAGGGCTCGTCCTCGGTGGTGCCGTGGAGCCGCGCCATGGCCGTCTTCTTCTCGATCGGCGACATGCGGCGCCGCTTGACCCGCCCGTCGAACACCTTGGAGGCGCTCGCCAGACCGCGGGCGACCGCCTCGCGGTCCCGGTCCTTGATCACCACCTGGCGCCCCTTCTGGGCAAGCACCTGGGCGATGCCGGCACCCATCAGCCCGGCGCCCAGGATACCGATGTGCTCGACCTTGCGGCCCTTCTTGGCGAGCTCCTTGGCCCGGCCGTCGACCTCGTTCTTCATGAAGAAGATGCCGATCAGCGCCTTGGCCACGTCCGAGGTGACGAGGCGGGTGAAGGCGCCAGCCTCGACTTCGAGGGCCCGCTCGAGGGGCAGGGCCATGCCCTCGCGCACGATCTCGATCGCCGCGAGCGGCGCCGGGTAGTGACCGCCCGACTTCTTCATCACCGTCTCGCGTGCCTTGCCGTAGACCAGCTTCTCCGCCACCGGCAGGCGGGCGGCGAGGTCCGCGGCCCGCTTGGCGAACGACTTGGGGCGCGCCTTGGCCGCGGTCGGCTTGCCCCGGTCCACCAGGGCGACCGCCGCCCGGCGCAGATCGGCCGGATGACAGACGGTGTCGACCAGACCGAGGCGGTAGGCCTTCTTCGCCGGCACCCGCTTGCCGGTGAGGATGAGGTCCAGAGCGTCCGGCACGCCGATCAGGCGAGGCAAGCGCTGGGTGCCCCCCAGACCCGGAATCAGGCCGAGCTGGACCTCGGGCAGGCCGAGGCGAGTGGCGTCGGTCTCGGCCGCCGCCCGGTAGTCGCAGGCGAGCGCCAGCTCCAAACCGCCTCCCAGGCACGAGCCCTCGACGGCGGCGACCGTCGGCACGGGCAGCTTTCCCAGGCGGGCCGTCAGAGCGTGGCCCCGCCGCAGCATGTCGAGCACCTGGCTCTCGTCCTCCAGCTCCTGGAGCTCCTCGATGTCGGCGCCGGCCACGAAGTTGCCCGGCTTGCCGGAGGTGATCACCAGCCCCTCGAGGCCACCCTCCCGACACCCTTCCTCCACGGCTCGGAGCTGCTCCTCGAACCAGCCCATGATCCGCGAGGACAGCGTGTTGACCCGCCTGTCCGGATCGTCGAGCACCAGCCAGGCGATGCCGTCGGTAACGGTCATCCGTCCGGGTGGGCCGGATGGGCCGAATGGGCCGGAGCGCGGTTTCGCGGACTTCTCTCTCGTCGAGGGCATCGCGACGTCCTTTCTCGGGGCCTGGCGTGGGCCTGGCGAGCACCGGCTGAAGCGCGGGCGCCACCTCTGAATCATCCTAGGGATGGATGCCGCAACGTGTCAAGAAACCGCCGCAGCTCGACGACGGAAGAGACTCTTCCCACCCCAAGGGGTAGGAAATTTTTCTCGCGTGTCCCGCCTCACCGGGCAGGAGCACTAGGAGTCATGAAAGAAGCAATTCCAGACAGGCGGAGAGTGGGGCCGGACCCAGCTCTCGGATCAACGCGACCCGCGAGCCACCCCCGTCCAGGGCCTCACCCTCCACCAGCGGAGGGCCTGGCGGGAAGCATGTGCATTGACCGGGCTTCCTCCGCGGACCTCGAACCCTGATGGAGGAAGATTCGATGAAACGCCTTACAATGCTTGCGCTCATCCTGGTCCTAGCAGCCCCGGCCTTCGCCGCGGCGGGTGGCGACGCGCCGGGGAAGTTCCTGAAGGCCCAGGGACAGCCCATTCCCGGTGAGTACTTGGTGGTCTTCGACCAGGACCACCCTGCCGCCGAGGCGGCGGAGCAGGCCGCAAACGCCCACGGGGGTGTGGTGCTCCAGAGCTGGAGCCACGCGGTCAACGGTGCCCTGTTCGGCAGCCTGAACGAGCGCGGCGCCCGCGCCATTGCCAAGCGCCCCGGCGTCCTCTGGGTCGAGGAAAACCAGGTCGTCACCGCGACGGCGACCCAGAACAACCCGCCGACCTGGGGTATCGATCGGATCGACCAGCGGGCCCTCCCGCTCAGCAACTCCTACACCTACAACTACGACGGCACCGGCGTCCACATGTACGTGATCGACACCGGTATCCGCCCGACCCACAACAACTTCGGCGGCCGGGCGAGCGTCGCCTTCGACGCCGTCGGTGACGGCCAGAACGGCATCGACTGCAACGGCCACGGCACCCACGTCGCCGGCACCACCGGCAGCGCCACCTACGGTGTCGCGAAGAACGTGACCATCCACGCCGTCCGCGTCCTCGACTGCAACGGCTCCGGCACCACCGCCGGCGTGGTCAACGGCATCGACTGGGTCACCGCGAACCACCAGAGCCCGGCCGTGGCGAACATGAGCCTCGGTGGCGGCGCCTCCAGCACCCTGGACAACGCCGTCAACAACTCCGTGGCCTCCGGCGTCTTCTACGCCGTCGCCGCCGGCAACGAGTCGACCGACGCTTGCACCAAGTCGCCGGCTCGCGCCGCCGACGCCTACACCGTGGGCTCGACCACCAGCTCCGACGTCCGCTCGTCGTTCTCCAACTACGGCACCTGCGTCGACATCTTCGCGCCGGGCTCGTCGATCACCTCGACCTGGAACACCAGCGACACCGCCACCAACACGATCAGCGGCACCTCGATGGCCTCGCCCCACGTGGCGGGCGCCGCGGCCCTGATCCTCGACGCCAACCCGACCTGGACCCCGGCTCAGGTCGCGGCTGAGCTCACCAACACCGCCACCTGCGGTGTGGTCTCGAGCGCCGGCTCCGGCTCGCCGAACCTGCTCCTCTACACCCTCGGCGGCACCGACCCGAACTGCGGCGGCGGCGGCGGCGGCGGTGGTGGTGGCGGCGGCGGTGGTTGCCCCTCCGGCTTCACCGAGTTCACCGGCACCATCAGCTCCGGCTCGCAGACGACCGCTTCGTTCTCCGGCAGCGGCTTCTTCGACGGTCGCCTGATCTGCGCCGTCGGCGGCGCCGACCTCGACCTGTACCTCGACAAGGAGAGCTGTGGCTGGTGGAGCTGCTCGTTCTCGGCCGTGGCCAGCTCGACGAGCGCCGGCTGCGACGAGGCTCTGACCTACAACGGCACCTCCGGCACCTACCGCTGGCGCGTGCTTCACTACAGCGGTGGCACCGAGGACTTCACCCTCTGCGTCAACCAGCCGTAACCACGGCTGACGTCGTCTGACGGTGTTCCCCCGGCCCGCCGCGGTCCTCTACGGAGGCTCCCGCGGCGGGCCGTTTTCCATCGGCGAGCTGCTCAAGGGGAGCACTACAATGTCGGAAGCCCCCCTGATCTCTTGTTCGACATCGGGAGACCGGGCGAGCCAAGCCCGCACTTTCCCTAGGAGGTGAGCCCATGCCCAAGACACGACACCCCCTTCGCCGGACACCACCCGTGGTCGTCCTGGCGATCGCCCTGGCCACCGCGGCCACGGTCGCTTCACCGACGCCCGTCGTCGCCGACGGCGGCGTGGACTTCCAGGACTTCGCGCGGAACCCGGCCTCCGGGATCACCTACCGGCGGGCACCGTCGCTCGCCAACGAGAAGTTCGACGCCATCAAGCTCGACCCGCCTTACGACCAGGCGAAGCGCCTGGATACGCCGATCAAGGCCCGGGGAGCTCCAGGGGTCGCGCTTCTCGACTACGACGGAGACGGCGATCTCGACATCTACGTCACGAACGGTCCGGGTGCGGACAACCCGCTCTACTCGAACCAGCTCATGGAGACCGGGAGCGTCTCCTTCGTCGACGTCGCCGCCGCCGCCGGTGTCGCGGCCACGGACCACGACTCGACCGGGGTCTGCTTCGGCGACATCGACAATGACGGCGACCACGACCTGCTGGTGGTCGGGATCGTCGATCCGGACCGGCTGTTCGAGAACAACGGCAACGGCACCTTCCGGGACATCTCGACGGCGAGCGGCATCGCCTCCTCCGGCGTCCACGTCTCCTCCGGCTGCTCCATGGGCGACGTCAACGGCGACGGCCTCCTCGACCTCTCGATCTCCAACACCTTCGACAACTGGAACACCTTCCGCGGCGTGCTCGAAGATCCCTTCCTCTTCAACCAGCACAACCAGCTCTGGGTGAACCGCGGCGGCAACCGGTTCGTGGCGGCGGGCCCGGAGTCCGGCATCCAGGACCTGGCGGGCTTCCCCCCGGAGGCCGCGGGCTCGGCTGGCCTCTCGTGGGCCGCGGCGCTGGTCGACATCGACCAGGACGGCGACGTGGACTACATGACCGCGGACGACCAGGGCGGCATCCCGCCGGCACGAACCGGCGGCGTCGACCGGGGCCTCCTCCACCTGTTCGAGAACGACGGCAGCGGCCACTTCACCGACGTCTCGGTCGAGGCCGGCACCAACCACTTCGGCTCCTGGATGGGCTTGTCGTTCGGCGACTACGACTGCAACGGGACGATCGACTTCTTCGGCTCGAACTTCGGCGACTACCAGCCGGTGGGCATCCCCGAGCCGGGGCGGGAGGCCTCCCGCTGGTACCTCAACAACGGTGACGGCACGTTCGAGGACCCGGGGGTCGGCGACCTGGTGACGACCCCCTTCGGCTGGGGCACGTCGACCGGCGACTACGACAATGACGGCGACCTGGACGTGGTCTTCCACGGCGGTCACGACGTCGGCCCGGGAATCGAGGCCGGCAATCCGGGGGTGATCCTCCAGAACCGCGGCTGCAGCGCCGACTTCTGGCCCGACTTCGACGCCCTGGCCGGCTCCACCAACCACAACCGGCGAACGGTCCACGGCATGGCCCTGGGCGACCTCGACAACAACGGCTTCCTCGACATCGTCTCGGTGTCGAACCTCGACATCCCCGAGTCGATCCCACTCCTCTCCCAGCGGCCCCTGGGCTCGCCGTTCGACGCCACCGCCTTCTTCGTCCTCACCTTCGAGCCGAACGACCTCGGTGAGCTGGTCTGGAACGGCTACGAGTACGAGGACGGCACCCTGGCGGTCGAGCTCAGCGACGGTGCCAACGGCAACGGCTGGGTCGACGTGATGACCCGGGGCTCGGTCGACCTGACCCGGGGCGGACGGGTCAACCGGGACGGGATCGGCGCCGTGGTCCGGTTCCTGCCGGACGGTGGCCGCTGGGTCACCCAGCCGGTGGTCGGCGGCTCGAGCTACGCCTCCCAGGACGCGCTCGCCGCCCACTTCGGGCTCGGCGAGGCCCCCAAGGGGCTGGTCGAGGTGCTGTGGCCGGGAGGCGTGCGCAACCGCCTGTACAACGTCCACGCCGGCGAGCGGATCGTCTTCCCCGAGATCCCCTGCAGCTTCGACGCGTTCGACACTCAGTGGGGCTACGTCGCCTGCTTGACCAAGAGCCTCGACGACCTGGTCGACGCCGGCGTCATCGGCCAGTACGAGCGCGTGCGCCTGCTGATGAGCGCCCTTCGCGCCCGGGCGAGCACCCTGCCCCCGGTGTGCAGCCAGGCGGACGACCTCTGGGACGAGGAAGAGGCCCTCTTCCGGGATCTCGCGGTCCTCGAGTAGCCCACCGAACCGGTGACGGGGGACCTCCGGGCCCCCCGTTGCCCCCCTCCGCTCCGTCCTTCGGAGACCAGATCCCGCCGCGGCCCTGGCGGTGCCCGTGTCCCGCCACGTCGGTCTGATGCACATATCCTTATACAAGGAATCGTCACAGAGTTGTGGAATGACGGATCGGGGCTTGCCCCCGGGACCGCCTTGACTCGGGTGTCTCCGGGGTAGGCCACCAGCCGTCGCTCCGCGGAGGAGCCGGAACCGCTGCACGTGCTCGGATCCGAGCCCTCGCGAGCCTCAACCCCGACACGAGGAGGAACCCATGAGACGCCTGACGATGTTCGTGCTCGTCCTACTTCTGACGGCTCCCGCCTTCGCTGCCCAGAGCGGGAGCGCACCGGGAAAGTTCCTGCGCGCCCAAGGACAGCCGGTCCCCGGTGAGTACCTGGTGGTCTTCGACCAGGACCATCCCGCCGCCCAGGCCGCGGAGCAGGCCGCCAACGCCCACGGCGGCGTGGTGCTCCAGACCTGGAGCCACGCGGTCAACGGCGCCCTGATCGGCAGCCTGAACGAGCGGGGAGCCCAGGGGATCGCCCACCGTCCCGGTGTGCTCTGGGTCGAGGAGAACCAGGTCGTCACCGCGACCGCGACCCAGAGCAACCCACCGAGCTGGGGCCTCGACCGGATCGACCAGCGCGCCCTGCCGCTCGACAACTCCTACACCTACAACTACGACGGCACCGGCGTTCACATGTACGTGATCGACACCGGCATCCGGCCGACCCACGTCGACTTCGGCGGCCGGGCGAGCGTCGCCTACGACGCCGTCGGTGACGGCCAGAACGGCATCGACTGCAACGGCCACGGCACCCACGTCGCCGGCACCACCGGCAGCGCTACCTACGGCGTCGCCAAGAACGTCACCATCCACGCCGTGCGCGTCCTCGACTGCAACGGCTCCGGCACCACCGCCGGCGTCGTCAACGGCATCGACTGGGTCACCGCCAACCACATCAGCCCGGCCGTGGCCAACATGAGCCTGGGCGGCGGCGCCTCCAGCACCTTGGATTCCGCGGTCAACAACTCGGTTGCCTCCGGCGTCTTCTACGCCGTCGCCGCCGGCAACGAGACGACCGACGCCTGCACCCGCTCGCCCGCGCGGGCGGCCGACGCTTACACCGTGGGCGCGACCACCAGCTCGGACAGCCGGTCGTCGTTCTCGAACTACGGCACCTGCGTCGACATCTTCGCGCCGGGCTCGTCGATCACCTCGACCTGGAACACGAGCGACACCGCCACCAACACGATCAGCGGTACCTCGATGGCCTCGCCCCACGTGGCGGGCGCCGCGGCCCTGATCCTCGACGCCAACCCGGGTTGGACGCCGGCCCAGGTGGCCGCCGAGCTCACCGACACCGCCACCTGCGGCGTGGTCTCGAGCCCGGGCTCCGGCTCGCCCAACCTGCTCCTCTACACCCTGGGCGGCACCGACCCGAACTGCGGCGGCGAGCCACCGCCACCGCCGCCGCCGGGCGAGTGCCCCGCCGGCTTCACGGAGTACGTCGGCACGGCGAACCCGGGCGACGTCCTGGTCACCGATCCGTTCGCGGGTGGCGGCTTCTTCGACGGCCGCCTGCTTTGCGCCAACGGCGCCGCCGACCTCGATCTCTACCTGGAGGTCCGGAGCTGCGTCTGGATCTTCTGCTACTACACCGCGGTCGCCGGCTCGTTCTCGCCGGGCTGCGACGAGGCGCTGACCTACAACGGTGCCGCCGGCACCTACCGCTGGTCGGTGGAGCACTACAGTGGCCCGTCGGAGGGCTTCGTCCTCTGCGTCAACCAGCCGTAGCCACGGCTGAGGCAGTCTGAAGCTGCCCTACGGCCCGCCGCACCCCTCTCCGGAGGCCCGCGCGGCGGGCCGTTTCTTCTCCCGAGCCCTCCTACCCTCGATACAGAGAGCTCTCGCCCGCCAACGTCGCCAGCCTCAAGCCCAGGCGGGTGGCGAGGGCGAGCTGGCCGAGCAGAAAGGCGAGGATCACCCCCGCCCAGCTTCCCGGCCCCGCCGTCGGTGCGAGCGCGCCGTAGAGCCAGAGGAGGAGCAGGGCGACTCCGGTGAAGACCCAGAACAGCCCGAGAGTCTTGAACGGGTGCCGGGCGACGAACCGGACCCCGGCCCAGGCGGCGCCCAGGGCGCTTCGCCGCTCGTCCAGCACCACCGCGATCTTGGCGTAGTCGAAGACCACGCGGACCAGGGTCAAGAGAAGCACCACCAGGGCGGCACCGGCAGCTACCCAGAGGAGCACCGTACGCTCCACGGTGACGTCCCGGACGGCCTCCTCGATCGCTCCGAAGAGCCGTCGGGCCCCCAGGTAGATCAGCACGTAGGCGATCCCGGAGAGGACCGCCAGCCGCACGAAGCGGAAGAAGTAGCGGCCGCCGGCGGCGAAGAGATCCCGGAGCGCGAGCCGCCAGGGCCCGCTCTCGGAGGGGCGCCCGAGGCGATCGATCACCCCGCCGAGCAGGAGCGCCCAGACCAGCGCGTAGCCGAGGCCGACGGCGACGAGCCCCCATCCTCCCGCGCCGCCGCCGTCGAAGAGGCGCCCCGACCACCAGGAATCGAGGTTCTTGAGGAACGCCCCGGCGCCCACGATCGCTGGGCCGAAGGTGCGCTCGAAGCCCTGGGCGTCGGCTTCGAGCTCGCCGTACCAGGAGGGCTCCCAGCCGGCCACCAGGTCGCGGCTCACCAGCCGGTCGCCCGCCGAGGCGTGGATCGACTCCGCCAACATGGACGCGAACGGCAGAGCCACCACCAGGTTCACGAGCCAGAGGAAGAGGAGGAGGACCGGCGCGGCGCCGGCACGAGCGATGCCTTCACGGACGGAGCGGATCAGAGTCATGGCAGGCCTCCCTCTAGATGAACGATCCGAAAGTCTGGAGTAGATCCTGGAGCCAGATCATCCACTTCGAGGCCCACTTGAGAGCAGCGAGCGGCCGCTCCGTCTCCACCAGCAGACTGTTGTTGGACGGATAGAGGTCGAGCTGCAGCACCCGCTCCGGATCGACCACCGCATACTCGAGCTTCGACGGACCCTCGTGCACGAACAGGCGCCAGCGGTCGGTGCCGTCCCAGCGCTCCCGGACCTCGGAGCCGTCCTCGAACACCAGGAGAACGTCCACCGGGAAGACCCCCTCGCCGTTGCGTCGCACCACCACCTCGCTGCGATAGGTCTCCGGCTCCTCGCCGTTTTCCCCGTCGTCGTCCGCATCCTCCGGCGAGCCCACGTAGACCAGCTCGCCGTCCTGCTCCTCGAAGCCGGCCGGCTCGACCGCCACACTCGTCGCCCGCTGGAGCTCCACGTCGAAGGTCACCGAGCTCCGGTAGACCTGGTCGAAGAACCAGGTCAGGTCGGCCCGCTCGTCGTCGAAGCGCCGGCCGGCGACCTCGTTGGCGACCGCGAACAGATCCTCCGGCTCGGGGTGGTGGAAGGCGTAGCGGGTGAAGAAGGTGGAGAGGATCTCCTGGAGCGCATCCCAGCCCAGGGAACGCTCGAGAGTCATCAGCCAGAGGGCGGTCTTCGAGTAGGTGATGTTGCCGTGGCTCTCCGGGTAGTAGAGGTAGGTCGGGGTCGACGGCACGTCCCAGTCCGCGGTCCGGCGGTAGCGGTTGAGGCGGCTGACCAGAGGACCCTCGCGGATCTCCGGGAAGAGGACCGGCAGGAAGCCCTGCCAGTCGGTGCCGGGTGGCGCCAGGTAGCGCTCGACCAGGGCGTCGGGGCCGTAGCGCTCCATCGAGGCGCGGCCGGTCGAGAAGGTGTTGAGCCCCTCGTCGAGCCAGGCGTCCTCCTGCTCGTTGTTGCCCACGATGGCGTACCAGAACTGGTGCCCCGCCTCGTGGATCGTCACCCCCTCGGGCGAGCCACCCCCTTCCGGATTGAACAGGTGGCTGCCGGCGGTGAAGAGCGTCGGGTACTCCATGCCACCGGCGCCGCTCTCCCAGGCCGGGTCGATGACGGTCAGGTGGTCATAGGGGTAGGGGCCGTACCAGGTGCCGTAGAGCTCCAGCGTCGCCTTGGTGGCGGCGAAGTGGCGCGCCACCTGGTCGGCGTGCTCCGGCTGGTAGAGGAGCCGGATGTCGACCGCCGGCAGGCCCTCCATCTCGAACCGGTCGGTGGCCTCGAGATAGCCGGGGTAGGCGGTCCAGGTGAAGGCGTGGACGTCCGCCTGCTCGTAGCGGTGCGTGATCCAGCCGCTGGCCGGCTCTTCGCGCACGGTCTCCTTGCCGGTGGCGCCGACCACGAACCGCGCCGGCGTGGTGATGTCGACCTGGTAGACGCCGTAGTCCGAGTAGTACTCGGTGTTCGAGTGGTTCTGGTGGCAGTTCCAGCCGTCGGCCCCCTCGAAGACGCCGAGCTTGGGGAACCAGTGGGCGATCAAGTAGTAGTCGCCCCGGTAGCCGGTGCGGGCGAACGTGCGCGGCACCTTGGCGCGCCACTCCATCTCGACCCGGACGGTCTCGCCCGGGGCGACCGGCTCCGGCAACGGCACCCGGAGCACGGTCCGGTCGTCCGGGTTGCCGTCGTCGGGAGCGATGTGCCGGACCTCGTCGCTCAGCACCTCGGTGACCTCGGCACCCGCCTCGCTCTCCTCCGCCCGGAGATGGCCGAGCAACCGGACGGCGTCGACCTCGATCCATCCCCAGTCCTCCTCCCGGATGTCGTCCGACAGGTCGCCGGTTAGCATCTCCTCGCGCATCCAGGTGGAGCGGTCGTTGCGCCAGGCGTTCCAGTAGAGGTGGAAGCGCAGCTCGTCGGTGGCGGTGTCGGTGATGTTGGTCCACTCGAGCACCTGGCGACCGTCGAGGGTGCGCGCCTCCGGGTCGAGGCGGACCTCGATCGTGTAGTCGGCGTTGCGCGGCGACAGCGCCGCGGCTGGTTCCATCGACGACGCGGCCAGCTCCACCGGCGCGGCGGCCTCCTGGGCCAAGAGCGTCGTCGAGAGCAGCGGA
>Ga0210122_1000757_pt1 | contig 11218 bp, 10 predicted proteins | sample Muzzi_CordB_D2_FD_185530 | JGI IMG/M metagenome (GOLD analysis project Ga0210122, IMG submission 185530) | Wetland microbial communities from San Francisco Bay, California, USA, that impact long-term carbon sequestration - Muzzi_CordB_D2 (SPAdes) | ecosystem: Environmental > Aquatic > Marine >... | reverse complement strand
GCCCGCCGGTGTAACCCGGGTAGCGAACAGCCGGGTGAACAGCCCGGTTCCGGCGCCGATGTCCGCGACATCCATGCCGGGACGAGCCCCGGTCGCGGCAACAATGGCCCGTCGCTTGTTGTAGATCTCCCGGCTCGGGTTCTCGAAGGCATCTACCCAGTATGACCAGTCGGGATTGTCGTATTTCCGGTTAACGTCGGGCCGGACGCTCTGCTCCTGCGCCCCGAGCGGGGCAAACAGCAGCACCAGGCTGACGACTACCGGCGTGAGGCGGGCGGCGCGGTGCAGTGGTTTCATGGATTGACCGTAACGATTCGACTCACCAGTGGTGCATCGGGTTGCCGGTCATGTCTGCTTCCAGGCTGTCCGCGGGCTCGTACAGTCCGATAAGCTGGTCCCACAAGGCTCCGGTGTCAGCGCCGAACACCTCTGCCGGATCGCCTTCGGCCACATGCCAGTAGTGATGCCGGAGTTCATAGTCGAGCCGGCCTGGCGCCCAGCCGGTGTATCCCAGGTAGCAGCGGAGTTCCTCGCCTTGCCGGTCCTTGCCAGGCAGTTCATCCAGCAGTTGCAGGTCGGTGCTCGCGTAGATATCGGCACTGACATGAAATGCCAGTCCGGATGCCCGCGTATGTCGCATCAGCATGACCAGCATATGGGAATCTACCGGTCCGCCATGGTACACAGGCAGCGATTCCAGGTGGGTATCTTGCACATCCGGTACGGCATCGGACAACAGGGTGGTGCCGGGCTGGTTCACGATCAGGCCGTAACTGGCCTGCAGGTCGTGATGTATCAGGTAGATAACGGTCTGGTTGAAATACGGGTTCAGAAATCCGCGCCGGGCGACCAGAAACATGCCGGGTGCCGGTTTCCCTGTTTTCGGTCCGGTAATTTCAGGTGCCGGACCCGGCGGGTTGACGGTGGCATCCAGAATGCTGCTGCCGGTCAGCAGCAAAACCATACTTGCCCATCGTGAAGTTGCGATACGCTGCATAGCATCAGGTCCAGGTCAGTGACAGCAGTTAACCGGTTGATTCCCGAGATGAATGCGCAACGGACGGCTGGCTGGGTCACTTCCGTTAACCGGCCGGTTAGGTGTCCGTTGGCAATAACTGCGTTGATTATGCACTTGTCTGGTGCGCTTTGCTGCAACAGGTCAGGTTTAATATCGTAATAAATATGCAAATTAACCGGCGTTAATGAATCTTCCCGTCACCGGTGACGGTCACCCGGGTGGTGCCTGAATCGTTCAGCCCGCGAATGATGGTAAGATGTCGGCTCTTCCTCCGGTCAAGCGTAGTGGCCGGGGTTCGGGTACCAAAAAAAATCGCAGAGGGGAACTATGGATCTGGCACGTGTCCTTGGCTTTAACCATGCGTCAGTCAGCGGAGATGATGAGCGCGACAAGTTGCAGCTCTATATCAATCTGAAGCTGGCATCATCCGGGCAACCTACCCGTGTTTCCAGCGATGCCGCCCGGTTTTTCGGGATATCCCGCGATCTCCTCAAGAGCTACCGGGAAAAAAACCGCCTGCTGGCCAATTATCAATGCCGGGTGGACCAGCGGATCCAGAATTTTCTCAAGCGATACCTCGAAGACCTCGCACTCGATTCGGTGCCGATGCTGCCGACCCAGACCTTTATACTCGACCGGCATGGAGTGGCGCGCGAGCTTTCCCTGCCGATGGGCGAGGAGGAGTTCCACTCGGATATCATCTCCAGTTATCGGGTGAGGCAGGGCGTGCTCCATAATCCTGCCAGTGACCGGCGCACGACCGAGGGCTTGTTTCATATCACCGAGGGCGGATTGCCGATACCCGGGGACAAAAAGGCGGTACCCAAGCGTACCTTCGCGCTCATGCTGGAGCGGGCACTCAAGCCACCGCAGGACTTGCTTGCGATACCGTTTACCGCGGGACTGCCGGAGCCGGCGCGCATGTTCGTGTCCTTGCTGCTGCGGCCCGTCGTGTGTCCGGAAATTCCCGGCCGGGAGCCGGAGAAGACCATGGAGATCCACTTTTTTGCGCCGGGCAATCTGGTGAGCAACCTGGACTTCGTGGAGAGTATTTTCGGCAATGGCGGCAACCCCTACCTGGCGGAATTCGACGCGGCCCTGGATGTCGACCACTGGACCGGGCATACCGGCTGCGTCATTCTGGCACCCCATCTGGTCGGGCTGACGAAAAAGGAACTCGGCCTGCCGCACCGGGAAAAGGCCACCCCGCGGCAACAGCACGAAGGCATGTGCTGGGAGGAGCCGGACGAACGCTACAACGAGGGCCAGGCCTTCAAACTGACCGCCCGCGACGAGTCGGGTGTCATCGTTACCCTGCTGGCCGACAATTACTTCGGTTACTGCAAGAAAGAGGTCAAGACCCAGATCGGGTACTCTGCCAATCTCTTCGGGCTGGCCGAGGAAGAGCATTCCGGCGGTGCGCTCGCATTCCCGCGCCGCAATCATGGCGAGGAATACGGTGTTGACAGCCGCGCCTGTGAACCGGGCTATTCCTTCGAGGACATGGCAGCGCGCTATTCCGACGTGATGGACCTGCAGCCCGAGGGCTATGGCATTGACAAGCGCTATCCGGAGGTCATCTACGTCCCGCAGCAACTGCGCATGGACCTCAATGCCCAGACCATCACCTGGATCAAGGATGGCCAGGTCCGCAAGATTGGCCTGCACCCCGGCAAGATCTACATGCAGCCCAACGGCTACAAGCTGGAAATGCAAAAGCATCCCGGGGCGCCATCCTGGCGCCTGATCGGTACGGATCCCGAGGGGACCTTCTGCCACAAGCCCTCCACCGTATCGGGCGGCGGAAAATCCGAGATCTCGAAATCCCTCAACGATGCCGTCATCTACCGGCCGCTGTTTGTCGATGAGCTTGACAAGGATCTCGAACGGGTGCAGGAGATTTTCGACAAGGACTATACCCTGCGTTTCAAGCCCGGCTTCGAAGGCCGGGACCGTGACTCCACCCGCAAACCGCTGCATTCCGAGCGCAGCCTCGGTTCGGTGATCAAGCTGCTCACGCCCTCGACCACCTATACGGATGAGTTCAACGCATGGCTGGAATCCATCCCCCCCCGCATCCTGGCACTGGCGTTTCTCATCAAGCGGTTTTACCGCAGTGAGTGGGGCGATCAGTGGCGCAAGCACCTCTCCGTGGATGTCGTGGATGGTGCACCGGCGCATGAGCTGAAACTCCACAATCGCACCATCATCGCCTCCTACCTGCGCATCGGCTTCGACCCGGAGTCGAAGTGGCGTACCTTCAAGGTCCGGCAGGATTTTATTGCCAGTGAAAAGGTCCAGATGGAGGATGATATCAGTGCGTCTGTGGTTGTACCTTCCGGGTTCATCGCCAGTTGCAGCCCGGATGTGGGTGAAGCAAGCAGCGTCAAACTGGTGCGGAACTGTGAATACCGGTTGTTCCAGCGTCCGGACGACGCCATTCATCCCGGCTTCGACAAGCAGACCGAACTGGATATGTCAGGCCCCGGGAATTTTCTTGCCAACTACGAGCCGCTGGCCGGCGAACAGGTGGCTTCCCTGGTGGAGAACGTGCACACTTTCTGCAAGTTTACCCGGCCCATGCAGGACCTGTTGCAGGCGGTATATGACGACGGCCGGGGTTATGTCGTGTCATCGGCCCACCCGCGCATGGTGGGGGGGAAACCCTCGCGGAATCCACGCTACCTCCAAACCCGGCCAGACCTGGTGCATCCGGTCCGCAAATACATCGCCGAAATGGGCGCGCGCTTCCACCGCAAGCTGGGATTGCAGGACACGGTCTGTAACCCGGTGGATGCGGTGCTGGCCGGCCGGCGCAACAACCCGCCGGAACCTGGAATCCGTTCGCTGGCGGTATACAACCCGATACACTACCAGGAGCTGCCGGAACTGTTCATGGACTTCATCTGCAGCCTGACCGGCAAGTCGCCCTCGACGACCGGTGCCGGCAGCGAGGGTGCGCTTACCAAGGGGCCGTTCAATGCGCTGCGTCCCACGGCGGATCTCAATAATGCCCTGGTATCTTTCATCCTCACCGGGTATGCGGGATATTCCAGTTCCGCCGGTTATGTGGGCCCGCATGTGCGGGTCGACCATGATATCAGCCTGCTGATTCCGGAAATCTGGTCCCGGCTTTCGGACCAGGAGCGCGATCCGGCACACCTGATCGAACACGGTTACCTGGAGCCGCTCGAAGACTTCGAGTTCAACGGCCAGAGCGTGCTCGCGAGCCGGCTGGGTTATCGTATCACCGACCACTTCGTGCGCGGTTACCTGGGGAAGATCTTCGACAATCCGGGTGCCGTATTCACCGAGGCGATCCTCAGGCCCGAGGTCCAGGGGCTCGAGGTATTTGTCGACGGTATCAACAATATCGTCGCGGCGCAGCAGCGCGTGGCGCAGCGCTATCTGGAGGACGGCAGCATCGAGGATGCCTGTCCGCCGCTACAGGCCCTGCTGCACATCATGGCCAGCGGGGAATACCAGGGCATGGGCGTGCACCATCCCGGGATTCGTGCCATGTTCACCCGCGAATATCTGCTCGCGGCCGACTGGTACCGTGAGCGTCTGAAAATCAAGCAGAGCCGGGACATCGCCCTGATGAACCGCCATGTCAGCAACCTGCGGCGTTTCCTCGATGACACCATCTTCGGCGATGAGGCCGTGCGCCTCGGTATCGGCGAGCGTCTGGAGGTGGCCCGCAAGAAACTGATGCAACTCCAGAGCGAGACCTATTTGCAGGAACTGGTGGGAACGATCGGGGCGGACCCGCTCAAGCCGGCGCAGTTCCTGGCCGAGCAGCAGGTAATAGACTGGACCCGGTTCGGCCTGGCCGTCCCGCAGACGACGGCTGCGCCGCCTTCCTGCAGCCGGAAGGCGGGAGCGGGGGATTTGCCGCTGTCCCGTTGATACGGCATGGGACGCAGGTTTCCGGTCTGCATCGGAGTGTCCGCTTAACTGCCGCGCGCGCGACAGCGTGTTACGTCCGGTTCCCGCTTGCGGCGGGAATTATCCGCGGTGCTGGAGTGGTCGCCCGGACAAGAATTCCGCTGGGTTCAAGGCGCTCGATGAGCCGCTGCCATAGGGATCCGGTGTCCGGTTTGAATATCAATTCGCTGTCCGCACTTACCACGTGCCAGTCCTGTTGTTCAATTTCACCGGCCAGTTGCCCGGCTGTCCAGCCGGCGTGTCCCAGATAGAGACGCAGCCGGTTTTTCGGCTGTTTTTCGGCAAGTAGCTGGTCCAGTACACGGCGGTCCGCACTGATATAGACATCACTGGAGATATGCCGGATCAGGCGCGACTCCTTGGCGTTTTTCAGTAACATCGACACAAGGGAGATACCCACAGGCCCGCCATAGTACATATAGTGGGTGCGTGCCTGCCGGTCATCGAGGTCGGGGATTGCATCGGAGAGACGCAACCCGACAGGGCGGTTTACGACCAGGCCGACGCTGCCGGTTGCGTCGTGTCTCAGGATGTAAATGACCGTCTTGCTGAAGTGGGGATCACTGAGCTTCCGTCCGGCAACCAGAAACATGCCGGGAGCCGGATCCTGCGTGATGACCTGGAGATTGTCCGGGAGGCCCGATGCCGGCAGTTCCATGCCGGCTGCCCCGAGGGTGATTCCGGAGGAGAGCACTGAGAAGCCGGCTGTAAGTAATGCCCAGAACTGTCGCATATGTCCAAGTATAGTGATTTGCATCGTGGATGGTTAGAAAGGACTTGAGGTGCCGCTGACAAATAGCGATCATTCCGGTGGCGAGCCGCCATGTCAGGGTAGCCACCTCCATGATGCAGGGCAGGCAATATCCTCCGGGTAACCGCAGTTACAGAGTGATCTATGGAATTCAAGGACTATTACAAGATTATGGGGGTGGAGCGGGATGCCACCCAGGACGAAATCAAACGCTCCTATCGCCGGCTGGCGCGCAAATACCATCCGGATGTGAGCAAGGCGCCCGATGCCGAGGATCGCTTCAAGGAGGTCGGCGAGGCATACGAGGTACTCAAGGACCCGGAGAAGCGGGCGGCCTATGACCAGCTGGGCGCCAACTGGAAGGCGGGGCAGGAATTCCATGCACCACCGGACTGGGATGCCGGCTTCGAGTTCAGTGGTGGCGGTTTTACGGCGGGCGACGCCTCGGCCTACAGCGATTTTTTCGAGTCCCTGTTCGGACAGGGCTTCGGGGCTGGTCCACAAGTGCGCCGTGGCGCCTTTCATGCGCACGGTGAAGATCATCATGCCAAGGTGCTGATCGACCTGGAGGATGCCTGGCACGGCGCCACGCGGACCATCACCCTGCAGGTGCCGGAGCTGGATCCGCAGGGTCATTTGCATACCCGCGAGCGGGTGTTGAACGTGCGTATTCCCAAGGGGGTCAAGCAGGGCCAGCACATCCGGCTCGCAGGTCAGGGTGCGCCCGGGTTGGGTAAAGGCCGGGCCGGTGACCTCTATCTGGAGATCGAATTCAGGCCGCATGCTTTCTACCACGTGGATGGCCGGGACCTGTATCTCGATCTGCCGGTAGCGCCCTGGGAAGCGGCACTGGGCAGCACGGCCAAGGCACCGACGCCCGGTGGAATCGTCGATATGAAAATCCCGCCGGGCTCGAAAAGCGGGAGTAAATTGCGTCTCAAGGGACGCGGCATACCCGGAAATCCACCCGGCGATCTGTATGTAGTGCTGAAGATCGCGCTACCGGCCGCGGATACCGAAGCGGCGCAGACGCTCTACCGCAAGATGGAACAGGAACTCAGGTTCAACCCGCGCGCCCATCTGGGAGTGTAGCCATGAAGAAATCAACGCCAACACCCGTCACCGGTGCCATCCTGGAAGAGGAAAGCCAGCTGACACTGGGCGAGTTATGCATGGCCTGTGAAGTGTATGCGGAACGCATTATCGAACTGGTGGATGAGGGGGTGCTGGAACCGGTCGGCCGCGAGGCCACCCAGTGGCGCTTTGCGGGGGTCAGCCTGCAGCGTGCCCGCATCGCCTGCCGCCTGCAGCGGGATCTGGGCATCAATACCGCCGGTGCCGCGCTGATACTGGACCTGATGGACGAACTCGAACAGCTGCGCGCGCGACTGAACCGGTTGCGTTGAACAGGGGGAGTCGCCGCGGTGTTACCGGTACCGGCAGGCTCCCCGGCCGGGCAGCAGGCCGCTTTCGCAAGCGGCGACCGCCTCACTCCAGGTAACGCCGTGCCTGCTGGAAGAAATCGGGGCGTTCGGGGAGTTCGTTGCGCGGGAAATACCCCGGCAGAATGATCCGCTGTACGCCGCTGGAGGAGAGCAGTTCGGTCAGTTCCAGCAGGTTCGAGGGTTGCCCCGAGGTTTCCTCGACCCGGATACCCATGTGATTCAGGCGCAGTGACAGGCGGCGGCGGGAAAGCTGTTGCTCCGCAGCCTCGAGCACCCCGGCCAGCTGGTCCAGGTTGTGTTCCAGGCTTTCGGTATCGGCACCGAGTTCCAGCAGCTCGGTTTCCACGGCATCGATCTGCGCCTCCAGTGACTCCACATCTGCCGGTACGGACTCGGTCTGCGAGAGCAGTGTCTCTAAACCCCAGTCACCGGCCTGCATGGCACCGAGTTTCCTGGCTAGTAACTGCTGCTCGCGCTGCAGTTCCCGGCGTTTACTGCGGGCGGCCAGCATACCTTCCAGCGCCATCTTCACCAGATGGTCGAACGCACGTTTGCCGAGTTCCCAACGAGTTTCGTCCCGGCTGCCGGAAGGACCGGCGAAACGGTGGTTGAAAAAGCTGACCGCAACCTGCGGGACATCCCGCCGTGTCAGTTCACCCTGTTGTTCGATGCCGAAGGTGGTGCGTTCTTTCCATTCCATGCTGAGTAGCCCGAAGATGGTATCGGGCAGCGGGCCGGGATGACCCTGCAGGTATCCGGTGATGCTCCTGATGCCTCCCAGGACTTCCTGCAGGTGGTCTGGAGAGACGAAGAAGGCCCGCAGCCGGGGATCGGTGCTGAAATTGCGGCGGCTGATTTCCACCGGCTCCGGCAGGCTGTCAACGAGTTCGGTGATGTGGTGCACGGCCTGCGTAACCGGCTCGCGCAGCCGCTTGCGGTAGTGGCGCAGTGCGCGCAACCGCGGGTCGGTACCCTCGATCGCGCGTTCCGTCGCGGCCTCGATCAGGGCCGGGTCCGGGCCGCCCGCCGGCTGCGCCGTGGAGGAAAACAGGGAACTCAGGAAATGCAGCATGAGCGGGATCCCTGAACAGGTGGCGGAGGCGGCAGGCGATCGATGCCTGCAGACACCGTTGCCCGGAGTCGCGGGGGGAAAACCGGCCAGCCGCCGCTGCCCGGAACCGGGGAGACGTGCAGCAGAAGGCGCAAGTTTGCTAACATCACTGCCAGCTTATTCTAGGCGATTAACGGGGTAGATCAATGGCGAAAAAATCCGGTGGATCGGGCAAGCGCAAGCGCGATAAAGGACCGCAAACTGGCGGGAAGCTGTCCGGCAAGGAATATGAAGCGGAGCTGGAACGGCTGCAGGGCGAACTCGTCAAGCTCCAGTACTGGGTGAAGGACAAGGGCCTCAAGATTATTGTCGTGTTCGAGGGCCGCGATGCGGCGGGCAAGGGCGGTGTCATCAAGCGCATTACGGAACGGGTCAGCCCGCGGGTATTCAAGGTGGTTGCCCTGCCGGCTCCTACGGAGCGCGAGAAAACCCAGATGTACGTGCAGCGCTACATGACGCACTTTCCGGCTGCGGGTGAGGTGGTGCTGTTCGATCGCAGCTGGTACAACCGCGCCGGCGTCGAGCGCGTCATGGGCTTCTGCACCGACGACGAGTATGCGCGTTTTATCAGGATGGTCCCGCTATATGAACGCGCTATCGTCGATAATGACATTCTCCTGGTCAAGTACTGGTTCGACGTGAGCATGGAAGAGCAGGCGCGTCGCTTCCAGGACCGCATCGATGACCCACGCAAGATCTGGAAGCTGAGCCCGATGGATACGGAATCCTACCAGCGCTGGTACGATTATTCCCGGGCCCGGGATGCCATGCTGGCAGCCAGCGATACGGATCATGCCCCCTGGTATATCGTACCGTCCGATGACAAGAAGCGCGCCCGTCTCAACTGCATCTCCCACCTGCTCGGCCTGGTTCCCTACAAGGAACTTGCACGCGAGAAAGTGAAACTGGGAAAACGCAGCCGCAAGGGCCGCTATGATGACCAGGCGACACTCGATGGCCGGCGCATCATCCCGCAGAAATACTGACCGGAAGCGGGCCCGGGTCGGGATACGCCGTTGCGCTATCCCGTACCCGCCGCCTGGCATGCGATCATCAGTGCACCGATAAGCAAAGCATGAGCGATACCATGAATATTGTTTGTCCCCATTGCACGGCCGTCAACCGGATTCCGGCGGCACGCCTGAACGACCGGCCGAAATGCGGCAAGTGTCACCAGCCGCTGTTCAGCGCCCGTCCGCTGGAACTGCGCGCGCAAAACTTCCAGACGCATGTCGGTCGCAACGAAATTCCCCTGGTGGTCGATTTCTGGGCGCCCTGGTGTGGCCCCTGCAAGATGATGGCCCCGGAATTCGAGCAGGCGGCAGGCCGGCTGGAGCCCCGGGTACGACTGGCGAAACTCAATACCGAGGTGGAACAGGCCATCGGCGCCCGCCTGGGCATTCGCAGTATTCCTACCCTGATCATCTTTCGTAATGGCCAGGAGGTCGCCCGTCAGCCGGGGGCGATGGGCGCGGCGGATATCGTACGCTGGGTAGAGGCAAATATTTAAGTCCGGATGTCTGTATAAAATATAATAAAAATAAAAATATACATATCATTTATAATTATCAGCATGAAGTTATCCGCTTGGGGAACGGGCATGAATAAGTGGCGAATTTGCGGGTGTCGCACGGGCGGCCTGCATGAATACCTGTTGGTGTCCGTATTCCTGGCGGGGTGCGCTAGCGGGCCCGCGGCGAAGGTGCACTACACCCTGGAACAGGACCCCGCTTCCCGGCCGTTGCAGCGCGTGGTGCTGCTACCGGTGGATGTGGATGTCTATGAGCTGTCGGCCGGTGGCGTAAAGGAGGAGGTCCCCGAGTGGAGTCGTTCCGCGGAGGCGAATATCCGCTCGGCCCTGCTGGTCTCAAGAGGGGGTGGCGGGAACTGCTGCGTGACCGAACCGGCCGACATTTCCCGGTTGACCCCGGAAGAACGGGAGTTGCTCGAGGAACACCTGGCGCTGTTCAATACCGTGATCGCCAATGTCCTGTCCTGGGAATCCATACGGGGCACCGGGGCACAGCGCTTCGACTACACCCTGGGCGAGGGACTGGCTTTCCTGAAGACCAGATACGGCATCGACGCGGGGCTGGTCATCCTGGGCGAGGATGTCGTCTCCACGGCGGGACGCAAGACCACGGCGCTGGTCGGGGCGATGTTCGGGGTCGCGGTTCCCCTGGGACACTCGATTCTGATGGGTGGGCTGGTGGATTTTGCCAGCGGTGACCTGTTGTGGATGAATTACCAGGTGGCCGCCGGCGGGACGGAGGACCTGCGTGACCCGGATTCCTGCAGTACCACCCGCATGAGAAGGCCTTCGAGACGCTGGACAAGCCATCCGCGGCCACGATGCTACCTTCGGAACTTGCAGAGCTGACGATCGCGAACATCAAGGCGGGACAGGAAGGCGGGCTTCCCAGCATGACCATCCTCGGTAATGAACCCTTGGAAATTGCGGGCCACAGTGGTTTCAGCGTGCATCTGCGTTTTAAAACGGATGCCGGATTGCGGATTGAACTACTGGTGCGGGGATTTGTGGATGAGCAGGGGTTCTACCTGTTGATGTATCGTGCCCCGACCCTGCATTATTTTGCACGGGATCGCCAGGTATTCGAGTCGGTGTCGGAATCCTTCCGGATATAATCCCCGCGGCATTGCTTGAACGACTTGATATATTGAGAAATATCAATGAGATACACAAATCCTTCCGGGCCCCTTTCGCGTGGCCGGTTGAAAACCTGGGTGAATTTGGGAATGATGATGCCCCTTAACGGTGTGATGACAGAATTCCAGAGGCGGTTATGAGCGGAACGGTTACGGGTGATGCGGCGGAGGCACTTCCAGAGAAGGTGATGCGGGACAGCGGCAGTGACAAACGTGCCCCCGGGAGCGAACCCGGCAAGACTGCCCCGGCCACAGCGGCAAAGAAAGCGGCCGCCGGT
>Ga0210122_1000755_pt1 | contig 11234 bp, 5 predicted proteins | sample Muzzi_CordB_D2_FD_185530 | JGI IMG/M metagenome (GOLD analysis project Ga0210122, IMG submission 185530) | Wetland microbial communities from San Francisco Bay, California, USA, that impact long-term carbon sequestration - Muzzi_CordB_D2 (SPAdes) | ecosystem: Environmental > Aquatic > Marine >... | reverse complement strand
CGGCAAGCTGTGCGCCCGCCTTGCCCGCCTCGGCGATGAGCCGGCATGCCTTCTCCACCGTCGCTTCGCGGTCGAGAAAGACGGGGGTCGCCTGCACCGCGGCGACCTTGAAGGGTGCTTGGCCGGTATGGGGAGTCATCCGTATCTCCTTGACTGTCGGACTCCGGCGCTGCCTTTGTCAGGTCGTGCGCCGAGCGTCGATCGGGGTCGGGCGGGATCGGCGCGATGTTGTCATGCCCGGCGGCTTCGTCGCGGGGGCAAACCGATCCCTTGGCGCCCAGGTCGACCTCGCTGAACGCCTGTACGCACCCTTGCGCAGTGCCACACGCACCGTGGCCGGCCGCGGTCAACCTCCGTGCTCGGCCCAGTGGGCGACGAGGTGCTTGACGTAGGCGAGGGCGGTCTCCAGGTTCTGGACCGTGTTCCACTCGAAGCGGCTGTGGAAGTCGTAGCCGCCGGTGAAGATGTTGGGGGTGGGCAGGCCCTCCTCCGACAGGCGGGCGCCGTCGGTGCCGCCGCGGACACTTTGCTCGGTCATCTCGAGCCCCATCGCCTGGGCGGCGGCGAACGCGAAGTCGATCGCCCGGGGGTCCTTGTCGGTGATGTACTCCTTCATGTTCCGGTAGCTGTCCTCGATCTCGAGCTCGACGGACGCCCGGGGATGGGCCGCGCGGGCGGCCTCCACCAGGTGCTCGAGGAAGCGCTTCCGCCGTTCGAGGCCGTCGCTCTCGAAGTCCCGCAGCAGGATCTTGACCTCGGCCTCGGACGGGCTGGCCCCCTGGGTGATGCGGTGTGGAAAGAAGTAGCCTTCGGCGCCGTCGGTCGCCTCCGGCGCCTGATCGGCCGGCAGGGCGGCGATGACCTCGGCCACGATGCGCACCGCGTTCGCCATCACGCCGCGGGCATGGCCGGGGTGGACGTTGACGCCGTGGACCCGCACCGTGGCGCTCGCGGCGTTGAAGGTCTCGGTGTCGAGGGTGCCCACGGGGCCCCCGTCGAGGGTGTAGGCGACGTCGGCACCGAGGCGCTCGAGGTCGAGGTGGTCGATGCCGCGCCCGACCTCCTCGTCGACGGTGAAGCAGACGCGGAGGGGTGGCCGCGGCAGGGAGGGGTCCCGCACCAGATCCTGGGCGAGCTGCATGATGACCGCCACACCGGCCTTGTCGTCGCTTCCGAGAAGCGTCGTCCCGTCGCTCGTGATGACGTCGTGGCCCAAGTGCTCCAAGAGCGCCGGGGAGCGCTCCGGGTCGAGGCAGACCGGCGGCTCGCTTCCGAGCTCGAGCACCGAGCCGTCGTACTTCGGATGGATGCGCGGCGTGACCGGCCCCCCCGGCTCGTCGGGCGCCGTGTCCACGTGGGCCACCAAGGCCAGCACGGGCAGCCCGTCCGAGCCTCCCGGTACGGTGGCATAGACGTACCCGTGCTCGTCCATCGCGGCGTCGTTCAGGCCCATCGCGCGGAGCTCGTCGGTCAACAGCCGCGAGAGGTCCTTCTGCTTCTCGGTGGTCGGTACGCTCGTCGAGTCCGGGTCCGACTGCGTGTCGATCTGGACGTAGCGCAGGAAGCGCTCCGCCACCGGTGGAAGGTCGGCTCGGCTCGGGGTATCGGTCTCGGTAGTCATCGCTGGGATCTCCTTCAGGCAGGGCCGCTCCCCGAGCGCTCGGGTGAGTCGCTCGGGCGAGAGCATCGGGGAGCGGCCGAGGTCGACGCGATGTTCTCACGGTTCGCGCTGACGGTCAGGGGCGAGCCTGCGCCGATGGATGACGGCGGCCGTGCTCCGGGGCCCTCCTGTACGATTCTTCGAACAAGTGGGGGCTCGATCGATGAGATTCGTCTGTCTACGGCTGCTGAGTGTGGGGCTCGGCGCCGCCGTCCTCGTCTTCTGTGGCACCCCGCCCGGCCCCGCCCCCTTCTCGGAGTGGCACGAGCCGGTGACCGGCATGGAGTTCCTCTGGGTGCCGCCGTCCCGATTCCGCATGGGGAGCGGTCCCGAGGTGGCCGGCCGCCAGGCCGACGAGGTACCGCACACGGTGACGATCTCGCGCGGCTTCTACCTGGGGCGCTTCGAGGTGACCCAGGAGGAGTGGGTCGCCGTCATGGGCGCGAACCCCAGCGGGTTCCCCGAGTGCGGGGCCCGGTGCCCGGTCGAGACGGTGAGCTACCTCGCCATCCAGGAGCTCATCGAGCGGCTCGAAGAGCGCTCCCCGGGAAGCCGGTTCCGTCTCCCCACCGAGGCCGAGTGGGAGCTCGCCTGCCGGGCCGGGACCGAGACGCCGTTTTCGACCGGCGAGACCCTGACCGCCGATCAGGCCAACTTCGACGGCCGCTACCCCTACGACCGAGGCGCGGTGGGGAAGTTCCGGGGGTCACCGGCGCCGGTCGGCAGCTACCCGCCCAACCCGTGGGGTTTCTACGACCTCCACGGCAACGTCTGGGAGTGGTGTGAGGACTGGTACGGGCCTTACGAGGTCGGGGGAGCAGGGCCGGACGGCGTGGTGCGGGACCCCCGAGGGCCCGAGGGTCCGGTCGTCGAAGCGCCTGCCGGCCTCGACGGCGGCCTCCGGGTCATCCGGGGCGGGAGCTGGACCTTCGACGGCAACAGTGCCCGGTGCGCTCTGCGCTACACCCATCGCCCCCAGGACGACGGCTTCAGCCTCGGCTTCCGGCTGGTGCGGGAGGCGGTCGATCGCTGAAGGGCAAAGATCGTCCGACGCCTCAGCCCGCCCCGAGCGCTTCGAGCTCGGTCTCGATCCGCTCCCACTCGCCCATGAGCTCTTCGATGGTGGCGTTGAGCTCTTTTTGCTCGCGCTCGAGCTTGGCAACCTCTTTGGGCGGGGTCTTTTCGAAGTAGGTGGGGTCGCAGAAGGTCTCGTTGATGGCGCCGACCCGCTCTTCGGCCTTCTCGACCTGGGTCGTGACCTGGTCGCGGCGCTTGGCGAGCTCTTTGGCGCGGCGGCGGCGCTCCCGCTCCTCTTCCTGGCTGACCGGCGTCGCCTTCTCTTTGCTCTTCTTCTCCCGCTTGACCCGGAGCATGGCGGCGTCGGCGTCCAGGTGGTCGTCGCCCACGACCTCCAGGTACTCGGCGTAGGTTCCCTTGAAGTCGTCGATTCCCTTGGGCGAGATCTCGATGATTCGGTCCGCGAGCTCGGAGACGAACCAGCGGTCATGGGAGACGAAGATGAGCGTGCCGTCGTAGGCCTTGAGCCCCTCGACCAGGGCGTCGATCGCCTCGAGGTCGAGGTGGTTGGTCGGCTCGTCGAGCACCATGACGTTCGGGTGTTCGACCGCCAGGCGGGCGAAGACGAGCCGTGCCCCTTCGCCGCCCGAGAGGCTGCCGACCGCCTTCTTGACGTCGTCGCCGGAGAAGAGGACCGTCCCCAGGTTACCGCGCACGAAGCCGATCGGCTCGCCCGGGCACTTGTCCCAGAGCCAGGCCTCGACGCTCTGCTTGGAGCCCTTGAAGATCTCCTTCTGGTCCTGGGCGAAGTAGCCGGGGTAGGTCTCGTAGCCCCACTCCACCGTCCCGGCGTCGGCTTCCACTTCGCCCATGGCGATCTTGAGCAACGTCGACTTGCCGATGCCGTTGGGGCCGATGATGGCGATCCGGTCGCCCCGCCGCACGGTGAGCGAGACACCTTCGAGCACCTGCTTGTCGCCGTAGGCCTTCGACAGGCCCTCGATCACCAGGGCGTCCTTGCCACTCGGCCGGACCTGCCGGAAGCGGAAGGTGGGGTAGCGGCGCGACGACGGCGGCAGCGGCTCCAGGTCGTCCGCCATCTTCTCGATCAGCTTGACCTTGCTCTGGGCCTGGCGGGCCTTGGTCGCCTTGGCGCGGAAGCGATCGATGAACGCCTGGTGGTCGGCGATCTTCTTCTCCATCCGCTCGTTCTCCGCCTCGCGGCGGGTCCGCTCCTCGTGCTTGGCGGCCTCGAAGTCGGTGTAGTTGCCCGGGTAGAGAATGGCCGTTTCGTAGTCGACGTCGATGATCTGGTTGCAGACGTTGTCGAGGAACCGGTGGTCGTGGGAGACGACGATCGCGATGCCCTCGTAGGCGGCGAGGAACTTCTCCAGCCAGCGGATGGAGACGATGTCGAGGTGGTTGGTCGGCTCGTCGAGCATCAGGGCGTCCGGCTTCGCCGCCAGGGTCTTGGCTAGGAGCACCCGGAGCTTGAAGCCGCCCGAGAGGGTCGAGAGCGGCTGACGGTGGGTTTCGGTCGGGATGCCCAGGCCCTCCAGGACCTCGCCGGCCCGGGCCTCGAGGGAGTAGCCGTCCCTGGCCAGGATCAGGTCCTCGAGCTCCGCATAGCGCTCACCGTCGAACTCCTCGTGGGCGCGCTCGAGGAGCCGCTCCTTCTCGGTCATCGCCTCCCAGACCGCGTGGTCGCCCATCATCGCGACCTCCAGGATCGGCATCTGCTCGTACTGGAAGTGGTTTTGCTCCAGGAACCCGAGGGTCAGCCGCTTGGGAATCGCGAGGGTGCCCGCCGAGGCCTCCTCCTGGCCGGAGAGAATCCGCAACAGCGTCGATTTACCGGACCCGTTCGCCCCGACCAGCCCATACCGATTGCCCGGGTTGAGCTGGAACGCGACATCCTCGAACAGGGTCTGGGGGCCGTAGTGCTTGGCGAGTCCGGAGACGGAGATCATCGGTGGAGCCTGCTTCCTCTGGTGGTTCTGGGGGAATGGCGCCGGCTTTCCGGGCCTTGGCGGCGGATCGGGGCCGCTGGGCTGGTGCCGGGCCAGAGATGAGAACGTGGAACCGAGGTGGGGGAATTTCTGTCGCGGAGGGTCGTCGGGGGATGTCTGTCGCCCCGGCCTGCTTCTTGCTTCTTCCTCGAGAATCCGGTAGACCGGAACGGGCGGCGCGGCCGGCGGCCGGTGCGGCGCGGCCCCACCTCTTCAGACGATGTCCACCCGCAAGCCCTCGCAAGCCCCTCGAAACCGGCGCTCGTCCGAGGCCCGGGGGCCTCGCCTCCGGGTGGTGGTGCGCATCCGCAAACGGCCGATGCTCTGGTCCTTCCTCGGCGCCCTTTTCGTCCTCTTCCTGGTGGGGCTCTGGGCGCTCTGGCCGTACTGGCAGCTCTCGGGGCAGTTCGACGACGTTCCGGCACATCAACCGTCTCGGCTCTACGGGGTCTCGACCGTGTTGGCCACCGGGCAGGCGGCCGATCTCCGGGAGGTGCTGGAGGTGCTCCGCTCCGAGGGGTACCGGCCGCTCGAGGAGGGGGAGCGCCTGGCGCCCGGCCGGTTCCAGCGGAGCGGCTCCGAGCTGACCGTCTTCTTGCGCACCTTCCCGACGCCGCGGGGCCCGGCAGGGGGTGCGCCGCTCACCATCCGGGTGCGGGGCGGGCGCGTGTCGTCGCTCGAGCTCCGGGGTGGCTCGGTGCGCCGTGCGACTCTGGAGCCGCCGCTTCTCGCCAGCTACTACGGTGACGACGTCAAGGAGCGGCGCCCGGTGCGGGTGGACGAGCTTCCCGAGGAGCTGGTCGAGGCGGTTCTCGCCGCCGAGGATGCCTCGTTCTTCTCCCACGCCGGGCTCTCGTTCACCGGCATCGCCCGCGCCCTGTGGAAGAACGTGACCGGGGACGGTCCGCCCCAGGGCGGCTCGACGATCACCCAGCAGCTCGTCAAGAACCTCTACCTCACCCACGAGCGAACGCTCTCCAGGAAGATCCGGGAGGCGTTCCTGGCGGTCTTCCTGGAGCTCCGCTACACGAAGCGGGCGATCCTCCAGGCGTACCTGAACGAGATCTACCTGGGCAGCACCAACGGCGTCAACCTGATCGGCGTCGGCGCCGCGTCGCGGGCCTACTTCGGCAAAGACCCGAACCAGCTCGACCTGCCCGAGGCGGCGCTCGTGGCCGGCATGATCCAGTCGCCGGCCAACTACGACCCGGTGAGAAAGCCGGACCGGGCGAAAGTCCGCCGCGACTGGGTGCTCGACCGCATGGTGGAGCTCGGCTCCCTCGACGCTTCCCGTGCCGAGCGCGCCAAGGCGGAGCCGGTGCGGACGGCCCCGGAGCCGGTGGTGCGCCGCCGGGCGCCCTACTTCGCCAATCTGGTGGCCGAGGAAGCGGCGCGCCGGTTCGGCGTCGACACCCTGGCCGACGCCGGTTACACGCTGCTTTCGACCCTCGACGCGCGGGACCAGGAGGCGGCCCAGGAGGCGGTGGCCTGGGCGCTGCCTGCCCTCGAGAAGGGTTGGGAGCGGGGCCGCGAGATGGCCGGGCCGCTCCAGTCGGCGCTGGTGTCGGTCGATCCCCGGACCGGCGCCATCCGCGCCTACGTAGGTGGGCGCGACTACGCGAAGAGCCAGTTCGACCGGGCCTCCCAGGCGCGCCGCCAGGCGGGGAGCGCCTTCAAGCCGGTGGTCTACACCGCCGCCCTCCAGGCCCGGGAGGCGACGCCGGCGAGCCTGGTGGAGGACGGTCCGCTGACCGTACAGCTACCAACCCAGACCTGGACTCCGAGCAACTACGACAACGACTACCACGGCTGGGTGACCGTGAGGACCGCCCTCGAAGAGAGCTACAACGTGGCGACCGCGCGCCTGGCTCTCCAGACCGGCCTCCAGTCGATCATCGATACCGCCCGCGGTCTCGGAGTGAGCGCCCCGCTCCGGCCGGTGCCCTCCCTCGCGCTGGGGGCCTTCGAGGTGAGCCCCGTGGAGATGGCGACCGTCTACTCGACCTTCGCCACCGGCGGGCTGCGCCCGTCGATTCACTCCCTCGACGGGGTTCTCGACCGCCACGGTGAGCCGGTGGCGGGCCTGCCCCTGCCGGAGCGCGAGCAGGTGCTCTCGGAGAGCGTCTCCTACGTGCTGACCGCGATGCTCCAGGGCGTCCTCGACCGGGGCACCGGCGCCTCGGCCCGCAGGCAGGGTCTCCGGGACCCCCTGGCGGGCAAGACCGGTACCTCGAACGGTCGCCGGGACAACTGGTTCGCCGGCTACTCGCCGGAGCGTGCCACCGTCGTCTGGGTGGGCTATGACGACAACTCGACCACCCGCATGTCCGGCGCCCGTGCGGCGCTACCGATCTGGACGCGCTTCACCGTCGGCGTGCGCCCGCCGGGGGGCTACGAGGACTTCCGGATTCCGGCCGGCGTCACCACGGCGGTGATCGACCGCGAGACCGGCGAGCTCGCTACCGACGACTGCCCGGACACCATCACCGAGGTCTTCCTGGTGGGCCAGGTGCCGGACCGCATCTGTCACCTCCACGGCGGCTGGTGGGACCGCTGGGACCGGGAGGACCGCTACGGCCGCGCCCGGGACGAGCGAAACCCGCGGGTGAGGCGGTGGATCCGGCGGTTGTTCGGGAACGAGGAAAAGGACGACGAGGAGAGCGACGAGCGCGAGGAGCCGCCGCGGTGAGCGGGCGGGGGCGCTCCGGATCGTCCCGAGTGGCTTCCCTTTAGGCTAGCCCGGCGGGAAGCCGTCCCGATCGAACAGCCCCGGCAGCTCGGAGCTCCCCGGCGAGGCACCCTCCAGGCGGTAGTAGCGAAGGGTTCCGGTGGCGACCTGCTCGATCCAGACCTCGACGGTCGAGGTCGTGAACTTGACGATGGTGGGCCAGAGACGGCCGTTGAGCTTGGGGCCCACGACGCGGACGAAGACCTCCGAGCGGGCAGGGATCGCACCGGAAACACACAGGGTCTCCGGGATACAAGCCGTTTCGGCCCGGCCGGCAATGGCCTCTTGCGACCCGGGCGTGATCTCGACCCAGATGGCGAACCCTGGGAGCTCTGGGGTGGTGAGCGGCTCCCTCGGTGGCCGGCGGGGGAACTCGTTGCCTTCCTTCGGCAGCGGCAACGCCCAGAGCTCCCACCCGTGCGTGGAGTCCCCTGCCCCGAAAAAGAGATGGCTTCCAGCCACGGCCGCGCGGGTGGGTTCGTAGAAGCCGCCTGCGAGGTGATGGCTGAACGAGATGTCATCCGCGAAGCTCGACAGACGCGCGGTTCCTGCGTTCGTTCCGTCGCTCGCCCAGAGCTCCTTGCCGTTGGTCGGCTCGAAGACGAGGAAATATGCGAAGCCTCCGGCTTCTGCGAGCTTCGAGGTCACCGAGCAGCCGTCCCCGCAGGCAGTGGTCAGCGTTCGGATCTCCTCGGTGCCCGGATCGTAGACCAGGAATCCGGGGACGGGCAGCAGGACGTCACCGAGCAAACCATAAAACACCCACGCACTCTCCGGGCTGCAGGGCCCGGGGCACGTGTCCAGGATCATCCGGGTCCCTTCCGAGGTGCCGTCGCTTACCCAGGGTTCCCAGCCGTGGATTCCGTCATCGATCATGAAGTAGAACCGATCTCCGAGAACTCGGAAGCGGTCGTAGGCGGCGTCGTCCCGCAGCACGGTTCCGGGGGGCCTCGGAAGCTGTCTGGTCCCCTCGGGGGTTCCGTCGCTCACCCAGAGGTAGTTGTCTCTAAGCCTGCCGGTGTAGGCGTCGCCGGTGAGGAAGTAGAGCTTGTTTCCCCCAACAGCGGCGAACGTCAGGCCGCCGGCGCTCCGGGGGCCCAGGTTGTCCGCCAAGAGCGTCAGTCCCTCCGGGCTCCCGTCCTCCCGCCAGAGGCTCAGGCCCTCCTCGCCAGGGATGTCGTAGAAGACGAAGAGCTCGTCGTCTCCCCGGAGGATCCGGAAGGGTAGGTTCCGTTGGTCGGTCGGGCCCGGGCGGCTCTCGGTGCCCTTTCTGGTGCCGTCGCTTCGGCCTAGGAGCCAGCGGGTGCCTTCGTCCGACTCGACCTTGTGGGTGAAGTACAGGAGTGAGTCCATCTCGACCATGTTTCCCGGATAGCTGGAGCCTTCGGGGTTGAGGTCGGCTACCAGCCGTGTGCCTTCCCGCGTGCCGTCGGTCGCCCAGAGCTCGAAGTCCTCGAGCTCCGCTTGAGGGTCGGTACCTCGGAAGAAATAGAGACCCCGTTCCTTCATGTAGTGACCGTCCACCACGCTCGCGGTGGAGGGGATGGCTCCCCAGTCGGTGATCGGGAAGGTGCCCTCCACGGTGCCATCGGTACGCCACAAGCTAGTCTTTCGAATCGAGCACCCGTACTGGCCCGTCACGGGAGCCTCACAGGCGTCGAAGAAGTTGATTCCGTCTGGCCCGGCCTCCGGTGCCCACCAACTGAAACCCACGTCGTCGGGTATCAGAGGAAAGGTTCCCGCCGTGGTGCCGTCGGAGACGACCAAGCCCGACCTCAAGAGCCAGTCGCCGTAGTAGGGAGCTGAAGTGTCCACGAGATCGAAGGTGTAGCCGAGCACCCGGTGGTCGAGTGGGCGCAGCCCCCTCGGACCGAGTCCCTTGATCCCCGGCCCCAGATCCCGGACGAGGTAGGGCGTTCCGTGGTCACTCGAGGTCGGTCCGGATTGAGCTTCGGATGCTCCAATCCCTGCGATCAAGAGCAGGATTCCGAGACAGGGCCGCAGAAACGGTCTGACGCGCATCATGAAGGCTCCTTCGTCAAGCAGTCGGCCGAGCAGGTAAGGCATGAAACGGAAGAACGACCCCCTCCAGAGGAAACTCCGGTGAGCACACTGGCTCTCTATTCGCAGTCTTTGTGATTTTCCGTATTGCATCCTCTGGCTGTCAAGCGGTCCCGGCAAATCGAGCTCGGGCCGACGCGATCACGACGCCTGTCTCGGGTCGAGTGGCAAGGGTGGGTGGTCCCGAGGTTTGGAGGTCTTGAACCTCTGTGCACTACAGGGTGCAGGATTGTTGCGGAACCTTTCGAATCTCGGCGGAGTCGATCGGTCCCCCCATGGATCGAGTCCCACGTCAGAAGCTGGCTTCTTGAACATTCGATCGTACAGTTACAGGTGGGCGGTGCCAGGCACGTCGTGGTGGGTCGACAGCACCCAACCGCACAACGGGGAGAACCGTTTCGGAGGCGGCGGGAGGGCTTGAGCCGAGGTGTTCGTGAGGGCCGTCTTGGATCGGGTGGTCAGGGCAGGTTGCCTCGAGCTTGAAATGTTTTGGAACGGCCGTTCATTGGTAACCGTGTGTGGTTGTTTGCGACACGTTTTGAGCTCTGGTGGAGTCCATCGGCTCCGCTCCGGATCAACCCCAACGAGAGGAGGTAGGCTTTTGATCGTTCGATTGCACCGTTGCCGTCCGACCCCGATCACGTTTCTCGTCGTCCTTTCGCTCCTCGGCATCATCCAAGCCGTGCCCGCCGTCGCCCAGGCGGGCGTCCAGGCCCCGCCGCCGCTACCCGTCGCCGCGGGACCGGCCTTCCCGATCGAGGTGGACTCCTTCGACCCCGCCACCGGCATCTACGACGCCAACTCCGCGCCCGAGCTCGTGGAGCTCGCCGGAGGTGGCTACGTCGCGGTCTGGAACCGATTCACCACCCAGACCGACGTGGTGGCCCGACTCTTCGGTGATGACGACCAGCCGACGGGCCCTTTGTTCCAGGTCAACCAGACGCGCTCGACCGGTGAGCCGACCACGGCGGTGGCGCCCGATGGCTCCGGCTTCGTCGTCGCCTGGCCGGCCTTCGGGGCGCCGTTCGGCGGGCTCTTCGTCCGACGCTACGACGGCGAGGGCGACCCGGTCGGGCCGGAGCATGAGCTCGACGCCGGCCTGGGGGGCTTCCAGAGTCCGGACGTGGCTCTGTCCGCAACCGGCGGGCTCGCGGTCTGGGCCGGCGGGCCCGACTACGAGGGATTCCGGGTGTTCGCCCGACTCCTCGGTGCGGACGGAGCCCCCGTGGGCTTCCCTTTCCGCATCCAGTCTTCGGCCGCCCTCTTCATCGACCACCCCGCGGTCGCCGCCGACGGCGCCGGCGGATACCTCGTCGTCTGGCGCCAGAAGGAGCTCGGCCAGGCCGGCGGGACGCTGTTTCTCCGCCACGTCGACGGTGATGGCAACCTCGTCGGGGAACCGACGATCGTCTTCGACTCCGACGATCGTTTGCCGATGAACGCCGCGATCGGTGCCGGTCCGGACGGCGACTTCTATGTTGCCTGGAACGACTGCGCCGACTTCGGCATGCCTGGCACCTGCGGGGTGAGGATGCAGGCGTTCGACGCCGACGCCAGCCGTCGTGGCGGCCCCCGGGTGCTCGAGGGCTCGGACGAGCTGTTCACCCGAGCGCCATCGGTGAGCGTCGACGCCGACGGCAACCACGCCGTCACCTGGCCGTGGTGCGTCATCGACGACGGCTTCAACTCGGATTGTGGCCTGGACACCGTCTACTTCGGTCCGCGCGGCCAACGGCTCGGTCTTCTGCGGGCGGAGGTC
>Ga0210122_1000754_pt1 | contig 11243 bp, 8 predicted proteins | sample Muzzi_CordB_D2_FD_185530 | JGI IMG/M metagenome (GOLD analysis project Ga0210122, IMG submission 185530) | Wetland microbial communities from San Francisco Bay, California, USA, that impact long-term carbon sequestration - Muzzi_CordB_D2 (SPAdes) | ecosystem: Environmental > Aquatic > Marine >... | reverse complement strand
TCGCAAAATACGGTATGCGCAGGATTTGAAGCCGCCAAACGGCGATCAGGTATATCACCCCGAGCGCCATGCCGATGTGAATATGGGCTCGGATCCAGGCCAGGCCGGGGCTTTCTCCGGCTGATATCTCCCGCCCCAACTCACTGTGGACAGCCGAATAAAGCGCATTGAGAACCACAACTGTAATCGCCCCGGCAATATGCATCCAGGCCAGGATGCTTGTATATCGAACCGGATATTGGGTGGAATATGATTGGTTCATAAGGGGTTAAGCATAATACCATCAAGTAACAAGTGCACAGATGCGTCAATATAAAAAAGAAGCTATAAGAAATATCACCGACTATTTGCATCAATAGCATCTCATATTCAATTCTAAAAATTCAAGTATTTTTAAAATTTAAGGGTTGACACTGCGCATGATGTAACTTAAAGAATTAATCATAGGTAATACGATCTGGAGTTGAGCGATGAACCTTAAAAAATTTTCCCGCAATGCCGCAGCGGCCGCCGCCAGGAAGCCAGTCCCGGTGACGGTCGGCTGCACTTAATTTAATAAGACAGCTGATACCGACGCCATGGGCTGGCGAATCCGGCCCATGGCGTTTTTATATTGCCCCGGACCGGAAACGGTTCGGGGTTTTTTTTGATGTAAATACCAACCGGGTTCCTCAATGCCCGGATATTTTGCTATTTTGGAGGTGTCCGATGACGATCGATGAAACAATTCAGTTCTCACAGCGCATGGAGCAACTGCCGCCTTATCTGTTCGGCATGATCAACCGCATGAAGATGGAAAAGCGCCGCAATGGCGATGACGTGATTGACCTGGGAATGGGCAACCCCATCGACCCGGCTCCGGAGGCGGTGACACAAAAGCTTTGTGAGGTGGCCCAGGATCCGAAATCCCATCGCTACCCGGTCGCCGATGGGCTGGCCCATTTAAGGCGGGAGATTGCGCTTAACTATCAAAAGGACTATGGGGTCGAGTTGGAAAGCGAATCCGAGGTTATTGTGACCATCGGCTCCAAGGAAGGAATCTCCCACCTGTGCCTGGCACTTGTCGGTCCGGGCGATACGATCCTGGTCCCGGCGCCGGCCTTTCCGGTTCATATCTATGCGGCGATTATTGCCGGCGCCAGCGTGATTCGCGTGGCCCTGGGTGAGCCGGAAACTTTTTTGAATCGTATCAAGCGCATGTGTGAAAATATTTTGCCAAGACCGCGTCTGTTGATCCTGAACTACCCCCATAACCCGACGGCCGAACTGGCCACGGTTGATTTTTTTAATGAAATCGTCGCCCTGGCCCAAAAATACCGTTTCATGGTGATCCACGATTTCGCCTATGCCAAGATCGCCTTTGACGGCTACAAGCCACCGAGCTTTTTGGAGGCTGCCGGCGCGCGCGATGTTGGCGTGGAGTTTGGTTCTTTCTCCAAGACTTACAATATGGCCGGCTGGCGTCTGGGATATTGCGTCGGTAATCGAAAAATCGTCGCGGGGCTGGCCAAGATCAAAGGCTACTATGATTACGGCATTTTTTCGGCGATCCAGGTCGCCGGTATTGTCGCCCTGCGCGACTGCGCTGCCGAGGTTGTCGATCAGGTGGAGCGGTATCGGCTGCGGCGCGATATCCTGTGCGAGGGTTTGGAAAATATGGGATGGGCTGTCAACAAGCCTCAAGCCGGCATGTTTGCCTGGGTCAGGCTGCCGGAACAATTCGCCGGACTGGGTTCGATGCAATTCGCCATGCAGCTGATGCAGGAGGCCAACGTGGCCGTAGCACCCGGGATCGGCTTCGGTGAGGAGGGCGAAAATTATCTGCGGCTGGCGATGGTAGAAAATGAACACCGCATCCGCCAGGCCATCCGGCAGATGCGCAAGGCGCTGCCGAAAATCAGGGAAACTGCTGAAAGCAGCTAATTAATTTCTTGACAAAATGAGGAAATCGTTCTTGAAACCTAGCATGCAAAAAGAGCGCTTAATGAAAATGAATTTATTCAGATTGATTGGTTTCATAGGGTTTGGTTGGGTAATCTTCATATCCAATTCATATGCCTATGACATCACCGACAAGTTTTCAATTGGCGCAATTTTAGCCGGCGCCTACCAGAATCAGTGGGTGGATGGTGATGATAATACCGGTCGCGGTGCCATTCCCTTCCAGCCCAGGTTCAGTTTTCGACCCACCGGGAAGGATGAATTTTTCGCAAAATTCGGTTTTGCGGCCGGCAACGGGCTCAATGGCGCCACGCAATTCAAGCTGGCCCCCTGGGGCGCCGACCTGGAGGATGCTGTCAAAGACATCAACGGCCGCAACCGGGACTACCTGCTGACCGCCTGGTACAATCACACCTTTGAATTCGGTGAAAACAATGCCCTGGGCCTGACCGGCGGCATCATCGATTCCACCGCTTACGTCGACTTAAATGCATTTGCCAATAATGAGTACACCCAATTTATGAATGCAGCCCTGGTCAACGATCCCATCGGATTTTTCCCATCCTACGACATCGGAGGTGCGGCGGAATTAGAAATCGGAAACTGGAGTATCACATTTTTGGGTATGAATGTCGGCGAAAATGATGACGGCAACAATTATAATTATGCTGCCGGTCAAATCGCCTACAGGGTAAACACCTCTCTGGGAGAAGGTAATTACGGGTTGGTCGTTGACGGCACCAGCAAAGATTTTTTGGACGAGGATGGGAATGCGGAGCGTCGCCTGGCTGCATCTGTGTCCTTTGACCAGGAGCTCGGCGACATCTTCGGGGCATGGATCCGTGTGGGATGGCAGGATGACAGGGCAGTCATTGATTATGATTATCTCCTGTCCGGCGGTCTTGATATCACCGGCAAATGGTACGGTCGTGAGGAAGATAACATCGGTATCGGCTTCGCCTACCTGAACGGTGAATATGAATTCGACTATACACAGGTCGCCGAGATCTACTGGCGTTTTGTGCTCGATGATTATGTTGCGGCCGCAGTCGATTTCCAGTATATGAAAGACAAATATGACACCGACGAAGATGATCTAGACGGGATTATCGCCGGTGTCCGGCTGACGACTGAATTCTAAAAGTTTATGACGTGAAAGAGGATTATGCAGATGAAAAAAAATTATCTATTCTCATTTACGGTTTTTTTAATTGCGATCTGCCTGTGCCCGGCGGCATGGGCTGCCGATCACGGGGCCAAAGCTCCCAAAAAGGTCGGTATCTTGCTGGTGGCTTTTGGATCCAGCCAGCCAAGCGCCCGGGTATCCTTTGAGAATATAGATAAAAAAGTCAAAACCGCTTATCCGGAAATTCCGGTGCGCTGGGCCTACACCTCTCACATCATCCGCAAAAAACTGGCCAAGCAGGGCATCTTCCTGGACTCACCCGAAGTGGCTCTGGCTAAAATGCGGGATGAAGGCTTTAGCCATGTGGCCGTGCAATCACTGCACACCATCGGCGGCGCGGAATACCATGATTTGCGCCGAACGGTCGGCGCCTTCAAAATGCTGGGCGGATTTCAACGCATTATACTGGGATATCCCCTGCTGGCCACCCAGGAAGACATGCAGCGCACAGTGCAAGCCGTAATTGAATCCATTCCAAAAGACCGCCAACCGGCCGAAGCCGTGGTGCTGATGGGCCACGGCACCCATCATCCTGCCAACGCGTTTTACGCGGCGTTAATGTTTCAGCTGCAGCTCAATGATCCCAACATTTTTGTGGGCACAGTGGAAGGCTATCCCCAAGTCGACCTCATCAAAGAATTGCTGCTCAAGCGAAAAATCAAAAAAGCCTATTTGATGCCCTTGATGTCCGTGGCCGGAGACCACGCTAAAAACGACATGGCAGGCCCCGAGGAGGATTCCTGGCAATCCATTCTGACCAAAGCGGGAATCACCTGTGTCCCGATCCTCAAGGGAACTGCCGAATATGACAGTTTCGTTGCTATTTGGGTCAGCCATCTCCAAGGCCCGTTGAGTCATTTTAACTGATTTTCTGTTTTGATTCGGCAATGTCCAATTGATACATGAATTTTTTACAGCTAACTTCGTATCTTACAGCCGGCGCAGGAGGACTCGTCCGCCGGAGGCGGATTATATTGCTGAGAAATTAATCTTGACAACAAAACCGGCTTTGATTATCCAAGTGGATATTGGTGGTACAATTGGATATTTCAATATTTTAGTTTATACAAAAACACGCACACCATTCACAATTTTGATTAATCCGCTTTGTAAAAGCAGCTTCTTATCTTTAATACGTTCCATGTAATTTCAGTATCATTAGAATGTAAATTTATTGGAATACCTGAATTTTAGCGCAACAATCATCACTCCATGTCCAATGCGGTAACTTGATCTCAAACTTCTGTAAAGGTTATTTTCGTGCAAAACTCAGGTAATAGCCGCCCATTAAGGGCATAACCGTAAGCAAAAGGAGATCCCGTCATGAAAAGGTTTTTAACGGTTGTTGTTTGTACTTTTATCGCCGTCGCCGTTCTCAACGTTCTGAGCGGCGCCGCTTTCGCGAAATCACTGACCGTCGGTGTGAGCTGGTCAAATTTTCAGGAAGAGCGTTGGAAAACGGACGAAGCTGCTATGAAGGCCCAATTGGAGAAGCTGGGCGCCAAATATATCAGCGCCGATGCGCAGGCCGATTCCAGCAAACAGATTTCCGACGTTGAAAACTTGATCGCCCGGGGCTGCGATGCGCTGATCATTTTGGCCTACGATGCAGATGCCATCTCGCCGGCCATCGCAAGGGCCAAGGCCGAAGGCATACCGGTCGTGGGTTATGATCGCCTGATCGAAGACCCTTATGCTTTTTATCTGACTTTCGATAACAAGGAAGTCGGCCGGATGCAAGCGCGCGAGGTGTTCAAAGTCAAGCCCGAGGGCAACTACGTTTTTATCAAGGGCTCCCCCACCGATCCCAATGCTGATTTTTTACACGCGGGGCAGCTCGAGGTGTTGAAAGAAGCCATGGACGCCGGCAAAATCAAAAACGTCGGTGAGCAGTACACCGAAGGTTGGAAGCCCGAGGTTGCTCAAAAGAACATGGAGCAGATCCTGACCGCCAACAATAACAAAGTGGATGCGGTGGTGGCTTCCAACGACGGTACGGCCGGAGGTGTTGTGGCGGCACTGACTGCTCAAGGCATGGAAGGCATCACGCCGGTATCCGGTCAGGACGGCGACTATGCCGCGCTGAACCGCGTTGCCAGAGGCACCCAGACGGTGTCGGTTTGGAAGGACGCTCGCGAATTGGGCAAAGCCGCCGCCAATATCGCTGTGGCCCTGGCCAAGGGTGAAAAGATCGGCAATGCGATCAAGTGGTCCGGCGGTCCGAAAGGGGTTGAGATGGAGGCTATTCTACTGAAGCCGGTGCCCATTACCCGGGCTAATCTGGCGACCGTGATCGACGCTGGCTGGGTTAAAAAGGATGTGGTTTGCCAAGGTGTTGATGCCGGCATGGCACCCGCTGCATGTAAATAAGTAATTGCTTTCAGAGGGCGTTCCATATAGATTCTGGAACGCCCTTTTTCCTTTTTTTCGGCGACTATGACCTGGATTATTATGGAACCAGAAAACGTCGATTCTGTAATACCTTACGGAGTAAGTCAATGTCCAACCAGGCGCAGCAGGCAGCAGTAAAAGAGCGCGCGCTAGCGCGATTACTTCGCCAAAACGATATCGATAATCGGATGCTGGCCATGATCATCGCCCTGCTTCTGATTTGGGTTGCCCTGAATGTCATGACCGGCGGTATATTTTTCACTGCCAGGAACATGTACAATTTGGCGGTGCAGTCCAGCGTTGTGGGTATAATGGCGACGGGTATGGTACTGGTGATTGTTAGCCGGCACATTGATTTGTCCGTCGGGTCGCTGCTGGGATTCACGGGGATGGTCATTGCCTATCTGCAAGTCCACGTGTTCCCCCTGGGTGCGGCCTGGAACTGGCCCTTAACCATTGTTTGTGGTCTGGTCCTGGGTGGGATGGTGGGATTGTGGCAGGGCTGGTGGGTTTCATACCGTGGGATTCCTTCCTTTGTTGCCACGTTGGCAGGGCTGTTGATGTTTCGCGGCGCAGCCTATTTGGTAACCGACGGCCGCACCGTGGCGCCAATGGACAAAACCTACCAGATCCTGGGGGGCGGCATCGACGGCTCCATTGGGGCGAGTTGGAGCTGGATTCTGGCCGGTGTAGCCATCGCATGGATGCTGACCAACACCATCATGGTCCGCAGAAGCTGCCGCAAATATGGCTTCAAAGTAAAACCGCTCTGGGTCCAGCTGCTTTTTCTGACCATCGGCGCAGGCCTGGTATGCGGTTTTGTCCTGGTCATGAACGCCTATTACAAACCCCGGACTCAGATTCCGCGCGGCATACCCGTACCGGTGCTGATCATGATTTGTGTGGTGGTGGGCATGAGCCTTCTGGCCAAAATTACCCGATTCGGCCGCTACGTGTTCGCCATCGGGGGCAACCCGGAAGCGGCTGAGCTTTCAGGTATCGCAGTTAAAAAGATCACCACCCTCGTTTTTATGGTCATGGGCATACTCTGCGCTGTGGCTGCGGTAATTACCACGGCGCGGTTGAACGCCGGAGCCAATTCCATGGGCATGCTGGCCGAGCTCAACGTCATTGCCGCCGCCGTCATCGGCGGTACTTCGCTGGCAGGGGGTCAGGGTACCATCACCGGTGCTATTTTGGGCGCGGTGATTATGCAAAGTCTGGATAGCGGAATGGTGCTTTTGGGTATTTCCAGTGCCATGCGCCAATTGGTTATCGGCGCTGTTCTGATCCTGGCCGTGTGGTTTGACGTCGTTTACAACAAAAGTAGGCCATAGGGAGAAACGGCATGAGCCAAACGCCTCTAGTTGAGATGACGAATATCCACAAGCGCTTTGGCGGTGTTCACGCCGTTAACGGGGTGAGCATTGATCTCAACCCGGGCGAGGTCGTCGGTGTTCTGGGTCACAATGGCGCGGGAAAAACCGTATTGATGAAGGCGCTTTCCGGAGCCATCCCTTGCGACACGGGCGAAATCCGCATCAATGGTGAAAAAGTGCGCATCGAGTCTCCTCGTGATGCACGTAAATACGGTATTGAAACTATATACCAAACCCTGGCGCTGGCCGACAATCTGGATGCACCCGGCAATCTGTTTTTGGGCCGCGAAATCATGACCCGATATGGGACACTCAACGATCGCGCCATGGAAAATGAAGCCCGCAAGGTCATCGCCCGGCTTAATCCCAATTTTGAAAACATCACCGATGCGGTTAAGAATATGTCCGGTGGTCAGCGGCAATCCGTCGCTATCGCCAGAGCGATATATTTCAACGCCAAAATTCTAATCATGGACGAACCTACTGCGGCGCTCGGCCCCCAGGAAACAGCCATGGTCTCCGACTTGATTAAGCAGCTCAAAAGTGAGGGCATCGGTATCTTTCTGATCAGCCACGATCTGCATGACGTATTCGACCTGTCGGACCGCGTGTCGGTCATCAAGAACGGCAAGTTGATCGGAACCCGGCGCACCAAAGACGTCACCAAAGACGAAGTCCTGGGTATGATTATAATGGGCAAGCTTCCGGAAGCAGAATCGTAGGTTTTAAGCACATAGTTTCATAAATACAGTAACGTACAATCTACTGAAGCACTGCTAATGATTTGACCTCGCTGCTGATGAATAATACTAAATTTCACCAGACGCAGAGAGTGCAAAGGGTATTTTTCTTTTCCTTTGCTTTTGAGAGCCCCGCTGAAGCGGGATGCAAGCAGAGGCAAAGGAAAAACAATCAGCCTACGGCAGAAATTATTCAGGGTCTTTAATTAGATTCAGGGCAAACATAAATTTCATATTAATACGAAACCATGCAATTTGAAGATCAGATTTGTGGTTTGCCCCAGGGCTTGAATCTTTTTATTTGCCGTCCTCTCAACGGCAAATAAAAAATACTTTATCTCTGCGCCCTTCGCGCCTGCGGTGAAAAAATATTAGTGCAAATACGTCACCGTAATTACGAATAGGTGCACTTAGGCAACTGCTGACAGGCAGATTTAAAGAAGAATATTATGCACCGGCAACTTACATTTTGCCTGACCTAAAAATGGAAATAATCAACCAGAATCCCAGCAGGGTTGCCAGGGAGTATCCGAGCAGGCCGAGCAGGGCTGTGATGGATACCGTGTGCACACCGTAGAAAATGACCGTAAACTCCATCAACTTCTGGGAAGAGTTCAGAACCAGTGACCCGGCAATCAAAGAGGCACTGATAACCAGCCCGACCGTCAACCGATTGATACCCCTTTCAATCCGGATCGATATTTCCTTAAATCCCCTGTGCCTGACTTCAAAGGGCTGTTTGCCGGAAGTCAGTCCCTTGAGCAGATCGTGCAACAGTTTCGGGACGACTCTCAGATAGCCATGGGTGGAGCGAACTTCACGGCTGAGGTTGCGAATAAGCTTCTGGGCGTCGTAACCGCGCTGGAGCAATTCTTTGGCATAGGGCCGGGTGACTTCAAGCAGGCTGGCGTCGCTGCCCAGAATTTTACCCAATGATTCCGTCTGGATGAAAGTTTTCAGCAGCAGCATCAGGTTGCGCGGCAGACGGATGCGGTATTTAACCAATAGCTGCATCACCTGCTCATAGACATCTCTGACTGAAATAGTTTGCAGCGATCGGCCGTAAAACGGTTCACTGATATCCTTCAGATCACTGCGAAAATTATTGACGCTGATCGTACGGTCACTGATCAACCCGGCAGCTTCCAGCGCTTCCATGATCATGTCATAATCGTGTTCGGCATATCCCAAAAATATGTTGGCAAGCTGCAGCATCGTCTCTTCATCCAGGTAACCGGTGATGCCGAAATCCACCAGGCTGACGCGCCCGTCGTACATCACGATGGTGTTGCCGGGATGCGGATCCGCGTGGAACAGACCGAACTCCATCAACTGGCGCGAAAATGATCGCAAACCGATCATGGCGATTTCTTTGGGATCGATGCCGTTTTCGCGGATCTCGTCGACCTGATCCATCTTGATCCCGTCAATATGCTCCATCACCAGAACCGATCTGGACGTAAGGTCCCAGTTCACCTTCGGGATATAGACTTCCTGGCTGTCTTTAAAGTTCCGGGCGAACCGCTCGATGTTGCCGGCCTCAACGTACATGTCAAGCTCGCGAAGAATGCTTCTTTCAAATTCCTTGACCAGATCCACAAAGCCGATGATTTGTCCGATTTGAAATGACTTTTCTATTTTCTCGGCAAAGTAGTACATCAGCCGGATATCTTCGCGGATTTTTTTGTCGATACCGGGTCGAATGACTTTTACCACCACCCGTTCTTCGTCTTCCAGTTCGGCCATGTGCACCTGAGCAACCGAAGCCGCAGCCAGTGCTGCCGGCTCTATCGATACGAAGATCTCGGTTACCGGCCGTTTGAGTTCTTTTTCGATCACTTTTTTGATTTCTGCAAATGGAATGGGCGGAACCTGGTCCTGCAATTTTTTTAATTCTTCAATGTATTCCGGCGGAAAAATATCGGCCCGCGTGCTCATCAGTTGTCCCAGCTTGATAAAGCTGGGTCCGAGTTCTTCGAGAACCCTGCGAATACGCTGGGGCGACGGATACACCGTCCGGGCCACGACCGGCCGGGCATTTTTAATGCCGGTCGAAGCCTTGCCGCGGTTTAATATACGATCCAGGATATCGCCCAGGCCGTGTTTGACCATCAGCCGGGTGATGACGCCGAACCGCTTGATGTTGCTGACCCGATGGGTCTTTTTGCTGATATTCATCTTCTTTTGGCTTTCTCCGGGGAACCAATCCGCTATTGTTCTTCGTTCTTGACGTCGTCCCGTTCGATCTTATCCCATTTGCGGGATATCTCGATCAATTTAGCCGGGTCGCTGACGTAACTCTCCACATAGCCGCACTCCGCGCACACGAGGTTATCCAATGCAGCAATCGATGTTAAACCGATGGGAATGGAGTTGCTGCCAAAAGGACCTTTTTTCAGGGCAACGCCGGATCCGGAAAAAACTTCATGCGAATGGCATTTGGGACATATTCCTGTTTTCAATGTTTCACCTCCCGATATGGGTTTATTTAGATGTCGAATGTCGAAGTAAGGTATTCTGTCTATTTATTTTTTAGACAGGATCAACTGGATCAACAGGCTAAGGTTTTGCTGAAAAGAAAATCCTGTCAATCCTGTCTAAATGGAAATAATTAAAATCGAATCCATTCCACTGTGCCATTTTGATGAAGTTTCATAGGAGAAATTTTGGGCGTCATGAAACCCAGGTGTTAAATCCTAACACCTGATTCACCGCTGGCGGAACACACGAAACCTTTCGCAAGTTCATGCCGTTATGGCGAGATCTCATGTTTCTGTGGATCCAAGAAACATGAAAGGAATCATCCAATGCATTCGAAAAACTTGAAAGTGATCGTGTGGATCGGGCTTCTTGTTTTCTGCCTGAGTTCCGTAGCCTGGTCTCAAAATCCCCTACTGCCTAAAACCGGCAAGAAACGGGCAGATGCAAAAAATGCCGAAAACGTTTCGCTGCCGAAGCACCTGAGTGCAGAAGAAATCGATCATATAGTTGCCGGTCTCGGTGAAGAGCAGGTGAGGCGATTGTTACTCAATGAGCTAAAGGTGCAGGCACAGCAGGTGGCGACCGCCGCGGTAAAACCGGAAGGCGTTGCCGGTTTCATCGAGAAGATAAAAAACCTGACAACTTTGCTGCATACCCGCATCGAATACTTGCGCTCCGGCGGCAGGGCCGCCCCACAGCAGGCAGCCGGTATCTATGATTTTCTGGGCCGGGGAGAACGCGCGACCAAGACTGTAACCCGTGTCATTTTGAGTGTCGGTGCCGTCCTATCTGCCGCGCTGCTGATCGAATGGCTCTTTGTTCTTTACACGACGACTGCGCGACGCCATATAACCGCAACGAACCCGGGCAAATGGACCGCTAAAATCGGAGTCCTGACGATGCGCGCGCTGCTGGATTTTTTGGCTATCGTCATCTTCATCGCAGCGGCTCTGGCCTTCTTTTTCGTTTTCCTGGAACGTACTGCCGGGCAGCGCGTTCTGTTGTCCACCTACCTGGCAGCATTCGTGATCGTGCAAGTCGCATTTCTGATTTCGCGGTTTTTCCTGGCGCCGCGGGTTTCAGCTCTAAGGTTTTTGCCGTTCACCGATGAAACCGCTCTTTACC
>Ga0210122_1000750_pt1 | contig 11265 bp, 7 predicted proteins | sample Muzzi_CordB_D2_FD_185530 | JGI IMG/M metagenome (GOLD analysis project Ga0210122, IMG submission 185530) | Wetland microbial communities from San Francisco Bay, California, USA, that impact long-term carbon sequestration - Muzzi_CordB_D2 (SPAdes) | ecosystem: Environmental > Aquatic > Marine >... | reverse complement strand
ATGCTGGGCCCCAACGGGCATGGCAAAAGTACCCTTTTGAAGTCCATCTGTGGACTGGTGGATCAGACAGAGGGCAGGATCACCTATAAGGATGGGGACATCAACGGCCTGGCTACCGATAAAATCGTCAACCTGGGCATTACCTACATTGCTGAAAACCGGGAACTTTTCCCTCACATGACGGTTCTTGAAAACCTGAAACTGGGGGCTTATTCCAAAAACGCCCGGGCCCATGAAAAGGAAAACCTGGAGTGGGTCTTCGACCTATTTCCCAGGCTGGTGGATCGAAAAAAACAATTTGCCTCAACCATGAGCGGCGGCGAGGCACGCATGCTGGCCGTTGCCAGAGGTTTGATGTCAAATGCGGATTTTCTATGTGTCGACGAACCCTCTTTGGGGCTTCAACCCAGCTTGCGGCATGAGATCTTTTCCATCATCAGGCAGATCAACAATCAGGGAAAAACCGTTCTGCTGGTTGAACAGAATATTCCTCAAATAGCGCAACTGGCTGACAAAATCTATGTCATGGAAGAGGGCAAAATCTCTTTTGAAGGCAATAAAGACGAGGCCTTAAACAACGAGCACTTAAAAGAGGTGTTTCTGGGGATGTAATGGGTTTTGATGAAGATACCATTCTATTGCTGTATGAAATCACCGACGTGATTATCGCCGGCCTGTCCATCGGGTCCGTATATGCCCTCATGGCGGTGGGCATGACCCTGGTCTATGGGGTTACCAAGGCCTTTAATTTCGCTTATGGGGATTTTTTTAACATGGGCGGTTATTTTGCCTGGATACTGATTTTTGGACTCGGTTTTCAATTCGGCGGTTACCTGGGAGTTCTGGTCATTGTCATGCCGCTGATGTTCGCTGTCGGGTACGGGTTGGAAAAACTCATGGTGGCTCCCTTAAGGAAGCGTGCGGACTGGGAAAACAAGGTCATGATGTTGACCTTGGGCCTGGCGCTTTTTTTGACCAGCCTCTATACGGTGGTATTCGGTGCCCGCATGAAATCCTTGCCCCCCATTTGGGACGGGGTCCTCGAAGTCGGGCAGTTGGTGTTCGCTTACCAGGACATCATGATTTTTGTCATGTCTCTGGGCGGTATCCTGCTTTTTGGGTGGCTGCTCAACAACACCCGCCTCGGCATGGCCGTGCGGGCTGTGGCCCAGAATCCGATCGGAGCAAAAATCGTTGGTATTCCTCAGGAGCGTATTTTTGCCGCCACCTTTGCCATATCTACGGTCATGGTGGGATTCGGGGGTATCCTGCTGAGTCAAAAGTGGTTTATTAATCCCAACTCCGGCAGCACGATCATGGTGAAGGCCTGGGTGGTAACGGCATTCGGTGGTATGGGCTCTATCCGCGGCGGTCTTTACGCGGCTTTCATTATCGGTATGCTCGAGGCGTTTGTGGGCTGGATGTTCGGCATGAGCTACAGCATTATTGCGCTTTTTATTCTGCTGCTGGCTACCCTGACATTACGACCGCAAGGCTTGATGGGAAAAGGCGAGTAAGGTATGCGGCTAAAACATATGGCGATCATCATCGGCGTTTCCTATGGAATCATGGCGATTCTGCCCATCTTTGTGGGAGACATTCGGTTTATTATGAATATCATGATCATGTGTCTCATCTGGGCTGTGGTGGCCTCTTGCTGGGATGTCATGATGGGATTTGCAGGTATCTTCTCATTCGGACAGGTGGCCTTTTTCGTTATGGGCGCCTATTGCTCCGGGATCCTTTCCATCGAGCACCATGTAACACCGGTGTTGTCCATCCTCATCGCCGGTTTTTTTACGGCCGGTATGGGATTTCTTGTGGGGCTGCCCTGTCTCAGGCTGGCCGGACCCTATGTGGCTCTGGTCACCTTTGGCGTGCATATGGCCCTGCAGCCGACATTAAGGGGTGAAATCGGTATTGCCCTGGGATCCGGCGGCTCGGTCGGTCTTTTGACCATTCCGCCCATCAGCATTTTCGGTTATACCTTCAGTTCGGCCAATCTCGTTCCCACCTTCTATTTAACGCTTCTGGTGTCCCTTGCGTGCGCGCTGGTTATTATGTTTGTGATTAAATCTTACTGGGGCGTTGCGTTCCTGGCACTGAAAGATTCTCAGGATTTTGCCATGAGTCTGGGTATCAGTGCTTTTAAATATAAACTGATGGTTTTTGCCCTGACCTCTTTTTTAACCGGTATCATCGGCGCCTATTATGGACATTTCTACGGCGTGCTCTCTTTCCGTATGCTGGACCTGGATCTGTTCAGTATTTTAATGGTCATGATGCTGGTGGGAGGCCTGGGTCATTTTCCCGGTGCGATCATAGGCGCCTTTTTGGTCGTCGCAGGCAGTGAACTGATGGCACCGCTGGGAGCATACCGCGCCGTAACCATGGGTGCCTTGGTGGTCATCCTGGTGCTGGCGCTGCCCAACGGCGTAATGGGTCTTTTTTGGAAACGCTCCCCAAGTCGAGTGGCAGAGAATTAAAGATGGAATGCGGATTAATTAGTCAATCACTTTTAATATGAAATGTAAAAGGAGGTGAAACGTGAAAAGAATCAGTCAATTGACATGGGTAATGGTAGTTTGTCTGCTTTTCGTCTCCGGTGCCCCGGCCGCCGATACCATTCCGGTGGGGGTTCCGATTCCAATGACCGGATGGGCTGCCGGTTCCGGTTCAGACTATTTCAAGGGCATCAAGATGGCGATTGATGAAATCAACGCATCCGGAGGCCTGCTGGGTAAACAGCTTGAGATTATTCGTTTCGATTCCAAGGGCTTTGAACCTGAGGTGGTCATGCAGGCAGCCGATTATCTTTGTGGCCAAAAAAATGTGGCTTCGGTGCAGGCCGGCTGGGCCGGATGGGGCCAGGATGTGCGGGCCTATGGAAAATACGATGCGCCTTTTTTTGCTGACGATGGATCCCAGGCAGCGGTAGACATATTTAAAGAAGATCCTAAAAAGTATTACAACATCTACCAGACGACTGACGTGGGCGTCGAGCAGGCCAAGAGCATGTTTCGTGCGCTGATGGCGCTGCCCTATAAATACCCCAGTAAAAAGGTTGTGATTATCAATACCGATGATTCATGGGGTCTTGAAGTCGGCGATACACTGGAAAAAAGCTTTAAACAATCCGGTTGGGATGTAAAAAAACGAGAGACGGTTCCATACGGTACCAACGAATGGGGTGTAATTTTGTCCCAGATCCGCAGGATCAAACCGGCCCTCATCCATATGGAAATTCCCAGCGGACAGGAAAATATCACCTTCATCCAGCAGTTTTTAAAAAAACCAACCAACGCCATCATCAGCCTCGGCTGGGGCATAACGCCGCGCGAGGTAGTGGACGCATTAGGGACGTCTGCCGACGGTATTGTGGGCGAGATGCCCAGCGGGCTGCCGGGACCCAAGGCTCCAAATGCCGCCGGGCAGGCCTGGATTGACAAATTTGTCCGGATCAACAAACATCAGGTGCCGGCTGGTGCCTGGATTGCCTACACGGCGGTTAAGGCCTGGGCCCATGCCGTCGATAAAGTGGGTGATGCCTATGATTTCAAAGCCGTCAATGCTTATATTCAGGAAAACGGCTACGAGGGCGAAATGGGTCTTATCAAATGGGATAAAGACAATGTACTGCGCGCTCAAAAGGGTGCGCCGGTTGTACACTACCAGGTGCAGGGCGGTGAACTGCAGCCGATCTATACCGACCCACCACTGACGCCGTATCCCAATTCCACGTTCAAGGTACCGAGATGGATAACAAAATAATCTGGATTGGGGATTGCTCGATTTGTTCGGTTGGTCTGTAATAGTAAAAGAATGGGTTTCAGGTGTCAGGAAAACATGCTATCGCAGAAACTAAGGGTAACAGTAACATTATCGTCGAAAAATCAGGATACCACAAAACTAATTTCAGAGGTTTCAGTGTCGGGAAACTCCGTTAACTGACACCTGAAACCTGACACCTGAAACCTTCACGATTTAATTTCATGCTGTTAGGAAAAGCCGATAATTTCCAAACGGTATAAAGACCCATATTGAGCCGGGCAGCTAATACAGCTTCCCCTGCTCTACTTCCCCTATGGCTTCATCGATGATATCGATGGCGCGGTCCATTTCTTCCTGCTTGATTACCAGCGCCGGCCGCAATGTCAGGATATTGCCCTCGATGGTTTTGAGCGAAAGCCCTTTTTCAAGGCATTTGAACATGATGATCTCCGCTTCCTCCAGGGCCCGATCCCGGGTCTTGCGATTACTGACCAGATCAATGCCGATATGCAGGCCCAGACCGGCCACCTGACCCATTAGGGGATGCTTCTCCCGGAGTTTAATTAATCTTTTAAGTGTATACGCGCCAAGCTCGGCCGCATGGTCGAAAAGTTTGTGTTCTTCTATGTAGCTGATCTCAGCCAAGGCCGCTGCCGCGCACAGGGCATTTTTTTCATGGGTGTAATGTCCCACCGATCGGTGCCGGCAGACATTGTACTTTTCAGCGGCCACAATACCGGCAAACGGCATCAAACCGCCGCCAAATGATTTGCCGATCACGAGGATGTCGGGTGTGACAAAGTGCTCACAGGCAAACATCTTGCCGGTGCGTCCGAAACCTTCAATGATTTCATCGAAGATGAGCAAGGCGCCGTATTGCTCGCAAAGTTGTTTAACCCCCTGCCAGTATTTTCTGGAAGGAATCACCGGGGTGGCCGATATCGGCTCTCCGATAACGGCCGCCATTTCAGGCTCCCTTTTTAATATCAGCTCGATCTGGCGCAAACACTCCGCATCCACTTCTTCCTGGCTGGAAAAGCCCCAGGGATTGCGGTAGTAATTGGGGAATTCCACCCGGAAGGCACCGGGCACCAGGGGACCGAAACCACCGCTGAAATGTTCTTCGCCGCCGATACTGGCCGCACCGAATCCGGCGCCGTGAAACGAATCCCAAAACGAAATGGTCTTGAACCGGCCCGTGACCTGCCTGGCCAGCATCAGGGCCATCTCGATGGCTTCTGAGCCGCCCGGGCAAAACAGCGAGCGGTCCAGTCCGGCAGGCGTGATCTGGGCCAATTTTTGGGCGAGTTTTACCGCCGGAATGTTTGTGTAGCGCCGCGGGCAAAAAGTCAGGCCGTCATCCAGCTGTTTTTTGACGGCCGCGATCACGGCCGGATTGTTGAAACCGGCGTTGTGGACACCGTTGCCGTGCATATCGATATATTTTTTACCGTCCAGATCTTCGATATAGATGCCCCGGGCGGCGGACAGCACATTTAAGACGGGGGTGGACAGGCTCTGGTGCAGAAAATATTTATTGTCTCGATCGAACCATTTTCTCGCTTCCCCCGACAAATTGCGCTCCCAGTATTTGCGGCGGTTCGCGGTCGTATTGACATCCCCCTGCTCTCTTTCGATGCGTGGGTCCTTATTCATGGACTGCTCCTGGTTAGCTAATAATATTGATACTAGTTTCAAAATTAAGTAAAAAAATTGGCTTACGCGTCAATAGCATCTCAGATTTCACTTTTTTAGGCAAACAAATAGTTCCGGTTTAATGGGAACGGTTGTAAAGAGCCGTTAACGGGAATGGTATTACAATGATACGACCGAAAGCCGCTCCCACACTTACCAGATTTGGCCGAGTTGCAAAATACTGAACGAACGGTCCGTTTCCACCAATGGGTGATCGACGTCAATTAAAATGATTGCGTATTCGTTTCCGGATATCAGCATTCTATAACCTTTGAACCCTGAACCTGGAACCAATCGACTTATAATTCGTTTGACTCCGGTGGCCATCACCAGTTATAGACAGCGTCATGAAGAATTGCTTTTTTCGCATATAAAAGGCGGTTAATTATGCCAAAACTTCACAAATCAGAAGGTGATATCAATATTTCGCCGCGCCGTGAAGCGTGGCAGAAAGACCACATCGATGCCGCCGGCCGGGCGCTGTTGGATGAGGACGCGCGCTATTTCCTCAAGCAGTCACTCTCAACCCCCTGCCTCAACTCCATGCGGACCTGTGACGGGATTTATATTGAAGACATGCAGGGGCGGCGCTATATGGATTTTCACGGCAACAATGTGCACCAGGTCGGTTTTGCCAATCCGGAGGTCATTGCCGCCATCAAAAACCAGCTGGATGAGCTTTCGTTCTGTACACGCCGCTATACCAATCGGCCGGCCGTGGAGCTGGCCCGGAAACTGGCGCAGATTGCTCCCGGCGATCTCAACAAATCCCTGTTCTGCCCGGGAGGGGCGGAAGCCGTCGGCATTGCCTTAAAGCTGGCCCGGCTGGCAACCGGCCGGCATAAAACCATCTCCATGTGGGATTCCTTCCACGGCGCCACACTGGACACCATATCCATTGGTGGTGAAGCCATCTTTCGTCAGGACATGGGGCCCCTGCTGCCGGGCTCCGAGCACGCACCGCCGCCCGACGAATATCGCTGTGCATTCGGCTGCGGGCAACGCGGGGGATGCGACTTGACCTGTGCCAATTATGTCGAATATATCCTGAAAAAAGAAGGCGACATTGCGGCTGTTATTGCCGAGCCGATCCGCAGCACACCCTATATCCCGAAGCGGGAATACTGGCGGCAGATCAGGCAGGCCTGCGACCGGCACGGTGCCCTGTTGATTTTTGATGAAATACCGCACTGCCTCGGTCGTACCGGTGAGATGTTCACTTTTGAAAATTTTGGTGTCCGGCCGGATATCGTGGTTATCGGCAAGGGACTGGGCGGCGGGATATTTCCCATGGCGGCTGTGATCGCCCGTGAAAAACTGGATGTTGCCGCACATCGGGCCCTGGGCCACTACACCCACGAAAAAAGTCCGGTCGGTTGTGCCGCAGCCCTGGCCGCCATTGACTACATTGAAAAGCACAACCTGGTGCAGCATGCCCGCGAGCTCGGCCGGCATAGCCTGGAGCGGTTGCAGGCGATGAAAAATCGGCATCCGGTGATCGGTGATGTTCGCGGTCTGGGATTATTTCTAGGCATCGAGCTTGTCAAAGACAGGCAGACCCGTGAACGCGCCAATGATGAAGCCGAGGCGGTGATGTATGCCGCCCTCTCGAAAGGACTGAGCTTTAAGCTGACCATGGGAAACATTATTGCCCTGACGCCGGCATTGACCATTACCCGCCAGGAAATGGACCAGGCCCTGGACATTATTGAAGAATGTATCGCTGGAGTGGAAAACAAATGAGATGGTGGAAATCACTCACAGGCAGCGTTTAGCTTTTATACCTATTTTGGAGATCCTGGTTTCAGGTGTCAGGTTTCAGGTTTGATCTATGGTCGAGCCGATCATTTCTGACGTGGCACCGTTTCCCGACCTCCCCGCTTCCCAGCTTTACGGCCTGGCTTTATTCTCTCAGTTTCTCACCTGCGGGATCAACCAGGGGTGTTTCAGCGACCCTGGCTTTAATGTCCTCGCCCATTACCTCGACTTCCAGTTCAGTTCCCTCAATTGCCAGATCAAGCGGCAGATAAACCAGACCGATATCTTTTCCAATGGTGTAGCCATAATTACCGGACCGGATACGGCCGATCACCCGGCCATTCACCCGCACTGATTCTCCGCCGAATAAATTGCCGCCGGCATCCATGGTAAGCGCCATCAGCCGCGAATTAAGGCCTTGCGCTTTAATTTTTAACAGGGCCTTTCGACCGATGAAATCTTTCTTTGCCGGACGGACGAACATGCCCAATCCGGCTTCCAGGGGATTATCCTCCGGCGTAATATCTGCACTCCAGTATAAGTAGCCTTTTTCTATTCGCAACGCATCCAGGGCCTTGTAGCCGGCGGTTTGAAGCTCAAATTTCCGACCGGCCTCTGTCAGGGCATCCCACACCCTGGAACCATCCTCAGGCTGAATGTAAAGCTCCCAGCCAAGTTCACCGACGTAGCTCACTCGCTGAGCCCAAACAGCAGCACCCGCTATCTCGATCGTGCGGGCTGTCATGAAAGCAAACGCCTCGTTGGACAGATCGGCGTCAGTGATGGATTCCAGCACCCGGCGCGACTCGGGTCCCCAGAGCCCCAAACAGCCCAGATGATCGGTTTGGTCTTCGACCGTCACGGATCCGTCATCCGGCAGGTGCAGTTGAATTCTGCCGATGTCATTTGAAACGAAGGCGGTGCCTGAAATAATCCTGAACTCGTCATCCGCCAGACGGACCACGGTAACATCACTTTCAATTCCCCCACGGGTATTCAGAAACTGGGTATAGGTGACACGACCAACCGGTTGGTCAAGATTATTGGCCGCCAGTTTCTGTAAAAGATTTAAAGCGCCCGGACCCTGCGCTCGAATTTTGCCAAATGACGTCATGTCAAACAGCGCCACTTTCTCACGGGCGGCCTTGACTTCCACGCCGATCTGATCAAAGTAAGGCGGTCTTTGCCAGCCCCAGCCCTTCTGGTCCGCACCGGCCTGACGCCAGGGCTGGCCGGGATCGAAATAATTGACCCGTTCCCAGCCGTTCTTGAGGCCGAATACGGCACCCCGATCCTGGAGGCGATCATAAAAGGGACTGGTCCGCAGCGGCCGTCCCCATTCATTCTCATCATGGGGATATCGCAGGTGGTAATAATACCGGATCACTTCGCGGCACTGTTCAACCAGAAAGGATTTATCCGTCAGGTGCGGTCCAAAGCGCTTGACATCCATCTCATGGGTGTCGATGGCGGTCTCACCTTCCAGAATCCATTCGGCAATCAGCTTTCCGACACCGCCGCCGCCGGCGATACCGTTGTCCGAACCGCCGGCCGCGACGTAAAAACCCTTTAATCCGGGCACCGGCCCTAACGCATAATAGCCGTCGGGCGTAAACGCATCCGGTCCGTTAATCAATTCAATGACTTCAACCTCCTGCAGGATTGGAATTCGTCGCATGGCGCCGGCCATGATGTCTTCAAATATTTCCCATTCCCCCGGCAGCAGCTCCTGGGTAAAAGACCAGTCAACACCATCCACTGACCACGGTTTGGGATTGGTTTCAAATCCCCCGAACAAAAACGCGCCGACGTCTTCGCGACAATAAAACAAATTGTCCGGGTCTCTGACTACCGGTGTGTCGGTGGGCAGTTCATGGCCTTTTATCGGTTTGGTGGTCAGATATTGATTCATCATGGGCACAATCGGTATGTGAACGCCCACCATCTCTCCGATGCGCGGGGACCATTGACCGGCGGCATTGACGACGCATTCGGTTTTGATGTCCCCGTGGTCCGTAATCACTTTGCTGACCGCGCGGGTTGCCGAAAGCTCGATACCGGTAACCCGCACCCCGGTGTAGATTTTAATACCCATATTGCGGGCCAGGCGGGCAAACTCATAGGTGATGCCGCTGGGATCAATATGCCCGTCATCCGGCACGTAAACCGCACCATAAAGGCTTTCACCGGACAGCTCCGGATAAATCTTCAACACTTCAGCCGGGCCGATGATGTCGGCCGTCAACCCGATGGCCTGGGCCCGGCTGACTTCCCGCTGCAGCGCTTTCAGGCGGTCCTGGCTGCTCGCCAATCTCAAACTGCCCACTGTATGCCAGCCGAGGGAGTCGCCGCCCTCCCCTTTTGCTAATTCATTATACAGGCTGATGGTATAATTCATCACCTTCATCAAAGCCGGTGACGTGCGAAACTGGGAAACCAGACCGACGGAATGAAACGTTGTGCCGCTGGTCAATTCCCCTTTTTCCAACAAAACGACATCCGTACAGCCGGCCTTTGCAAGGTGATACGCGATGCTGGTTCCAAATATGCCCCCGCCGATAATAACGATGCGAGCCTGGTCTTCCAATTTTTTCTCCTTCGAAATTTAACTGAAATCAAAAGCATGTATTTATTTGATCATTCTGAGCAAAAACACCGTTGAAATTTTAGAGAAAATATAGGTATAAGTCAAAGCACTTATTTTCCATTTTTTAATAACTTCAGGTTATAAATTTGATTTTTATTTTCTAGGAAAAAATAATGATATTTACCATCACAATTACATGAGGTTATCAGGAAATGAATCTCAACCAATTGAAAGTTTTTTATCTGGCAGCCAAAAAAGGCAATCTCAGTGCGGCGGCCCAGGAGCTGTTTATCACCCAGCCCGCGGTCACCAAGGGCATCCAGCGTTTGCAGGAATTTTACGAAATAAAATTCGTCGAACACATCGGCAAAAAGCTGGTGCTGACCGATGCCGGCGAGGTGCTTTATGAGATTGCCGAAAAAATATTTGAACTGGAAAGCCAGGCGGAAGAAAGCATCCGCGATTTTCAACAGCGCAAACGAGGCCATGTCCGCATTCTGGCCAGTGAAAGCTTTGGCGATTATTACCTGCCCCGCATTATCATCGCGTTCAGCAAGGCTTACCCGTTGGTGCGTACGACCATGAACATCCTTCCGACCGAGCAGGTTGTGGAAAATACGGTGGCGCTTAACAATGATCTGGGATTTATTTCTTACCCGGTGGAACACCGCAAACTGCTGGTCAGGGAAGTGCTGGAAGACCGGCTGGTAATCATCGCCCCCCCCGCACATCCCCTGGCCCGCAAAAAAAAAATAGCGCCGGCCGATCTGGCCGATCAACAGATGATCATGCACGAAATCGGCTCGGCACCGCGCAATGCCATCGATGAGTATGTCCGAACCTATAGTATTGCCGTTAAGGTACCCTTGGAATTGTCCAGCAATCGCGCCATCAAACAAGCTGTCGAGGAGGGCATCGGGATCGCCCTGATATCCAGGAAGGTCGCGCAGGAGGAAATCCGGTCCGGCCGGCTCGCGGCCATCCCTTTGGCAGCCCCATTCATGACCCGCAAGTTTTATATGGTCCACCACAGGGACAAATACTTCTCGGAACCCCTGCAGGGTTTTATTGATATGGTGTTTAAGTGGACTGAAGAATATGCGGAAGGTCTGGTCTAGACATGAAGCGAGTGTTCAATTAAGGTTGAAAGGCAATTCAAAAAAAAGCATTTTGGCGACAACCGGATGCAGGCTGCCCCGGCCGTCTATTTTACCTGCTTAAAGGCGTTGATTACAAAAAGCAGAACCGCAGCCATCATAAGCCAGATGAATAAGGGCAAAGTGAAAAAAACATCGGCGATATGCTGCAGCGACCCCGATGTAATCGTATCGTTGATCCAGGCCAAATTTTTTTCGCTGACGATGTCGACAAGCCGAATGTTTTTAAAAATAAATTTATCCGATACACCCAGCTCCATAAACGCTGCGATGGCCTGATAACCCAGCAGGCTCAGG
>Ga0210122_1000748_pt1 | contig 11297 bp, 12 predicted proteins | sample Muzzi_CordB_D2_FD_185530 | JGI IMG/M metagenome (GOLD analysis project Ga0210122, IMG submission 185530) | Wetland microbial communities from San Francisco Bay, California, USA, that impact long-term carbon sequestration - Muzzi_CordB_D2 (SPAdes) | ecosystem: Environmental > Aquatic > Marine >... | reverse complement strand
AAAAAATTGAACCGGGAGAAATTGTTAAATTTTCAATGTATCCAGATCCATCCATCACAGAAGATATCTCATACTATAGCTGTTTTGCTCCCGTTGATACTACCGTGATTCCAGTCACTGTCAAGAAAAACGATGGTGATTTTGATTTCAGATATGATTCAGGTGCTTGGTATTCTTCTGCAAAGTTTATTGATTATGGAACAACACTTACCATGCGTGGATACAACAGTTATCCTCTTGAAACATATGCAAACTTTGAATTCCCATCAATATCTGGCAAAGAAAAATTTATCGTCACACTAGATGATGAACCTATAAAATTTATTCAAAGTGTCGATGAAACAGGTAATTGGCATGTCGCATTTAATGTAGGTCCTATATCCCAAGGAGTATTAAAAATCACTGGATTTGAAAAAGGATTGCCCCCAGAAACCTCTAAAATCCCTACATGGGTAAAATCAGCTGCTGGCTGGTGGGCAACAGACCAAGTTTCTGATGATGATTTTCTAACAGGTATAGATTTTTTGTTTAAAAAGGCAATCATCTCCGTTGTAGGTAAACAATTAACCGTAAAATCTCAATGGGAAACCCCCTCTTGGTTTAAGACAACAGCTGGCTGGTGGTCTGAGGATAAAATTTCTGATGATGATTTTCTAAATGCAATTAAGAATCTTGTGAAACGAAAAATAATTATTATATGAAAAATCTACCCTTATGATTTCCCAAAATTTCACTGAATTAATAATGATGATCTGATAATTTTAAAATTTAAAGGTTATAAAAAATATTATATCAAAAAACAATCTTTTACTTGTAAAAATAATTAAAAGTATAGATTTGATTATTTTTTTAGAAAATTTCTATAACAATTTATGAATTTTAACAATTGTATATTCTATAATTATGAAATGTTTCTTTTTTTGTACCAGTACAATTTACTAATGTACCAATTTGATTTTTAATCTTATGATTAGTTACTATCTAATGACTTTTCTAAAACAAAGCAAATTACCAATGATCTTTGGTACCGTATTGTTTACTATTGCATTAGCATATGGTGGAACAGTCTATGCCAGTCATAGCTTTGAAGTGGGAACTTCAGCAGGTAGCCTTCCTGATAATACGCATATCAGATTAGATGGAATGATACTTGCACCAGGAGCTATTCTCCCAGTTTATGACGCTAGTCCAAACTTTGTGTCTGGACATTTCTTGCTAAAGGCACCTTGTGAAGTAGTTCCAGGTGATGCAGATTCTGATACCTACAGACCAACAGTTACAATAGTAGCTGGTCATGTAGATGAAGATAATCATTACACCCACATGGAAATGATTCCATTGTTCTACATTGCAGCAGTATCTGATGCACCAAACAGTTGTATTTGGCATGCACATGTACCAGATCCACTTAATGGAGGATCACTAAGAGTAACTGATATAGATTTAATCAATCTATCTGGTACTCCAGTCGAGTTTAATGCTGGTGATATAGTTGACATCAACATACAAAGCGTACTAGGAAACATTGGAAGTAGCCCATACGCTGACGGTCCATTTGTTGGATTTGGCCCAGAAGACAAGAATCCAGTATATGATCTAAATGATGCAGATCTCACCAATGATGGTCTAGGACATTCTTAGGATAATACTGAAATGAAACAAACTACATTCAGTCTCCTCGGAGTAATAGCAGCAGTTACTTTGATTTCTGTTGTTGCTTCTCAAGATGCATATGCACATGGACATGCAAATTTTCCATTGACATTGCCTAACGGAGATGCAAGAACAATCACAGTAGTGCTAGGGCATACCAACGAACCAACATATGCAAACGAGCCAGGAACATGGAATGGATTACATGATGTAGACATTTCTATTAGTGATGCAGATACAAAGATTCCTATTTCAGGAGCAAGTCTACAAGTTGACAAGTATTACTTTGAAGACCAAAAAAGTTTTGATAAAGCAAATAGTGTTAACAAAGCAGATGCAAAAGAACTAGGTGTTACAGTATCTTATGTATATGGTCAACCTGGAAAATACCTTGTTAGACAAATGGTCGCAGAAGGAATTTACGGATATCATGTTTATGGTACTGTGAAATACTTTGATGGTCAAATCATCAATGTTGATTTTACAGGATTCTGTAAAGAAGCAGGTGATAAATTTAACAGTGGTTCATATTCAGGCGATTTTGGTTGTGTTGGCGATATAAATGACTTGAAATTCCCAAAAGCAGGTCATCACAGTAATCAGTTTGATAACGACAACAAGTCTAACGACAAAGACAACAAGTCTAAAGATCACTAGCTGATTATTTCTAACTTTTTTCTTTTTTTCTTAGTTTATCCTATCAATATACCAATTTATTTTAATTCATTATAGAATACTATGATTATACCAACCATAATTAGGTGAGAAACGAGAGAGTCATCTAGTTTCTCATCTTATTTTCATAAAATATGCCAAAAAAACTAATGAAATTTTAATATCCAATATCCTTAAATCTTGAAAATTCAAGTTGGATCCTTGTTATTTGCATATTTTTTCCATTTCTTCAATGACTAATATATTCGGACATGGATTAGGTGGAGAAGTTCTTCCTTCTATTATGATTGAAGATCAGGAAGTTAATCTTTCTATTGGGATACTCCATCAGTTTATGATGATAAACATCTTGAACAAAATGTTTCATTAAAACTCTTTGATTCTAATTCTTATGCAATGATTGAACATGTAACATATGAGTTTGAATTACAAAAAAATGGAAAACAAATTTTTAAAGATATTTTTCATGATGAATTTGGTAATCTAAACATTAAAGTCATAATTGAAAATTCTGACGAAATTACCATTGAAGGAAATAAAGAACCAATCTTTGGCGGATGGATGAACAAAGATTTTGCACCTGTAATTATTAGAGGTCCAGTGTTCACATCTGGAGGATTGTATGATTATACTATAAGAATTCTAACAATTAACTCCAATTCTAATGTGCTATCCGATGAAATAAAATTAGAATTAACCTAAAATTGGAGCTTTGAACTAAAACACAAAAACACTTTGATAGACTAATATTTTCTAATAATGGTTTAAACCTTTTTGTACTCATTCTACTTTTGTATCCAAATTGAGATTATGGTGTAAATGAGAAGTTTTGCACATACACATGAAGACAAATTCTAGATATTATAATGACTCGTATACTTCTCATTTACATGGTCGGTTTGCACTTCGTTATTTTATAATGCTATCTCAGTAATAACAAAATTGGTACATCTCTTATTTGTACCAAATATGATAATTTGAAAATCTATTCTACTATTTTTCATGGTTGATCGATTGACCTTACCTATCAACATTATTCATAAAAATCCTGGAATACAGTTCCTGATTAAAGAAGTAATTCTACAAATTAAATAATCTTATTATACAAATTTTAATCAAGCTAAATCAACCATGCTTCCATTAAGAGATGAGAACCCCCATCCTCCAGGATTCAAACCAACTGTAACTTATGCGTTAATCATAATCAATGTAATTGTATTTTTTATTGAAGTGGCATACACTGGACAATTCTTTGAATTTACAAATCAAAATACATTTAGTTTATTTTACAATTGGGGTGCTATTCCAAATTGTATATCTGGTGCAAGCGTACTAAACATAGATTTTGGTTCAGGTACTCAAAGCATTTCTTGTCCTCAAGAACCCTATTTTTCTTTACTAAGTTCAATTTTCTTGCATGGCGGTTTAATGCATCTTGGAGGAAACATGTTGTTCTTGTGGATATTTGGTGATAACATTGAACAAAAATTTGGTAAAGTGAAATATCTTGGAATTTATCTAATGTGGGGAATTCTTGCTGGATTGATCCATATTGCTGGTGATACAAGTAGTGTGATTCCTGCTGTGGGTGCATCTGGTGCAATTTCTGGAGTATTGGGAGCTTACTTGGTCATTTTTCCAAGAGCAAGAATTCAGACTTTTCTAATGATGGGATTCATTTGGAGAATGATGCATATTAAGGCAAAATGGTTCTTGCCTTTCTGGCTAATCTTTCAAAATCTACTCCCATATTTTATTGGAGGATTTGGTCTTGCAGGTGATAGCGTAGCATATCTTGCTCACATTGGTGGATTTGTTGTAGGCCTAGCAACAGGTTATTTGTACAAAAAAACACACAATTCTGAGTTCATGTATGGTACAAGGTATGGATACAGACCAGATTATTGAATGCATAAATCACTGAATCTATTTGAAATTCTTATGCCGTTGATCACAGTATCGATGTATCCTGGAAGAACACAGGAACAAAAAGACATGTATGCAAAAGCAATAACAGAATCAGCAGTAGAAATTCTAAAAACAAAAGAGAATCATGTAATTGTTGTTTTTGAAGACAATCCTAAAGAAAATTGGTTTTTGGCAGGAAACCAATTGTAAAACCTAGGTTTATCTATTATTCCTCCCTTTTTTATATGTGCAAAAGTGAGTTTTACTTAGTACAAGAAACAGAGATACATACTTTTCCAGTATTGCATCATAAGATAAAAGCACTCAAAAGCTCAAACGAGCTGCACTAAATGATTTTAACAAGTTTTTCAATTTCAATTATCATACAAAAGACTATGAAGTAGTAGTTGAAGAACTATTGCAAAACAACAGTATTGATCACCCATTAGATATCTTACAGTCATGAATCAACTGAAATATTGACAAGCAACAACCTAATGAACTTAAAACCTATTTTAATCATCTTAGTGATTATTTCTATTATCGAGGAATCAATCTTGTTGAATCTACATTTAAGAACATTCAGATTACATTATCTTCCTTAGGATTATGTAAAATGTAACTCCACTCTGTTAATCTAGCCACAATTTTATATTCATTTTTAATTGTTTTACAAATTTAGGATTGTTAAATATTTTTTGATTTACATCATATCCAGCTTTAACAATTTCAAGATTAGAATATTTTTGACAAAATTTTTTGAAACTCCAACAAGGAATAAAGTAGTGGTAAAACAGTACATGTGGATTATAATCTAAATCATTTAATATGAAAAGTCGACATATGTTGTCTGTTATTTTTTATGACAAGTGTCACAAATTCGAGATTCTGTCTTCAACACGTAACTTCCTCTCATATCTATAAAAAAATTAACAACAAAAGAGATTATAAATAAACCTTTTAGTTTAGTAATTACCTAAATCACCGTGAATTTAATAATGACAAAATCTGCAAAAGACAAAAAAAACAAAGGTCATAAGATCACCAATTACTCACATGCAAATGACACCATGCAAATTATCTATGGAACAGAGAATGCTGTCGAAAAAGGTATTACATTTATGAAAAATGTAGAAAAAAAGATGGATCTGTGTTATGATAAAAATGCTCCATCCATAGTTCTAGATGTGAAAGAATACAAAAATGGTTATATTAACATCAGAAAAAAAGGTGGAAAAATTAGAGTAATCACCGAAATTACCAAAGACAATGTTGAATACTGTAAAAAATTAATGATGATTGTTGATGAACTTCGTCATCTTGATAATGTTCAAGGAGGAACTGCGATTAACGAGAATGAATACATGGCAACTAATATTCTTCATCAATCAAAACCCTTGACTCAAGTGGTATATTGTAATGTCGTTGATGTTGTAGAACAACAACAAAAATTTTTTGATAGTTTATGGAGAACTGCAATTCCTGCCAAAGAAAAAATTAGAAAGTTTACAAAAAAATTGAATAGAAAAAATAATGATATTTTTTCTGTATTAAGTAATGAAATTCGTCGTTCAATAATTTTTTATTTATATGAATCAGAAATGACAATATCACAACTATCAAAAAATTTAGATATGACTCTACAGGCGATGCAAAAACATTTACCCAAATTAATTCAGGTTGGTATAATTGAAAAAAAACTCAATGGTAAAATGTCTCTAACTGGGATTGGTTATGCACTAATTAATCAAATCCATTCAATTGAATTCTTATCAGATAATGATTCTTATTTGAAAATACATTCATTATCTTTATTTCCTTCACAGTTTCTACAAAGGATTGGAGAATTAGAAAAATTTAAGATGGTTTCTAGATTTAAAAATGATGAAAGATTTGCTGATTTTTTGAACGAAGCCGAAAAGTACATCAAGATCATCTCAACACAAAATCATTTTGATTTAAACACAATTATGATTTCAGAGATATTAAAAAAGAAAATCCCAATCTTACAAATTTCAGATGATAGTAATTTCCTTTCTACTAGAAAGGGAAATCAAAAAAAATCAGAAAAAGAAAACCGTTATTTGAATGGATTTTTTGAAAGAAAAATCATGGAAAACATCCCGCTGATAATGTGTATTTCAGAAAAATCTGCATATCTGGCATTTTTTCATGAAAATGGAACTGTTGATTTTAAAAATATAATGTGGAGTAAAGATAAAAAATTCATTTCTTGGTGTAGTGATTTTTTTGATTATATGTGGAATCTAATGTAAATTTTAAGTAATATTTCAAAGATTTATGATATTTTAAATGATCTTTAGAAAAAGATTGGTCATTTCTTCATCGAATCTTTTAACATGGAGTTTACAACATGAGAATAACTTATGGATTTATTTTCTTTTTGAATCAATTTTGCTTGCAATAATCGTAGTTTTTTATCCAATTCATCATCAATCATAATTGTTACTCTTCTTGCCATTTCTAACATTTGAATAAAATGTCTTTCAGATAAAAACAATGCGATTTTGTTATTTTTTTGAAATGGTATAGTTTTCGTAATCATATAAGACTATGAATATACTGGATTCCAAATTAAAATAATTCCAAATTATTCAATATGGTATCAGATCATAAGACCAAAAACGTTAGATTTCGGTGACATCTCTAATACATTTCCAGTTTTGTCAATTTGGTATTTAGGCAATACTTCAAATTATTACGTTTGGTTTGTAGATCTGATATTTGATTTTGTTCATTTTATATTTGAAATATGATCCAGTCTATAATTTTTAAAAACAATTTAAATTGATTTCCTGCTACAAATTGCTGGGTTTTACTGAATTTCTTATAGAGATGATCATTTTTCCAGTCAAGGGTTGACATATACACTATGGTAGGTTTGATTTCTATTTACAAAATATACATAATAAGAAAATGGTTCATTTTGTGATTGTACCAAGAATTTATCTTTTTATTGTAATTCAATTAATCATATTTTATGAAAGTAGCAGTTATTCAATTCAAAGCATCAATTAAGAAAGAAGACAATCTCAAAAAAATTCTCTCATACATTTCAAAGGCAGCATTAAAGAATGCAACATTATGTGCATTTCCAGAATTTATGATGTTTTACACAAATTCTTCTCAAACTCCCAAACAACTTGCAAATTTAGCTGAAACAATCAACGGGAATTTTATAACTACAATTGCAAATGCTGCAAAAGAAAAACATATTCAAATTATAGGCTCGTTTTATGAAAAAAGTAAAAAAAAAGACCGTGTATATGACACATCATTTGTGATTGATAAATCAGGCAAAATAATATCCACATACAGAAAAATTCATCTCTATGACGCACTAGGATTTAAGGAATCTGACAAAATGACTTCAGGTTCTAAAATTTCAAAGCCTGTTGATACATCCATTGGAAAAATTGGGATGATGATCTGCTATGACTTGAGATTTCCAGAAATGTCAAGATCACTTGCGGTTGCAGGTGCTGAAATTTTAGTTGCACCATCTGCTTGGGTTAAAGGCAACATGAAAGAAGAACACTGGATTACAATTAACAAAACAAGAGCAATTGAAAATGGATGCTATGTGATTGCACCTGATCAAGTTGGAAATATCTACTGTGGAAGAAGTCTGGTAGTTGATCCATATGGAAAAATTCTACTTGATATGAAAAAAAGACAAGGAATAAGTTTTATAAATATTGATTTAAATAAAGTAAAACAAACACGCAAAGTTTTGCCACTGCTTAAAAACAGAAGAACAGATATCTATCCTACTTTGAAAATTTAATCTCTCTACTTTCACAATTAAAGTTAGAACATTGTTTAGTCCATTTTTGATTTCGTGAATAGCGAAAAATTATCGTTGGCCATTTACATACATCACATGGAATCTTAGTTGCTCTCAATCTTGCTTTTTGTAATAATGGCGATGAAGCTTTACACCCTCCATAGAAATTTGAACATCCCATGAAACGCTTTCGAGTAGTTCTTGATCTAATTACCATTAATTCACCCAATTTACATTCTGGACATTGTACCAGTCCCTTTTTAGGAGAATTTGTTCCAAGAATGATGTATTTCTTTTCTTTTGATGACCAAGATAGAAATCCATTACTATCAAAGTACTGAATTATCTCTTTTTTGAAGATGTTAGTTCTTGACTTTGTGGTTTTTACTACATGTCTAATAATGGGCTTTTTGATCTGAACTGTTCTTAAAGCCGTTTTCTTTGATGGCATTTTCTATGATAAATTTACTATAACAATTTTTATAGGGAAATGGGTCAGCAACATTTATGGAAAAGGTTTGCGTTCTTGGTGCTGGAAGCACGAAATATGGAAAATTACCTGACAGTATAGCTGATATTACTACTCAGGCATCTATTTCAGCCATAGAAAATGCGGGAATAGATCCTAAAGAAATCAAAGCAGGGTACATCTCAAACGTATTTGGAGTTGCCGATAAACAAGTTCACCTTGGTCCTGTTTTAATGAGTAACTTGGGAATTTCAGATAAACCATCATTATCAATAGAATCAGCATGTGGCAGTGGCTCTGTAGCTTTTAGAGAAGCATTTGCAAATGTTGCAGCTGGCTTTTATGATTGCCTTGTTGTAACTGGTGTTGAAAAAGTAACTCATACAGGAACTGAATGGACTACAACTTACTTTGCATACTGCTCAGACTTTTTCTATGAAGGTCAAGCAGGTGCATCATTTCCAGGATTGTTTGCATCCATGGCAAGAGCTTACTTGACAGAATTTAATACGACCGAAGAAGATTTTGCAAGAGTTGCAGTAAAGAATCACAACAATGGTTTCCTTAATCCAAAAGCTCACTTACAAAAGAAAATTACAATTGACGATGTAATGAACTCAGCAGTAGTTGCCAGTCCTCTAAAACTTTATGATTGTTGCCCCTTTTCTGATGGTGCAAGCTCTGTAGTTCTTTGTTCTGAAAAATTTGCAAAAGAGCATGGCAATGATTACATTGAAGTAATAGGATCTGGAAGAGGTGGTTCACCTGCTGCATTACAAGGACGTGAACACATGACAACAATTCCAAGCACAAAGATTGCATCTGAGGCTGCATACAAAATGGCAGGTATTACTGCAAAAGATGTGGACTTTGCAGAAGTACATGATTGCTTTACAATTGCAGAAATAGTTGATACTGAAGACTTGGGATTCTTTGAAAAAGGGAAAGGTGTTCAAGCTGTACGTGAAGGCAGAACAAATTTGAATTCTGACATTTCTATTAATCCATCAGGTGGTCTTAAATCAAAAGGACACCCAATTGGAGCTACTGGTATTGGACAAGTAGTAGAAGTATTTGATCAATTAACTGGAAAAGCTGGTGCACGAACTGTTAAAGATGCAAAAATTGGTTTAACTCATAATTTTGGTGCAACAGGTGCAAGTTGTGCTGTTCACGTATTCCAAAGTGTATAAAATGACAATTAAAGAACAACTTATTGAAAATGCAAAACAAGGCAAAGTCTTAGCTCACAAATGTACTGGTTGTGGCCTTCTTCATCTTTCTACAGTATATTTTTGCCAAAAATGTGGAAGTAAAGGATTTGAGGACACTATTTTGGACGGTACAGGCTCAGTTGCCACTTATACAATAATCACTGTGGCTCCTGCGGGTTTTGAAAAATATACTCCATATGCCTTTGTTGTACTTCAATTAGATAACACAAATTTACGAATTTCTGGATTTATGGCAGGAATTGCCACTCCGGCAGATTTACCTGTTGGAACAAGAGCTAAAATTACTGGTTTTGATGAACGCGGAATCATCATTGAAAAACAGTAAAATAATTTGCTTGAATTATTAAAAAAAATCAAAATCGATTCTTAATTATTTTGTATATTTGATCATTTTCATGTCAGTAGAAATTACATGTGGTAAATGTGGAGAAAAGATCACAAATATGAAAATGTTGAAATCTCTAAAAGATGTTATGAATCCAACCAATGGAAAATGTCCATCGTGTGGACAAAAACTTTCCACATCAGAGTTTTCACTTGATGTTCAAGAAAACTGATCTAAAAAGATCTTTGGATGATCCTATTTTTAGATTTTTAAAAAACTGATCTAAAAACTGTAGTACATTTTCAGTCATAAGTCTTATTTACTCCTTAATTTTATGAAGATTCATGAAATTTAGTGATGAGGAACTAGAATTAGATCTAGATTCTGACTTGGACTCTGATTCAGATCCAGACTTTGACTCAGATTCCGACTCGGATCCAAAAAGAAGTGGTATCTTGCAATCCACATCAAAACGTGTAAGAATGATCTTTTCTGTTATGGCAAGTCCAAACAGAATCGATATACTCAGAATCTTAAATTCTAAAGGACCTTTGACTTATTCTGAATTAAAATCTTTGGCTGGATTCAAATCAAAAAAAGAAAGTGGTAAATTTGCATACCACTTGAGAAAATTACTTAGACAATCACTTGTTGCATTAAACAAATCTGAAAGACGTTATACCATCACAAATCTTGGAAAACTTGTTTTAAGTTTAGCAAGACAGATTGAAGAAAGATCAATTATTGAAAGTGGTAAAATGTATGTTAGAACATCGCATGAATCCATTGAGGAGTTCAATTCCCATAAAATTATTCAATCACTAGTTCGTGAAGGAAGTCTTCCATTAGAACTCGCACAAAAAATCACCGAAGAAGTTGAAAATAGAATTTACAAATATCAAACTACCTATCTAACAGGCTCATTAATCAGAGAAATGGTAAACTCTGTTCTTTTAGAACACGGTCATGAGGAATATCGTAATAAACTTGCACGCCTAGGCCTACCTGTCTTTGATGTTCAGGAGATGACTTCCAACCTAGATAATGTCGATAACGGCGCTGAAGGTTTATTGTTTAACACTGGACAAAGAGTATTTGCTGAACACCTACTTACAAACATCTTGCCCAAAGATGTTGCGGACTCTCATCTTTCTGGTGATCTACATATTACACACCCTGGAATTTGGTCGATGATTCCTGATACAATATTTGTAAATGTTAAAG
>Ga0210122_1000747_pt1 | contig 11303 bp, 10 predicted proteins | sample Muzzi_CordB_D2_FD_185530 | JGI IMG/M metagenome (GOLD analysis project Ga0210122, IMG submission 185530) | Wetland microbial communities from San Francisco Bay, California, USA, that impact long-term carbon sequestration - Muzzi_CordB_D2 (SPAdes) | ecosystem: Environmental > Aquatic > Marine >... | reverse complement strand
CGACCGCCGTGAGCACGCTGCCGGTGACATCGTCGAGTCCGGACTGGCCAGCCAGCGCGACGTCGAGCACAGCCTTGGCCTCCGTCGACATGCCGCGGGCGAGATAGAAGCGCGCCAGGTTGAAGCGCGCCTGCCGGCGACGGGTGGGTGGCGCGCTGGCAGCACGGCGAATCAGTTCGGACTGGCGCGCATTGAAATTGGCCTTGCGGTCGAAGCCCCACAGCTGGGGATCGAAGGTCATGGTGCGAAGGCTGGTACCGCCGGCGGCGGCCGCCTCCTGCTGCTTGCCGACAGCCGCCATCGACAGTGACAGCCCGCCCGGACGGCTCAGCGTGATCTTGGCCGGCGCCAGCTCGGCTGTAACATCGTCGGCGATCGGGCGCACGACCACGCCTTGGGTCGAGGCCAGGATGTCGAGTTCGACATAGTCCTGTTGGCGCACGAAGCCGCGCGCCGGCCCGGGCGCGGTGACCACCAGCAGGCGGTCGCCGACCTCGGGATCCTTGATCTGGTGCAGCTTGGCCGGGCCGTTGAAGGGAATGACGATGTTCGCCCGGTTCCTGCCAACGATGCTGCGCGCCGCGCCGAGCGGACTGGTCGGTACAGTGGCGGTGTCGCCAATGGTCACCATCCAGGCGGGGCCGTCGGTATCGAGGCTGGCCAGCTGCGGCCGGCTGAGCCGGATGCGTACAATGGCTTCACCGTCCTGCCCCCGCGTGACCCGGGCGTTGCGGACGGTCTTGCCACCGTCGCCGGTCAGCGCCGACAGGTCGATCTTGGCGTCGGTGTCGAACACCAGCCAAAGCACAGCGCCGCGGCGAAAGACGGCGGCCGGGGTCGGCAGCACGAAAGGGAATTCCAGGCGCAGCGCGTCGGCGGAACGGTGCCGACCGATCACTACGGTGCCGTCCGCCTTGGGCGCAGGTTGCGTGTTCTTCGCTTCCGCTGGCGGCTTTGCCGCGGTGTCGGCAGCAGACATTGTGGGCGCCGCCATAGGCGGCGCAGCCGGCGAGCTTGGCGCCGCCTCGGGCGCTGGTGCTGGTGCTGGCGCTGGTGCTGGCGCTTCGCTCGCCGCCGCCTGGTGCATCACGTTGTCTGGCTCAGGAGCGGCAGGCGCTTGCGCGGCAGCAGGCGGCGCAACAGAACTCTCCGTCCTGGGCATCGCCGCCGGCTTATCGGCGCGGGCCGGCGCGGCGGCAGGCCTGAACAGTGCCGGCGCCGACGCCGCGGGTTTCGCCGGGGCCGGGGCCTCGGCCGGGGACTTGGCCAGGGATTTGGCCAGGGACTTCGCCAGTGGCCTGGCGGGTGACGTGACGGGCGGCTTGGCCGCATCGGCCTGCTCCGGCGCCGGCACGTCGATCATCGGCGGCGGCTCACCGTCCTTGGTCGCAATATTCTGCTCTAATGCGGCCTCGGCCGGCACGCTCTCGGGCGGCGTGATTGCCGGCGCGCCCCCGCTGGCGGCAGCCGGCTGCGTTGCCCCCTGCTCCGCCCGCGGCTTGGGCGCGGCGCCGTCGTGACCGATGTCGACCGCAATACTGTTGTCCTCGCGGAAGGTGCGCACTTCGGGCGTGCCGTTGAGCACAAAGTTGACCGCGACCGAGTCACGCTCCGGCGCGGCTGCAATCGATTTCAGAGTGGCCGGCATGGACGCCACTGCGTCAGCAATATCCCATTTAATCAGTCGGTCGAAATTGAGTGTGAGCTTGCCGGCGGCACGCGCCGGCACGGCATTGACGCCGTCGGGCATGACGAAAACATAGCGGGTGAAGGTCGGCTGGCTGGCGACCTTGACTCGGATTTTGGGCGGTGGCTTGCGCTCCATGGTCAGATTCTTGCGACGCAAAAGATGCTCGGCCTCGCGTGCCCGGTCGGCCAGCTGCGCGATCACCTCCTGCGGCAGCCCGGGCATCACTCCCGTCCAGGTGTCCGGCAGCAAGTCGACATAGAGGCGTTCGGCGGCGGGTATGGAATTGATCTTTACCTTGCGTGCCAGCGCGACGCGGATGGCGCGGCCGTCGGGATCAAGCCGGGCGGCGCTGATGTAATCGGGCGCGCGCGCATTCAGCCGGTCCACCGAAACGTCCACCGATTTGGCGAAACTGACGACCATGATGGGCCACGACAGGCGAACATTCGCCTTAACCTCCTGGTCGAGGTCGAACACCAGCCGCGTGTAGCCGCCGTCGGTGAAGACCTTGACCTCGCCCTTGACCGGATCGTCGGCACGGGCGCCGCCGGACGCCGCGAAGCCGATCAGCGCCGCAGCAACGAGCGCCCGCACGCAATGGCGCGCGTGCGGATGCCGACGCGGACAATGCGACGCGTCGGGTTCGGTCTGGCGATGAAACCAAGCCGTCATGCAACGATCCAGGCCGGCGAGACTGCCGGTCGCGACAGCCTAGGCAGGACGATTTAACGGGGCGTTAACCCTGCCCTTCACGGTCCGTTCGGCCTGCCGGAAATCTTGGGCAACTCGTCGGTCGAGGCGGCCTTGTTCCCGCTCGCGCGTTTGGCGAGCTCGATGGTGAGCCGTTCGGCCGCCTCCGGTGTCATCTGGGCAAGGATTTCGGACATCTTGCGCGGATTCATCTGCGTCGTCACGTCGACCAGGATGCCGAGTTCGAGGCGATCGAGGATGCGCGCGGCATCCTTGGCCTTCATGTTCTCGTACATGGAAACGATACTCTGGAAGCGCTGCGCTTCCTCCTTGTCACGATTGCCCAAGGCAGTCTTGACGCGCTTCTCCATGTCCTTGAGCTCGGCCACTTTGGCTTCCAGGCGCTTTTCCGTGGCCTTGAGGAGAGTTTCTCGCATGTCGAGTTGCCGCTCGCGGGCGTCGAGCACCTCGCGTCGGTCCTGCAAGCTGGTGAGGATGGCGCGCTCGCCCGGCGAGATAATGTGGCCGGGCTTGATCTCCATCGAGGCACCGCCGGCCTTCAGCTTGGGCGAATCGGGCGGCGGCGTCTTGCTCATCTTGAGCGCCGGCTCTTTCGACTTTTCTTCCGCGTCGATCGATCCGGTGACGTCGCGGTCGCTGCCGTCGCTGAAATTGAACATCTCCTTGGCCCAGGACGTACGCGAGGCAGGTGCCGCTGCAGCCGGCATGGCCTGCTGACCGGCGACCACGATCTTCGGATAATCCGGCACGCTGTCCGCCGTGGTGACTTGCAGTGCGGGCTTGTTACGGTTTTGCAGCCGTTCGGCGAGCGTGTAGCCACCGTCAAAGATAATGCCGGAGACTTTGAGCGCGAAAAGACTGATCGTAGCCAACAGTACGATCGGGATCAGCCGGAAATCGCGTGCAATCCGGATCATGCCGCCAGGCCGCCTCGTCGCGCACGCGCCCGTTCAGCGAAGGCCTGCGCGGCAACTGCGAGCGATCGGGCGTCAGGCGCAGGCGCGGGTTCGTCGGCCGCCCGTCCGGCGCCGACAATGCGGCTGAGCTTGCTGAGCAAATCTTCGCCGGCGTCGATCTGGCGCTCCAGATCAGCCGACAGGCTCTCCACCCGCTGCAGCCGCTCGCTCAATGTCTGTTCGCCCTCACGCATGGTGGACTTCAGGCCACCAATTGCGCGCTCGGCAATCTCCGTTGCAGTGATCAGTTCGGAAATGGTCGCGCGCAGCGACTGTTCGTCCGCCTTGAGCAGGCGAATCTGGCGGTTGAGCCGCACGCAATAGAGAATGGTGAGCAGCAGCAGCACCGAAACCATGCTCTCGACCAAATATCCATAGTGGTACATTACGAGGCCTCCCGCGGCGCCTTTGTGGGATCGTCTGCCTTTTCGAACATGGCGAAGGTGGTTTTCGGCCTGCGAAGCCATTTTCCTATGCGAACGGCGACCCGGTCGCCGACGCGACCCATGCGGCCTTCAGTCAAGGCGACGTCGCCGCAGCGCACCGTCACCAGGGCGTCCGGCTTGACCTCGAGGGTGAGTGTATCGCCGACTTCGAGTGCCATCATCTGCCGCAGCGGCAGTCGCTCCTCATAGAGCACGGCATCGACGCTGATCTGCGCCTCGGCAATTTCGGTGGCGAGATGACCCTCCCAGATGGGATCACGGCCGAACTTCTCGCCCATGAACATCTGCAGCAGAACCGCGCGGATCGGCTCGATGGTGGCATATGGCAGCAGCAGTTCGACGTTGCCGCCACGGTCTTCCATGTCTATGCGCAACCGCACCAGAATCGCCGCATTGGCAGGCCGAGTGATGGCGGCAAAGCGCGGATTGGTCTCGAGCCGGTCGATGTTGAACTTGACCGGCGACAGCGGCTTGAAGGCGAGTTCGGCGTCGGCCAGCACGACCTCGATCATGCGCTTGACCAGGTTAGTCTCGATGGTGGTGTACGGGCGGCCTTCGACACGCACCGCGCTCTGCCCACGGCGGCCACCGAGCAGCACGTCGATGATCGAATAGATCAGGCTCGAATTGATTGTGGCGAGCCCAAAGTTCTCCCACTCCTCGGCCTTGAACACGGCCAGGATGGCGGGCAGCGGGATCGAGTTGAGATAATCGCCGAAGCGCACAGAGGTGATGCGGTCGAGCGAGACCTCAACGTTATCGGAAGTGAAATTGCGCAAGGACGTCGTCATCAGCCGCACAAGGCGGTCGAAGACGATTTCCAGCATCGGCAGACGCTCGTACGACACCATCGCCGAGTCGATGATGGCGCGAATGCCGGAATTATCGTTGAGCGTGACGTCGGCAAGACTGAAGCCGAGCAGACTGTCTATTTCGTCTTGATTGAGGATTCGCTCTGCGCCGCCCTTGGCGCCCGGCAAGCCGCCGTCGTCGACCATGGCCGCCCATTGCGCGGCAGCTTCGTCGACGGCCGGTGGCGCCGCACCGTCTGTCGCGGCGCGAGCGCCCGATTCCGCTTCGAGCGCCACGCCCCATTCAGCGGTCAGTGCGTCTTGGTCAGTTTGGTCTTTCAGCGCCATGGTCTAAATGATCGTCCTGAACGGAATCGAAAAGCTGTCTTCACAAGAGTTTCGCACACATCATGCGCGATTACTGGACGACGATCTCCTTGAAAAGCACGGCGGTCACGTGATTGGGCGAGACCGCGGCGTTGACCCGGCGCGTCAGTTCTTCCTTCAGCCGATAGAGGCCGGCAGAACCGTCGAGATCGGTCGGCCGCAATTCACGCAAATAGGTCTGGAATGCATCCATCACCCGCGGCATCAGCGGCTGAATCTTTTGCACCAAATGCTCGTCGGTCAATTCGAGCGTAATCTTGATCTTGAGATATTGCGTGCGCTCGCTACCGCGGTTCGACAGATTGACCAGCACGTCGGGCAGATCGACGAAGGTTGCGGGCTTGGTGGCCGCCTCCGCCTGGCTGCCTTGACCGGATTTGCCGAAGAACAGATAGGCGCCAGCGCCGCCGCCACCGATAACCAGCAATCCGGCTGCGGCCATGATGATCAGCTTGAGCGGAAGCCTTTTCTTTGACTTGGCTGCAGGTGCCGCGCCCTCATCTTCCGCCGCGTTGTCAGCCTCAACTTCCGCCTTCTTGGCCTTGGCCGCCATGGGAGTTGCCCCGATTGCTCTGACTGGGCGGGCCGGTCACGGCGTATCCCTGACGGAACGCCACGGATGCGCGGTCCCACGCCTTCCTGGCGGCGAAGGTAGGTCCCTATGGTTAACAGATGCTTTCCTGCCCCAAGCGTGCAGGAAAGTTTTGCCGGGTTGGCGGGCCGAAATGGCGGTTTTTGCCGCGCGCCGCTGTTCCTTGTTTCTATTAAGATATTGATATAATTACGTTTTTCGTGTTGGCACGGCGGCTGCAACGCCTCCCTCGACCGCCGGCTTGGGAGAGCCTCAAGCGGTCGGATGCGGACAAGAGCGGCCTCGGGAGGGCACGCCTCTTGCCGGAGCAACTGGGGAGTTACCGATGCAGAATACACTTCTGATCGGATTGTCACGCCAGGTCGCGCTCGGGCGCGAGCTGGACGTGGTCGCCAATAACATCGCCAACCTCAACACCACCGGCTTCAAGACCGACGGCGCTGTGTTCGAGGAATACATCGGACCGACCGCACGTGCCGGCGACATGACCGGTCCGGACAGCCGGATCAGCTTCGTGCGCGACCGCGCCACCTGGATCGACATGCGCCAGGGCAGCATCGAGCGCACCGGCAATCCCCTCGACGTGGCGATCGACGGCAGCGGCTTCCTGGCAGTGCAGACGCCCAATGGTGAACGCTATACGCGCAACGGTGCGCTGCAGATCAATGCTGCCGGCGAACTGGTGACCAGCGAAGGCTATCAGATACTCGGCGAGTCCGGCCCTATCACGCTGCAGCCCAAGGACCGCGACGTCACCATCAGCGACGACGGCACCATCAGCGTGCGCGAGGGCAACTCCGCTGCGACTGACTCGCTGCGCGGCAAGCTGCGACTGGTCAGCTTCGCCCAGCCGGGGCTTTTGCAGAAGGACGGCGCCGGAACATTCATGGCGCCCACCGGCATCACGCCCGACCCTGAAAGCAAAACGCACATCGTGCAAGGGGCCGTCGAAAAATCCAACGTCCACGCCGTCATGGAGATGACGCGCATGATCGAAGTCACGCGCAGCTACACCCAGGTCGCCAACATGTTGGCGCAGCAGACCGACCTTCAGCAGACGGCGATCAACAAACTCGCCGAAGTGCCAGTCTGAGGCGTCAACGACGGGAGATAAATTATGCGAGCATTGCACACCGCGGCGACCGGAATGATGGCCCAGGAGATCAACGTCCAGGTCATCTCCAACAATATCGCCAACATGCGCACCACCGGCTACAAACGTCAACGCGCCGAATTCCAGGATCTGCTTTACGAGCACGTCAACCGTGTCGGCACGCAGACCTCCGCGCAAGGCAACATTCTGCCCGCTGGCATTGAGCTCGGATCCGGCGTGAAGACCGTCGGCACTCCGCGTCTGATGAGCCAGGGTTCGCTGGTGCAGACCGGCAAGGACTACGACGTCGCCATCCGCGGCGAGGGCTTTTTCAAAATCCTGCTGCCGGACGGACGTACCGCCTATAGCCGGGACGGCTCCTTCGAACTCGATGCACAGGGCCGGCTGGTGACCGCGCAGGGCAACGTGGTGCAGCCCGGCATAACCATTCCACAGGATGCAACCTCGGTATCGATTAATTCGCAAGGCGAGGTGTCGGTGACGCAACCCGGCTCGACCACTCCGAACCAGGTCGGCCAGATCGAACTGTCTCTGTTTGTCAACAAGGCGGGCCTGCAGGGCATCGGCGACAACCTCTACCTGGAGACGCCGGCCTCCGGCAACGCGCGCAACGGCACGCCCGGCACCGACGGTTACGGCAACCTGCTACAGGGCAGCCTCGAACAGGCCAATGTCGAGGCGGTGAGCGAGATTTCCGACCTGATCGCCGCGCAGCGTGCCTACGAGATGAACGCCAAGGTGATCAGCGCCGCCGACCAGATGCTGTCGGCGACATCCAACCTGATGCGATGAGGGGCCTCATGATGCGCAAGCTCATTGTCGCAATCGCGGCGCTGCTGACGTTCAGCGCTGGCGCCGCGGCGCAGCAGGTGGCGGCGCTCGAACAGGCGCGGCCCACGCTCAAGGCCGAGGTCGTGGTCACCGGCGACCTCGTGCGCATCGGCGATCTGGTAGACAACGCCGGCATCGTCGCCAGCGTGCCGATCTTCCGCTCGCCCGACCTGGGCTCAACTGGCAGTGTGCCGGCCGAGGCAGTAATCGAGGCGGTGCGTGCCCATGCGCTGGTCGGGCTTGATCCCGGCAATGTGCGCGACGTGGTGGTAACGCGGGCGACGCGGACAATCAACACCGATGAAATAAAGCAGAGCATTGCGGCGGCGCTCGCCGCGCAATACGCCCTCGGCCCGGCTGAAGACGTGACCGTGACCTTTGACCGTATGCCGCGACCGATCCTTGTCGAGCCTTCCGTCAAAGGCGGGCCACGTGTTGTGCGGCTGAACTACGACGCCGGTTCGACCCGCTTCTACGCAAGCGTGGACCTGCCCCGGCAGCGCGCGCTCTGGGTCACTGGACACGCGCAGCCGATGGCCGCCGTGGTGACGCTGGCGCATCCGGTGGCGCGCGGCGACGTACTCAAGCAGGCGGATCTGACGATCGAACGACGGCCACGCCGGCAGACCGGCCGCGATGTGATCACCGACCGCGAGCAGGCGATCGGGCTTGCCACCCGCAACAGTCTGCAGACAGGCAGCGTTTTGCGCGCGGTCGACCTGATGAAGCCGGAAGTGGTGCGCCGTAACGAGGGCGTGACGCTGATCTACCAGGCACCTGGCATCTCGCTGACGGTGCGCGGCAAGGCGGCCACGAGCGGCGCAGTGGGCGACATGATCAGTGTGCGCAACGAGCAGTCCAAGCGCACGGTGCAAGGCGTCGTCAGCGGACCCGGCCGCGTCGTCGTCAGCACGCACGCGCCGCGGCTGGCTGCCAGCCTTGCGCCGGCGCGTTGAGGCGAGGAGTGGAAAGGCGAACCGGAGCCGGCATTCATGCGCCATTTGAAACGCAAGTCGCGTTCCGATTCGAGTCGAGAACAAACGGCGCGCAGGCGCCCAATTTGAAAGTGATGTCGATGAAAGTCATTCCCGCGATGCGTCGTCTGGTCCTGACGGCACTGGCGGCGTCGCTGCTCAGCGGCTGCGCCGCCATCCAGCGGATCAAGGATATCGGGCAGCAGCCGCCTCTGTCGGCAATTGACAATCCGACCGCGCGGCCGGGCTACAAGCCTGTGCAGATGCCAATGCCGGCGGCGCAGCCCGCCTCCTACAATCCGAACTCGCTCTGGCGCAACGGCTCGCGCGCCTTCTTCAAGGACCAGCGCGCGCACCGGGTCGGCGACATTCTCACTGTCAAAGTCAACATCACCGATAAGGCAATCATCGACAACGAGACCAAGCGCAGTCGCGACGCCACTGACGACTCGGGCGTCGAAAATTTCTTCGGCAAACCGAAGCTGCCGATTCTGAACACGCCGTTGCCGACGCGCATCTTCACCGCCGACTCCAGCACGTCGACCGAAGGCAAGGGCTCGGTCAACCGCTCGGAAGCGCTACTCACCAACGTCGCCGCAGTGGTGACGCAGGTGCTACCCAATGGCAACCTGGTGATCGAGGGCAAGCAGGAGATCCGGGTCAATTTCGAGATGCGCGAACTGATCGTCGCCGGCATCGTGCGGCCGGAGGATATCGAGAGCGACAATACCATCGAGTCGACCAAGATCGCGCAGGCCCGCATCGCCTATGGCGGCCACGGGCAGATCACCGACGTGCAGCAACCCAGGTACGGCCAGCAGGTGCTCGACGTGCTGCTGCCGTTCTAGGCGCGCTGTCCGGCGGAGGGCTGGCGGGCGGTTGCCCGCCGGTCTTCGGTGAGGAGGGTTTCCGTGACGGCAGAGGGGATTCGCGCCGGTACCGGATACTTTGAGTAAGTCTTTGAGCTCCCGCGCCGTTTTCGTTTCGCGAGCGACGACGGCGTCAACGACGCGGCCTCCGGCAGCTCCCCAGCCGGAGGCCGCGCTTGCGTTGGCACGATAGTGCAACACCTGGAATGGCTTGCGCGGCGTGCGCATCACTCCGACATTGCTGGCATCAAGCGCCCGCGCGGAACGCAGGCGCGCAAGGAGAGCGTGCCCCGCGCTGGTGGCGAGCGCACTGCACGTTTTTACCCATCCGGATTCGGCGCAGCCGGTGCTCGGCGCCTCTGGCGCCGTTTTCGCGCTCGCCGCACGCGGGCTGATGCCGCGGCCGCGGGCTCGTATCACGCGCTGGAGTGACATGTACGACCGCCGCACCCGCGGACGCCGCGTGCCGGACATCCGTCCGTCCGGCTAGCGGCGCCAGGCCGAAATAGACAATGCCCGGCCAGGGGACCGGGCATTGCAGAAAATGGCTGGCGACGGCACGGCTCGGGCGAGCGATCTCAATCGTCACCCCGGTCAAACGCGCGCCGCGCTGTGTTACCTCGGAGAGGCGCGTCTGAACGGCGTTCAATCGTCGCGGTACACCCGCTCGCGCCGCTCGTGGCGTTCCTGCGCTTCCACCGACAGCGTGGCGATTGGCCGCGCCTCCAGCCGGCGCAACGAGATCGGCTCACCGGTCTCCTCGCAATAGCCGTAAGTGCCGTCCTCGATGCGCGACAGTGCCTCGTCGATCTTGGCGATCAGCTTGCGCTGGCGGTCGCGCGCCCGCAGTTCAATGGCGCGGTCGGTTTCCGATGACGCCCGGTCAGCGAGATCGGGGTGATTCTGGTTCTCCTCCTGCAAATGCTGCAGCGTTTCCTTGGCCTCCTTCAGAATGTCCTCCCGCCAGGCGAGCAGCTTCGCACGGAAATACTCGCGCTGGCGTTCATTCATGAACGGTTCCTTGTCGGACGGCCGATAGGTTTTTGTCTTGGCCAACATCCCACTGACTCCCTGTGTCTTCTTATCTTTTTAAATTCGAAGTCCACCCTCCCGGTGCGGGGGCTTATATACGCGCGCCACGCCCCGGACAATATCCGAGTACGGTCAGCGCTAATAAGGAAATTAATCAATAATTCAAAGGCTTACGCAGGCTGGCCGGTGCGGCGGGAGGATTTATTGCAGGCCTCGTGGCCTAGGCCGCACCCGCCTTGGCGAGTTCCACGGCGAGCCGCAGATCGATCTCGTGCAGCACGGCATCGAGGCCGGCGTCGCCGGTATGCTCGGTCAACCCCTCGGCCGCCACTTTGAGGCGGGCGAGCGTCGAGCCGTCGACGCTGCCGTCCAGCAGCCCGACCTTCAATGAATCGAGGGCATCCAGCGCGTTGCGGCCCTTGGCGACCGCGCGCTTTTTGCGCCGGGTGGGATCCTCCACCCCTTGCAAGGCGAGCAATGCATCGACGGTGGAGATCGCGCGCAGCGATCCGGTCGGTGCCGACTGGCGAGCGCCGTCCTGTTCGCCAAGCGCAAAAGTGCCGCTCGCAGCGCGGCGTGCGCCGGCGGGCTTACTGGCAAGCGCGGTTCCGTTGGGCCCGTTAATGCGCATGGCGTTGATTCCCTGACCGGCGGCACCACGCCGGTCCCTCGGCAATAATCAGCCTGTGCCGCTATGGTTAATGCGCGGTAAAGATCCCGGCAAAAATTGCCGCCCTGGAGCATTCCTGCCTGCCTGCTCCTGCCATCGCCGGTCTGGCGAATTCGAAAAATGCTGCTCTGCCAGAGCCTTGCGCGCGCGGCGCACTTGGCACGCCCTTCGCATGTAAAGCGGCAGTCACGCGTCACATTGGGGAGCAGTGATGACGAAGACATTGCAGGCCGCATTGCT
>Ga0210122_1000744_pt1 | contig 11327 bp, 11 predicted proteins | sample Muzzi_CordB_D2_FD_185530 | JGI IMG/M metagenome (GOLD analysis project Ga0210122, IMG submission 185530) | Wetland microbial communities from San Francisco Bay, California, USA, that impact long-term carbon sequestration - Muzzi_CordB_D2 (SPAdes) | ecosystem: Environmental > Aquatic > Marine >... | reverse complement strand
GCGCCCGACTTTCTGGAACGCTTGCTCGACGCGGCCGAGACCGCCGAGAGCGCAAGCGGCTTCAGGGTGGGGGCGGTGACGGGGAGACTGGTGCGCCCGGCAGAAGAAGGATCGGGCAAGCCCCGTCGCCTCGACGCCTGCGGCATGTACCTGACCACCGCCTGGCGCCACTTCGACCGGGCGTCGGACGACATCGACCGGGGCCAGCTCGCCCGGACGGAGCGGGTCTTCGGAGGAACCGGCGCTGCCACCCTGTTCCGCCGGGAAGCGCTCCGAGACGTGGCCCTGGACCCGGACGGGCGGGAGATCTTCGACGAGCACTTCCACACCTTCCGGGAGGACGCCGAGCTCGCCTTCCGCCTCCGGGAACGGGGCTGGGAGGTGCTCTACGAGCCGACCGCGCTCTGCGAGCACCGTCGCTTCAACCTCCCCGAGCGAAGAAGCGCCATGCCCGCCATGGTCAACTACCACTCCTTGAAGAACCGCTACCTGCTCCGCGCCTACCACCAGACCTGGGGCAACGCGATCAAGACCGCTCCGAGGACCCTGGGACGAGACCTCGCCGCCCTGGCCTACGTCCTGCTGCGCGAGCACAGCTCGCTCCCCGCCTACCGCTGGCTCTGGCGCCACAGGAAAGAGATCCTCGAGCGTCGCCGCCAGATCCAGCAGCGCCGCACCATGCCGACCCGGGACATCGACCGGTGGTTCAAGATCAAGGGGTTGCCCGTCCGGCCGGAGGATTGAGCCCCGACCACCCGCGGAGGGTGCGGGGGTGACGACCACTCGACCCCGAACCGGTGGATTGTCGCTCGCTCCGCTCGCACCTCGGCCGGCACAGGTCCGGGTAGGGCTGGGGCCTTCGGCCCCATTCGGCCGGCACAGGTCCGGCCGCTTCAGATAGAAATCGGCCTCCGGCTCGGCTCCTGGTCACCCCGCCTCCTCCTTCACTCACAACCCGAGGCAGGATGGGGGTGCCCCTCCCCGTGACCGGGCAACGAACCGCCCGACGCCGCGTCACCGGTAGGGGCCGGGGTCGGGGCGTTCGTGTCGACGGGTGCTCAGCGGGCGCGCTCACGACGTCATTCCGGAGTCCGGCCCCGGCGAACGCGCCCGATGGGCAGGCGAGGCCGACGCCACGGAGCCCAACCAGCCGAGCCGGCCCTCGACCGAACGCCCCGGCCCCGGCCCCGAGCAACACTGCCCCTGCCTCCACCCTCTCTGACACAATCCGCCCGATGCCCCACCCCACCGACCGCCCCCTGCGCATCGCACTCCTCGGCAGCCGCGGCATCCCGGCCAACTACGGCGGCTACGAAACGCTCATGGAAGAGCTCGCCCCCCGGCTCGCCGCCGCCGGCTTCGACGTCACCGTCTACTGCCGCTCCCACTACACCCCCAAAGACCTCACCCACTACAAAGGGGTCCGCCTCCGCGTCCTCCCCACCCTCCCCACCCGCCACCTCGACACCCCCGTCCACACCTTCCTCTCCGCCTTCGACAGCATCGGCAAGGCCTACGACGCCGCCCTCGTCGTCAACGGCGCCAACGCCCTCTTCGTCCCCCTCCTCCAGGTGGGCGGCACCCCCGTGGCCCTCCACGTCGACGGCATCGAACGCCAGCGAAGCAAGTGGGGAGCCCTCGGCCGCGCGGTGTACAGACTCTCCGAACGCCTGGCCTGCCTCCTGCCCGACGTCCTCGTCACCGACGCCGACGTCATCCACGACTACTACCTCGAAAGCTACGGCGCCGGCTCCGAAGTCATCGCCTACGGCGTCGACCCGGTGATCCCGGACACCCGGGAGACCATCGACCACCTCGGCCTCGAGCCTCGCCGCTACTTCCTCTACGTCTCCCGCTTCGAACCGGAGAACAACCCCCACCGGGTCGCCGAAGCCTACGCCGCGGCCGGCGGCGACCTGCCGCTCGTCATGGTCGGCGGCGCCCCCTACGCCGAGCGCTTCATCGCCAGCTTCCAGGACGGCGCCGACCCGCGCATCCTCTTCCCCGGACCGATCTACGGCAGCGGCTACCGGGAGCTCCTCTCCCACGCCATGGCCTACATCCACGCCACCGAAGTGGGCGGCACCCACCCCGCCCTGGTCGAGGCCATGGGCTACGGCAACTGTCTGCTGGTCAACGACACCCCGGAGAACCTGGAGGTGGCGGGAGACGCCGCGCTCTACTTCCACGCCGCCCAGCCGGCGACCCTGACCGGCCTGATCGACCGCATCCGGACCCATCCGGACGAGGCCCGAGAGCTCCGACACCAGGCGGCCGACCGGGCAGCCCACCTCTACACCTGGGACCGCGTTGCCGCCCAGTACGCCGATCTGTTCCGCTCCATGACAGGATGAGAGCGCGGTGACGGCTCTCGGCCGTGAGGGCGCCCCTCGGAGGGGGGTGGACGGCGCCTCCTCAGATGGCGTAAAAAGGGTGCGGGGGAGCGAAACGCGCCGCTCCGACTTTCTACCCTTCCCTTCCAGGTGGAAAGTGTGTATCATGGCACAGCACCATAAACCAGCCGGCCCGCTCCCGGGCACGCCCGGAGCACGACGGGAGACCGGCTTGCCGATGGCGACTCACGGATGCTGAAAGAACGAGCCCGAATCATTGCGGCTTCCGTTTTCGCTCTCGATCTGACCCTCGTCACGCTCGCCTTCCTGGGCGCGTACTGGCTGAGAAGCTCCGCGCTTCCCGCCCTGTTGCCGGGACGCTTCCCCCAGCCCCTTTACCCGCTGGCGGAGTACATCCCGTTCCTGCCGCTCGCACTGGTGATCTGGGGCGCTCTGCTTCTGCGCACCCGCCGCTACCGGTCCCACCGGACCGTGCCGATCGTCGAGGAGGCCTGGGCCATCGTCCGGATCTGCGTGACCGGCACGGTGATCTTCGCGCTCCTGCTCTACACGCTCCGGATCGACGAGCTGCTGCTCGACGACGACCGGATCAGCCGGCTGTGGATCGTGCTCTTCGCGGTGCTCGCCTGCTTGCTCCTGTTGACGGAGAAGCTGGCCCTGCGCATCACGTCGCGCTACGTCCGGACCCGCGGCTACAACTACCGCACGGTTCTGCTGGTCGGACGCAACAACGCCTCCCGCGAGCTCGCCCACGCGCTCGGCGAGCACTCCTGGTGGGGCTACCGGGTGGCCGGATTCGTGGTCAACGGCGACAGCGAGGCCGGCACCGAGACCGAGGAGATGGGCCTGCCAATCCTGGGCACCGTCCAGGACATCCCGCGGATCGTCTCCGAAACGGTGATCGACGAGGTGATCTTCGCGGTGCGCCGCCGGGACCTCGACCGGCTGGAGGACCTCTTCCTGGCACTCTCGGAGCAGGGAATCCGGGTCCGCTTCGCGGTCAACTTCTTCCCCCACACCAAGGCGAAGGTGGAGCTCGAGGAGATGGCCGAGATGCCGCTCCTCTCGTTCTCGACCGCGCCGACCAGCCAGATCCAGCTCCTCTTCAAGCGGGCGCTCGACGTGGGGATCTCGATGCTCCTGCTGGTGCTCGCCCTGCCGGTGGTGGCGCTGGTCGCGCTGGCGATCAAGCTTTCGTCACGGGGCGGCACGGTCCTCTTTCGCCAGACCCGCTGCGGTTTGAACGGCCGCTCGTTCACGCTCTACAAGTTCCGGACGATGGTCGAGGACGCCGAGGAGCGCCGACGCGAGCTCGAGCACCTGAACGAGATGAAGGGACCGGTCTTCAAGCTCAAGGCCGACCCTCGCGTGACCTGGCTGGGCCGGTTCCTCCGCAAGTTCAGCCTGGACGAGCTGCCCCAGCTCTGGAACGTGCTCCGGGGCGACATGAGCCTGGTCGGCCCCCGCCCACCGATCCCGGAAGAGGTGGCCAAGTACCAGCGCTGGCAGCGCCGGCGCCTGGCGATGAAGCCGGGCCTGACCTGCCTGTGGCAGATCAGCGGCAGGAACGAGATCGATTTCGACCGCTGGATGGAGCTCGATCTCGAGTACATCGACTCCTGGACGCCGAGCCTCGACTTGAAGATCCTGCTCAAGACGATCCCGGTGGTGCTCTCCGGCCGGGGCGCGTCGTAGACCTTCGTCAGCGGCCGTAGGGTGCGACCGGCTCGTGGATCTGGTCCGCCTGGCCGGTCTCTTCCGCCCTCAGCAAGGTCCAGTACTCGCGCGGCGAAAGCGCCTGGAGCCCCGTCGCCTCCTCCAGGAGCGCGCGGTCGCCGGTCACCAGAACGTCCGCCCCGGCGGTGAGGGCGGAGGCGAGGACCGGCACGTCGTCCGGGTCAGAGAGATCGGGGGAGACGGCGGTGCCGTCCGGCCGCGGAGCGGGCGCCACCGGGAAGCGGCGCAGAAACCGGAGCACCCGGTCAACACGGCCGGCGTCCACGCCGAACCGCTCCGCCAGCACCCGCTCGAGCTCGGTGAGCACCGGCTCGCCCACCACCACCTCGTGGCGCTCAAGCGCAAGATCGAAGACCTCCGCGCAGAACCCGCGCGTGGCGAACGCGCTTGCCAGGACGTTGGTGTCGAAGAAGACCTTCACGAGACGTCTTCGAACACGTCCTCGTCGGTGAGGTAGCCGCGCTCTTCTGCGAACGGCATGATCTCCCGGCGAAGCTGGAGAAACTCCTCCCGGACGAGCTGCTTGCGCAAGGCCTCCCGAACCAGGTCGCTCTTGCTCCTGCCCGAGCGCTCGCAGGCGGCTTCGAGCTGCGCCTCGAGGGCGTCGTCGATGCGGATGGTGATGGTCGTCATGTATTACATCGTACGACGACTGCCGCATCATGGCAAGAGCCGCCAGGCGACCGTCACGACGAGCTGGTACGATCCCGGACCGTAACCGACCGAGGAACCAGCCAGATCATGAGCTCCGACAAGCCCCTCACCTATTCGAGCTATCTCGAGATCGACGAGCTCCTGAGCCTCCAGGTGCCCCGCTCGGACGGACCCGAGCACGACGAGATGCTGTTCATCGTCATCCACCAGGTCTACGAGCTCTGGTTCAAGCAGGTGCTCCACGAGGTGGGGTTGCTCCAGAGGTCCCTCGAGGCCAACGACCCGGCCACGGTGCTCGACACCTTCAAGCGCACGCTGACCATCCTCAAGACCCTGGTCGCCCAGGTGGACGTGCTCGAGACGATGACGCCCACCTCGTTCGCCTCGTTCAGGGCACGCCTCGAGTCGGCGAGCGGTTTCCAGTCCGCCCAGTTCCGGGAGGTGGAGTTCGCCCTCGGCAAGAAGCACCCCGGGATGGTCCGGCATCACCCGGAGGGCAGCCCGGGGCGCGAGCACCTCGAGGCGCTCCTCGACCGGCCGACGCTCTGGGACTCGTTCTTGTGCTTTCTCGTAGCGCGGGGTCATGCGGTGCCGGAGGCGCTCCTCGCCCGGGACGTCCGCCGCTCCCCCGAGCCCTCCGAGGCGCTCCAGGAAACCCTCCTCGGCATTTACCGCGACGACCACCTCTGCCGCCAGGTGTGCGAGCGGATGGTCGACCTGGACGAGGGGCTTCAGGAGTGGCGCTACCGCCACGTGAAGATGGTCGAGCGCACCATCGGGTCGAAGACCGGAACCGGCGGGTCCTCGGGAGCCGAGTACCTCCGCCGGAGCCTGTTCCAGCCGCTCTTCCCCGACCTCTGGGAGATGCGCTCCCGGCTCTGAGGCTACTCTGCCGGGTAGCCAGCCTGCTCGAGGCTGGCCGCGATCCCGTCCCAGGTGAGCTCTCCGTCGGTCCACTCCACGTGAACCCGCTTGGCCGCGCGGTCGACGTTGACCGAGCTCACGCCGTCCAGGGCATCCAGGGTCCGTTCGATGGTGGCGACGCAGTGATCGCAGGCGATGTTCGGAACGGTCACGGTCTTTTCAGCCATGGGATGAAGCTCCTCGTCTCGTATGGCGTAGGTCGGATCGGGGGGTAGCGCGCGGGGTCAACCGGAAGTCGGAGCCGGACGCCGCTCGCCCAGTAGCTCCAGCGTGGTCTCGACCACCCGTTCGAGGGGACCCGGGTCCGCCACCCCCCGGCCGGCGATGCCATAGGCGGTGCCGTGGTCGACCGACGTCCTCAGGTAGGGCAAGCCGAGGGTGCAGTTGGTGGCGGCGCCGAAGGCGGCCGTCTTGACCGCGATCAGGCCCTGGTCGTGGTAGAGGGCGAGCACCCAGTCGAACTCCCCGCGCGAGGCTCGGGCGAAGAGGGAGTCCGGGCTCTCGGGGCCGTGGACGTCGATGCCCCGCGCCCGGGCAGCCTCGATCGCCGGCGCGATCTCTCGCTCCTCCTCCTCGCCGAGCAAGCCCCCTTCCCCCGCGTGGGGATTGAGCCCGGCCACCGCGATCTTGGTCCGCCCCGACGACGGAGCATGCCGGCCGAGGCACTGCAAGGCTTCGAGGATCGCCTGCTCGGTGACCTGGCCGAGGGCGTCGCGTAGCGGCATGTGCGTGGTCAGCAGAGCGACCCGCAGCGATGGGGCGAGAAACGCCATCAAGTAGTCCCGGCCGTAGCGTTCGAGGCCGGCCTTCGCCGCCAGGTAGTCCGTGTGGCCGACGAAGCCGGGCAGCACGTGGCGGTGGATGGTGTCCTTCGCCAGGGGGCAGGTCACCAGGGCGGAGGCGACGCCCCGAGTGGCGAGGTCGATTCCGGTGTCGAGGGCGGCCAGTGCTCCGGCCGCGTCCGCCGCGCCCGGGCGCCCCGGCTCGACGCCCCGGCCCCCGCCCTCGGCGGTGGGGTCGAGCACCGGCACCGCCTCCGGGGCCTCCGGCAGGTCCGCCGCCGAGGAGACCGACGGCAGATAGACCAGCCTGTCCCAGGGGGCATCCGGCACCGCCGGACGCAGCACCTCGAGGGCGGCCCGCTCGGCGATCAGCAACGGGTGGTAGGGCCGCTGCTCGGGGGTCGAGCGGGCGAGCAGCTTGAGCAGGATCTCCGGCCCGATGCCCGCCGGGTCCCCCTGGGTGAACGCCAGCAGCGGCAGGGCGCCGCGGATCTCGACCGGATCGAGGAGGGAGACCGACACGGGCATCGAGCGAGGGCGGCCGCCGGATCAGTCGTCCGACGGGCGCTTGGCGCCGCGGCGGACTTCCGATTCCTTGTACATGTAGCGGATGCTGCGCTTGGAGATCACCAGGTTGGGCGCACCCTTGCGGTTCAGCTTGATGACGTCGCGGTCATACCACTCGATCCACCCGTGGAGCTCTTCGTCGTTGACGAGCACCACCACCATCGATGTCCGGTTGGACATCTGCTTGAGGTAGTAGTACTCCTCGGCGTTGGTCTGCTCCGGAGGGGTCTGTTTGCGGCGAACGCCCCGGGGACCCACGTCCTTCTTGAGGTCCGGAGAGTCGGGTCGAATCAGCTTGCGGTTCGGCATGTTGGGTTCGGTCCTACTGACGTGGCCGGCGCTTTCTCTTCTTTCTCTTCCTCTCGTACTGGTCGTCCTCGTACGCCAGGCAGCAGAGCAACCGGCCGCACTGGCCCGAGATCTTCGAAGGGTTGAGCGAGAGGTTCTGGCGCTTGGCCATCTGAATGGAGATGGGTTGAAAGTCTTTGAGCCAGGTGGAGCAGCAGAGCGTGCGTCCGCACACCCCGATGCCACCGAGCAGGGCGGCCTCGTCCCGCGCCCCCACCTGGATCATCTTCACCCGGACCGAGAATCGCTTCGCCAGGTCCCGCACCAGTTGGCGGAAATCCACCCGTCCGTTGGCGGTGAAATAGAAGCGTGCCTGGCGACCGTAGAGCGAAAAGTCGACCCGGGAGACCTTCATCTCGAGTCCCAGCTCACGGGCTCTCTGCTGACAGTAGAGCTTGGCGGTCTCCTCGGTGACGACCTGCTGGTCGTGGGCCTCTTCGTCCTCCTCTGTCGCCCGCCGCAGCACGCGCCGCGCCGAGGCTTTCTGGCACGGTTTGAAGACCGGCATCGGCGACTTCTCGACCCGCCCGAGGGCGGGGCCGTGATCCAGCTCGACCACGAGAGTTTCGCCCTGGCCGAACCGGTCGCCCTCGGCGCGCACGAGCGTCAGGTTCGTCTCCTCGCGGAAACGAACACCCACGAAGGTGTCTTCGACGGCCGTCGAGCGACCCTGGAACGAACAGCCTCCACACGCCATGGGTACGTAGGCAATCCTCTCGTGTGGCTCGTGCGCGGCTTGCGAACGAGGCTCCGTTGGGGGAAGGAACCCTGTCGCCATTATGGCGTCGCTCGGAAAAGCCTGTCAACGAACGTCAACGCGGCCCACCGGCCAGAATTCCCGCTGGTGCAAGGGCGCTTCGGACGCCCCGGCGGCCCCTCTCACTCGGCCTGCTGCTCCAGCACACGGCGCCCGATGTCGCGCCGGAAGACCTTGGCCGGCCAGGAGATCTCCCCCGCCGCTCCGTAGGCCCGACGGAGCGCCTCGACCAGCGTGTCGCCGGTGGCGCACACGTTGAGCACCCGCCCGCCGGCGGTCACCACCGTCTTGCCGTCCTCGGCGTCGAGCGCCGTTCCGGCATGGAAGACCTCGACCCCTTCATGGGCCCGTGCCGAACCGATGCCCCGGATCGGCTCCCCCTTGACCGGTCGTGCCGGATAGCCCTCGCTGGCCAGCACGATGCAGACCGCGGCCTCCTTCTTGAAGCGGAGCTTGTGGGCGCCGAAGTCGCCGTCGGCACCGGCGACGAGCACCGGCAGCAGGTCGTCGTCGAGACGCATGAGGAGGGGCTGGGCCTCGGGGTCACCGAGGCGGACGTTGAACTCGAGCACCTTGGGGCCGTCGTCGGTCAGCATGAGCCCCGCGTAGAGGATGCCCCGGAACGGGTGGTTCTCCTCGGCCATGCCTTCGATCGTCGGGCGCATCACGGTATCGATGATGCGGCTCCCCAGATCGCCGGAGATCACACCGGAGGGGCTGTGGGCTCCCATACCTCCGGTGTTCGCGCCGGTGTCGCCGTCGCCGATCCGCTTGTAGTCCTTCGAGGTGGCCATCGGCACCAGGCGCTCCCCGTCCGACAGGGCGATGAACGAGACCTCCTCGCCCTCCAGGTGCTCCTCCACCACCACGCGGTCGGCGGCGGCGCCGAACCGGCGCTCCTCGAAGAGCGTCGCCAGGGCCTCCTCGAGCTCGCCTTTCGTCCGCGGAATGAGCACACCCTTGCCGGCGGCCAGGCCGTCGGCCTTGAGCACCACGGGCAGGCCCATCTTCTTGACCGCTCTTTTCGCGTCCTCGATGCCGTGAACGACCTGGAACGCCGCCGTGGGGATACCGTGGCGCCCCATGAACTCCTTGGCGAAGACCTTGCTACCCTCGAGCTGGGCGGCCGAGCGCGACGGCCCGAACACCCGCAAGCCCCGGCGGGCGAGCTCGTCCGTGATGCCGAGGGTCAGGGGAAGCTCCGGACCGACGACCGTCAAGTCGATCTTGAGGTCCGCCGCGAAGCTGGCGAGGTCTTGGATCTCGTCGACCGGCTTGGGCACGAGGGCCGCGACCTCGGCGATTCCCGGGTTGCCCGGAGCGCAGTAGAGCTCCTCGAGCTCCGGACTCTGGGCGAGCTTCCAGCACAGGGCGTGCTCGCGCCCGCCGGAGCCGATGACCAGCACTCTCATGGGTTCCCTCCCTCGTCGGTGCCCGCGGTCGCCGTGGCGCCGGCCGGCAACGGCGCGGCGGCCAGGACGGTGATCGCCAGGGCGTCGACGATGTCGTCGACCGAGCAGCCGCGGGACAGGTCGTTGATCGGGCGAGCCAACCCCTGAAGCAGCGGTCCGACCGCTCGCGCCCCGGCGAGCCGCTCGGTGAGCTTGTACGCGATGTTGCCGGCATCGAGATCCGGAAACACCAGGACGTTCGCAGAGCCTGCGACGGTGCTCCCCGGCGCCTTGCGCGCCGCCACCGACGGCACCAGCGCGGCGTCCGCCTGGAGCTCCCCGTCGAACCGGAAGCCTACCCCGCGGCGGCCGAGCTCGGCCACCGCCGCCAGTACCTTGTCCACCCGGGGGTGCTGGGCGCTCCCCTTGGTGGAGAACGACAGGAGCGCCACCCTGGGCTCCTCGCCCAGGAGCGTGCGGCAACTCTCGGCCGCGGCCTCGGCGATGTCCGCGAGCTGCTCGGGCGATGGGTCGGGCACGACGCCGCAATCGGTGTAGATGAGCGGCCGGCCGACCTCGCCGGCGCCCCCCGCGGGCGGGTCCATCAGAAAGCAGGAGGAGACGACCTGGAGCCCGGGCCGCGGACCGACCGACCGGAGCGACGCCCGGAGCACGTCCGGCGTGGTGGCGACGGCGCCCATCACGGCACCGGCGGCGCGCCCGGTGGCGACCCGGAGCGCGGCGTAGAGGAGCCGCTCGCCGGCCATGGCCTCGAGGGCGGCGCGGTCCCGCGCGGGGCGTGGACCCTCTTTGCCCGCCAGGCGCCGGGCCAAGTGGTCGACGAGAGCACCCCGGTCCGGGTCCCGCAACGGATCGAGAACCGGCACCGTGAGCTCGACTCCGGCCTCGGCCGCCGCCCTCGCCACCTCGTCCGGGGCGCCCACCAGGGAGGGTCGACAGATCCCCTCGGCGGTCGCACGCTCGGCAGCCGCCACGACCCGGGGGTCGTCCCCCTCTGCCAAGACCAGAGCGATCGGCTGCTCCCGGTTGAGGGCGACGGCGCGACGGCGAAGACTCTGGAGCAGGTCGGACACGATGGCTCGCGCTACCCGGCCTCGCCCTCGGCGGGCTCGACCAGATCGGCAGAAGCGTCCGAAGGTGCCGGTACCTCCGCGGCGTTGAGGCTCGCCAGGCGGAGCGACCGCGGGCGCTCGTCGTCACCCGGATCGACCCAGGCGACCAGCAGCCGGTCGCCGGCTTCACCGGCCTCGTCCGGCGCCACCGCCAGCAGGCGCGGCACACCGCTCGAGCGCCCGCCGGCGGCCCGGGCCACGTCGACCGGCGAACCGAGCCGGCCGTCGGCCGCCATGCGGCGCAAGCGGATCACCGCCGCGTCGTCCGCGGTGTCGAGCCAGGAGACGACGGCCGTGGAGCCGTCGACGACCAGGTCGAGGCGACCGAGCGGGCCGTCGGCATCGATCGTCACCGGCGGGGCGAAGGTCAGACCGCCGTCCACGGAGACGGCGGCGAGGACCCGCGGCCGGCCACCTTCGGCGGTGAACCAGGCGATCCAGACGGTGCTCCCCGCGACGCCGGCCACCGGGCCGTTGACCGGGCAGGCGGGAATCGTCCAGCCGTCCCGGTGGAGGGGCTCCGGTGCGCTCCAGGCGCCGGCTCCGCCACGGACCATCCACGGATCGCGGATCTCGTCGCCGGTCCGGTCCCGGTAGACGACCAGGGTGCCGGCGGGCGTGATGACACCGGTGGTGGAGCAGCAGTCGCAGACCGAGTCGTCCAGCAGCTCCTCGCTCGC
>Ga0210122_1000743_pt1 | contig 11327 bp, 10 predicted proteins | sample Muzzi_CordB_D2_FD_185530 | JGI IMG/M metagenome (GOLD analysis project Ga0210122, IMG submission 185530) | Wetland microbial communities from San Francisco Bay, California, USA, that impact long-term carbon sequestration - Muzzi_CordB_D2 (SPAdes) | ecosystem: Environmental > Aquatic > Marine >... | reverse complement strand
GCCGCCACGCCGACCCGCCAGTTTCTCGAATATGTCGACTGGGCCGATGTGCTGCTGCAGGAGCCGCTCGTGATTGCCGACGGCCATGCGGTGATCCCGCCGCGGCCGGGCAACGGCATGGCGTGGGACGACCGGGCGATCGCCCGCTATCGCATCGACTGAGCGCGTTAGTCATCTTCAGCGTGCAAAATCGGCCGTCGGCATGGTTAAGATTAATCATGCCTGTTTGCCTTGTTTGGTCAAAAATCCCTTAACAGACGGCACGGGCGCATCCACCCCCGCTATGATCGCGCTGCTGAAAAATGCCGGTGCGGCATCGGGGGAGCGTGAACGTGTTGGCGCGTAGCATCGATCTGGTCGATCCGTTCGATCTGACTATCGAAGAAAAAGTTTTTCGCGCGGCCAAGCGGGTCTGTGTCGTCTTCGCAGCCTTCGCCGTCACGCTCAGTACGCTCGACCTGATGAACGTGCATACGGTCGAAAACGCCGCCGTTTACATCCATGCGCACCGCCACCGCATGGCTGAGTTGCCCGGCCTCATCCGCGCCGGCATCGGCAGCATTGCAGAGGCCGCGCCCGCGCCAATGGTAACGGTGCGCATTCCGCGCGGCGACATCGACATCGGCGTTGCCAAGGCGCCGGCGCCGCCACCGGGCAAGACCGCCAATTCGGCGGTCACCGAGCTCGCCGCCGCGCGCCACCAGGACGCGGTCGAAGAGGCTATGGTGGCGCCGCCGGTGGTGCCGCGGCTGCAGGAAGCCTTGGCGGCTGTGCCGGCTTCGCAGCCGGCCGCCGCGGTGAAGCTGGCGAGCCTCGGACCCGCCATGCTGCCGCCGGTTACGCCGGTCGCGCCGCCCATTGAACTGCCGGCGACCCTCGCCGTCCTGCCGCCGCCGGCGCCGGGCGTGCCGCCGCCGTCGCCGGCGCAGCGCCTGCATCTGGAAGGCAAGGAGCGCGCCCGCGCCGAGCGCTGCCTCGCCAATGCGGTCTATTTCGAAGCGCGCAGCGAGCCATTTCGCGGGCAGGTCGCGGTTGCCCAGGTGGTGCTGAACCGGGTGTTCTCCCCGTTCTATCCGAACGACATCTGCTCCGTGGTTTATCAGAATGCCAAGCGGCACCTCGCCTGCCAGTTCACCTTCGCCTGTGACGGCCAACGCGACGTGATCACAGAGCGCGGCGCCTGGGCGCGCGCGCGTCGCGTCGCGCAGAAAACGCTCGACGGTCAGCTCTATGTGACGGCGGTGGGCACGTCCACGCATTATCACGCGGTCTATGTGCATCCGAACTGGACGCGCGAAATGCGCAAGATGGTGCGCGAGGGCGTGCACAATTTCTATCGCCCGATCGCCTGGGGCAGCGGCGCCAACCTGCCGGTGTGGACGCGCGCCGCGGTAGCAGCACGCAAGAAGAAATAATCAGAGCTTCAGCTTGAACAGCCTGATCGCGTTGGTGCGGCCGATCTTGGCGCGATCAGCCTCGCTGATCGCGGCCTGGTCGAACCATCCGGCGCCCTGGCCGACGTCCTCGAACGGCCAGTCGACCGAGAACATCACCCGATCGGCGCCCATCTCGGTCATGGTGTTGACGAGTGAGGGCGTGTGGAAGTTGCCCGACGTGGTGAGATGGAAGTGCTTGCGGAAATAATGGCCGACGCCATGCTTGGCGGGGTACTTGTGCGGCGCCTGCATCCAGCCGTTGCGGCCGTCGATGCGCCAGAGCTGCACCGGGATGCCCTCGCCGAGATGCCCGAGCACGATCTTGAGGTCGGGGCATTCGTCGAACAGGCCGCTGCCGATCAAGCGTAGGGCATGCACGGCGGTTTCGGCCGCGAACGCCCAGTTGGGCCCGAGCATCCAGGAATGGCCTTCGTAGAACCTGGTCCAGCTCGGCAGCGGGTTGCGCGGGTGCAGGTAGAACGGCACGTCGAGCTTTTCCACCGTCTGCCAGAACGGCCGGTACTGCGGCAGGTCGTAGTAGAGCACGTTGTCGGCCGTGCCGGCTTGGCTGAAACCATTGACCAGCGCGCCGACAAAGCGGAGATCCCTGACGCAGCGGGTCAGCTCTTGCGTAGCGGCTTCCGGGTCCTGCATCGGCAGCGCGGCGAAGGAAGCAAAGCGGTCGGGGCGCTTGCGCACCTCTTCGGCCAGCGCGTCGTTGGCCTGCCTGGCCACCGTGACCGCCTGCTTGACGTCATGGATCGCCTGCACCGCCGGCGCGTTCAACGAGAGAATCATCATCTCGATGCCGTGCTTGTCCATTTCCTTCAAGCGGACGTCCTGCACGTCGAGCAGGCGCGGACCCAGCGTGTCCCACACATGGCCGCCGAACAGTTTCGAGTCACCGAGCGTCGGTTCGATGGCGACGTGTTCTTCGAGCGCGATCTTGCCTTGCATTGTCGTTCCCCCGGATGATCGCCGCATCATGCAACGGCGCGGTGGCGCTTGTCAGCAACACGGCGTTGAGAGGCAAATAAAAAAGCCGCCCGGTAAGGCGGCTAATCTCATTCGAATGTCCGCCCTGCATTCTTAGGAGCCTGGGCGGACAATCTTCGCTCCGCAGCGGTAGATGGTGGAGCCAGGGGGAGTCGAACCCCCGACCTCTTGAATGCCATTCAAGCGCTCTCCCAACTGAGCTATGGCCCCGATCTCGCAATTAAACTCGCAACCTGATCTGCCGCACCTTGGGCAGCGCGGCATCATTCTATCACCGGCACGCGCCGGCAAAAGCGCTCAGCTTTCCTCTTCCTTCTCGATTCCGTCGCCGATGATATCGCTGACGTCGGCATCGCCCTCTTCTTCTTCCTCGATGAAGGCGGCGTCGTCCAGGCTCTCGTCGATTTCGACGTCCTCTTCCTCGCCCGGCGCGTCCTCGCCTCCCTCCGTTACCTTCTTCTTGCCCTGCTTCTCGGCGTCGGCGTCTTCCAGCGACACGAGCTCGACGTCGGCGCTCTCCGGCACCACCGCTTCGACCTCCTCGGCCGGGGCCGGACGCGCGGCAGCGGCGGGCGCCGGCGGCTCGGCCCGCGCGCGCGGCGCCGGCGCAATCGGCACCACCTTGCCGGTATAAGGCGAGATCACCGGCGTCTTGTTGAGGTCGTAGAACTTGCGGCCGGTCTCGGGGCAGACGCGTTTGGTGCCAAGCTCGGATTTCGCCACGATCGAGGGTCCTCAAAAAGGTCGTCAAATCGGTGCTTCACTTGGCTAGTTGCAAGCCCCCTGTCAATAGCGCAAGGGGGCTGTCCTGGCTGTACGGCGGCCGGATGACGCAGCGCGCGCACACGTGGTAGGAGGGCGCGGTTTTTCGAGGTTATCGCTGGTGAACGACACCGTTTCAGCGCCCGTTCCCACGCCCCTGACCGCCCGCTGCGGCGGCCCGCTGCGGGGCCGCGTGCGCGCGCCCGGGGACAAGTCAATCTCGCATCGGGCGCTGATTCTCGCCGCCATGGCGGTTGGCGAGAGCACGGTGACGGGGCTTCTGGAAGGCGATGACGTGCTGCACACGGCGGCGGCCATGCGCGCGCTGGGTGCCGCGCTCACGCGCGGCGAGGACCTCATCTGGCGCATTCATGGAGTCGGCGTCGGCGGATTCACCAACCCGGCGTCCCCGCTCGACTTCGGTAATTCCGGCACCGGCTGCCGGCTGGCGCTCGGTGCGGTGGCCGGCAGTCCGGTGACGGCAACCTTCGACGGCGACGCAAGCTTGCGCAAGCGGCCGATGCGGCGCGTCCTCGATCCACTCGAACGTATGGGTGCGCGGGTGGTCGCAGAGGGCGAAGGCGGGCGGCTGCCGATCACGCTGCAAGGGGCCGCCGATCCGATGCCGATTGTCTACGAATCCCCCGTACCCTCCGCGCAGCTTAAATCGGCAGTGCTGCTCGCCGGTCTGGCGGCGCCGGGTGAGACGACGGTGATCGAGAGTGCGGCCAGCCGCGACCACACCGAGCGGATGATGAAGCATTTCGGCGCCAGGATCACGAGCAAGCCGCAGGGTGCGCATGGCCGCCGCATCACCGTACAGGGCCAGCCTGAGCTGGTTGCGGCCAAGGTGGTGGTGCCGGCCGATCCTTCGTCGGCGGCGTTCCCACTGGTGGCGGCGCTGATCGTGCCAGAGTCGGAGCTGATCCTCGAAGCGGTGATGACCAATCCGCTGCGCACCGGGCTCTACGCTACCTTGCGCGAGATGGGCGCCAATATCGAAACGCTGGCAAAGCGCGACGACGGTGGCGAGGAGGTGGCCGACCTGCGCGTGCGCTTCTCTGCGCTGAAGGGCGTCGAGGTGCCGGCCGAGCGTGCGCCGTCGATGATCGACGAATATCCGGTGCTGGCGGTGGCCGCCGCATTTGCCGAGGGTACGACGCGCATGAAGGGCTTGCAGGAGCTGCGCGTGAAGGAATCCGACCGGCTGGAGGCGACCGCCGACCTGCTGCGGGTCAACGGCGTCGCCGTGGAGATCGAGGGCGACGATCTCATCGTGCACGGCAAAGGCCGGCCGGCGGGCGGCGGCGAGGTTACAACACACATGGACCACCGCATCGCTATGGCGGCGCTGGTGATGGGGCTCGCCAGCGAGCATCCAGTACGCATCGACGATTCGGCCTTTATTGCCACCAGCTTCCCCGGCTTCGTCGAACTGATGCGCTCGCTCGGCACCGATCTCGCCTGAGCCTCAGCGGTAGAGATCGGCCCGCGTCGGCGGCAGCCCGGATGCGCCGCGCTCGCGCTTCACCGCCAGCGTTTGGTAGATGCCCATCGACCGGCCCTCGAAGCCGAAAGCACAGCCGGCAAGATAGGCGAGCCACATGCGCGTGCGCACGCTGCCGATTTCGCGCTCCGCGGCTTTCTTGTTGGCCAGCAAGCGCTCGTGCCAGGCCTTGCAAGTGTGGTGATAGTGCTCGCGCCAGCCTTCGACGTCGCGAACTTCGAAGCCGTGGTGTTCCATGTTGGCAATCGACATGCCGATGTGATCGACCTCGGCGCCGGGAAAAATGTAACGGATCAGCGCCTGATATTCGCGCGAGCGCTTGCGCAGCGCCTTGTCGTTACGTTTGGCGCGGCGGACGATGGCGTGATGCAGGTAGAGGCCGCGCGGCCGCAGCAGCCGGGCGATGGACGCGAAATAGGCCGGATGATTGGCAATGCCGACATGCTCGAACATGCCGATCGAGGCGATCTTGTCGTAGCTGCCTTCGAGCGTTGAATAATCGCGCAGTTCCAGCGTCACCCGGTCCTGCAGGCCGAGACGTGCGACTTTTTCTTTGGCGTAGTCGAATTGCTGCTGCGCCAGTGTCACCCCGTGCGCGCGCACACCATAGTGCTGCGCGGCGTGGCAGACCAGCGCGCCCCAACCGCAGCCGATGTCGAGCAGGGTTTCTCCGGGCTGCAGGCGTAGCTTCCGGCAGGTGATGTCGAGCTTGTCGCGTTGCGCGGTCGCGATGTCGTTGTTCCAGTCGGTGTAATAGCCGCAGGAATAGACCATCTCCGGATCGAGGAAGAGCGCGTAGAACGCATTGGAAACGTCGTAGTGATATTGGATGTTGTCCTTGTTCTCCGCCTCACCGCCGCCGCTTGCCGTCGCGCTGCCGTGTAGGCTGGTGCGCAGTGGCCAGGGGCCGCCCGCCGGCAGCAGCAGGAATTGGCTCAAGCTCCGCAGCACCAGCCATTTGTCGAGGCGGCGGCGGAATTCGCGGCTCCGCACCGTGGGTCGCCGTTGCAGCAGGTCGGCCATCGAGCCGTTGCGCAGGTCGATACGTGCGGTCGCCCACAGATCGGCCAGCGTGTCGATCTTCGGGCGGCGCACCAGCGCCGCCACCACACCCTCATCGGCCAAGACCACCGCCAGCGCATCCGGCGCAAGGTCAGCGGGGACTGTCGTGCCGTCCCACAGCACGAAGCCAATATCCAAACCGTAGGCCTCGCGCAGATGCGCGAGCAGCTTGCCCATGCTCACTGCCCGTTGGCCAGGTTTGCTCATGAGGTGATTTCCGCCTGTTGGAGGAGGATGATGGGGCTGGCGCCCTTGAGGGGTCAATAAGGCCCGGGCCGACGAAGCTCAATGTGCCGAATGCTTGCAAGGTTCGTTGCAGCAGTGTTGATGGGGCGGCGTGCGGCGATTATCAGGCGTGCGCGCACGCCAGAAAAGGATGAGTGCCCTGATTATCGCCATCGACGGGCCCGCTGCGTCGGGGAAAGGCACGCTCGGCAAGAAACTGGCCGCTCATTACGGGCTGCGCCACCTCGATACCGGGCTGCTCTACCGTGCGGTGGCGCAGGCGCTGCTCGATGCAGGCTGTGCCCCCGACGATTCCGTCGTGGCGGTGGCTGCCGCCAAGGCACTCGACCCGACGCGCTTCGACGAGGCGGCGCTGAAGGGACCGGCGGTGGGCGAGGCCGCGTCCGTGGTCTCCGCCATTCCGGAGGTGCGTGCCGCGCTCGTCGCCTTCCAGCGCGATTTCGCCGCCGCACCGCCCGGCGCCGTGCTCGACGGCCGCGATATCGGCACCGTGATCTGCCCCGATGCGGACGTGAAGATCTTCGTCACAGCCACCCCGGAGGTCCGCGCCGCCCGCCGGGCCAAGGAATACCGGGCCGCCGGCAAGGCAGTCGACGAGGCCGCGGTGCTGGCCGATATCGTCATGCGCGACGAGCGCGACATGAACCGGGCCGCTGCCCCTTTAAAACAAGCTCCGGATGCACACTTGCTCGATACCACCAGTTTGGATATAGACGCGGCTATCCGGGCCGCCATCGACATCGTCGAGGCTACCCGAGCGGGCCGAGGGCGCGGCTGAAACGCCCCTCGCTTTTGGAGGACCAAGCCCCGCTCGCGCCTCGCCGTTAAGGCTTAGCCCGACCGTTCAATCGTTCGACAAGCACGGACTTTGCGCCGGCCATCCGGGATTCCGGAGGCCGCCGATAGGTTTTCGGGACCTGTCGGCCCGCGTTTTTCGATCGCCATTCCAACCCGCCGGCGCGACCGTATTGAGGAGACTACATGGCCACCGCTATCAGTGCTGCACCCACGCGTGAAGATTTTGCCGCTATGCTCGACGAGTCCTTCGAGGGAGGCAACCTGCAGGAAGGTTCCGTCATCAAGGGCACCGTCGTCGGCATCGAGAAGGATCTCGCCGTCATCGACGTCGGCTTGAAGACGGAGGGCCGCGTCGCGCTGCGCGAATTCGCTGGCCCGGGCCGCCAGGCCGAACTCAAGGTCGGTGACGAGGTCGAGGTCTATCTGGAGCGCGTGGAGAACGCGCTCGGCGAGGCGGTGCTTTCGCGCGACAAGGCGCGGCGCGAGGAAAGCTGGGGCAAGCTGGAGAAGGCCTTCAACAACAACGAGAAGGTCACCGGCGTTATCTTCAACCAGGTCAAGGGCGGCTTCACCGTCGATCTCGATGGTGCCGTGGCCTTCCTGCCTCGCAGTCAGGTCGATATCCGGCCGATCCGCGACGTCACCCCGTTGATGAACGTCGATCAGCCGTTCCAGATCCTCAAGATGGACCGGCGTCGCGGCAATATCGTCGTCTCGCGCCGCACTGTGCTGGAAGAGACCCGTGCCGAGCAGCGCCAGGAACTGGTGCAGAACCTGGAAGAGGGTCAGGTCATCGAGGGTGTGGTCAAGAATATCACCGATTACGGCGCCTTCGTTGACCTCGGCGGCATCGATGGCCTGCTGCACGTCACCGACATCGCCTGGCGTCGGGTCAATCATCCGACCGAAGTTTTGACCATCGGCCAGCAAGTCAAGGTCAAGATTATCAAGATCAATCACGAGACCCACCGCATCTCGCTCGGCATGAAGCAACTGCTCGACGATCCGTGGCAGGGCATCGAGGGCAAGTATCCGGTGGGCGAGCGCTTCAAGGGCCGCGTCACCAACATCACCGACTATGGCGCCTTCGTCGAACTGGAGCCTGGCATCGAGGGCCTTATCCACGTCTCCGAAATGTCGTGGACCAAGAAGAACGTGCATCCCGGCAAGATCGTCTCCACCTCGCAGGAGGTGGAAGTGCAGATTCTCGAGGTCGACCCGGTCAAGCGCCGCATCTCGCTCGGCCTCAAGCAGACCATGCGCAATCCGTGGGAGGTCTTCGTCGAGAAGCACCCGCCCGGTTCGGTGGTCGAAGGCGAGGTCAAGAACAAGACCGAGTTCGGCCTGTTCCTCGGCCTCGACGGCGACGTCGACGGCATGGTCCACCTCTCCGACCTCGACTGGAAGCGTCCGGGCGAGCAGGTGATCGACGAGTACAAGAAGGGTGACATGGTCAAGGCCCAGGTGCTCGATGTCGATGTGGAGAAGGAGCGCATCGCGCTCGGCCTCAAGCAGCTTGCGGGCGACCCGATGGAGAGCGCTGGCGACATCAAGAAGGGCTCCGTGGTCACCTGCGAGGTGACCGAGATCAAGGACTCCGGCATCGACGTGACGATCGCCGGCACCGACCTGACCGCCTTCGTCAAGCGCTCCGAGCTGGCGCGCGAGCGCGGCGAGCAGCGCCCCGAGCGCTTCGCTGTCGGCCAGAAGGTGGACGCCCGCGTCACCCAGTTCGACCGCAAGACCCGCAAGCTTGCAGTCTCCATCAAGGCGCTGGAAGTGGCCGAGGAGAAGGAGGCGATCGCGCAATACGGCACCGCCGATTCCGGCGCTTCGCTTGGCGACATTCTGGGCGCCGCGCTCAAGCAGCGAGGCGGCGATCAGCCGGAAAGCGAAGCGACCGAGGAAAAGGCCGACGAGGAGTAATCGCCGGTCCGGCCGCGTCCCGAGACAATCGCCCCGGGGTCCGCGCGCCCCGGGGTTTTCTTTATTTGGCGACCGGGCCAAAAATTGTCCGAGTTCGGCGGCATTCGGGACCGGCACGCCGCCGGCGCGCCTGGAATGATGGCCGCAATCGTGCAACCGCTTTCAACCGGCGCTGTCGCAGCTAGTATTGGGGCGCGATTCCCCTTAAGGAGCGAGAGCCATGTCGCTCGATGCCGATGTCATCGTCGATCGCCGCCGCCTGCGGCGCAAACTTGCCTTCTGGCGGGTCGCCGCGGCGGTCGTCGCCGTGCTGGCGGTGGCGGGCCTCGCCATCTGGCTGACACCGGGCAGTCAGCTCCTTTCAGGCAGCAACTATATTGCCCGCATCAAGGTACAGGGCCTGATCCGCGACAATCGCGACCGGGTGGAGGCGCTGGAGAAACTCGGAAAATCGAAAGTGCGCGCGGTGATCGTGCACGTGGACAGCCCCGGCGGTACCACGGCCGGCTCCCAGCAGCTTTATGACTCCTTGCGTGCGCTGCAGGCCAAGAAGCCGATGGTGGTGGTGGTCGACGGACTGGCCGCCTCCGGCGCCTATATTGCTGCGCTGTCGTCCGATCACATCATCGCCCACGACACCTCGCTGGTCGGTTCGATCGGCGTATTGTTCCAGTACCCCAATTTTGCCGAGGCACTGAAAACGCTCGGCATCACGGTCGAGTCGATCAAATCCTCGCCACTTAAGGCCGCGCCTAACGGCTTTGAGCCGACCAGTCCGGAGGCGCGTGCGGCGGTCGAGGCGATTGTGCTCGATTCCTACGCCTGGTTCAAAAATCTGGTGAAGGAGCGCCGCACGATGGACGATGCCGAGCTTGCGGCGGTGGCCGATGGTCGTGTTTTCACCGGCCGCCAGGGGGTGAATCTCAAGCTGGTCGACAGCCTTGGCAATGAGAAGACTGCGCTTGCCTGGCTGGAAAAGCAGAAAAAGGTGCCTGCCAACCTGCCCGTCCGCAATTATTCGCTTCAACCGCGCTTCAGCGAGTTCTCTTTCCTCCATGTCGCGGTCTGGACCTTCCAGGCGATGGGACTTTCCGCTCTCGCGCAGCGGCTGGAGGACTGGGGCACGTTGCAGGCGGTTGAGAGACTAAATCTTGACGGTCTGCTGGCGCTTTGGCACCCTCCCGGTTCCCATTGACTGAGTAGGGCGGCGTCATGATCAAGTCTGAGCTTGTGCAGCACATTGCCGCCCAGAATCCGCATCTCTACCAACGCGACGTCGAAAACATCGTCAACGCCATACTCGGCGAGATTACCAACGCGATGGCGCGCGGCGACCGCGTCGAATTGCGCGGCTTCGGTGCTTTCTCGGTCAAGCACCGGCCGGCGCGTACCGGGCGCAATCCACGCACCGGGGCTCATGTTTCGGTTGAGCAGAAGTCGGTGCCGTTCTTCAAGACCGGCAAGGAAATGCGCGAGCGCCTGAACAAGCCCGGGGCGGTTTAGGGTTGCTGACGCCTTTGGTCGCACGATTTGCTGTCATCGCCGCGAAATGGGGCCATCCGGTAATCACGGGCCTTGATCCGCGCTGACGCCGCGGCGATCTGGTGGTGTTCCGGGTTACGAAAATCCCTGCTTTCGCCGGGAATGGCACTCACGTAAATGTGCGGGGCAAGAGGGCATCCATGTTCCGCAAGATCATTACCGCCATTATCGTTGTTCCGCTGGCCATCATTATCATCGCCTTCGCGGTCGCCAACCGGCAGCTGGTGACGGTCTCCTTCGACCCGTTCTCCGCCGCCAATCCTGCCTATTCGGCACGGCTCCCGCTGTTTGTGCTCATTTTCGTGCTGGTGATCCTTGGCGTCGTCATTGGTGGCATCGCCGCCTGGTTGCGTCAGGCCAAATGGCGGCGCACCGCGCGTCGTCTTGATGCCGACGTGCGCGCCCTGCACGCGGAGATCGAGGCGTTGCGCCGCCGGGATGCCCGTGTCGGCCCGGCGCCGCCCGCCCCCCTGGCTCACCTGCCGCCGACCGATTCATGAGCCCGGTTCCGCTTTGCGGCGGCGGGAATTAGGCGGTAGAACCCGCCCGTGATGGCTCTGACGATCAAAATCTGCGGCCTGAAGACCCCGGAAACGCTCGACGTGGCGTTGGAATTCGGGGCCGACCTTGTTGGCTTCGTGTTTTTTCCGCCCAGCCCCCGCTATCTCGGGCTGGAGGCTGCGCGCACGCTCGGCAAGCGGGTGCAAGGGCGCGCCGGCAAGGTCGCGCTCACGGTCGACGCCAACGATCAAGCGCTGTTTGACATCGTCGAGGCACTGAAGCCTGACCTGCTGCAGTTGCACGGCACGGAGACGCCCGACCGGGTGGTGGCTGTGCGCACCCGTTTCGGCCTGCCCGTGATAAAGGCGCTGCCGATTGCCGAGCGCGCCGACCTCTCGCCGATCCGGCTCTATGCCCAGGTGGCTGACCGCCTGCTGTTCGACGCCCGCCCGCCCAGGGAGGCCACCCGGCCCGGCGGTCTCGGCAAGCCGTTCGACTGGACGCTGCTGGCGGGCATCGATCTCGGCATTCCATTCATGCTGTCGGGCGGG
>Ga0210122_1000742_pt1 | contig 11329 bp, 8 predicted proteins | sample Muzzi_CordB_D2_FD_185530 | JGI IMG/M metagenome (GOLD analysis project Ga0210122, IMG submission 185530) | Wetland microbial communities from San Francisco Bay, California, USA, that impact long-term carbon sequestration - Muzzi_CordB_D2 (SPAdes) | ecosystem: Environmental > Aquatic > Marine >... | reverse complement strand
CCACCAAATCGGCCCAGCGAGCACGATCACAAATTGACCGGATGGGTTTGCCGACTTCAAAGGACAATTCGCCCGGAATATTGGCGGCTTCACATCGCTCCTTAAACTGTTCTTGCAAGGCTTGATTGTGAGGATTCGCTTTGTCCGAGGCCGAAGCTACCACGTGCAACCCATGCAACCGGCCTTTTTCCAAGCGGGCCACCTCCAACGCCTGGGTCACACCGGCCCAATTGGCCTCTTCACTCGTTACGGCTACTAAAATATCGATAAACAACTGGTCTCTGTCATGGGTAGGTAACTGCTCTCGCCGCCACTGGCCGGGTGGTGGACCGGCTTCTAACGGTTCGGGGATGAGGGTACGGCGCAATTTTTCCTTGGCTCGCTTCACAAGTTGCTGCGGTTGATGGCTAAATTGGTCTACCAAATCGTCGGCTGCGGCTTCGGGTTCGACCTTCCACCCCAATTCTTCCCGAAGTTCCGCCTGATACCGCACAATCCAGGCGTAGAGGTCGGTCTCGGTCCGGTTGGGAAAGTGATGCAATAATCCCCGCTCTCGAATAAGCTGAATACCTGGCCTATAGACCCTATCATACCAATATTCAACTGCTTCCTGAATAGATACATCTCGGCCTTTTTCTTGGTGCAGCCAGTGGTGATATAAGTCAATTTGCTCTTCCAAAACACGATACTGGCCGGGGTTGGTCACGCTCAAATCGGCTTCGGGTCGCACTTCGTGCAGGCGGGTGTGGGCCAGAAAATCGGCATAACGAGCCTTGATGATGAGGTCATCCGGCTGTATATCCGGCGATAATGGGACCGGCATCTCGGTGTGAATTTCGATAACATAGGCCGAGATATGGGTATCGCCCCGCTGCCGGGCAATGGAGACTCGATGATTACCATCTAAGACAAAGTAGACCTGGTCAATTTGATAAACAGTAATGGGCGGGATGTTGCCCTTTTCGATGATAGCCGCTTTAACTTCGGCCCATCGCTGCGAGCCATGTCTTGAACGGGGTAGAAAACTACGGGTAAAATCGGTGTAACGTCCAACGCTGCCCACAATGGCGTTTAAGGCGATTTCCTGCAACCCCCGCTTCTCCGACCTTCCGGCTTTAAGCTTTTCATATACCTCGCCGTAGTCCAGTAGATCATCGGATTTGCCGGTTAGGTGGGCCATGATATCTTCCAGTACAGCCCGCTGGCGTGCCCGGCGAAAATCTCGCATGGCGGCTAAGTAGGTGGGTGAGCTTTTATCTATTGTCAATTCTCTTCTCCGGCAGCCTGCACAACCTTCAAGAATGAGGGCATATCCACGTTACCACCGCTTAACACCACTGCCACATTACGACCAAGATGGGGCACTTTGTTATGTAGCAGCGCAGCAATACCCACCGCCCCGGCCCCTTCTAAAACCAGATGATGCTCAAAAAAAGCAAAGGCCATCCCTGAAGCAATTTCCGCCTCTGAGAGCAAAATAACATCGTCAACATACTGTTGTACCATGCGAAAAGTGTAATGATTATCAAGGCCAATTCCCCCTTGCAAACTGTCGGCCAGGGTATCTTCTTCGGGCATCTCCAGCGGGTGACCAGCTTGCAGGCTGTGACACATCACCGCGGCTCGTTCCATAGAGATACCGACCACTCGAATATGAGGGCTGGCTGATTTTAAGGCCAAGGCAATGCCCGCAATCAAGCCGCCACCCGATAATGGCACCAGGACCGTATCAATCTCAGGCATGTCTGCCAGCAACTCCAGGCCTATAGTGCCTTGCCCGGCAATGATGTAGGGGTCGTCAAAGGGAGGGACCATTGTGGCTCCACGTTTGTCTTGAATTTGATGAGCGCGAACTTCGGCTTCGTCCTGGCTTTGGCCGTGGATGATAACTTCAGCCTTGAGACGTTTGAGTGCGTCAACTTTGTTTAGCGGCACACGCTCAGAAATACACACGGTGGCTTTGATGCCCACCTGTTTAGACACATAAGCCACTGCTCGTCCGTGATTGCCAGTAGAGACGGCAACTACGCCGCGCTCTTTTCGATCTGCCGGTAGATTGAGGATGTTGTTGGCTGCCCCTCTGGCCTTGAAGGCACCGGTTTGTTGCAGCGTTTCCAGCTTCAGGTAAACATTGACGCCGACCCGCTCGGTTAGCGAGTCGGACAGAATTAAGGGGGTTTCTCTGGCAATAGACGCAATCGTTTTTTTGGCTTGAAAAATGTTGTGTAAGGTGAGGTTAGTTGTAGACATACATCTTTGGACCTCCGTTGCTTAAGTGTAATAGATTCAATGGCTTTGGCAAGCTACCGCTCTATACATTCTTGATGGTCACTTTTGTACCAGGGGTTTGTTGGCACAACCACCGGAATATGTTATTATCTCCGAGCATAAATAAGGAAATGGTATGTCCAACGACCAAACCCTCACCGGCTCGGAGGCCACCGCACCGCCACGAGGTTTTCCCACCTCCGAGTTTGAAGCACGGCTGAACCGCGCCCAGCAATTGATGACCAAATACGACCTTGCCGCTCTGTTATTGACCACAGAGCCGGAGCTTCGGTATTTTTCCGGCTTTCTTACCCAATTTTGGCAAAGCCCGACCCGCCCCTGGTTCATGGTCCTGCCCCTACATGGCAAACCGATTGCGGTCATCCCAGAAATAGGGGCCAACACTATGGCTAAAACCTGGCTTGAAGATATCCGCACCTGGTCTTCACCCGCACCCCAGGATGATGGCGTGTCATTATTGGCTTCGACTCTGAAGGAAGTAGCGGGGGCAACAGGTCGTATTGGCCTGCCTATGGGACAGGAAACACACCTCCGCATGCCTTTAGCTGATTTTGACGCAATCCGTTCGGCCCATCACGGCGCGGAGTTTGTGGACGCCACCGCTATCATCCGTGCCTTACGCCTAGTAAAATCGGAAGCTGAAATTGCTAAGATCGCGTACATCTGTGATATTGTTTCGGGCGCTTTTGAGGCACTACCCAACTTACTCACAATTAACGATATAGAACTTGAAGCCTTTCGGAAATTCAAGATTGAGGTACTACGCCGGGGCGCAGATGATATACCCTACCTGGTGGGGGGCGCGGGTCTCGGTGGCTATGATGACATAATTTCACCACCGTGCAATCGGACGCTGAAAGAGGGCAACGTGCTTATGCTCGACACCGGTTCGGTTTTCGATGGTTACTTCTGTGATTTTGATCGAAATTTCGCCTTTGGCAGCGCCTCCGACGCTACCCTACAAGCATATGATCTTCTTCATCAAGCGACCGAAGCCGGATTGCATGCCGCACATCCGGGCACAACAGCCGCCGATATTTTCAATTGTATGTGGCGTGAACTGGAGGCCAGTGGCGCTTCCGGCAGTGCAGTAGGACGCTTAGGCCACGGGCTAGGCTCACAGCTTACCGAATGGCCCTCCCTGACGTGGTTTGACCAGACCGTGTTGCAGCCAGGAATGGTCTTAACGCTCGAACCAGGCTTGAGCATGTCGCCCGGTCAAATGATGGTTCATGAGGAGAATATCGTTATTCGAGAAGATGGGGCCACTTTGCTAACGCGACGTGCCCCGGCAGAATTGCCGGTCATTAACTGAGACTCTATCCATAAAATTACAGGGGAGCAAAATTTTGTTTCACCGAAATTGGCAGACTTCAATCTGCCTTTGGCAGGTTTGGATAATTCTATTTTTGACCGGAACTGTAAATGTTGTCTTGAGTCGAGGCTTACATTACCTGACTTTAAATCTAAATAACTCGTACAACTCACCAAACTAATTAAAAAGGAGTTGCGTATTCAATGACAGTTAGTCGAGAAGGAATACCCCAATTCATTGGCGCACGGGTTAAGCGCCGTGAAGATCCAGCTTTGATTACCGGACAGGGAAAATACGTTGCCGATATTCATTTAGATGGTGCATTATATATGGCTGTCCTACGAAGTCCCTGTGCCCATGCCACCATCATCACCATTGATACCAGTGAAGCCGAAGCCTTGCCGGGGGTTGTCGCGGCCTTTACGGGTGACGACATCAACCCACAGTTGGCTGTACCATTGCCTATGGTCGTTTCAATGGACGAGAAATACAGTGTGAAAAGGAATCCCAGGCGCTATCCGCTGACCACTGATAAAGTGCGTCACTTCGGTGATCCAGTCGCCCTTGTGGTCGCAACGGACCAATATATTGCCGCTGATGCCCTAGAGTTGATATATTTTGACTATGATCCTCTGCCGGTTGTCGTAGACCCAGAAGCCGCCTTAGACGACGGTGTACCAATACTCCATGAAGTATGGGACAACAATTTAGCCTTTCGCTGGTCGGATGAAGGCGGTGATGTTGAAGCAGCCTTCGCCAAGGCCGAAACCACGGTTGAGGTACGATTGGTCAACCAACGGGTCATCCCCAATGCAATGGAACCTCGGGCCGTAGCAGCCACCTACGATTCGGAAGCCAATGCGCTCACTGTTTGGGCCTCAACTCAGGTTCCGCATGCAGTTCAGGAGTATCTAGCCGAAGTTTTAGCGATGCCAAAGGAGCAAATTCGGGTTATCGCCCCGGAAGTTGGCGGCGGGTTTGGGGCCAAAGGGAATATCTACGGTGAAGAAGTACTGGTGCCCTTTTTGGCCCGACACTTAGGACGCCCGGTCAAATGGGCAGCCTCTCGCAGCGAAGATTATCTGTCCACCGCTCATGGCCGCGACCAGATTAACATCATTCGGCTGGCCGCGGATAGAGCGGGGCATGTCCAGGCAGCGGATTTAAAGATTATTGTGGATTGTGGCGGCTATTACAGCCGGGTGACTCCCGCGATTGCCGCCACCACCGGCCAAATGATGACCGGAGTCTATGATATTCCCAATGCGCGGGTCGAAGCGACGGCCGTATTTACCAACAAACACCCCACCGAGCCTTATCGGGGCGCAGGCCGTCCCGAGGCTGCCTATCTAATCGAGCGGGCAATGGATGTCCTGGCCGATGAACTGGATATGGACCCGGCTGAAGTACGGCAGCGAAACTTTATTCCACCTGATAAATTCCCTTATAAAACCGTCCTTAACGCTACGTATGACAGCGGTGAATATGCTCGTGCTCTGAGCCGGGTGCTTGAGTTGGCTGATTATCAAGCATGGCGAGATGAGCAGGCCCGTCGTCGCCGGGAGGGTGGCAAATTGATGGGCATTGGTCTGGCCTGTTATGTCGAAGTCTGTGGCTTTGGTCCCTGGGAAGCCGGAACAATCATCGTTGAGGCCGATGGCAAGGCCACGGTCTTAACCGGAACCTCGCCTCACGGCCAAGGTCATGAAACGACGTGGGCCCAAATTGCCGCCGACACCTTACAAATTCCGCCTGAAGACATTACCGTCAAACATAGCGATACGGCTATTGTGCCTCGCGGCATAGGAACCTTTGGTAGCCGGAGTACACCGGTAGGCGGCAGCGCGGTGCTACAGAATGCAGAAACGGTTCGGGAACGGGCCAAAGAAATCGCTGCGCATCTGCTGGAAGCAGCAACGCCGGATATGGTATTGGAGGATGGCCGATTTCATGTTCGAGGCTTGCCAGAGCGATCACTTAGCTGGCAAGACGTGGCCCAAGGCACTTACAACGACTCTCTTCCACCGGAACTGCGGGGTGAGTTGAAATCTGATGACGATTTCAAGCCAAAGGGCGAGACCTATCCCTTTGGGGCGCATATCTGTATGGTGGAAATCGACCCCGAGACAGGAGACATCGAGATTGTACGCTATCTGACGGTGGACGACTGTGGTCGGGTCATTAATCCTTTACTGGCAGAAGGTCAGGTGCATGGGGGACTTGCCCAGGGCATTGGCCAGGCTCTATTTGAGCAGGCTGTGTACGATGAATATGGCAATTTGCTTACCGGCACGCTGATGGATTACGCCCTGCCCAAGGCCCACAACTTTCCGCGCTATGAAACTAATCGCACCGAGACCCCTTCCCCCCTTAACCCATTGGGCGTAAAAGGTATTGGTGAAGCTGCCACCATCGGCTCAATGCCAACGGTGGTTAATGCCGTTGTTGATGCCCTCTCTCACCTGGGTGTTCGGCATTTAGATACGCCCCTGACCTCGGAAAAGATATGGCAGATTTTACAAGAAAGGTCGTAAGTTGAGATTGTGAGCGCAGAACTTTGGTATTCGATTGTCAACTTGATCCCCCTCCCTTGGTGGGCGTTGATGATATTTGCCCCAAGAGCAGGGCTAACGAAACGACTCACCCGCAGCTACGTTATCTTTTTTATCCTGGCCCTATTCTACGTTATCTTTCTTGGGCTTGGGGTTATGGAGCTACCCACAGCCACCGCTTTTGATTTCAGATTCCATCAAATCAGGCAATCTTTAAGCCAATCATCGCTGCTTTTTGTGGGAGCCTGGATTCACTACCTGGTCTTTGATCTTTTTGTCGGCTTCTGGATTTACAAAGAGGGATTGCGCCTCAACATCCCTACATGGCAAACCGGTATTTGCTTATGCTTTACATTGCTGACAGGCCCTTTCGGACTGGGGCTATTTCTCATCCGGCGTCAGTTTGCCTTGCCGGACGGTTTATAACTACTAATTTTCGGATTAGTATTGTCAGTGCGTGAGACGTATGCTATAGTAAAAATATACAATTTGTATTCGTAGACATGCGATAGTTTCAATTGTGATGACAAAGACAATGAAAATTTCTGTATCCCACAAAAGCTATTTTCGGAGGCGATGATGAAAAATCCCTTCAAAATTACATGCATTTTAGCTTGTATTCTTCTTTCTTTCATGGTTGCCGGTTGTTCACTGAGCTTAACATCGCTAACAGAAGCCGAGAGCCAAGCTGATACTGTTGATGAACCACTACAACCCAATCCCAGCCTAACACCCGAAGACGTGATTAGAATTCAGGTAGAAGCCTTACAAAACAATGATAGTAAAGATACAGGTATCGAGATAACCTTCCGGTTTGCTTCTCCGGCTAACAGACAATACACCGGCCCCTTGAACAGGTTTAAAAGAATGGTTAAAAGCCCTACCTACAGCCCTATGCTCAACCACAAAATGGCCGAATATGGTCCCCTTGAAATCTCTGACGAGACGGCTACCCAGCGTGTTACAATTATTGATCCTAGCGGCAAGGCTACAGTTTATCTTTTCTCTCTGTCAAAACAATCCGATCCTTCGTGCAAGGGTTGCTGGATGACCGATAGTGTCGTAGCTGTGCCAGTGAGACAGCAGCGATTAGATGGCGCTTAAGTTATGAGCCATCGTCTCGAAAAGAGCGCCGGTCTCAAAAAAAGTCAATTAGCCCACATTCGTCAGTTGGAACAACTCTGTAACCAATTTGAAGGGCTAACGATGAAATTAAACTGGGCTACCCTGCATACCCGGCCAACTAACCAGGTCAACGACTTTCTATTTTACATAGGTGATAAGCCGGTAGGGTATCTGGCCTTATATGTCTTCAACAAACGTCAAGCCGAAGTCAGCGCCATGATTGATCCCACTTACCGGCAGCGAGGCATTTTCAAACAGCTACTAGCAGCAGCAAGTTCAGAGCTTGAAAAACGTAATATCCCCGACTTCCTTTTTATTTGCGAGCAAAGGTCGGTATCGGGCACAAACACTATGAAAGCAATTGGTGCTGCCCACAATTTTTCAGAGTACAAGATGGACCTCAAAGAAGCGACTAAAGCCACAGCTAAACCCGAGCTGCAAATACGTCCGGCCTACCGGGAAGATATTGCCGATCTGGTCCGTATGGATGAGATCTGTTTTGGGGTTTCGCCCGATATCTCTCAAACTTATTTTGAAAATAATCTATCCGATTTGCGGCGAACCCTATTGATGGCTACGATTGGCTCAAAACCGGCCGGGAAAATTCAGGTATTAATCGCAGAGGCAGAAACCTATATTTCCGGCTTTTGCATGCTTCCAGCGTATCGCGGCCAGGGTTATGGTATGGCGATATTGACCGATACCGTTCATCAGTTAGTGACCAGGGGGCATCAAAATATTACACTTGAGGTAGAAGCCAATAATAGGAGCGCTTTATCGTTATATGAACGGTGTGGTTTTGAGACAACAACGGCATACGATTATTACCGTCTTCCGGTTACAAAACACAGATAAGGCTTTGATATGAAAACGATGGGTGTAGCCCCCATAAAACCCATAATCTCCTTTGACATACTCGATCAGCTTGATGTTCGGGTGGGAACCATTGAAAGGGTGAAGGATATGCCCAAATCGGATAAGCTGGTCAAACTCACTGTTGACTTCGGCGACCATAAGCGAACCATTCTGGTCGGTATGAAGCAGGAACGCGAAACCCCTAAGGAAGTCGAAGGGAGTCAGGCCCTATTTGTGGTTAATCTTGAACCCAGAAAAATGATGGGAGAGATGTCCGAGGGGATGCTCTTTGACCTTGGGTACGCTGATGGTCTTACCCCTGTTTTGGCTGTGCCGGAGAAGCCTGTCCCTAACGGGACGAGAGCGGGATAACTAAGCTCGACAAAATCAGGAGTCCAAAAGTGTACTTTTGGACTCCTGATCCAACTTATATGTGGAGGAGAAACATCTTGAACCTGACCATTGACCGTGACTACCTCATCAAAACCCTGACCGATATGGTCCACATCAATTCAGTCAATTTATCCCTCGTCCCCAGTGGCCGGGGTGAAACCGAGATTGCCGCTTACATTGCTCAAGCTTTGCGCGGTCTTAACCTGGAGATTGCCCTTCATGAAGCTGACCACAGCCGGGTCAGCGCCGTAGGTATCCTCAAAGGGCAGGGGCAGGGCCGGTCACTGATGCTAAACGGTCATACCGATACGGTAGGTGTTGAGGGCATGGCTGATCCCTTTTCCGCCAAAATTCATGATGGGAAGATGTATGGTCGGGGAACCTATGATATGAAAGGCAGCATCGCCGCCTCTATGGCCGCTGTAAAAGCCTTAATTGATGCGGGTGTATCATTGGGCGGGGATGTCATGATTGCCGCCGTCGCTGATGAGGAATACGGCAGCTTAGGCACTGCCGATATTATCAAACGGTACAACGTCGATGGCGCTATCGTGACCGAGCCGACCGAAATGAATATTAGTCTGGCCCACAAAGGGTTTATCTGGCTAGAGGTGGAAACGATTGGCCGGGCCGCTCATGGCAGCCGATTTCAGGATGGCATTGATGCTAACATGCGGATGGGGCGCATTCTGGCCGAGTTGGACAAATTGGAGCAAACACTGCGTACACAGAGCGGGCATCCCCTGCTTGGTCCGCCCTCACTACATACCGCGATGATTGAGGGTGGAACTGAATTGAGTGTTTATGCAGCCAACTGCCGACTAAGGTTGGAGCGTCGCACTATTCCCGGTGATACAGAGAGTCAAGCCATCGCCGAGATACAAACCATTATTGATAAGTTGGCAGCGGCTGATCCCAGCTTTAAGGCTACCGTAAAGTCTTTCTTTGTGCGAGACCCCTTTGAGGTCTCAGCAGAGGCCGATATTGTCCAGGCGCTTGGCCGAGCCGCCACCAACGTATTAGGCAAACAACCGGTCTATACCGGCGAGACCTATTGGGCGGATGCCGCCTTGCTAGCTGCGGCTGGAACCGAGACCGTCATGATGGGTCCCAAAGGGGGCGGAATTCATCAGAAAGAGGAATGGGTTGATATCCAATCGCTGCTTGATTTAGCCCATATCTTGGCTCAGACTGCCTTCGATTATTGCCAATAATCACCTCTCAGCTAACTTCGACTTTGTACATATACAATATGTTGAGGAGCAAGGCATCTTAGATGCCGTATTTGGTAGTCTAAGCCGCATCTGACGCATGCGTGCTAACTTCTCAAAATGTACAAAGTCGAGCTAACTACCTTGAATAAAACCCATTATCATCTAACACCACCGCTTTCGAGGCTTCGATAACTAAGGTCATCGGTTCGCCATTGCCATTTCCATTACCCGACTGAATCCTCTGGCTTTGAGCATCACCCAAGGCCAACTGATTCGGGGGTTCGATTTCCAACAGATCCATCAAAATCAGTAGTGAGTTTAGGCAAGCCCTCGGAACATATTTCAAAACCTGGTTCATCTTTCTTATAATCCGGTCGTGGCTAATTGTGCCAAAGGTTCCGCCGGTATTCGCCAGTTCTAAAAAATGCTTGAGTGTGTTTGGGTCAGCATCGGGAATGTTATTGATGGCAAATAAAACTATTCCTTCCAGATGTAACTTCTTAATCTCATGTTTTGAAACGTTATTGTTATTCATAATAAGTCCTCCACTAGCACTGAGCGTAAATTTTGGTAAAATAGAGTAGATTGTTTTTACTTTATCCGGTTTTTACTCCTGGGAGTCGGTAGGCACGCTCCTGATTTGACTCCGACAATTCGGAGAGGATATTTGATACCATGCCAAAGTCACCCCGAAGATTTGCTCAACTACTCACCCAAGCAGTGCGACGTATCACACTGCTTGAGGATAGTAAGATACAGATTATTCAGGACGAGTTAGGTTATGCCCTCGGTCGAGATGCCGGGGGGTCATCCATTGAGTATTGGCGTAAAGGACACGTCCCCTCGAACCTGGCCGAAATAGAAGACCTCGCTCGTGAATTGGTGCAACGGGGCGGCTTGACTAATCCAAGTGAACTTGAGCAATTTCTCACCTATGCCGATCATCCAAGCCCGGCTATTTTAATAAATGAAATGCTGCCATATCTGAAACAACATACCCCTGCTGGAGCATCCTTTACCGGCGAAACTGACTATCACGGTGTCCCGTCTTTAGAGGAACACCCTGCTTTTATTGTTGGCCCTCCAATTACCCATCCCCGCCATTTTTTTGGCCGGGAAAGGGAGATCAATCGCCTGTTTAATCTTTTGAAGCGCCGTCCTTTACAAAACGCGGCTATTATCGGGCCTCGGCGCAGTGGAAAAACCTCACTATTGAATTATCTGAAGACTATTACCATCACGGCACCCGTCCAACTTCGAGCTAACCAGCGCTGCGATTGGCTGCCTACCCCCGAACAATACCAGTGGGTTTTGGTCGATTTTCAAGACACGCGCCTGGGTACCCGAGAGCGATTGCTGCGCTACTTACTCAATCATTTGAACCTCCCCATACCTGAACCCTGCAATCTCGACCAATTTCTCGATGTGGTCAGTCGAGAACTGAACAGACCCACCGTCATCCTGCTAGACGAGATTGGAGTGGCCTTGCAGCGTTACCCCGAACTTGATGATTCGTTTTGGGAGGGGTTACGCGCCCTGGCTACCAATCAGGTGGGGGGCAACCTGGCCTTTGTGCTGGCTGCCCA
>Ga0210122_1000741_pt1 | contig 11337 bp, 5 predicted proteins | sample Muzzi_CordB_D2_FD_185530 | JGI IMG/M metagenome (GOLD analysis project Ga0210122, IMG submission 185530) | Wetland microbial communities from San Francisco Bay, California, USA, that impact long-term carbon sequestration - Muzzi_CordB_D2 (SPAdes) | ecosystem: Environmental > Aquatic > Marine >... | reverse complement strand
GGCCGGTGATGTTGCCGATCGCGGCCACCGCCTTGTCGGTCGAGTTCTGCACCTCCAGGATCTGGCTGGAGATTTCCTCGGTCGCCTTCTCGGTCTGTACTGCCAGCGATTTCACTTCCGAGGCGACCACCGCGAAGCCGCGGCCGGCGTCGCCGGCGCGCGCCGCCTCGATGGTGGCGTTGAGTGCCAACAGGTTGGTCTGCCCGGCGATGTTGCGGATCAACTTGACGACGTCGCCAATCTTCTGTGCCACCCGCGCCAGCGCGTCGATGTCCTGATTGGTCGCCTGCGCTTCACCGACGGCGGAGCGCACCACATTGGCGGTCTGGCTGACCTGCTGCTCAATCTGGGCGATCGAGCTCGACAGTTCGTCGGAGGCGGACTCCGCGCTTTCGATATTGGCCGACGCCTTGTTCGAGGTCTGCACGGCACTTTCGGCGCGTTGCGAGGTCTGCCCGGAGGCGCTGAACAGGCCGGCTGCCGTCGCACGCATTTCACCGGCGCTGTCGGCCACGCTTTGCAGCAGGCTTTCCGCTTGCCGGCGGAATGTCGAGATCGCGCCTTCGACCACGGCGCGGCGCTCTTCCTGCTGCTGCATGGCCGTGCGCTCCAGCTCGGCCTGCCGGCGCGTGGTGATGTCCTCGTGGGTGCCGATCCAGCCGCCGCCCGGCATTGGATGATTCATCACCAGCAGCAGACGTCCGCCGGTCGATTTGACTTCGTGTACGGTGGTTTCGCCGGCTTTGACCTTGGCGACGAATTCCCTGCGGTACTGCTGGGGGTCGCGGGCGAACGTACCCTTTTCCACCCGTTTGGACAGCACCTCGGACAGCGTGGCCCCCGGCCTCACATCGTCCGGCGTCAGGCCGTACATCTCGTAATATTGCGTGTTGCAGACCACCAGCCGTTCCGCAGCGTCGAACATGCACAGCCCCTGCGCCATGCTGTCGAGTGCAGTGCGCATCTGGCGGTTTTCCTGGTGGAGATGGCGCGTCAGCGCGGCGCCGGACACGCTCATGGCTAATTGCGCGGCGAGTGCGGCGACGATAACCGCAAGAATAGTTTCGGAAATGGCCGGGATGATCGCGGTAGCCCATCCGTCGGCGATGAATTCCAGCGTGCCGAAAGTCACCATGAAGGCCGCCAGCCCGATGCAGGTGACCATCCACAAGCCGCGCCTGCGGTTGAGGGAGAAAAACACTCTGTGCATGATCCGCTCGTTCCTGTCGGCCGCCCAAATTAGGCCACAACCCGTTGTCTTGAGGTTAACCGTCCGTTACCAAACTATTTACGGGCCATGGAGGTGGCCGGTTGGAGCGCCCAGTTGCGGTGCGAAAGACTCCCCACCAACTGTTGGCCTGCCGCGACTCACCGCCGCTTATAAATATCGTCCAGCCGCACGATGTCATCCTCGCCGAGATAGCTGCCGGTCTGTACCTCGATTAGCTCCAGCGGAATCCTTCCCTGGTTGGCGAGACGGTGGACGCTGCCGATGGGGATGAAGATCGACTCGTTCTCGTGCACCGGCCGCGCCTCTTCGCCGATGGTGACCTCGGCGGTGCCGCGCACCACCACCCAGTGCTCGGCGCGGTGGCGGTGCTTCTGCAGGGACAGCATGCCGCCAGGATTGACCACGATGCGCTTGACCTGGAAGCGTTCGCCCATGTCGATCGACTCGTAATAGCCCCAGGGCCGGTGCACGCGCTTGTGGACGGTCGCCTCCGGCCGGCTGTCGGCCTTCAGCTTGGTGACCAGCTCGCGCACCTCCTGCGCCCGCGCCCGCGACGTCACCATCACCGCGTCGGAGGTAGTCACCACCACCAGGTCGTTGACGCCGAGCACCGCGGTCAGCCTGCCGTCGGAATGGACGACGCAGTCGTGCGCGTCCATAGTCACCACCGGGCCCTGCAGGATGTTGCCCTCGCCGTCGCGCGGGCTGATGTCGAACAGCGCGTCCCAGCTGCCGATGTCCGACCAGCGGAAGTCGCCGGCCACAACGGCGGCGCGGTCGGTCTTTTCCATCACCGCATAGTCGATCGACTTCTGCGGCGCGCGCGCGAAGGCCTCCGGGTCGAGCCGCAGGAATCCGAGATCGGTGGTGGCCTTGTCAACCGCATCCTCGACGGCTTCGGCCATCTCCGGCTCAAGCCGCGCGAGTTCGGACAGCAGCACGTCGGCGCGGAAGAGAAAATTTCCCGAATTCCACAGATAGCCGTCCTTCACGTATTTGGCGGCGGTGGCGGCGTCCGGCTTCTCGACGAAGCGCTGCACCTCATGCACACCGCCGCTGCCGATCGCGCCGCCGGGCAGGATGTAGCCGTAGCTGGTCTTCGGTTCGCTCGGCCTGATGCCGAAGGTAACGATGCGGCCAGCATCGGCCGCCGCGCGGCCGGCGAGGCAAGTGGCGCGGAACTGGGGCACGTCAAGGATGATGTGGTCGGCGGCAAGCGCCAGCACCACGGCTTCCGGATCACGCTGGCGCGCCAGCGCGGTCGCCGCCGCCACTGCCGGGCCGGAATCACGGCGCAGCGGCTCGATCACCACGGTGGCGTCGACCCCCACTGCCTCGGCCTGGCGGCGGGCGAAGAAGTGAAAATTGGGCCCGGTGATCACGATCGGGCTGGCGAACATGGGGTCGCACACACGCAGGAGCGTCTCCTGATATGTCGAGCGCTCGCCAATAAAGGGGAGAAACTGCTTGGGCAGAGCGTCCCGCGAGACTGGCCACAGCCGCGTCCCGGCGCCGCCGGCCAGCAAAATGGGGATGATGGGGGAGGGCATGGCTATCGGCGGCGCTCGTCGGGCCTATAGGTTCGGGCCGGGAATCGTCTTAAGGCAATCCATTGTGCCTGACTACCGGTGGCATCGCGAACCCTCCACTTGCCACCGGCCGTAGCGGCCGGTTCGGCACCGGCAGGATTGATCCATGATTGACCGCATCCTCACGGTCGGCGGTTTCACGCTGCTTTCGCGGGTGACCGGCTTCATCCGCGACATCATCCTGGCCGCGGTGCTGGGCGCGGGGCCGGCTGCCGACGCCTTCTTCGTGGCGCTGCGCCTGCCCAACCATTTCCGCGCCATCTTCGCTGAAGGCGCCTTCAACGCCGCCTTCGTGCCGGCCTATGCCCGCATCCGCGAGCAGGGTGGCGCGGAACGCGCCGGCCTGTTCGCCGACCGCATTTTCACGCTGCTGCTGGCGAGCCAGCTGGTGTTACTGGGCGTGGCGCTGGTGTTCACGCCTGCCGTCATCGACCTGCTGGCGCCGGGCTTCGCAGACGATCCCGAGCGCTTCGGTCTGGCGGTCGAACTCACCCGCATCACCTTTCCCTACCTGTTGCTGATCACGCTGGTCACCCTGTTCGGCGGTATCCTCAACGCGCTGCAACGTTTCGCCGCCGCCGCCGCCGCGCCGATCCTGCTCAATCTGTCGCTGATCGTGGCGCTGCTGCTTGCCGCCTTCTTCCCCACCGCCGGGCACGCGGCGGCCTGGGGCGTGCTGGTCTCCGGCGTGCTGCAGGCGCTCCTGGTTGGCGGAGATGCCTGGCGCGCCGGCGCGCTGACGCGCCTGCGCTGGCCCGAAATCGACGCCGACGTCCGCCGGTTCTTCCGCGCGCTCGGGCCGGCGACGCTCGGTTCCGCCGGCGTGCAACTGGCGCTGTTTGCCGACACCATCATCGCCAGCTTCCTGCCGGCGGGCGCGCTGTCGGCGCTCTATTACGCCGACCGCCTCAACCAGTTGCCCATCGGCGTCATCGGCATCGCGGCCGGTACGGTACTGCTGCCGGAAATGTCGCGGCGGCTGGCGGCCGGCGACGAGGCCGGCGCTGCCCATGCGCAAAATCGCGCGGTCGAGTTCACTTTGCTGCTGGCGCTGCCGGCAGTGGCGGCGTTTGTCACCGTGCCGGATCTCATCATGCGCGCCTTGTTCATGCGCGGCGCCTTCACCGCTGCCGACGCGGTCGCCGCCGGCCACACGCTCGCCGCCTACGCCGCCGGGCTGTTGCCCTTCGTGCTGATCCGCAGCGCAGTGGCGACCTTCTTTGCCCGCGGCGACACCGCCACGCCGGTGAAGGCCGCGCTGATCGCGGCGGGCGTCAATATCGCCTTCAAGGTGCTGCTGATGGGACCGCTGGCGCAGGTCGGGCTGGCGCTGGCGACGTCGATCGGCGCCTGGATCAATCTCGGCCTGGTGGTCTGGTTTGCGCAGCGCGCCGGGCATCTGCGCATCGATGAGCGGCTGCGGCACTCGGCGCTGCGGCTGGGGCTGGCCGGGCTCGTGCTGGCGGCGGTGCTGTGGCCCGGCTACGCTCCGGTGGCCCGGCAGCTGGCTGGTGTGGGCAGCCTGCATGACATCGCCACGCTTGTCCTGCTCGGCATCATTGGCGGCGCGGTCTATGGCGGCATGATCTGGGCGTTTTTCGGCCGCACCTGGCTGATGGCGTTCCGCGCCAAGCGGCAAGGCTGAAACGAAATTTCGCCGCGATCCTGGTCATACTGGTGCGGTGGACATCGTCCCCGCCCGACGCTAGCTATGGGGCCGGGCCGGGCCGGGCCGGGTTGCCCTCAAGGGGCCGGCTGACGACTGCGGGAATTTGATGACTCCCACATCGACGAGAGCATGCAAGCCGCCGATCCGCGTCGCGCGACGCCTTGCCGTGCCGCTGGTGCTGACGTTGATGCTGGCCGCCTGCGGCGACAGCCAGCCGCAGAAGCAGGGTGGCGGTGGTCCGCCGCCACCCGCCGTCACCGTGGCCAAACCGATCAAGCGCACCATTGTCGATCACGATGAGTATGTCGGCCGCTTCGCCGCGGTGAATTCGGTAGAGGTGCGCGCGCGCGTCTCCGGCTATCTGGAGAGCGTGCACTTCAAGGATGGTCAGCGCGTCAAGCAGGGCGAGTTGCTGTTCACCATCGACAAGCGCACGTTCCAGAATGCGCTCGAGCAGGCGCGCGCCAACCTGGCGCAGGCCAGGTCAAATCTTCGTTTTGCTGAATCCGATCTGTCGCGCGGCCAGCAGCTGGTGAAGGAAAAAACCATCACCGAGCAGAGCTTCGAGCAGCGCGCGCAGGCCGCGCGCAACGCGCAGGCCGCGGTCAACGGCATGGAGGCGGCGCTGCGCCAGGCCGAGCTCGACATGCAGTTCACCGAGCTGCGCGCGCCGATTCCCGGCCGCATCGGCGACCGCCGTGTGTCGCCGGGCAATCTGGTCACCGGCGGGGCCGGCGGCAACACCACGCTGCTGGCAACCATCGTCTCCACCGATCCGATCCATTTCGAGTTCACCTTCGACGAGGCCTCGTTCCTGCGCTACGAGCGCCTGGCCGAGAACGGCCACGACATGGCGAGCCGCGGCGGCGGGCTGGCGGTGGAGCTCAAGCTGGTCGACGAGACGGATTTCATGCACAGGGGCCGCATGGACTTCATCGACAACGTGATCGACAGGTCCACCGGCACCATCCGTGGCCGAGCCGTGTTCGACAATCCGAATGATGTGTTCACGCCCGGTATGTTCGGCCGCCTGCGCGTGCCGGCCTCACCGTCCTACCAGGCGCTGCTGGTGCCCGATGCTGCGATCGCCAGCGAACAGTCAAAGAAATACGTCCTCACCGTCGACGACAACAGCGTGGCGCGGCCGAAGTACCTGACGCTGGGGCCGCTGGTCGGTGACCTGCGGGTGATCAAAAGCGGCATCGGGCCGGACGACGAGGTCATCGTCAACGGCATTGCGCGGGTGCGGCCGGGCCAGAAGGTGAAGGCGCAGGCGCAGGGTAAGGAAAAGGGTCCACCCGGCAGGCCGTCGGCCAGCGCCAAGCCGCAAGCCGCCACCAAGACGGACTGAGCAAGGCGCGATGCGCATCTCTCACTTTTTCATCGACCGCCCGATCTTCGCGTCGGTGGTTTCGATCGTGTTCGTGATCCTCGGCGGTGTCGCCTTCTTCCGCCTGCCGATCGCGCAATACCCTGAAATTGCGCCGCCGATCATCAACATCGCCGGCCAGTATTCCGGCGCCAGCGCGGAAACCGTGGCCGAGACCGTGGTTGCCCCGATCGAGCAATCGGTCAACGGCGTCGAGGGGATGCTTTACGTAGCCTCCAACTCGACCGCGGACGGCAAGTTCTCGATTTCAGTGACGTTCGACGTCGGTACCGACCTCGATATCGCGCAGGTGCAGGTGCAGAACCGCGTCTCCAGCACACTGCCGCGGTTGCCGCAGGCGGTGCAACAGACCGGTGTCTCGGTCGACAAGCGCTCGCCCGACATTCTGATGGTGGTCAACCTGTTCTCGCCGGACAATTCGCGCGACGCGTTGTTCATGTCGAACTACGCCAATCTGGAGATCAAGGACGTGCTCGCCCGCCTCGACGGCGTGGGCTCGCTGGTGATCTTCGGCGCGCGCGACTATGCAATGCAGGTCTGGCTCGATCCGGACCGTTTGCAGTCGCTCAACCTGACCGCGGCCGACGTCGTCAGTGCCTTGCGGGGGCAGAACGTGCAGGTGGCGTCCGGCGTCCTCAACGAGCCGCCGGTGCCCAACCAGCTCGCCTTCCAGGTTGCCGTGCGCACGCAAGGCCGGCTCGATACGCCGGCCGAGTTCGGCAACATCGTGGTCAAGCAGACGGCCAACGCGGTGGTGCGGCTCAAGAACGTGGCGCGGGTCGAGTTGGCGGCACAGAATTACGCCTCCAATTCCTATCTCGATTACAATCCGTCGGTCGCGCTCGCCGTGTTCCAGCGTCCCGGCTCCAATGCGCTGTCCACCGGTGACAGTATCCGTCGGACGATGGCGCGGATCTCGAGGAATTTTCCGCCGGGTGTGCAATACACGATTATTTACGATCCAACCCAGTTCATCCGCCAGTCGGTGGAAGCGGTAGTAACGACCATCCTGGAGGCGATGGTGCTGGTCGTGCTTGTGGTCATCCTGTTCCTGCAGACCTGGCGCGCGGCGGTCATCCCGATCCTGGCGATCCCGATCTCGCTCATCGGCACCTTCTTCGTGATGAGCATGTTCGGCTTCACCCTCAACAACCTGTCGCTGTTCGGCCTGGTGCTGGCGATCGGCATCGTCGTCGACGACGCCATCGTCGTGGTGGAGAACGTCGAGCGCAACATCGCCAGCGGCCTCAACCCGCGCGAGGCCGCGCGCAAGAGCATGGACGAGGTTGGTACTGCGCTGGTCGCCATTGCCTTGGTGCTGACTGCGGTGTTCGTGCCCTCGGCCTTCATCACCGGTATTTCCGGTCAGTTCTACCGCCAGTTCGCGTTGACCATCGCCGGCTCCACGGTGATCTCGCTGATCGTGTCGCTGACCCTGTCGCCGGCGCTGTGCACGCTGCTGCTCAAGGGCCACGACCGCGAGCGCCGCGTTCATTGGTGGAGCTGGCCGGTTCGCGCGTTTTTCCGCGCCTTCAATTGGGGCTTCGACCGCGTCGGCCGTGGCTATGGCTGGCTCGCCGACCGCGTGGTGCGCTTCGCCGTCATCATGCTGGTCATCTATGCCGGTGTGATCGTCTTTGGGCTCAACGAATTTCGCAAGGCGCCTCAGGGCTTCATTCCGCAGCAGGACCGCGGCTTCCTCATTGTGGCGGCGCAACTGCCGCCGGGGGCCGCTTTGCAACGCACCGACGCGGTGATGAAACGCGCCGCCGAGATTGCGCTCAAGCAGCCCGGCGTTGGACACGCCATCCGGGTCGTCGGCTTCTCCGGCGCCACCTTTACCAACGCGCCCAATTCCGGCGCCATGTTCCTGGTGCTCGACGATTTCGCCAAGCGCGCCAAAGACCCGCGCCAGTCGGCGGCGGCGATCCAGGGTGCGCTGTTCGGCAAGCTGGGGGCGATCCAGGATGCCTTCATGATCGTCATCCAGCCGCCCTCGGTGCAGGGCATCGGTACGTCCGGCGGCTTCCGCATGATGGTGGAGGACCGCGGCGGCGCTGGCCCGGAAGCCTTGCGCAAGGTAGTGCTGGCGATGATGGGGCGGGCCGGGCAAACGCCCGGCGTCAGCCGCGTCTTCTCCCTGTTCGAGACGCAGACACCGCAACTCTACCTCGATATCGACCGCACCAAGGCGCAATTGCTCGGCGTCGGCATGCCGGACGTGTTCAACGCGCTGCAGGTCTATATCGGCTCGGTTTACGTCAACGACTTCAATTTGTTCGGCCGCACTTTCCGGGTGCAGGCGCAGGCCGACGCGCCCTACCGGCTCGAGCCGAAGGACGTGCTCGGCCTCCGCGTGCGCAACAATTCCGGCGAAACGGTGCCGCTCGGCTCTTTCACCACCGTGCGCAACATCGCCGGGCCCTACCGGTTGCCGCGCTACAATCTCTACCCGGCGGCCGAACTCGATGGCCAGCCGGCGCCCGGCTACAGCCAGGGCCAGGCCATCGGCATCATGGAGAAGCTGGCGGCGCAGACGCTGCCGCCGGGTTTTGCCTATGAGTGGACCACGCTCGCCTTCCAGCAGGTGCGCGCCGGCAATACCGCGATCTTCGCCTTTGCCCTCGGCGTGACGTTCGTGTTCCTGGTGCTGGCCGCGCAGTTCGAGAGCCTGACGCTGCCGCTGGCGGTGATCCTGATCGTGCCGATGTGCCTGGTCGCCTCCATCATCGGCGTGGTCCTGCGCGGACAGGACAATAACATCCTGACGCAAGTCGGCTTCATCGTACTGATCGGCCTGGCGGCCAAGAACGCCATCCTCATTGTTGAATTCGCCAAGCAGCTCGAGGACCGGGGGCGCGACCGCCGCGCCGCTGCGCGCGAGGCGGCCCGGCTGCGGTTGCGGCCGATCCTGATGACCTCGTTCGCCTTCATCCTCGGCGTTACCCCGCTGGTTTGGGCGGTGGGCGCCGGCGCCGAGCTGCGCCAGGTGCTCGGCACTACGGTGTTCTCCGGTATGATCGGCGTCACCGCCTTCGGCTTGGTGTTCACGCCGGCCTTCTACGTGGTCTCGCGCTGGATCGCGCAACGAGGCGCGCGCCGTCGCCGCCACCACGCCACCGGCGAAACGTCCTGAGTTGGCGTCAGCAACCGGGAAAGTGATGAGATTCGGATTCGGTCAGGCGCTCAAGCGCAAGGAAGATGACGCGCTGCTGCGCGGGCAGGGACGCTATGTCGCCGACGTGGCGCCCGACGGCGCGCTGCATGCGGTGGTGCTGCGCTCGCCGCATGCGCACGCCCGTTTCACCATCCACGGCCTCGACCGCGTGCGCGCCATGCCCGGCGTGCGACTGGTGCTGACCGCCGCCGAAATCGCCGAGCTCGGGCCGATGCCCTGCCACGGCCTGCTCGAGGGCGTCGACATCCCGGTGCCGGATTATCCGGTGCTCGCCCGCGGCGAGGTCCGCCACGTCGGCGACGCCGTCGCTTTCATCGTTGCCGACACGCTGGAGGTCGCCAAGGACGCCGCCGAGGCGATCAGCGTCGACTGGCAGCCATTGCCGCACGTGGTCGGCGCCATGGCGGCGCTTGCGCCCGGTGCGCCACAGGTGTGGGCCGGGCGGCCCGGCAATCTCGCCTTCGAAACGGAAGCCGGTGACGCCCGCGCCACCCGGCAAGCATTTGCGCAGGCGGCCCGCACGGTGGAGCTCACCATCGTCAACCAGCGCCTGGTCACCAATTATCTCGATACCCGCGGTGTTGTCGCCGAATATGATGGCAATCGCTACACGCTGACGCTGGGCAGTCAGGGCAGCCATATCATTCGCGACGCCATTGCCGGCGACGTCCTGAAGATTGCGCCCGAGCGCATGCGGGTACTGACCTATGACGTCGGCGGCGGATTCGGCACCAAGCTGTTTCCCTATCGCGAATATGCACTGGCCGCCGTCGCCGCCGAGCGTCTCGGCAAACCGGTGAAGTGGGTGGCGGACCGGGCCGAGCACTTCCTCGGCGACAGCCACGGCCGTGACAATATCTCCACCGCGCGGCTGGCACTCGATGCTGGTAACCGGTTCCTCGCGCTCGAACTCGATATCGTCGCCGACATGGGTTCGTACCTGTCCAATTACGCGCCCTACATTCCCTGGCTCGGCGTCGGCATGGCGACCGGCGTCTACGACATCCCGGCCGCACATATCCGCCTGCGTGGCGTCTATACCCATACCGTGCCGGTTGACGCCTATCGCGGGGCGGGGCGGCCCGAGGCCTCCTATCTGATCGAACGCGCGGTCGACATTGCCGCGCGCGAGCTGGGTGTGATGCCGGACGCGTTGCGCCGGAAGAACTTCATCAAGCCGAAGGCAATGCCCTACACCACGCCCACCGGCAAGGTGTACGACTCCGGCGATTTCGCCGGTATCATGGCGCGCGCGCAGGAACTCGCCGACTGGAACGGCTTCAACAAACGGCTGGCGCAATCGAAGCGCCACGGGTGCCTGCGCGGCATCGGCGTCGCCATCTATGTCGAGGCCTGCGGCGCTAACGGTCCGGAGACGGCGACGATCAATCTCGACGGCGATGGCGGCGTCACCGTGCTCATCGGCTCGCAGTCGTCGGGGCAGGGACACGCCACGGCCTATGCGCAGCTGGTCGCCGATCAGCTCGGCCTGCCGCCGCAGCGCGTGCGTGTCGTGCAGGGTGATACCGGCAGAATTGCCACCGGCGCCGGCACCGGCGGCTCGAGCTCGATCCCCGTCGGCGGCGTTTCGGTTGACCGTGCCGGCAACAAGCTGGCCGGGCAGATCAAGGAGATCGCCGCCGAGGCGCTGGAGGCCTCGCCCGGCGATCTCGAAATCGCCGATGGCTCCGTACGCGTCGCCGGCACCGACCGGGTGATCTCGTTTGCCGATATCGCCGCGCATCCGTCCGCCACGCCCGAGAAGCTGCGGGCCGCGCATGAACACGGCGCCGACGCGCCGACCTTCCCCAATGGCGCCCACGTCGCCGAGGTGGAGATCGATCCCGACACCGGCGCCACGACGATCCTCAATTACGTCGTCGTCGACGACTTCGGCGCCACGCTCAATCCGCTGTTACTTGCCGGCCAGGTGCACGGCGGCACGGTGCAGGGCATCGGTCAGGCGCTGATGGAGGACACCGTCTACGACGCCGACTCCGGCCAGTTGCTCAGTGCCAGCCTGATGGACTACGCGCTGCCGCGCGCCGCCGACGCACCGGACTTCGTGTTCGAGACCCGCAACGTGCCGTGCAAGACCAATCCGCTCGGCGTCAAGGGCGCCGGCGAGGCGGGCGCCATCGGCTCCTGCCCGGCGCTGATCGGCGCCGTGACCGACGCGTTGTGGCGGGCCTATCGGGTTGCCCATATCGACATGCCGGCAACGCCGCAGCGTATCTGGGCGGCGATTGAAAAGGCCCGGAAAGCCACTGCGTCCTGAGG
>Ga0210122_1000740_pt1 | contig 11339 bp, 20 predicted proteins | sample Muzzi_CordB_D2_FD_185530 | JGI IMG/M metagenome (GOLD analysis project Ga0210122, IMG submission 185530) | Wetland microbial communities from San Francisco Bay, California, USA, that impact long-term carbon sequestration - Muzzi_CordB_D2 (SPAdes) | ecosystem: Environmental > Aquatic > Marine >... | reverse complement strand
CCGAAGTCACGGTCTGCCCAACGCCGAATGGATTGCCGATAGCCAACACGATATCGCCGACTTCCAACGCGTCAGAATCCCCAAATTCGAGACTCGGCAGTTCCTCGCCGCTAGTATCTATGCGCAAAACCGCCAGATCTGTCCGTTCATCGGCGAGCACGATCTCGGCGTCGAATTCGCGACGGTCGGATAATACGACCGTAATTTCCTGGGCGTCGGCAATAACATGATTGTTTGTAACCACGACGCCGTTCGAACGCACCAACACACCGGATCCCAGTGAATTCTGGATACGTTCCTTGGGCGCGCCTCCAAGCGGGAAATCATCGCCAAAGAACTTCTTGAAAAAGGGGTCGTCGAACAGAGCCGGGCCCGAACGCTGCTGCACGACCTTTCTGGCGTAAATATTCACCACTGCGGGGGCGGTACGCTTTACCACCGGCGCGTAGGACAACGTGATCTGATCGCGGTTCGTCGGTACTGCCTTTTCGGCATTGGCCAGCACAGGAGCGAAAATGATCGCCAACCCGATGAGGGCAGTGAGCGTCAGACAGAACTTATTGAGATATGTCAGCATGAATGACTACTTAAGGGCCGCGCGGCCCGGCCACAAGATGCAATGCGTAATGACCAATAAAGAAAGGGCGGCCCGAAAGCCGCCCTCGCCTGAATTCAACCGCCCATTGGGCGTGAACCTACTCTTCGTCCTCGCTCGCCTTGGCCATTTCCTGGGTAGGACCGGAGTCCTGGCCTTTGGCCTCGGGATCGCGATCGACAAATTCGATAATTGCCATCGGGGCGGCATCGCCGCGGCGGTGTCCGGCCTTCAAGACACGCGTATAGCCACCCTGACGCTCGGCATAGCGGCCGGCCAGCGTATCGAAGAGTTTCCGGGTCATCCCGTCGTCGCGCAGCATGGCGAATGCCTGCCGGCGGGCATGCAGGTTGCCCCTCTTACCCAAAGTGACCAGCTTCTCCACCACAGGCCGCAGTTCCTTGGCCTTCGGCAGGGTAGTTTTGATCTGCTCATGCTTGATCAGCGCATTGGCCATATTCGAAAACAGCGCCTTCCGGTGGCTGCTGGTCCGGTTCAGCTTACGGCCGCTCATTCCATGTCGCATCGCGACGGCTCCCTCTTAATTCCTTGTTACCAAAAAACGCCGGTCAGTACGGCTCGTCCAGACGGCGCGCCATGTCTTCGATGTTCTCAGGCGGCCAACTGGGGATTTCCATGCCGAGATGCAGACCCATTTGCGCCAACACCTCTTTGATTTCGTTCAACGACTTGCGGCCGAAATTCGGCGTGCGCAACATTTCCTGCTCGGTCTTCTGAACCAGATCGCCGATATAGACGATATTGTCGTTCTTCAGGCAGTTCGCCGAGCGCACCGAAAGTTCCAGTTCGTCGACCTTGCGCAACAAGTTCTTGTTGAACGGCAATTCGGAGGGACGCTCGTCGGCGACCGCGACTTGCGGCTCCTCGAAATTGATGAACAACTGCAACTGGTCCTGCAGGATACGCGCCGACAGCGCCAGCGCATCCTCGGGCGTTACCGAACCGTCGGTCTCAATCGAGAGTGACAGCTTGTCATAATCGGTGATCTGCCCAACGCGGGTATTTTCTATCCTGTATGACACCTTGCGGATCGGGCTATACAACGCATCGATCGGAATCATTCCGATCGGCGCATCCTCGGGCCGATTCTGAATAGCCGGTACATAGCCCTTGCCGGACTCAACCGTCATTTCCATAGTCAGCTTGGCACCTTCATCGAGTGTGCAGATAACCAGATCCGGATCCATGATTTCGATGTCTGCCCCGGTCTCGATCTGCGCGGCAGTGACCTCACCCGGTCCAGTGGCGGTCAGGCTCATACGCTTTGAGCTTTCGCCATGCATCCGAAGACCCAGCGATTTCAGGTTCAGGACGATATCGGTAACGTCTTCCCTGATCCCCGGAATCGAAGAGAACTCGTGCAGTACACCTTCGATCTGGATCGAGGTAATTGCCGCACCCTGCAGCGACGATAACAACACCCGGCGTATGGCATTGCCGAGCGTCAGGCCAAAGCCTCGCTCCAGCGGATCGGCCACGATAGTCGCGGCACGACTGGGATCCGTCCCGCCCTCGATATGCAATTTCGTCGGCTTGATCAGCGTCTGCCAGTTCTTCTGAATCACGGTAGTAACCTCTCGGTTAATGCGGCGGCGCAACCGAAAAAAACCGGTCGCGCCGACAGTCGTTCAATGCGGGGCGCGGAGCCCTGCTGTTGCAGTCGGCGTTCCGCCGTCAAACCCGGCGCCGTTTTGGCGGACGGCAACCATTGTGCGGAATCGGCGTTACGTCTTTGATCGCGGTAATTGTGAAACCTACCGATTGCAAGGCGCGAAGTGCAGATTCACGGCCCGATCCCGGCCCTTTTACCAGAACTTCCAGCGTCTTCATGCCATGGTCCATCGCCTTGCGGCCGGCGTCTTCCGCCGCCATCTGCGCGGCGTAGGGCGTCGATTTGCGGCTACCCTTGAATCCCTGGTTGCCGGCCGACGACCACGAGATCGCATTGCCCTGCGCATCGGCGATGGTGATCATCGTGTTGTTGAAGGTGGCGTTAACATGCGCCACGCCCGAAGTGATGTTCTTTCGCTCGCGACGCCGCGGGCGGGAAGTAGTCTGCTTTGCCATGCCTATTACGCCTTCTTCTTGCCGGCTATCGGCTTCGCCTTACCCTTGCGGGTCCGCGCGTTGGTGTGGGTGCGCTGACCGCGTACCGGCAGCCCGCGGCGGTGGCGCAGGCCACGATAGCATCCCAGATCAAGCAAGCGCTTGATGTTCATGGACACCTCACGGCGCAAGTCGCCCTCAACCACATATTCCTGGTCGATTAATTCACGAATCTGCATGGTCTCGGACTCAGTCAGATCCTGAACCCGGCGTTCAACCGGTATATTGCACTTCACACAGATTTGCGCCGCCTTGGTGCGACCGATGCCGTGTATGTATGTGAGGGCAATCTCAACGCGTTTTTGCGTCGGGATATTCACGCCCGCTATGCGTGCCACGCTGCCAGCTCCTTAAAATATGTTAAATTCCGGTTCGCCAGCCGCTGGCGATCTCCGATCCCGGGCGCACCCAAGCGCCGGACCGTTGCGGGTCCGAGCGCGCGGATTATAGGGTTATCCGGGCTCATGTCAATCATTGCAGCTGTTCTATCACTTCTTCGATCTGTTTCGTCACTTCGTCAATCGGCGCCATGCCATCAACACTGCGCAGAATGCTTTTTTCCCTGTAAAAGGGAAGTATCTGCTCTGTCACCGCATGATACGCCGCCAGGCGCTGACGCACGGTTTCCTCGTTATCGTCGACACGGCGTTTGAATTCGGTCGAACCGCACTCATCGCACACGCCATCCTTCGCAGGCCTGTTGTACTTGTCGTGATAACCCGCGCCGCACTTGGCGCAGGAATAACGACCTGTAATCCGCTCCGTCAGGGCGTCGTCGTCGACTTTCATCTCGATAACCCCGTGCAGCGTCAGCCCCTTTTCCCTCATAATTCCGTCCAGCGCCCTGGCCTGGGTTTCCGTACGCGGAAATCCGTCCAGGGTAAAACCGAACTCGCACTCGTCACGGCAAAGCCGTTCCGCCACGATCTGGACCACGATGTCGTCAGGCATCAATTTTCCCGACTTCATGATCTCGCTGGCCTGCTGGCCAAGTTCGCTTTCCGAAGCGACTTCGGCACGCAGCATGTCGCCGGTCGAAAGCTGGATCATCCGGTGGGATTTCTCCAGCCTTTCGGCCTGGGTCCCCTTGCCTGCGCCAGGGGGCCCCAGGAGTATGATGTTCATCCACGTCTCCCACGAAGTTTTGATTTTTTTATCAACCCTTCGTACTGATGCGCCAACATATGGGCGTGGATCTGCCCGACGGTATCCATCGTTACGCTGACCACGATCAGGAGGCTGGTCCCTCCAAAATAGAACGGCACGTTATACTGCGAAATCAGTATTTCCGGCAGTATGCAGACCGCCGCCAGGTAACCCGCGCCCAATACGGTCAGGCGCGTCAGGACAAAATCAAGATAGTCGGCCGTATTCTTGCCGGGGCGGATACCAGGAATGAACCCGCCATGCTTCTTGAGATTATCGGCGGTATCGCCCGGATTAAAGACAATCGCGGTATAGAAAAACGCAAAAAACACGATCAGCAAAATGTAAGCCACTATATACCCCGGCTGACCATGGCCGAGATAGGAAGTGATCATCGTCAGAATTTCGTTTCCCGAACCGTCGCCGGCGCCGCCAAACCCCGCGAAGGTCGCCGGCATAAGCAACAGCGAACTGGCAAAAATCGGCGGTATGACACCTGACGTGTTCAGCTTCAGCGGCATATGCGAGGACTCGCCGCCAAACATGCGATTGCCGACCTGGCGTTTGGGGTATTGCACTGTAATGCGCCGCTGGGCCCGTTCGATGAAAACGATGAAGGCGACCACGGCAACAGCCATGAACATAAGGAAAATAATCAGTACCGTCGGCAGCACATTGGTTCTGCCCTGCTCGAATATCTGCGCCAACGCCGAGGGAAGATTGGCCACGATGCCGGCAAAGATGATTAGCGAAATACCGTTTCCAACTCCGCGCTGGGTGATCTGTTCGCCCAGCCACATCAGGAACATTGTCCCGCCAACGACGGTAACCACCGTCGAAACTTCAAAGAACAGGCCCGGATTGATCACGACCGATCCGACCGAACTGGTGCTGGATTCCAGCCCAACGGCGATGCCATAGCCCTGAACGGTTGCCAGCACCACGGTCAAATAGCGGGTATACTGGTTGATCTTCTTCCGGCCGGTCTCGCCTTCCTTTTTCAATTCCTCAATGGAGGGAACCACCGAGGTCATCAACTGCATGATGATGGACGCAGAAATATAGGGCATCACATTCAACGCAAAGATCGACATGCGCCTCAGCGCTCCGCCGGCGAATGCGTCGAACATGCCAACAACGCCACCTGACTGGCGCGAGAATATATCCGCCAGTGCTCCGGGGTTGATTCCGGGCAGCGGAATATAGGTGCCAAGCCTGTAGACAACCAGAGCGCCCAGGACGAACCAGAGGCGCTTCTTGAGTTCGGTCGCTTTGTTGAATGCGCCGAAATTGAAATTGGCTGCTAGCTGTTCAGCGGCTGATGCCATTTATCGGGTCCCTTCCGGGCAATGCCGGCGTCCGTAATTCACTTATCTTCGGCCGGGGCTTCCTCGCCCTTGCTGCTTTTGGCAACTTTGCCAGCCTTGGCGGCTTTTGCGGCCTTGATCTTCACGGCCTTCTTGCCCTCGGGCTTTTCCATGACTTCGGGAAGAACAACCATGCCGCCAGCCTTCTCGACAGCTTCCACAGCAGCCTTCGATGCGCCCGCAACGTCTATGGTAATTTTGGTCTTCAACTCGCCATTTGCAAGTAGGCGCACCCCGTCGCCAACCCGGCGACCAACCAGCCCCGCCGCCTGCAACGCCGCGGTGTCGATTGTTTTCTTCGCGTCAATGCGTTTGTCGTCAATCGCCTGCTGCAGTCGACTCAGGTTTACTACCGCATATTCCTTCCGGAACGGGTTCTTGAACCCGCGTTTCGGCATGCGGCGGTAAAGTGGCATCTGGCCGCCCTCGAAACCCTTGATGGCAACGCCACTACGCGATTTCTGGCCCTTGACGCCACGGCCACCGGTCTTGCCTTTGCCCGACCCGATACCGCGACCGACACGCATACGGCTTTTGTGAGCGCCGGGATTATCTGAAAGTTCGTTGAGTTTCATCGAAACTGTTCCTTGGACTCTTCTGCTCTGGAACGCCAGGTTGTTAGCCGGCATCCTCGACGCGCACCAAATGTCTGACCTTGTTGATCATGCCGCGAACCGACGGCGTGTCCTCGAGTTCACGGGTCCGGTGCATTTTGCCCAGCCCCAGGCCCCTCAGCGTCGCGCCTTGATCTTCCGGGCGGCGAATGGCGCTGCGAATCTGGGTTACCCGTAATGTCGGCTTAGCGGATTTAGCCATCGACTGTCTCCTTCGCGGCGGCGTCCCCTTCGCGGCGGACTACTATATCGCCCACCTTCTTGCCCCGCTTCGACGCGACGGCGCGCGGCGACATGCAGTTGCTGAGGCCGTCGAAAGCAGCCTTGATCATGTTATGCGGATTTGAACTGCCAATCGATTTTGCAACGACGTCCTGGACACCCAGTGCCTCGAACACCGCACGGATCGGGCCGCCGGCGATTACCCCGGTACCCGGAGGTGCGTTACGGAGCACGACCCGGCCCGCGCCGTAGCGGCCCTTGACGTCGTGATGCAGCGTGCGCCCCTCACGAAGCGGTATGCGAACCATTGCCTTTCGGGCGTTCTCGGTCGCCTTGCGGATCGCCTCGGGCACTTCACGCGCCTTGCCCGCGCCATAGCCGACGCGCCCCTTGCCATCGCCTACCACCATGATGGCCGCGAAGCCGAAACGGCGACCGCCTTTTACCACCTTGGCTACGCGGTTGATGCCAACCAGCTTTTCAATCAGATCGGACTCTTCGCGCGGTGCGCGATTATCCCGTGGTGAACGTGCCATAAGTCCCGGCCCCCGTTAAAAACTCAATCCGCCTTCGCGCGCGGCATCGGCAAGGGCTTTAACCCTGCCATGGAAGGCGTAGCCACCGCGGTCGAATACAACCTCGGTAACGCCTGCCTTTTTCGCGCGTTCAGCGATCAATTTGCCGATTTCAGCGGCGGCGTCCTTGTTGCCACCCTTCTTCAGCTTCTTGCGCATGTCCTGTTCCACCGACGACGCGGCAACCAGTGTCTTGCCCTGGCTGTCATCGATAATCTGGGCATAGATATGCAGCCCCGAACGGAAGACCGACAGACGCGGGCGGCCATTGGCGCGCTTGCGAATCTGATAGCGGGTCCGCCGTGCACGGCGATCGAACAATTCTTTCGTAGTCAGCATTACCGTTGCCCTTACTTCTTCTTGCCTTCTTTGCGAACGATAATTTCGTTCTCATACTTGATGCCCTTGCCCTTATAAGGCTCCGGCTTGCGGAAGGCACGGATTTCACTGGCGAACTGCCCGACCTGCTGCTTGTTGGCCCCCGAAACCTCGATCAGGGTCGGCCGCTCGCACTTCACCGCGATCCCCTCGGGGATCGGGTAATTGATATCATGGCTGTAACCGAGCTGCAGGTTCAGGCTGTTGCCTTGCACTGCCGCCCTGTAGCCAACGCCGCTGATTTCCATCCGGACGGAAAAACCCTCCGAGGCGCCAATTACCGCGTTATTGACCATGCTGCGCATCGTACCCCACATCTTGCGGGCATCGGGCATATCATCGCGCGGCTTGACGACGACTTTGCCGTCATCCTGTATAACCTCAACCGACTCATGCAACTGAACCGTAAGGGCGCCATTCTTGCCTTTTGCAGTCAGCACATCATTAGCGATCGAAACTTCGACTCCGCCGGGAATCTCTACCGGGTTTTTACCAATTCTGGACATAATCCGCTCCTAGAACACCTGGCAGAGCACTTCGCCGCCAACATTGGCCGCACGTGCTTCGCTATCCGACATGACGCCCCGCGGCGTCGACAGGATTGCAATACCCAGCCCGTTATAAATCGGCTGAAGCTTCCTGATACCCGCATAGACGCGGCGGCCCGGCGTGGACACCCGATTGATCTCGCGGATCACCGGCTGGCCCTCGCTGTATTTCAACTCAACCGTTAACTCGGCGATACCGCTGCGGACTTCCGCCCAGCTGTAACCGCGGATATAGCCTTCACGCTGCAGCACGTCGAGGACGTTGCTGCGCAGCTTGGAGGCCGGCACCGTGATAACCGATTTGTTGGCCCGCTGACCGTTACGAATGCGGGTGAGCATATCCCCGAGGGGATCCGACATCGACATTGCCTCAGCCCTCCCTTACCAGCTCGACTTTACCAGGCCCGGAATCCGGCCTAGCGACCCCAGTTCACGAAGCGCGATACGCGACATCTTGAACTTTCGATAATAGCCCCGGGGACGCCCCGAAACCTCGCACCGATTGCGAACCCGCACTTTGGCGCCGTTACGCGGCAGCTCAGCAAGCTTCAACTGCGCGGCAAAACGCTCTTCGGGAGACAACGAACGATCCATTACGATCGCCTTCAGCTCCGTGCGTTTGTTCGTATATTTCTTTGCAAGACGCTGACGCCTTGCATTTTTCTCGGTGGCGCTTTTCTTAGCCATTTCCGTACTCCGTGCGCCCGTTCAATTCACAAAGGGCATTTCGAAGCCCTTAAGCAGGGCCTTGGCCTCCGCATCCGTCCTGGCCGTCGTCACAATGACGATGTCCATGCCACGAATAGCGTCAACCTTGTCATAGTCGATCTCGGGAAACACAATCTGCTCCTTAAGACCCAGCGAATAATTCCCGTTACCGTCGAAGCTGTTTCCCGGAATGCCGCGGAAGTCACGTACGCGCGGCAGCGCGACGGTGACCAGGCGGTCAAGAAACTCGTACATACGGTCGCTGCGCAGCGTTACCTTAACGCCGATCGGCATGCCCTCGCGCAACTTGTATGTGGCGATCGAATGCTTGGCCTTTGTCACAACCGGCTTCTGGCCGGTGATCAGGGTCATGTCGCCGACCGCACTGTTGATCTTCTTCGAGTCGGCAACAGCCTCACCCACGCCCATATTGACTACGATTTTCGTAATCTTCGGCGCCTCCATCGGGCTCTTGTACCCGAACTCGGAGATCAGTGAGGGTTTCACCGTCTTCTCGTAAACCTCTTTCAAACGAGCCGTCATCAGCTTGTCCTTACTCAACTGTCAATCACTTCGCCGGAACGCCGGGCAAAGCGGATCTTGGTTGGTTTCTCGCCCTTGCCCTTGGCCTCGATAAACTTGAAGCCGACACGCGTGGGCTTACCCGTCTTGGGGTCAACATGGGCGACGTTCGAGATATGCAACGAGGCTTCCTTATCGATGATGCCGCCCGCACTGACCCGGTCGGGCCGCGTGTGCCGCTTCACGATATTGACGCCCTGGACTATCACGCGCTCGTCTTTCGGGATAACCCGAAGAACCGAACCGGTCTTGCCCTTGTCTCTTCCGGTAAGCACGACCACCCGGTCGCCTTTCCTGATTTTCATTTTCACTGCCATTCCAGCACCTGTTTCCGCCCGGCCCCCTACAGGACCTCGGGCGCCAGCGAGATAATCTTCATAAACTTCTTGGCCCTGAGCTCGCGCGTCACCGGACCAAAGATACGTGTGCCGATCGGCTCGCCCTGCTTGTTGATCAGGACAGCCGCATTGCGGTCGAACCGGATCGAAGAGCCGTCCTGGCGGTGGATTTCCTTGGCGGTACGAACGATAACCGCCTGCAAAACCTCGCCTTTCTTGACGCGACCACGCGGGATGGCTTCCTTGACGGAAACCACGATTACATCGCCAATTCCCGCCGTCCGCCGCTTCGCACCGCCCAGCACCTTGATGCACTGCACCCGCTTGGCGCCGGAGTTGTCGGCCACGTCCAGATTTGTTTGCATCTGAATCATGTCGTTACTCCTTGGCCTCCGCGGCCGCTTCGCTCACCAGTTCCCAGCACTTCCGCTTGGAAAGCGGACGGCATTCGCGGATACGCACCACGTCGCCGGCTTTCGCGCTGTTGCCCTCGTCATGGGCCATGTATTTCTTCGACCGCGTGATGAACTTCTTGTAGACAGGGTGGCGCACACGGCGTTCCACCTTGACCACAATCGTCTTTTCCGCGGCATCGGACACCACCGTGCCCTGTACTGTTCGCCTTGGCATCGTCCCGTATCTCCTAGGAAGCCTTACGCTTCTCGGTAAGAATCGTCTTGATCCGCGCGATATCGCGGCGAACCTGACCGACCCGCGCCGTGTTCTCAAGTTGTCCAGTCGCCCTCTGGAAACGCAGATTAAACGCCTCCTTGCGCAGCCCGATCAGCTCGCCCTTCAATTCGTCTTCAGACTTATGACGCAAATCCGTGGATTTCATCGCATCAACCCTCCAGGCCCAGGCGGCTCACGAACCGCGTCTGCACCGGCAGTTTGGCGGCGGCCAGTTCAAAGGCGCGTTTGGCGGTATCACCGTCAACGCCTTCCATTTCAAACATGATCCGGCCCGGCTTGATGCGGCACATCCAGTATTCCGGCGAGCCCTTGCCCTTGCCCATGCGCACTTCGGCCGGCTTGCCACTGACCGGAACGTCCGGGAAAACACGGATCCAGACTTTGCCGACACGGCGAACATAGCGCGTCATTGCGCGACGCGCGGCCTCGATTTGACGCGCGGTGATACGCCCGGTAGTCGTGGCCTTCAGCCCGTAACTACCGAAATTCAATTCGGTCCCGCCCTTGGCATTGCCGTGAATACGGCCCTTATGCTGCTTGCGAAACTTTGTTCTCTTCGGACTAAGCATGTCGTTTCGTCCCGTTTACTTTCTTCAAACTAGCCGGACCTTAGCGGCCCTGCTGCTGTTCCTGCGCCCGCTTGTCCTGGGCCATCGGATCATGGGCCATGATTTCGCCCTTGAAGATCCAGACCTTCACACCGCAGGTGCCGTACGTCGTATTTGCCCGTGCGGTACCGTAATCGACGTCGGCGCGCAGCGTATGCAGCGGAACCCGACCCTCACGGTACCACTCGGTACGGGCGATTTCCGCGCCACCCAACCGGCCGCCGCAATTGATGCGGATACCCTGGGCGCCAAGACGCATGGCCGACTGAACCGCCCGCTTCATCGCCCGGCGAAACGCCACACGGCGCTCCAGTTGCTGGGCAATATTTTCGGCCACCAGCTTGGCATCGATTTCGGGCTTGCGCACCTCGACGATATTCAGTGTTACATCGCCGCCAGTGATCTTCATTATGTCCGTGCGCAGTTTTTCGATATCGGCGCCCTTCTTGCCGATCACCACGCCGGGGCGCGCGCTGTAAATGGTCACACGCGCTTTCTTCGCCGGGCGCTCGATAACCACCTTCGAAATTCCGGCCTGGCTCAGGCGGTTTTCGATATATTCACGCAGCTTGATATCCTTGTGGAGCTGCTCGCCATACCCCTTGTCCGCATACCAGCGGGAGTCCCAGGTCCGGTTAATACCGAGTCGCAGCCCGATCGGATTGACTTTTTGGCCCATTATTCGGTCTCCTCGCGCTCACGCACGATTACGGTCAGGTTGCTGAACGGCTTTACGATCCGGGCGCCACGGCCACGGGCTCGCGCGCGAAAGCGCTTGACCGTAAACTGCTTACCCACTGTCGCTTCCTTCACATAGAGGCGGTCGACATCGAGCTGG
>Ga0210122_1000737_pt1 | contig 11355 bp, 10 predicted proteins | sample Muzzi_CordB_D2_FD_185530 | JGI IMG/M metagenome (GOLD analysis project Ga0210122, IMG submission 185530) | Wetland microbial communities from San Francisco Bay, California, USA, that impact long-term carbon sequestration - Muzzi_CordB_D2 (SPAdes) | ecosystem: Environmental > Aquatic > Marine >... | reverse complement strand
CTAAGTGGTTCACTTTCAAGAGTTGCTTCAAGCTGTTTCCATCTGTCAAATGATTTAAGCTCAAATCCGTCTATGCTCACAATACGGTCTCCGGATTTAAAACCGGCTCTTTCCGCATTTGATCCCGGGTCCACTTTATCAACTATAAAGTTACCCTCAACTCCCTCACCGTACATTTTTACATATCCACCGAGAGGAAGAAGGCATATTAAATATTCTGTTTCTCCCCTAGTAAATCCGATTAGCTTTTTACCAAATCCCAGTGAGAATTTTTCAACTCTAACACCGCTCCATTTAGCGACCAGAAAGTGGCCTAATTCGTGGATAAAAACTAATACTCCGATTACAAAAATAAAAGCTATTATTGCTGTCATTTATTGATTCTCTCCTAATTTGCGATTAAGGACTGTGCTGTATTTCTTGCCCAGCGGTCACTCTCAAGTACAACTTCAAGTGTATTTGCGGGTTGTGTATCGTGAAGTTCCATTACTTTTTTTACAGTACTAACTATACCCGGAAATTTTATCTGTCCTGATAGAAATGCTGAAACTGCGATTTCATTTGCGCCGTTAAGCACCGAAGGCAGTGTACCACCTTCTCTCAAAGCGTCAAAAGCCAGAGAAAGAGCGGGGAACTGCTTTAAATCAACATCTTGAAAATTGAGATCGCCAAAACTCTCAGGTGAAACTGTGCTGCAGTTCATACGAATCCTTTCAGGATATGATATCGCAAATGCTATAGGTATTCTCATGTCCGGTTTACCCATTTGGGATATAACTGAGCCGTCTATGTACTCTACCATCGAGTGAACAATGCTCTGGGGATGTATCCAGACTGAAATTTGATCTGCTTCAAACCCGAAAAGCCATTTTGCCTCAATTACTTCAAACCCTTTATTCATAAGAGTAGCTGAATCAATTGTTATTTTCTTCCCCATTTTCCAGGTGGGGTGATTAAGCGCGATCTCCACGCTGACATCCTCCAGTTCATCTGTTGGAGTATTTAAAAACGGCCCGCCCGAAGCAGTAAGAATTAATTGTTTCACATGACCCTTTTCCCCGCATTCAAGAGCCTGAAATATTGCGCTATGCTCACTGTCAATCGGGAGCAACTTGCCTCCGCTCTTCTTAATTTCATCGGTTAAGACCTCGCCTGCAATGACTAGAGATTCTTTATTTGCAAGCGCTATGTCCTTACCAGATTTTGCTGCTGCCATAGTAGGCCTCAATCCTGAGGCCCCAACCATGGCGGATACAACAAGATCCGCTTCATCAATTTTTGCTACTGCCTCTGCTCCCAGTTGGCCATAGAGTATCTGCGTTTCTGATGAGTTAACTCGAGAACGCAGAAGTTTGGCAGATTCTTCATCCGCAACTGAGGCCACAATAGGTTTGAATTTACTTATTTGTTCTATTAAGAGTTCAGTATTGTTTCCTGCGGATAGTCCAACTACGCTGAATTTGTCAGGGTGCTGAGATATTACGTCAAGTGTTTGTCTGCCGATTGAACCTGTAGAACCGAGTATGGAAATTTTCTTCAAATCACTTCCCTTTTTTTAACTTGCTCCCCCGTTAGTCCAAATCTCCTTTCCCTTTTCTGGTAATTGAGGATAGCTTTTATTAAATGTCTCTTTCTAAAATTCGGCCAGAGAGTCTTGGTAACGTAAATTTCAGTATAAGCCAGCTGCCATAGCATGAAATTCGAAAGCCTCATTTCACCGCTAGTTCTAATTAGAAGATCAGGCTCGGGTAAGTCTGATGTATACAAAAATTTTGAGAAATTACTTATATTGATGTTCTCAGGAGCTACATTGCCATGAGATATCATTTCTTTGGCAGCATCGATTATTTCTTCCCTGCCTCCGTAGCTAAGAGCCAGAGTTAGAGTTAATTCATTGCAGTGCTTGGATTTCTCAATAGTTTCTGTAAGCACTTCGTATACATCTCTGGGAAGTTCCCATATTCTGCCAATGGCGTTTATGCTAACGCCGTTTTCAATTAGTTTATCGCTTTCATTGACCAGGTAATGTTTTAATAGCTCCATCAAAGCATCAACCTCAACTTTGGGACGCTTCCAGTTTTGAGCTGAAAAAGCGTATAAGGTGATATGTTTTACACCAAGCTCTTTTGCGCCTTTTACAACAGCTTTAACTGATTTCATTCCTTCCCTGTGACCGCTGATTCGGTCCAGATTCTTTTTCCTGGCCCACCTGCCATTGCCGTCCATTATTATTACAATGTGCTGAGGCAGATTGTTCTTGTCCACTTGAGACTCAAGTTTACCTTTCATTAGCTCTCTAATTATAACATTTCAACTTTATTAAAAAAATATGGTACTTCAGAAGGATATATCACAAAAAGCCCCTATTTGAAGAATATTTTGGATATGAAGGAAATTGGGGTAGCGATAAAAATTACTATAAGCAGAACTGACAACACTACCAGAAACGCTAGGCAATAAATAAAAAGAGATAAAGGTATAAAGAAGATTCTGTATATGAAGAACCAGTCTTTGGATATCTCCATAACTATGGAGCCATAACTCCCTATAAATTTTGAAATGACAGTGAAGAACATTGTTAACATTTTATATCCTCAGGGCTATAAAATATCCTATTCTCTTTGTTAGTGCAAAAAATTTACTTAATGTTGCTATCTTTACTTTCTTATTAGCCGCAACTATAAAAACCAGACGTGCGCAGTATTACTTGCTATCATAAGCATTTAGTCTGAATTTTAACATTTCAAGTTGCTAGTTACAGTATGTTTAGTTAACCTGTAACTGAGGTAAATTGAATGAGATTAACAGTAGTATTTCTCTTAATTTTCACATTATTTGCAACCAGCGTAAAAGCTGATAATGACAGTGTATATGAGGGGCTTTCCAACTTTACCAGGGTGCTTGACCTTATTCAGCGGAATTATGTAGAAGATGTCGACGGACAGGAGCTCACAACCAAAGCCATAGAAGGTATGCTGCAAAGCCTGGATCCCTATTCAGCCTATTTAAGCCCCGAGCGTTATAGAGAGCTTGAGATCGGCACATCGGGAGAGTTTGGAGGCGTGGGTATGGAGGTTACAACAGGTGATGGTTACCTGAAGGTAATATCGCCCATTGAGGGAGGGCCTGCTGAAAAAGCTGGAATTAAGCCAAAAGATCTGATAATTGAAATAGAAGGGGAGTCTACCGAAGGTATGGTAGTTCAGGAAGCCGTAAAGCTTCTACGAGGACCCAAGGGCAGCTCAGTGAATATTACCATCAAGAGGGAAGGTAAGGCCGACCCGTTTAAGATTACTCTTGTCAGAGATAAAATTATTGTTAAAAGCGTTAAATACGAAATGCTTGATAACCAAATTGGCTACATAAGGCTAACGCAGTTTCAGGAGGATTCATCTGAGGAGTTAAGATCCGCTTTATCTGAGCTAGAAGTTGAAAACGGAAGCAAACTAAGAGGTGTTGTGCTGGATTTGAGAAATAATCCTGGCGGACTTCTGGGAGAAGCGATAGAAATAGTGGATGAATTTATTGACCGGGGTCTGATTGTAAGCGTAAGGGGAAGGACGAAGGGAGAAGCCAGGGAATACTATGCGACGAAAAATGGAAATTTTCAAGAATATCCCATTGTTGTTATCGTAAATGATGGAAGCGCAAGCGCTTCAGAAGTAGTTGCTGAAGCCCTTCAGGATAGTAAAAGAGCCACTATTTTAGGTACCAATACATTTGGCAAGGGGTCTGTGCAGACGATTATCCGGCTTGAGGACGGGTCAGGATTAAAGCTTACAACCGCTAAATTTTATGCTCCAAGCGGCAGATCTATTAGCGAAGTTGGTGTCACGCCTGATGTAATAGTAGAGAATACAAACTCCCATGATAAACAATTGGATACTGCAGTTGAAATACTCAAGAGTTCAGGGACCAATGCTGTTCCCAAGGGCTAAGGAGAGCCTCTCTTTTGCCGGCAAAGCCTAGTAGAACAACACGGAAAACTAGAAAACGGTCACCGAGAAGGAAGAAAGGCGCACGCGTTACCAGGATTGTTGTAATTACGGCAGGATTTTTAGTTTTGCTTTTCTTTACTCTTTATGGCCTCAATTATTTAAAGCAAAATTCAACTTCGGATATGTCGGACAAGAGATTGTCGGCAACTGAAGTAGATAATCTTATTAAAGAGATCGATCAGAGTTTGACCGGGGCATTTTTTGAAGCCGGTATATCTTCCAAAAATATAAGTTCAAGGAATGTGTTTAACAAGGAAGAGGGCAAACTGACTTGGGAATATAAAGATATAAAAATATCCCCCGAAAAAGGGGTTACTTCAGAAAAAGTCAAAAAGATACTTCAAAAATCGGTCATTGAGAATTACCCGGTTAAGTATGAATTTAAAACCGGCAAAAATTCACTTACGGCCAATATCAAAGTCAACGATATAACAACTCATAAAGTAAGCTTTGACTTCAGTAAACAGACAGCACAAAAATCCAAACCCGAAAAACAAACAGATAAAAATATATCGGAAAAATCAAAACAAACTGATTCTAGAAAGACGCAGGAAGTTGCAAGCTCCAGCAAGACTTTGCCATCACCCGACAGTAAAGCTGTAAGCAAAAATTATCCTAAATCCAAAATAGTAATTATTGTTGATGATCTTGGTATGAATAAGAATCCTATAGATCAACTATTAGAGATACCGGCTCCAATTACATTTGCTGTCCTGCCCAATCTCCCGTACTCAAATTATGCCGCTGATAAAGCCGACAATAAGGGGTGGGATGTTATTCTTCATATGCCTATGGAGCCTAAGGAGTCTTCCGGCTATATGGGAACCGATGCTGGGGATGAAGTGTTGTTGGTTGGGTTGCCGAAAGATGCAATATTGACAAAGCTTAATAACAGTATTTCCTCAGTTCCCCATATAAAGGGAGTAAATAATCACATGGGCTCAAAATTTATGGAAAACGAAGAGTTAACAGAGCTTGTCCTTAGAGATCTAAAGAAAAGGGGATTAATATTTGTAGATAGCAAGACATCTGGTCAGAGTATAGGTTACGAGACCGCGCTCAAGCTTGGTATGGATGCCGCTCAAAGGGATTTGTTTTTGGACAACTCTTCCAAAAAGTCACAATACGTAAAAGACCAGCTTAAAAAACTTGTTGAGATTTCAAAGAAAAAAGGATACGCGGTGGGTATCTGTCATCCTTATCCGGGGACGGTAGAAGCGCTTAGAGAAATGATTCCTGAAATAAATGAAGAGGTTGAAGTTGTTTCAATATCAAATATTATTAATAATTCTAGCCAGCTGGGAAGGAATTGATAATTTCCTCATGTAAACAAGGAGAACGTAATGGGTTTAATAGATGATACTAGAAAGAGAAGAGATTCATGGATAAAGAGATTTGAAGAAATGCGTCAGGAAGAAGAGTGGGATCCGGAAAAGGTTGATACAGAAGCCGAAGAAAAGAGAATTATGGAGAACAGAAAGAAAGTAGGGATATTCCCTCCAAAGCCGGAAGTCAAAAATGCGGATTAAATGAATAGTCTCTATGACTTGACAATCAAGTCTCTATACATTAGCTTTTTCTAGCTAGACTAGTTTAATTGGGAGGAAGTTTATTTATGCCAGGAATTGTAGTAGGAAATAATGAGAGCATAGACAGCGCTCTTAAAAGATTCAAAAAACAGGTTGAGAAAGGCGGTGTACTCTCTGAAGTGAGAAGAAGGGAGCACTATGAGAAACCTAGTGAAAAGAAGAAGAAGAAGCTTTTTGCTGCCAAAAAACGCGTTGTAAAACGCACCAGAAGGAACTAATTTCTCGAATTAATAAATATTATAGTAAATCCGGTTGGGGGACACAACATTTGAATTTGCTATTCCATAAACTTAAGTCGATTGATCATTCCTTTGAGTGTCCTGTTTTATCTTTTTATATCAGTTCAAATATAGATGTCGAAATTTAACAATGAGGCTCTTGTTAACGAAATAAAAGGGAGGTTGAGTATTATTAACCTCGTAGAGAGTTACACATCTGTTAAGAAGACAGGAAAGGGCTATGTAGCGCTTTGTCCTTTTCATGATGACACAAATCCTTCTATGCATGTAGACGAAGAAAAAGGATTGTTCCATTGCTTCAGCTGCGGAGCAGGCGGAGATATCTTTGGTTTTTACATGCGATACAATAACCTTTCGTTTCCAGAGACATTGACGGAACTTGCAAAAAAAGCCGGAGTAACTATTGAAGAACGCTCGAGTTCTGTCGCACAAAAATCTCCTAATAGTGTTTTATATAAAATCAACGCTGTCGCTGCTAAATACTACAGAAACATCCTCCAAGAGAGTCCTGAAGGAAAAGTAGGCAGAGAGTATCTAACAACAAGGGCTTTTGAGCCTGAAATGGCCAAAGAATTTATTTTTGGGTTTGCGCCTGAGGGTTGGGATAATCTTGTTAAATTTCTAACCAAAAATAAAGTTCCCCTTAACATTGCTGAAAAAGTTGGATTAATAGTAAAAAGAAAAAATACGGATGGATACTATGACAGATTTCGGAACAGGTTGATATTTCCAATCTGTAATGTCGACGGTAAAGTCATAGGTTTTGGAGGCAGAAGGGTCAATGAAGAAGACGAGCCTAAGTATATAAATTCTCCAGAATCTGATATCTACCAAAAAAGAAAGAGTTTTTATGGAATAAATAAATCTAAAGATTCCATTAGAAGGGAAGACCGCGCAATACTGGTTGAAGGTTACACAGATTTTCTTTCTCTTTATTCGTCCGGAATTAAAAATGTTGTTGCTACACTGGGTACTTCCTTGACCAGGGAGCACGTTAGCATTCTTAAACGCTACACAGAAAATGTTGTTGTTATATTTGATAGCGACGATGCAGGAAAAAAAGCTGCTATGAGATCTTTGGATGTTTTGCTGGAAGAAGGTTTATTGCCCTATGTAGTTCCGCTTCCGGTTGGAATGGACCCGGATTCCTTTATTACTGGGGAAGGATTAAATAAATTCACCGAATTAATAGAAAATTCTACAAGCTGGGTAGATTTTTGGTTTGATATGACGAGTGATCGTCAGAAAAAGGGAATTATTACCAGGAAGCAAATGTTAGAGGAGATTGTTCAGTTAATAAAGAACCTCAAAGACCCGGTTGAAAGAAGTTATAGAATTAAAAAAGCTGCCGAAATGCTGAGTGTGCCTGAGAGCGAAATATATTCCAGGGTGAAAACAGGAAGGGGTCAAAGCAGGAGCCCTGACTCCAGACCGCAAAACAGATACCCAACCTCTGAAAAGCTATTGTTGACTGCACTGGTCAAGTTCCCCGATCTTCGTGTACACTTAAGTAAGGAGCCTTGGAGAGATTTTATAACTGAGAATGTCATCTTCTCTGTACTGGAAGTAATAGTAGAAGATGGTATTTCTGACCCCTCATCTTTATTAATTCGTTTTGAGGGTAACGATGCACATGAAATTATCTCTGAATCTTTACTATCCTATCCAAGTGTTCCCGATATTGAAACAGCTGAAAAAGTTGTTCACGCATGCATAGCCAAATTGAAACTTTCAAGGCTTGATGAACAGCTAAAGGTACTAAGGATTGAAATTGACGAGGCTATTAAAGAGAAAGATGTTCATCTTGAGAAAAAACTTCTTGAACAGTATAGAGATCTATCGATGCAAAAACGACGGGAGGAAGGAAGAGTCTCATGAGTAATGAGAAAAAAGACGCATTAGACATAGAGATTGTACAAGATGATACTAATCTTTCCGGTACCGGCAACAACTCTGAAGCTGAGCAAGAAACTAATGGATTTCAGGGTGATTCTGAGAAAAATGATTATGAAAATAAACAAGAAAATGGTTCAACTGCGCCTAAATATGAATTTGGCTTAAGAACAAATAAAGAAAACGCCAATGAGTATGACCTAATTAGATTTTATCTTCATGAAATTGCCGACCACACTCTTCTCTCAAGAGAAGAAGAAATGCGTATAGCAAAAAAAATTGAAACAGGAAAGAGAATTATAGCAAAGACGATCCTGAGTTCTTCGTTGATGCTTAATGAAGTATGCGGTATTGGTGAGGAACTGCAAAAAGGTGATCTGGATGAAAAAGACGTGACTAATTCTCTGGACGATGGGGATAGCCTGGCGGACGATACACATATCAGCATAGGAAATCTAATTCAGGAAATTACCGCTTTATACAAAAATAGTGAAGAACTAAAAAAAGAAGCCGATGCCGCATCAAAAAATAAAAAGCCCCGGCTTCTGGAGAAAATCAAAGAGAACAATGATAAGATGCTTTCATATTTGGAAGAAATTAACTTGAACGGTTCACAGATGGAGAGAATTCTCACAGTGGCAAGAGGGTATATAAAAAGACTCGAAAAAATAAAAAATGAATTGGATAGTTCCCAAAAGAAAACATCTAAGTTAAATGCCAAGTCTAAAAAAGAGTATTCAAAAGAAATACAGGAATTGTTGAATGAAGCCGAAGAAAATACCCGTGGACTTAAGAAATGTGTGGGTAGAATTGAATTCGGGGAACATATAACTACTATGGCGAGAAAGAAGCTTATTGAATCTAATCTGCGGTTAGTTGTAAGCATTGCCAGACGTTATATTAACCGTGGACTTCCATTCCTCGATCTGATTCAGGAAGGCAATGTCGGGTTGATGAGAGCCGTAGAGAAGTTCGAATATAATAGAGGGTATAAATTTTCAACCTACGCCACCTGGTGGATTAGACAGGCTATTACGCGCTCACTTGCGGATCAATCTCGAATTATCCGTATCCCGGTTCATATGACTGAGACTATTAACCGAATAATAAGAACTTCAAGGCTATTGGTCCAGGAATTGGGTCGTGAGCCGACTCCTGATGAAATTGCAAAGAGAGTAGGGATGTCAACGGATAAGGTGGCCCGAGTGCTGAAAATTTCCAAAGACCCTATATCTCTGGAAACACCAATAGGCGATGATGAAGACAGCAAGCTCGTAGATTTGATAGAAGATTCCAGCACGAGTTCTCCTGTAAATGTGCTTGAGAAAAACGAGCTTAAGGAAATTATTAATAACGCTTTGTCCTCAGTGCTCAATACCAGAGAAGAAAGTATTGTTAGGCTCAGGTTTGGGATTGACGAAGAGAAGGAACATACGCTTGAAGAAGTAGGTCATCAGTTCCAGGTAACTCGTGAGAGAATTAGGCAGATCGAAGTAAAGGCAATCAAAAAATTAAAACGCGCCGCCCGGGTTTACCCTATCAAAAGTTATGTAGAAAAAACATAATCTCGGAGTTTAATTTATATTGCTTTTTCTGCTCCGGTGAATTTCAGCATTAATATTTTTTACTTATTGTTAATTCCTTTGCTTCCTCAAAATATACCCGAGCTGTACTAACTGTTTTTATACGGAGCATTTGCATTACTTCAGACACTGTAGCCCCGGATTCAATTGCCAGCATAGCTGCCGTATGTCTTAAGCTATAAGGTGTTATACCCTTTTTTTTCAAACCCATTTTTTCAAAGTAGTGGCTAACGCGTGATCTGATTGCGCGAGTTGAGATTCTATCTTTTATAGCCCTGTTTCCTATTCCCCAGAATAAAGGCTCGCTATCGTCGGATTCTCCCCTGTCCTCCAAATATTTATCCAGCTCTGCTCTTGCTTCAGCAGGCAGGGCCACATACTCGTCTTTCGTATCTTTATTCTTTCCCTGAACATATATGATCTTTTGCTTTCCCCTTGTTTTGATGTCTCCGACATCAGCTCTTACTATCTCAATCTCGCTTAGCCCGCATCTGACCATTAAATTCAAGATTGCAGAGTCTCTAAGCCCCAGTGGCGAAGATTTATCTATTGATTCAAAAAGTCTTTTAACATCAGCTTTCGTGATTGCTTTTGTTGAGTGTCTTTTGGGGCGAGCGCCGCCTTTTACTTTTTTAGCAGGGTTCTCTTTGATTTTCCCCAGATTTTCAAGGTAATCATAAAATCTTCGTATGGCTGTTAAGTAGGCGGATACAGAGCTAGACGATAAATTTTTTGAAGTAATGTAGTCTTTATAACGTTGTATGTCTCTGGAGTTCAGTCCTAGGGGAGATGTATCACCAAGCCATTTGGAAAACTCTATAAGAGCTTTCCGGTAAGTGTCCTTAGTAGTCGGTCTTCTGTTAAGAGAATTGATGAAATCCCGGGTAAGTTCTTCCATTGGGACAAATTAAATCATTTTTATAAAAAAATATCAAATTGGTCTTGACAACCTATCATACTAATGTAAATTCTATCCTCGAATTGGGTGGCTATACTGAAGAGGTCACACCTGGTCCCATTCCGAACCCAGAAGTTAAGCTCTTCAAGGCCGATGATACTGCTCTTGTACGGGAGTGGGAAAGTAGGTAGCTGCCTGGTTCATTTTTTTTTGCCCTTTTTGCAATATCCCCCTTTACTATACAAACCATTTGAGTTGTTTTGTCTTTAAGGCTTATGTAGTATTCCTTTCCTATAATAATTCTTGAGAGGTATTGTCCGTGAATAAAACGCGTGTTGCGGTATTTGCATCATGTAGCGGCACTAATCTTCAGGCAATAATTGATGCCGATATAAATACTATAGAAATTGCTCTGGTGTTTAGCAACAAACCTGACGCCTATGCGCTTGAGCGCGCCAACAATCATAATATTCCAACTGAAGTATTGGATCACAAGGCTTACGAAAAGAGAGAGGATTTTGACAAAGATATTATCAAAGTTATTGAGCCTTATAATATTGATCTGATAGTACTTGCGGGATACATGAGAATTTTGTCTCCGGATTTTGTTCGGGCTTATAAAGGTAAAATAATTAATATTCATCCTGCTCTCCTGCCGTCATTTCCAGGTATCAACTCAGCCAGACAGGCTCTGGAATATGGAGTTAAATACACCGGGGTAACAGTGCATTATGTTGATGAAGGGGTTGATACCGGCTCAATCATTCTACAGTCTGTGGTTGAAGTTGAAGATAGTGATACAGAGGAGTCTCTCCTTGAAAAGATCCATAAAGTAGAGCACCAGATATATCCTGAAGCAATAAGACTTGTATCAAGTGGTCAAGTAGAAATAGTAGGTAGAAGGGTTATCAAAAAAAATTAAAGCTCTCTGCCCACGGCTTTTGCGACTGCCGCGCACCTTTCCATCATATCAACGAACTTTTTAGGTTTTAGAGATTGACCGCCGTCACTCACTGCAACCTCAGGGTTATTGTGAACCTCAACAATTACTGCGTCGGCTCCGGCTGCTATTGACGCAAGCGCCATAGGGGTTACATACTGCCAGTATCCTGTCCCATGGCTTGGATCCGCTATGATGGGTAGGTGGGTTTTTTC
>Ga0210122_1000736_pt1 | contig 11356 bp, 7 predicted proteins | sample Muzzi_CordB_D2_FD_185530 | JGI IMG/M metagenome (GOLD analysis project Ga0210122, IMG submission 185530) | Wetland microbial communities from San Francisco Bay, California, USA, that impact long-term carbon sequestration - Muzzi_CordB_D2 (SPAdes) | ecosystem: Environmental > Aquatic > Marine >... | reverse complement strand
GAAGAAGATCGTGGCGCTCGACGCCGACTTCCTGCTCACCGAGAGCGACAGCCTGATCGCCGCCCGCGGTTTCGCCCAGGGACGCAAGGTGGCCTCGCCCGGCGACGACATGAGCCGCCTCTACGCGGTCGAGAGCGCCATGAGCGTCACCGGCGCCAACGCCGACCACCGGATCGCCCTGCCGAGCCACCGGATCGGCGCGTTCGTCGCCGCCCTCGCCCGGCGCCTCGGAGTGAGTGAGGTCCCCGACGGCGACGGCACGGAGCTCCCGGCCGCGGTCCGCACCCGGCTCGACCTGATCGCCCGCGACCTCGAAGAGAGCGGCCCCGACGCCCTGGTCGCCGCGGGCCGGCGCCAGCCGCCGGAGGTCCATGCTCTGGTCCACCGGATCAACGACCACCTGGGCGCGGTCGGCCGCACGGTCACCCTCCACGACCTGGCCGACGTCGGCTGGGGCCGGACCACCGAGCTGGCGGAGCTGGCCGCGGCGCTTCGCGCCGGCACCGTCCAGACCCTGGTGATCCTCGGCGGCAACCCGGCCTATGACGCCCCGGGCGCCGTCGACTTCCCCGGCGCCATGGCGGCGGCGACCCACACGGTCCATCTCTCCGACCGGCTGGACGAGACCTCGCGCCTCGCCGCGTGGCACCTGCCCCGCGCCCACGCCCTCGAGGCCTGGGGCGACGCCCGCGCCGCCGACGGCACGCCGAGCGTCACCCAGCCGCTCGTCGCACCCCTCTTCGGCGGCCGAAGCGCCCTCGAGCTGCTGGCGATGCTGGCCGGCGAGGAGGAGTGGCACGGGGCGACCCAGGTGCGGCGGACCTGGGGCGCCGAGGTTCCCGGACCGGCCTGGCGCCGGGTGCTCCACGACGGCGTCGCCGGCGAGGCGGCCGGTCCCGCCCCCGGCGCTCCGATCACCGTCCACCGCCCGGAGACGATCGCCACCCTCGCCCCCGGGACCGATCCGGCGAACCCTCCGACCCCGGCCGGGGCGGCCACCGAGCCGGGCGGCGAGCTCGAGCTCGTGCTCCTGGTCTCGCCCTCGGTCCGGGCGGGCCGCTTCGCCAACAACGCCTGGCTCCAGGAGCAGCCCGACCCGCTCACCCGCCTGACCTGGGACAACGCGGCCCTGGTCTCGCCGGCCACGGCCCGGGAGCTGGGCGTCGAGACCGGGGACGTGGTGAGGCTGAGCGCCCACGGCCTCGCCGTCGAAGCCCCGGTCTGGGTCGCCCCCGGCCAGGCGGACGGCTCGGTGGCGATCGAGCTCGGCTTCGGGCGCACCGCCGCCGGGCGGGTGGGCGACGGCGTCGGCGTCGACGCCAACCCGCTCCGCCCCTCCTCCGGCGTCCTCTTCGTGACCGGCGTCGCCGTCGAGCCCACCGGCCGCCGGGCGGAGCTCGCCCAGACCCAGGAGCACTGGTCCATGGAAGGCCGGGAGCTGGTTCGGGAGGCGAGCCTCGCCGAGTACCGCGAGCGCCCCGACTTCGCCCACCACGAGCACGACCCGCCGATCGCCGTCGCCGGCCCGGCGCCCGCGATGATCTCGGCCGGGGGAACAAACGGCAGCCTCTGGCAGGAGCCGAGCTACGACGCCGGCCACCAGTGGGGCATGGCGATCGACCTCGCCTCCTGCATCGGCTGCGGCGCTTGCACCACCGCCTGCCAGGCGGAGAACAACGTGCCGGTGGTCGGCAAGGAGCAGGTCTCCCGGGGGCGCGAGATGCACTGGCTCCGGGTCGACCGTTACTACGCGGGCGATCTCGAAACGCCGCGTGTCGTCTTCCAGGCAGTGCCCTGCATGCACTGCGAGAACGCCCCCTGCGAGCAGGTCTGCCCGGTGGCGGCCACGGTCCACGACGACGAGGGCCTGAACGCCATGGTCTACAACCGGTGCATCGGCACCCGCTACTGCTCCAACAACTGCCCCTACAAGGTGCGCCGGTTCAACTTCTTCAACTACACCAAGGACACCCCGGAGCTGGTGAAGCTCGCCATGAACCCGGACGTCACCGTGCGCTCCCGCGGGGTGATGGAGAAGTGCACCTACTGCGTGCAGCGGATCAACCGGGGGAAGGTCGGCGCCAAGCTCGAAGGCCGCGCCCTCGCCGACGGCGACGTCGAGACCGCCTGCCAGCAGGCCTGCCCGGCCGAGGCGATCGTCTTCGGCGACCTGGCCGACCCGGAGAGCCGGGTGAGCCGGGCCAAGCGGAGCGCCCGGAGCTACGCCCTCCTGGCCGAGCTCAACAACCAGCCGCGGACGACCTACCTGGCCAAGGTGAGGAACCCGAACCCGGCCTGGCCCTCGACCGAAGCGGCAGCCGAGGCCGCGGACCGGGCCCACACCGGGGAGGGCGCATGAGGCTCTCCGCCCTGGCCCTCTGCCTGGCGGCGGCCGGCGCCGTCCTCTCTGCCGGCTTGACCGGCTGCACCCGCGGCTCGACCTCGAAGCGCCCGCCCGTTCACCTCAACCCGAACATGGACGACCAGCCGAAGGCCCAGGCCCAGGAGGCGAGCGCCTTCTTCGCCGACGGCGCCGCCATGCGCCGGCCGGGGGAGGGGACGGTGGCCCGGGGCAGCCTGGTCGAGAGCCCGGCGCTCGCCACCGGCCGGGACGCTGCTGGCGAGCTGGTGGCGGCCTCGCCGCTCCCGGTCGATCAGGCCGTCCTCGCGCGGGGCGCCGAGCGCTACGCCATCTACTGCTCCCCCTGCCACGGCGCCACCGGCGACGGCCAGAGCATGCTCCGAGAGCGCGCCGGGGTGAACACGGCGAACCTCCTCCAGGAGCGGCTACGGGCGGCCGGCGACGGCTACCTCTTCGACGTCGTCACCCACGGCTTCGGCCTCATGCCCTCCTACGCCTACCAGATCCCGGTCCGCGACCGCTGGGCGATCGTCGCCCACGTGCGGGAGCTCCAAGGCGCGGCTCCGGCCCCGCCCAGCCCGATCGATCCGGCCGGTCCGGCTGAGCCGCCCTCCAGAGAGGAAGCACCGTGAGCACCAAACGGATCGTCGTCCTCATCCTCGCCGGTGCCATCGCTCTGCTGGCCGCCGCCGAGGGTGCCCGCGGGCTCGAGCAGCGGCTGGCCTACCGCTCGCCGGTGGCGGTCGAGCAACAGCAGGCCACGCCGCGGGACCAGGCCGTCGAGGAGCGCCAGGCACGGGAGCTCGAAGAGGCGAAGAGCCGCCCCTACGAGGAGGCCGAGTACCGGGAGTTCCCGGTGATCGGCAGCCGCACGGCGATTTGGATCGTCGCCCAGGTCAAGCTCCTCTTCGCCGCCTTCGTGCTGGCGGTGCCGATGTTCGCGCTGATCATCGAGCTCATCGGGTACTGGTCGAAGGACGAGCGCTACGACCGGCTGGCCTACGAGTTCACCAGCCTGCTGTCGCCGGCGTTCGCCATGACCGCCGCCTTCGGCGGGGTGCTCACCTTCATGCTGATCATCCTGTATCCGAAGTTCACCAACTACCTGATGTCGGTCTTCTCGCCGACCTTCCTGCCCTACGTGCTGCTGCTCTTCGCCGAGGCGGCCCTCTTCTACACCTACTACTACTCGTGGGGAAAGATCGGCAAGCGCGTCCACCTGACCCTCGGCGTGATGCTCAACCTCGTCGGCACCGGCATCATGTTCATCGCCAACGCCTGGCTCACCTTCATGATGACGCCGGCCGGCATCTCGGAGAAGGGCGCCGTGCTCTCGGTGTGGGACGCGGTCCACAACTACACCTGGATGCCGATCAACATCCACCGCTTCATCGCCAACATCGCGTTCGGCGGCTCGATCGCGGCGGCCTACGCGGCCTACCAGTTTCTCCAGGCGAAGACCGATGCCGAGCGGGCCCACTACGACTGGATGGGCTACGTGGCGAACCTGGTGGCGGTGGCCGGCTTCCTGCCTCTCCCGTTCGCCGGCTACTGGCTGGCCTCGGAGATCTATGCCTACTCCCAGACCCTGGGCCTGACCATGATGGGCGGCGCCTTCTCCTGGCTCTTCATCATCCAGGCGGTGCTGATCGGCAACCTCTTCCTGGCGATCAACTACTACCTGTGGCTCGGCATGGGCCGGGTGGGCGACGCGGCGGCCCGCCGGTCGAAGGCCCTGGTGCCGGTGCTCCTCGGGCTCATCACGCTGTGCTTCGCCGTCTGGGCGACGCCCCGCTCGATCATCGCCACCGTCGAGGAGACCCAGGCCATGGGCGGCTCGTTCCACCCGCTCTTGGGCTTCCTCGGGGTGATGAGCGCCAAGAACACGGCTGTCAACATCATGATCCTGGCGACCTTCGTCTCGTTCGTCCTCTACCGGCGGACCGGCCGCACGCCGACCGTCGGCTGGGCCCGGCTGGGGACGATGGTCCAGACCGGCATCCTGCTTCTGGCCGGCGGCACCGTCCTCTTCTTCGGCATCTACGGCTACTTCGTCCCCGCCGAGGTGCGGATCAAGTTCTCGATTCCCCAGGTGCTCTCGGTCCTCCTCGCCATGACCCTGGTGACGGTGATCGACGTGGTGCTGCTGCGCAGCGCGCGCAAGGAGGGCGAGACCCGGTGGGGCGACATGCCGGAGCGCTCCCAGTACGTGCTCATCTTCCTCGCCGTGACCTTCACCTGGCTCATGGGCCTGATGGGGTACCTGCGCTCCGGCCTTCGCCAGCACTGGCACGTCTACGGCGTGATCCGTGACACCTCGCCCGGCGCCTACACGCCGACCCTGGGCTACGCCACCAAGGTGGTGTCGGTAACGGTGCTCCTCTTCTTCCTCCTGATCGGCTTCATCTTCTGGCTCTCGGCGCTGGCACACCGGGAGAAGCCGGGCGAGGCCGCCGAGGTGGACGAAGGGGGCGGCGAGGCGGAGCAGACCGGGGAGCTCGTGTCATGAAGGTCCCGGTCACCCTCCGGCTCGTCGCGCTCACCGTCGGCGCCACCGCCTTCTACACCTACGTCGGCCAGCTCGTGCCGCAGAAGGAGGTGCAGCCGCCGGTGGTCACCGAGATCGCCGAGGACGTGACCACCGCTCAGATGGTCGAGATCGGCCGCCAGATCTTCAACGGCAAGGGGATCTGCTCGACCTGCCACACCATCGGCCGTTCCGGGGCGCTCCGGTTCCCCGACCTCGACGGCGTCGCCACCCGCGCCGCCGACCGAGTGAGCGGCCTGGGGCAGGTGGAGTACCTGGCCCAGTCGCTCTACCAGCCGAACGCGTTCATCGTGCCCGGCTTCAACCCGGGCATGCCACAGATCAACCGGCCGCCGGTCGACCTGTCGGACGCGGAGATCAAGGCGGTCATCGCCTACCTCCAGACCCTGGGCGGCGAGGCGACCATGACCATGGACACGCCGCTGCCGTACGGGGAGGGTGCCCAGGCCACCCAGGCGGCTGACGGCGCGGGCGGCGCTGACGGCGGAGACGGCGCCGAGACGGCCGAGGGGGACACGCCATGAACCTGCTGGTCCTCGTCCCGGTGATCCTGGTCCTGCTGGCCCTGCGCCTGGCGCCGATCCGGGTCCACATGCTCGGCTGGTTCTTCGCCTGGATCGCGGCGGTCTACACGGTCCTCCAGTGGGGGTTCGCGGTGCCGATCCCCCAGTCGGTGGTCAAGCTCTACATGGGAATCGTGACGCTGGCGCTCCTCGCCTACGTCACCTCGGACCGGGAGCGCCTCCGGGGGTTCTGGGAGCCGCTCCGGGCGTTTCTCACCGAGAAGCGGTTCCTGCCGCTCCTGGTGCTCGTGGCGCTCGCCATCCCGGCGGCGGTCGCGGCCAAGATCTACCTCGACCTGACCGCCGAGCCGGTGCCGCCGGCCTTCGGGCGAACGGTCCACCCCGCGCCGCCGGAGCAGATCACCGTCCACGACCAGCCGGTCGACCTGGTGACGATCACCAACCCCTACCGGCGCCTCCAGGAGAGCGACCCGGACGCCTTCGCCCGCCACGTGGCCGAGGGCCGACGGGTCTACTACCAGAACTGCTTCTACTGCCACGGCGACCTGATGCGGGGCGAGGGGCTTTTCGCCCACGGCCTGAACCCGATCCCGACCAACTTCCAGGACCCGGGGACCATCGCCCAGCTCCAGGAGTCGTTCCTGTTCTGGAGGATCTCGAAGGGCGGCCCCGGGCTGCCGACGGAGGGCGGCCCCTGGGCCTCGGCCATGCCTGCCTGGGAGAAGTTCCTGTCGGAGGAGGAGATGTGGGACGTGATCCTGTTCCTCTACGACTTCACCGGCCAGTCGCCCCGTGCACGTGCACATCAAGAGTCGACGCGCCAGGAAGCGGAGGGGGGCGCGTGAGATGAGGGGACGACGCGTCACACTCACCGCCGGCATCGCCGTCCTGGTCGGGATGGCCTTGCCGCTGGGCGCCCAGAGCGCTCCGGCCGTTCCGGAGATGGGAACGGACGACGAGCGCCAGGCCGGCAAGGTGGTGTACGACAAGTACTGCGCCCAGTGCCACGGCGAGGACGGCTCCGGCCAGGGCATCGCGGCGCCCAGGCTCCACCCGGAGCCGCGGGACTTCACCAGCGGCAAGTACAAGCTCCGCTCGACCCCGACCGGCTACCTGCCGACGGACGACGACCTCCGCCGCTCGATCCGCCAGGGCCTGCCCTACACCGCCATGCCCGCCTTCCGGCAGCTCTCGGACCGGCAGGTGGACGACGTCATCGTCTACTTGAAGAGCCTCGCGCCGGACTTCGCCGACCCGGCCGCGTACGCCGAGCCGATCGAGATCCCGAACCCGCCCGCCTTCTCCGAGGACTCGCTCGAGGTCGGCTTCGAGACCTACGTCCAGATCGGCTGCGCCCGCTGCCACGGCGACAAGGGCCGGGGCGACGGTCGGTCGGCGCCGACGCTGCGCGACGACTGGGGGCGGTTCATCCGCCCGGCGGACCTCTCCATGCCCTGGACGTTCCGCGGCGGCGCGACGCGCGAGGACATCTTCCGCTCGATCTCGACCGGCCTCTCCGGGACGCCCATGGCCGGCTTCGCCGACGGCCTCACCGTCGAGCAGCGCTGGCAGATCGTCGACTGGATCGTGGCCCAGGCCGGACGCCACACCGAGGCGCCCTACGCCGACCTGGTCAAGGCGGTCGCGGCGGCCGAGGACCTGGCGAGCCTCGACGGCACGGCGGCGATCGACCAGGCCCGCGAGCTCTTCGCCGACGCCCCGCCGGCCCTCTTCCCGGTCGTCGGGCAGGTCATGGAGCCGGGGCGGGAGTTTCAGCCCGCCGCGACGGCGGTCGAGGTGCGGGCGATCTACGACCCGGACGAGATCGCCTTCCTGGTGACCTGGCACGACGTCGTCGCCGACACCTCCGGCGAGAGCGGCCCGGACCTCGAGGTGCCGCCCTTCGAGCAGCAGGTCGACCCACTGGCCGCGGCGGCCGGGGAGATCGAACAGAGCCGCGAGCCGGCGGGGAGCGGGGACTTCTGGGGCACCGGGGGAGACGCGAGCGGCGGCGGCGATGACACCTCGGGGGCCGCCGACGACTTCTGGGGCACCGGCGGGGCGGGCACCGAGGCGGAGCCCGAGGTCGAGAGCTCGGGGGGCGGAGACTTCTGGGGCACCGGCGGTGAGACGACCGAGCCGGCCGCCCAGCCTGCCGCCGGCACGGCGCCCGCGAGCCCCTGGTCCGACGCCGTGGCGATCCAGCTCCCGATCGAGCTCCGCGACGACATCGCCGACCCCTACTTCCTGCTCGGCGACCCCCAGTACCCGGTCGACCTCTGGTTCGCCGACCTGGCGGCAGCGGCCGGCGACCAGGGCCGACTCTACGAAGGCCGGGGCGGGGCCAGCGTGGCCGTCGGCGAAGGAGCCGCGCCGATCGTCGTCTCCGGCTACCGGGACGGCGAGTGGGCGGTGGTCATGAAGCGCGACCGCTTCCCGTCCCGGGGCGTCCAGTTCACCGAGCAGACCTACATCCCTGTCGCCTTCTCCGTCTGGGACGGCTTCTACCACGAGCGGGGCTCCAAGCGGGGCCTCACGAGCTGGCACCACGTCTACGTCGAGCCGATGGAGGCCCCGCCGGTCGTCGTCCCCATGGCCAAGGCCGCCGTCGGGGTGCTGGTCCTCGAGCTGCTGGTGATCGGCCTGGTGCGACGCAAGTACTCCTCATGATCCACACTGGAGACACCTGATGTACGACACGATCTACGTCCCCGTCGACAACTCCGGTCACTCGAACCGGGCGGCCGACTGCGCCGTCGCCCTCGGCAAGGAGTACGGCTCGAAGCTGGTGGGCTGCCACGTCTACGCGGCACGCATGCACGACTACCGCTTCAAGCAGATGGAGTTCACCCTGCCCGACGAGTACCTGGTCGAGTCGGAGCTCGCGCGCCAGAGGAAGATCCACGACTCGCTGATCACCATGGGGCTCGAGCTGATCTCGGACTGCTACCTGGAGCGCCTCGACGACCTGGCCCAGGAGGCCGGGCTCGAGCTCGAGCGGCGCATGATGGACGGCAAACACTCGACCGAGCTGCTCAAGGACCTCGCCTCCGACGAGGACGTGGACCTGGTCGTCCTCGGCGCGGTCGGCATCGGCCGCACCAAGGACAGCCAGATCGGCTCGGTCTGCGGCCGTGTGGCCCGGGAGACCACCAAGGACACCTGGGTGGTCAAGCACGTGCCCGAGGAGGGCGAGGCGGAGCGCGACACGATCCTGGTGGCGGTCGACGGCAGCCCGGAGTCCTTCGGCGCCCTCCAGGTGGGCCTCGAGCTCGCCAAGCGCTTCGGCAAGAAGCTGGAGCTGGTGGCGGTCTACGACCCCTACCTCCACTACGCGGCGTTCCGCGGCATCGCCGAGGTGCTGACCGACAAGGCGGCCAAGGTCTTCCGCTTCGAGGAGCAGAACCAGCTCCACGAGGAGATCATCGACACCGGCCTGGCCGAGATCTACCAGAGCCATCTGAACGTGGCCGGCACCATGGCCCGGGAGGCCGGGGTCGAGCCGATCAAGACGCTCCTCGACGGAAAGGCCTATCAGAAGGTGCTCGACCACGCCCGGAAGACCGAGCCCTGGGTGCTGATCCTCGGGCGCCTCGGCATCCACGCGGGCGACGACGAGGACACGCTCGGCTCGAACACCGAGAACCTGCTGCGCCTCGCCCCCTGCGACCTGCTGCTGACCAACCGGCGGGTGGTGCCGGAGCTCGACTTGAAGGCCGCCGAGTCGATCCACTGGACGCCGGAGGCCGAGGAGCGCATGGGTCGGGTGCCGGAGCAGGTCAAGGGGATCGCCCGCACCGCGATCCTGCGGCTGGCGATCGAGAAGGGCCACAGCGTGGTCTCGTCCGACCTCGTGACCGAGGCCATGGATCGGTTCATGCCCAAGGGCACCGCTCAGGCGACCGAGAAGCTGGCCGAGGCCCTGGCCTTCGAGAAGGCGCGCCGCCGGGAGGTGGCTCTCTGCAAGGCCTGCGGCATCGCCGCCCGGGTGCCCGACCCGGTGCGCTGCACGGTCTGCGGCGGCACCGAGTTCGAGGTCGTGGCGCCCGAGGTGGTGGACGAGATCATCGCCGCCGAGGGGGGTGCCTCCGAGGAGCGGACCTACGACGGCCGCAAGCTCGCCTGGACCCAGGACGCCCGCAAGGCGCTCCGTGCCATCGGCGACCGCTACCAGCGGCGCCGGGCCAAGGCGCGGATCGAGAAGAACGCCCACGGCCAGGGCCTCGAAACGATCACCCTCGAGATGGCGCAGCGGTTCGTCGAGGAGGAGACCGGGATCCTCTACGATCCGGCCGAGGCACCCGCGCTCGGCGAGGACGACCTGGACGAGGACGAGGCCGCGGAGGCGGCGGGCGAGGCGGCCGACGACGGCCTGCGCCTGATCGCCCGGGACGCCGCCAACAACCCCCTGATGTCGCGCTTCGACTGGACCGACGACGCGGTCGCCCGACTGCTCCGGGTGCCGGCCGGCTTCATGCGCGACCGGACCCAGACGCGGGTCGAGGAGCTGGCCGATGAGAAGGGAGTCGGCTACGGAGATGGGCGGGGTGAGACACCCATCGACCTCGCTCTGGTCGAGGAGGGCATCCAGCACGGGCTCCGGATGATGGCCGAGATGATGGGCCAGCAGGAGGCGGCGAAGAAGAAGGCCGCCGCCCGAGGCGATGGAGCGAACGGGGGCAACGGCGCCGCCCCGGAGGAGTGCCCGGTGGAGCACGACGGGGCGGCCGAACCTCACGGCAAGGAGCAGCCGCGCCTCGCGCTCAACGAGGTCTCGGTGATGAGCGAGATGGAGAAGAAGCGCCGTTCGCTCTCCGGTGGCCAGGCGGCCGACCAGCCGGGCGACGAGTAGGGTCCGTTGCCGTCGTACCGCTTCTGCCGCCCGGACGACGTCCCGTTCCTGGTGCGCGCGGTCAACGAGTGCTTCGACGTCCACTTTCCGGACCGCCCGCCGCTCTCGGTCGACGGCTTCCGGCGGGAGATGAAACACCTCGACCTCTGGCCGTCGAGCTCCATGGTGGCGGCGGACGACGACGTACCGGTGGCGGTCCTGACCGGCACCAAGCGCGACGACGAGGTCCTGGTCTCCCGGATCGGCGTGCGGCCGGGTGAGGAGCGCCAGGGCCACTGCGGCCACCTGCTCACCTCCCTCGGCCAGAAGCAGGCGGTCCTCGGGCCACCCCGACTGGCGGTCGAGGTGCCGGCGTCGCGACCCGGGGTGCTCGCGTTCTTCCGGGCCCTCGGCTGGAAGGATGAGGCCGTCTACACCGACTGGGAGCGGGAGGCGTCGGGACCGGGCGACGGGCGGGAGGTGGAGCCAGTACCCGAGGGCCTGGCCGCCCTGATCGGACCGATCACGGTGGCCGAGCTCGACGCCGCGGGCGCCCTCACCGGCTTGGCCGCGCCGGCCGGAGCGAACGGCCCGAGCTGTGCGAACGCCCAACCGGCCTGGGAGCGGAGGATCGAGAGCCTCCGTGGACGGGGCGATGTGTTGCGGGGAACCGCCCTCGCCTCGCCGGACCGGATCGAAGGCTGGGTGCTCTGGGACGAGTCGGAGGGCGCGCTCGACGTCACCGGCTGGGGCGCCGCCGACCCCGAGCGACGGGAGACGGTGCTGGAGCTGCTGCTCCGCCACCTGGCGTCGACCAGGCCAGGTGTCTTCCTCCGCCTGACGAAGACCGGCGAGGGCGAAGTCCCGGCCGACGTGGCCCGGGCCGTCGGCCTCCACCCGGCCGAGCGGTACCATCGGCTGACGAGGAAGGCGGAGGCGCTGTGACACGTCAAGGCCGGGCAGGCACGGGAAGGGGGGGGAGAGGCGGGGCGATCCGTAGGGTGCGCTTCAGCGCACCGGGCCAAGGCACGGAGCTCGAAATGGAGTTCGCCACGGCCCGGTGCGCCAAGGCGCACCCTACGAAGAGGGCG
>Ga0210122_1000734_pt1 | contig 11395 bp, 6 predicted proteins | sample Muzzi_CordB_D2_FD_185530 | JGI IMG/M metagenome (GOLD analysis project Ga0210122, IMG submission 185530) | Wetland microbial communities from San Francisco Bay, California, USA, that impact long-term carbon sequestration - Muzzi_CordB_D2 (SPAdes) | ecosystem: Environmental > Aquatic > Marine >... | reverse complement strand
GGTTCTCATCGGTACATCCTCCTTTCATTCGAGAGGATGCCCGGCCATTGTGGAGCGAGTATGGAGACGGCGCAAGGCGGTCGGGCTTCGGTGGGTGCGATCCGAAGAGGTGCCCGAAGAGGTGTCAGGCAACTCGTGGTCGGGCACTTGAAGCCGGTCAGAACGCTGCGCTTGCAGGATGAGGAGTTCGTCAACGAGCTCACCCACGTCTTGGGGCGCTACCTCGGCGTGAGCTGAAACCGTCTGGAAGATCCGAACAGACCGAACAGGTGTCAGACAAGTCGTGGTGCATCGAAGGCACCTCGGCGATCGGCGAGCCTGCGGATGTCCCGGTTCTCCAGGATCGGCGACGGATGGTCGGGCGTTCCGTGGAGGCCGGCGTCGACCATGGCGCGCGCGAGATCGTCTGACGGAAGGCCGATGTTCGGGTAGAGGCGGCGCGCCGCGGGATAGAGCCAGCGAAGGATCCGATACCCGAGGTTGGGTTCACGGCGCGGCTCGACGGGGTAGATGTAGCCGGGCCGGAAGATGTGGACCCGGGGGAAGCCCCGCGCGAGGAGAGCCTCCTCCGCTTCGCCCTTGTAGCGCGCGAAGGCGATCCGGCTGCGGCCGGTGGGGTCGGCGCCCTGGCCGCTGAGGAAGCAGATCGCCGCACCGGGGCTCCCCGCGTACAGGGCCTCGGCGAACGCGACGGTGTAGTCCACCGTGATCTCGCGCATCTCCCGGTCCGGGACCGCGCCGGTGTAGACGCCGAGGCAGAAGAGAGCCACGTCGCAGTGCTCGAAGCGGTCTGCGACGGGGCCGAAGTCGGTGAAGCCCTGGTGGAGGACCTCGGTCAGTCTTGGGTCCTCCACTCCTGTCGGCCGGCGCCCGATCGACGTGATCTCGGTGACTTCCGGGCGGCGGAGGCTGTCGCGCAAGGCGAGCCCTCCGACCATCCCGGTTCCTCCGGTCAGGAGCATCTTCATCCCCGGCATTGTCTCACCGTGGCGAGTCGATGAGCCCGAGCCCTGACGAAACGGCGCAGGACGGTTCGGCGCTCAGCCGTCGGGAGCTCGATCAGGAGGCGATGGAGCCACGTCGCGCTCGCCGGCTAGCCGGTCAGGTCAGGAGTCCGCCCCTCCGAGGGAGGGGCGGTCCTGGAATCGTCTGTCGCGTGTTCGGCTCGGTGCCGCCTACTGGTAGCACACCTGACCGAAGGTGTAGGTCCTGTCGGCGCACGGATGGTCCACGTAGCCCCATTCGCTCGTGGTCCCTTCGCAGTGAAAGGTCCGTTCCCCGACGATCTCGTACGTGTCGGGGCAGGGGCTCACCACACAGGAGCAGTTGTTCTCCGGACGGAACGCCGGAAAACCGTCCCCGTACGTGTAGGCCCAGTAGTGGACGGTTCTCTCCCGCAGCACGGCATATGCCGCCGTGGCGAAGCCGATGATCAGAACAAGAACCAACAACGTACCGACGACGCCGGGCTTCTTCCTCATTTCCTGCCTCCTCTTCGTTTGAGCGTAATCGCTGGATTGCGGGAGGAACTTTAGCAGCAGTCACCCACTCCGAGATCGTCGAATCGGGCCACGGGTTGCCTGGCACCGCCTCCGGGGCTCCACGAGCTCCTCGGGGGACCCCCCTTGTGAAATCCGGGCAGCTCGAGGAGATCACCCGCCGTACTGCTCGTCGCTGACGTGCTCCAGCCAGTCGACGAACTTGCCGGCGAGGGCCGGCCACCATCGGCCTCGGGACAACACCTCGGGTTGACATCAGCACTTCGACATGTTCCTCTATGCGCAATCGCAGAAAGAACCTCTGCCCCGTTCGGCAGACCAATCCCCTCGTGGCCCTCCGCCCGGCGGAGGGTGCGCCGGCCCCGGATCCGGCTCTGCGAGGTGCCACTCCGGTTACGAAGGAGTCTGGTGTGTTTCGATTTTCGTCCGATCCAAGATCCACCTCCCCTCACCGCGCCACCCGCTATGTGGTCGCTCTCGCCATTCTCGCGGTCGCCGTCGGCACCGCCGGCCTGGTGATCGCCCAGGAGCGGGTGGTCACGACCGCCGTCTCCATCGAGCAGGACCAGCTCGACCTCGGCGCGTATACCCCCAACCAGGTGGTCCAGGCGGGCCGCCAGTTCTTCGCCGCCGCCTACTTGCCGGAAGACGGCCACGGTGAGGGCGACAACGGCCCCCGGTCCGGCCAGCGCCTGGCCCAGTGGGGACCCGCGGTCACCGGCCCGGGGACCGAGATCCCCTTCCTGCGGGTCAACGGCCTCGACTCGCAGGCCTGCTTCGGCTGCCACAACTCGGCCGGCACCTACGTGCCGGAGGGGGAGCTCCATCGCACCCAGAAGCCCGGCGGCGTCGGCGGCTCCGCGGACTTCGCCTCGGTCCTTTTGAGCAACAGCTTCTTCCCTGACGCGAACACGCAGAGCGAACAGACGGCCACCCGCCTCACCCACATCGTGCGGGTGCCGCCGAAGGCATTCGGCACCGGCTACGTCCAGGAGCTGGCGATCGAGATGACCGGCGTCCTTCAGCAGCTCGAGGCCGACGCCACCACCCTGGCCGCCCAGAATCCGGGCACCCCGATCGCGGTCAGTCTGGTGGCCAAGGGCATCAGCTTCGGCGACCTCACCATCACCTGCCCGGACACCTCCTGCAACAACCCGACCCGAGACGTCTCGAAGGTCCAGGGCATCTCGTCCGCGGACCTGATCGTGCGGCCGTTCCAGCACAAGGGCGTGACGGCGACTCTCCGGAGCTTCTGTAAGGGCGCCCTCGACTTCCACTTCAGCATGCAGCCGGTGGAGGTGGTGGGCATCAACAACGACTGCGACCTGGACGGCTACAGGAACGAGATGGCGGTGGACAACATCTCCTTCGCCGCCAACGAGCAGAGCCTCCAGGTCCAGCAGTCGCTGGGCAACGTGGCGGCCCTGGCGGCGTTCACCGGCATGCTGCGACCGCCGGTCTCCGCCAGCTTCACCCCCGGCACCCGGGGTGAGACGGTCTTCGGCGAGATCGGCTGCACCAACTGCCACGTGCAGAGCCTCACCACCCGGCGTCGGCCCCAGTTCCGGATCCAGCTCGCCCATCCGGCGGACAACTGCCCGGAGACGTCGATCTACGGCGCCTTCCCGAACCTGGGCAGCTTCGCCGAGGTGGAGGCCACCAAGCACCCGGCGCTCGCGACCGTCGACGCGCAGAAGACGGCCGACGCGGCGTCCCAGAGCACCCTGGGTGTCTGCCCGAGCGGGTTCTACTGCATCGACCTCACCAATCCGGGCTCGCTGCCACCCGAGTTCGGGCCGCGGCTGGCCGCCAACCTGGACGAGTCGGTCACCGTGCCGCTCTACAGCGACCTCAAGCGCCATGACCTGGGCACCTACCTGGCGCAGCAAACGCCGCAGCAGGCCGACGATGGGGGCAACCTCATCCCCAACCAGGAGTGGCTCACCACCAAGCTGTGGGGTGTGGCCGACAACGGTCCGTGGCTCCACGACGGCCGCGCACGGACCCTCGAAGAGGCCATCATCATGCACGACGGTGCGGACGGCAACGCCGGGCAGGGCGAGGCGGTCGCCGAGGTCAACGCCTTCCAGGCGCTCTCGACGACCGACAGAGACGCGCTGATCAACTTCCTGGAGTCGCTCTCCGTGCCGCCGTCCCCCTAAAGAGCCGACAGCTTCGATGCACCGGCCGGGCTCCTCTTCGGGGGGCCCGGCCTTTTTCGTCCGGAAGAGGTCGGAGACCCTTCGGCGACCCGGTCCTCCACCAGACGTTCCGGCCGCCCGTGCGCCATGGGTCGACCGTCCTCTTCAGGGCGCCTGCACTTTCGAAATGAAACTTTTGTGAACACGAATTGACTGAACAACTAAGATCGCGCGCCCGGCGATTTTCAATAGTTAGTTAGTCGATTGTCGTCGTCTTCTCTTCTGCTATCATCCTCGCGTTTTCTCTGATTCTGGACCGGCTCAGACCGGCCTGACAGTGCAACGGGCACCGAGCCCTGACGCGAGGACAAGAGGTATTGAGTCGAGCGAGGAGTGAGAGCACGACCTCCGAGCCGATCCTCTGGATCGGGGCGAACGGCCCGCCAGACCGCGCGAAGCAATCGCTCGCGGAGCGTGGCATCTCCCTCCAGCACGTCGCCGAGGTCCCTCCGCCGGCGACCGACTCCGACGGCTCCACTCCGGTCCTCTGCTTCGCCCCCGGCCACTCCGCGCACGAGGTCGAGGCCGCCCTCTCCCAATGGACCGGAGGACCCTCCCCGAACCGTGAGAGCTCGACCGCGTGCGTCGTCGTCGTGCTGGGCGCGTCGGGGGCACTGGACGACTTCCAGGGTCTGATCGACGACGATCGGCTCTTTCACCTCTCGCGGGGGAGGTTGCCCGATCGGGACCTCGTGGCGCTCCTCGTGGCCGCGGCGGACGCCGCCGCCGGGCGGACGGGAGGAGCCCGCCGACAGAGCCCACCGCCGAGCGTTCCCCTGGACCGCGTCGTGGATGCGGGCATCCTTCGCCGGCTGGCCCTCGCCCGGACCCCCGACGACCTGACCGACGCCCTGGCCGCGGCGACCGCCGGCGCGGTCGGCGCCACCGACGCCGAGCGGGCCCACTGCCTGCTCCTCGACCGGGAGCACGATGCGTTGCGCCCGTCGGCTGCCGGAGCCCCCGGCGTCGAGGTCCGACACACGCCGGCGGTCGGGCTGGCGGGGTTCGTCTCGCGCACCGCCGTCGCCCTCTGCCTCTCGAAGGTGGGCGAGGACCCCCGATTCGACCCGGAGGTCGACGACCCGGGCGGCAGGCCGGACGACCGGTTCCTCGCGGTGCCCGTCGTCACCGGCCGGGGCGAAGTCGTCGCGGTGCTCACCGCCCTCCGGCGGGCCGACGAGCCGCTCTTCGAGCCCCGGGACCTGGCCGCGGTCGAAACCGTCGCGGCCCACGCCGCCCCCTACCTGGCGGCGGAGCTCGAAGCGCCTGCGGCCGGTCTCGAACGACCCGCGGCCGACCGCGAGAGCCTCCCGGCCGGGGCCCGAGCTCCCGGAGAACGCCCGAGCCCCGCGGGGACCGAGGACGGCCCGCGGCCGAAGGGCCCTTTCCGCGAGCGCGCCCTCCGCGAGCTCGAGAAACCGGGCGGTGGGACCGCGCCGCTGCTCCGCGCGGCGGTCGCCCGGCGCTGGCGGCGCATCCGCTACGTGCCGCAGACCGCCGCCGCCGACTGCGGGGCCGCCTGCCTCGCCATGACCCTCGGTTGGCACGGCAAGACCGTGCCCCTGGACGAGGTCCGCAAGATCACCGGCCTCGGGCGTCAGGGCCTGGACGCCCACACCCTGATCCGGGCCGCCGAGCACTTCGGCCTGCGCGGCCGGGGTGTGCAGATCGAGCAGCCGGAGGACCTCGCCCTGCTCGAGCCGGGCAGCATCCTGCACTGGGGCTTCTACCACTTCGTGGTGTTCGAGCGGGCGCGCCGGGGCGGCGCCTGGATCCTCGACCCGGGGAGCGGCCGGCGCTTCGTCCGGCGAGAGGAGCTCGACCGCAACCTGACCGGCGTCGCCCTCACATTCGAGCCGGGCCCGGAGCTCGAGACCGGCGGCGAGAGGCGGCCTCTCCTGCGGCGCTACCTGCGCCGCGTCCAGCACCACCACGCCTCGCTCGGTCCGATCCTGCTGGTCTCGCTCCTGATCCAGGTCACCTCGCTCGCCATACCGGTGCTCACCGGCCAGGTAGTCGACCAGGTCATCCCGCACGGCAACCAGCAGCTCTTCTGGGTGCTGACGGGCGGGGCGGCGGCGTTCTCGCTCTTCGCCCTGGCGGTCAACCTGATCCGCGCCCGGCTCCTCCTCGCTCTGCGCACCCGGCTCGACGCCCAGCTCTCCTCCGACTTCCTCGAGCACCTGGTGCGTCTACCGTTCTCCTTCTTCCAGCAGCGCTCGGCGGGCGACCTGCTGATGCGCCTGGCGAGCAACGCCACGATCCGGGAGATCCTGACCTCGTCGGTCCTTTCCGGCGCCCTCGACGGCCTGATGGTGGTCTCGTACCTGGCCCTGCTCCTGGTGGCCGACCTGCGCCTCGGCCTCCTCGCGGCCGGCCTGGCGGCGGTTCGGGTCGCCATTCTGGTCGCCGCGGTCCGACCGCGGCAGCGACTGAACGCGGAGACGCTGGAGGCCCAGGCGGCCACCCAGAGCTACCAGGTGCAGCTCGTCGCCGGCATCGAGGCGCTCAAGGCGTGCGGCGCCGAAGGGCGGGCGGTCGCCTCCTGGTCGCGCCTGTTCTCCCGCGAGCTCAACACATCGCTGGAGCGGGGGCGCCTCGACGCGCTGGTCAACTCGGCACTCGCGGCTCTGGGCCTCGCCTCGCCGATCGCCATCCTGCTCTTCGGCGCGGCGCGGGTCATGGCCGGGGACCTCACCCTCGGCTCGATGCTCGCCATCGCGGCCCTGGCCGGGGGCTTCCTCGCACCGCTCTCGACCCTGGTCCGCAACGCCTCCCAGTTCCAGCTCCTGGGCAGCTACCTGGAGCGCCTGGACGACGTCCTCTCGACCCCCGCCGAGCCGCAGGGCCTGGACCGGCCGGAGCCGGAGGAGCTCGCGGGCCGGGTCACACTCCAGGACGTCACCTTCCGCTACGGTCCGCTGGTTCCGCCCGCCCTCGACTCCGTCTCGTTGGAGGCGGCTCCCGGGCAGCTCGTGGCCGTCGCCGGGGCTTCGGGATCCGGCAAATCGACCCTCGCCGGCGTCGTGGCCGGCCTCCTCGAGCCGGAGTCCGGACTCGTCCTCTACGACGGCCACCCGCTCGACGAGCTGCCGCGGGACTGGCTCCGAGCCCAGCTCGCCTATGTGCCGCAGCAGTCCTTCCTCTTCGGCTCGAGCATCCGGGCCAACATCGCACTCCCGGACCCCGATCTACCCATGGAGCGGATCGTCGAGGCCGCGCGCCTGGCCGAGATCGACGACGAGATCCGCGCCCTGCCCATGGGGTACGAAACGGTCCTTGCCGACGGCGGAACCTCGCTCTCCGGAGGCCAGCGCCAGCGGATCGCCCTCGCCCGCGCCCTGGTCGGCCGCCCCCGCGTGCTGATCCTCGACGAGGCCACGAGCTCCCTCGACGCCGTGACCGAGCACAAGGTGCAGCAGAACCTCCGCCGCCTGGAGATGACCTCGATCGTCGCGGCGCACCGCCTGAGCACGATCCGCGACGCCGACCGGATCCTGGTGCTCGCGAACGGCCGTGTGGTCGATTCCGGCACCCACGACGAGCTCGTCGGTCGGCCCGGGGTCTACCAGCGGCTGGCCCGCGCCCAGATCGAAGGCCAAGACCGGCTCAGGCCGGACGTCGACAGCGACCGAGCCGGCGAGGTTTCCCGTTGAGCCCTGCTCGTCCAGGTCGCCAACTCCCTCGCGGCGCTTCGCCCTCCGGCGTCGCGCCGCATCACCGCAGTCGAAAGGAGAACTGACATGAAGAAGCAGATCACGAAGAAGCTCAGCCTCAGCAAGGAGACCCTCCGCAACCTGTCCGAGCGCGAGCTCTCCGGGGTCGTGGGCGGCATCACCGCGACCTGCTGCAACAGTTGCTCCGACTGGAGTGACTGCTCCTGTCCCACCGAAGGGTGCACGGAGACCTGCACGGACCTCTCGCGCTGCTGCTGAGGTAGAAGACCGGACCCGAGGGGCACGCGGCGGTCCGCGTGGCGTGCCCCTCGAGCCCTCCTCAACCCCTCGACCCTCCCTGAGCTTGCATCATGTGGCGACCCATCATCTCCGGCGAGACCCACCGCGAAGCCTGGACCGTCATCGAAGAGATCGAGCGGTCCCTGGCCGAGCGCCTGGCCTCGGACCCCGCCCTCTCGAGCAACCCGACCCTCGCCGCCGGCACCGCGGGGCTGGCGCTCTTCTACGCCTACCTCGACGCCACGCGCCCCGGCTCGGACGCCGGGGACCGGGCGCTCGAATGCCTCGGCCAATCGATCGATCGCCTCGGAAGAGCCAACATCGGCCCGTCGCTCTACAGCGGGTTTGCCGGAGTCGGCTGGACGATCGAGCACCTGAGGGGTGACTTCTTCGACGGCGACGACGACCTGACGGACCCGATCGACGGCGCGCTGGAGGATCTCCTCGAAAGCCCCGGGCAGGAGCCGTACGAGCTGATCCGCGGCGTCGCCGGGTACGGCATGTACCTGCTCGAACGGCTGCCGCACCCGACCGCCACCGCCCTCCTGGTGCGGGTGATCGACCACCTGGAGGCGACCGCCGAGCGCTCGGAGGCGGGCTGCGCCTGGTTCACGCCCGCCGCCTGGCAGCTCGAGCGACAGCGAGAGATCATGCCCGACGGCTGCTACAACCTGGGGGTCGCTCACGGCATCCCCGGCGTGCTCGGCTTCCTGGCGGCGGCCCGGCGCAACGGGATCACCGACCCCCGAATCGAGGACCTCGCCGGGGGAACGGTCCGGTGGCTCCTCGCCCAGCAGAACCCGGAGGACCGCAACTCGGTCTTCCCGGCCTACTTCTCCCCGGGCAGCGGACCGCTCCCGGCGCGCACCGCCTGGTGCTACGGCGACCTCGGGATCGCCGCGGTGCTCCTGCTCGCGGCCCGGAGCTTCGGACGCCCCCGGTGGGAAGAGGAGGCCGTCGCCCTCGCCCACGGCGCGGCGGAGCGCTCGGCACAGGTGGCGGGCGTGGACGACGCCTGCCTGTGCCACGGCTATGCGGGCAACGCACACCTCTTCGTCCGCCTCTACCGGGCGACCGGTGACCCGGTGCTGCGCGAGGCCGCCCTCGCCTGGATCGACCAGGCCCTCGCGTCCCGCCGGCCGGGCGAGGGGGTCGCCGGCTACTCGGCCTGGTACGCCCAGGCGGACGGAAGCGGGGCGTGGATGGCGGACCCCGGCTTCCTGATGGGAGCCGCGGGGGTCGGCCTGGCCCTGCTGGCGGCGGCGAGCGACGTCGAACCGGACTGGGACCGCGTGATGGTGGTCTCGGTGCCGCCGCAGACCGCCGCGGCCGCCGCGGAGGAGGGCGAAGCGGCATGAGCCTCGACGACACCTACCGCCTCGACGAGCACTACCGGCAGTGCGGCCCGGTCGTCCTGCGGACGCCGCTCCTGCCATTCGACGAGATCGAGACCTGGGGCGACGGGCTGAAGAGCGATGATCAGCCGGGCTCCGGAGCCGGCGACGGCGACGACGGGGGGGCTCTCGAGGAGGCCCTGGCCCACGACCGGGAGCTGCTCCGCGGCCGCCTCCGGCAGCTCCTCGAGCGGCCGGAGATCGCGGAGGCGGTCTTTCTCGCCTCGCCGGAGCTGGTGCGCAGCCTCGGACAGTGGCGGCGGGACCCGGAGAGCAAGAAGGGCCGGCGGAGCGAGCAGGGGCTGGTGCGCTACCTCCTCCGCATGGCGTCGCGACCCACCCCGTTCGGGCTCTTCGCCGGCTGCACGCCGGGGTCCGTCGCCCAGGACTCCGAAGCCTCGCGCCTGGCGCTGGTGCCGCGGAGCGCCTACCGGCGCCACAGCCGGCTGGACATGGACTACCTCTTCGCTCTGTGCGAGCACCTGGGCCGCGACGCGGCGGTCCGCGAGGCCGTCCGGCTGCGCCCGAACTCGAGCCTCTATGCCTCCGGTGGGCGGCTCCGCTACGCCGAGGCCCGGCTGGCGGGGCGCTTGCGGACCTATCACCTGGTCGCGGTCGAGGCGTTCGAAGCCCTCGAGCTCATCCTCGAACGCGCGGCGGACCCGGCAGAAGGGGGCGCCCGCCTCGGCGACCTCGCCGCCGCCCTGGTCGCCGCCGACCCCGACGGCGAGATCACCCTCGAGGAGGCCAGGGAGTTCCTCGACGAGGTGGTCGACAACCAGATCCTGGTCCCCGACCTGGCACTCGAGGTCACGGGCGAGGAGAGCACCCCCGGGCTCCTCCGGCAGCTCGCCGAGCTCGGGGTGGAGGGCGAGGCCGAACAGCGCCTGGAGCGCTCGAGGCGCGCCCTCGCCGCGATCGACGCCGGGGGCGTCAGCGCCCCCACGGTGGGCTCCCCCACCGACAGGTACCAGGAGATCGCCACCGACCTCGAGCCCCTGGGGGTACCGGTCGAGATGTCCCGGCTGTTCCAGGTGGACCTCGTCAAGCCGGGGGCGGAAGTGAAGCTGGCACCGGAGGTGGTCGACGAGATCCTCCGCGGCGTCGGCCTCCTCTACCGGCTCGGTCCGGCGTGGCGAGACTCGCGGATCGAAGACTTCTCATCCGCCTTCCGGGAGCGCTACGGCGAAGGGCGCGAGGTGCCCCTGCTCGACGCCCTGGACGAGGAGCGCGGCCTCGGCTTCGAGCGCTCGAACCAGGCGGGCGCCGAGGCGTCGCCTCTGCTCTCGGGCCTGCCGATGCTGCCCCGGGGCGACCGGCGCACCATCCCGTGGGCCGAGCGCGAGGCCCTGCTCCTCAGGCGACTCTCCGAGACCCTGCTCGCCGGGGAGGCCGAGATGGTGATCGGCAATGCAGACGTGGAGGCCCTCGACGGGGTCGAGCGGCCACCCCTCCCGGACGCCTTCCACACCATGGTCAGCCTCGCCGCCTCCTCCCCCGAGGGGCTCGCCGAGGGCGACTTCCGGCTGCTGCTGGCGCACGCGGCGGGGCCCTCCGGAGCCCGCCTGCTGGGGCGCTTCTGCCACACCGACGAGGCGATCCGCACGGGCGTCGAGGAGCACCTGGCGGCGGAGGAGGCTCTCGCCCCCGACGCCGTCTTCGCCGAGATCGTGCACCTGCCCGAAGGCAGGATCGGCAACATCCTCGCCCGCCCCCTCCTGCGGCGCTTCGAGATTCCCTTCCTCGGCCACTCCGGCGCCCCGGGAGGGCAGCAGCTCCCCGCCCAGGATCTACTGATCACGGTGAGCGGCGAACGGGTCCGCCTGCGTTCGAAGAGCCTCGGGCGCGAAGTGATCCCCCGGCTGACCAACGCCCACAACACCAGCCGCTCGAGCCTGGGCCTCTACCGTTTCCTCGCCGCGCTCCAGGCCCAGGGCCGGACCGGCGGCGTCTCCTGGATCTGGGGACCGCTCGAGGCAGCCCCCTTCCTGCCGCGGGTGACGAGTGGACGAATCGTCTTCGCCTGCGCCCGCTGGCGGGTCTCGGCGAGCGAGATCCGGCCGCTGGCCAGAGCCTCCGGGGCGAAGCGCTGGCGCCTGGCGCAACGCTGGCGCCACGAGCGCCACATGCCGCGGCTCGTGGCCCTGGCCGACGGCGACAACGAGCTGCTCCTCGACTTCCGCAACCCCTTGAGCCTCGACGCCGTCGTCGAGGTGATCAAGAACCGCGAGGAGGCCGTGCTCACCGAGGTCTTCCCCGGGCCGGACGAGCTCTGCGCCGAGGGGCCCGAGGGCCGCTTCTTCCATGAGCTGGTGGTGCCGTTCGTCCGGCGTCCGAAAGAGCCG
>Ga0210122_1000733_pt1 | contig 11399 bp, 11 predicted proteins | sample Muzzi_CordB_D2_FD_185530 | JGI IMG/M metagenome (GOLD analysis project Ga0210122, IMG submission 185530) | Wetland microbial communities from San Francisco Bay, California, USA, that impact long-term carbon sequestration - Muzzi_CordB_D2 (SPAdes) | ecosystem: Environmental > Aquatic > Marine >... | reverse complement strand
GGACACACTCCAGTCATATTCTTGCTGACAATTGGAAACCCCTCAATGAGAAGCGCGAGGGCTTCGTTTGCGGAAAACTTTTTTGGAAGCGCCGGGTATAAGATTATCAATAACATCGGCTTTGATAATCCTGAAGCTGGAGTTAAAAATGCCGTTGAAAATAACGCCGATGTTGTAGTTATCTGCAGCTCAGATGATGAATACCCGGAAATTGGCCCGGGAATAATAGACGGACTAAAGCAATTAAATCCTGAAATAAGGATTGTGATTGCAGGAAATCCCACACAGCATATTGAAATGCTACAAGATGCCGGGGTAGATGATTTTATTCATGTACGCTCAAACGCCCTTGAGATTTTATCTACATATCAAACAATCCTGGGAATTATAAATAAGGACCGGTAACTGAAATTGAGACCTAATTTTACAGATATTGATTTTAATGATTTCGACTTTCCAGAGTCCGATCAGAAAACAGAAAAAACTGATAACGGTTGGATGAATCCAGAGGGAATCGAAATAAAATCTCTCTATACGGAACAAGACCTTCTGGATATGGAGCATCTCCACTATGCAGCCGGAATAGAACCTTATCTTCGTGGACCATATTCAACGATGTATGTAACACGCCCCTGGACTATCCGGCAGTACGCTGGATTTTCCACAGCTGAGGAATCAAACGCATTCTATAGAAGAAACCTGGCTGCCGGTCAAAAAGGGCTTTCTGTTGCTTTTGATCTGCCGACCCACAGAGGATACGACTCAGACCACGAGCGTGTGGTGGGTGACGTTGGAAAAGCAGGAGTTGCCATTGATTCTATTCTGGACATGAAAATTTTGTTCGATCAGATTCCTCTTGATGAAATCTCTGTTTCAATGACCATGAATGGCGCAGTACTTCCGATTATGGCTTTCTACATTGTCGCTGCCGAAGAACAGGGCGTTAGCCCGGAGAAACTTAGCGGAACAATTCAAAACGATATTTTAAAAGAGTTCATGGTCCGAAACACTTATATTTATCCCCCTGAGCCATCAATGCGAATAATCGCCGACATTTTTAAATTCACATCCGAAAAAATGCCTAAATTTAATTCAATCAGTGTTAGCGGATATCACATGGAAGAAGCAGGCGCCTCTTCGGATATTGAGCTTGCGTATACACTGGCAGACGGACTTGAATATATACGCACGGGAATAAAAGCCGGAATGAAGATTGACGATTTTGCCCCAAGGATTTCATTTTTCTGGGGTATCGGGATGAACCATTTTATGGAAATAGCTAAAATGAGGGCAGCCCGTATGCTCTGGGCAAAATTGGTTAAACAATTCAATCCCGAAAATCCAAAATCGCTGGCGCTGAGAACTCACTGCCAGACTTCAGGCTGGAGCTTGACCGAGCAGGACCCTTTCAATAACGCTGTCAGAACCTGCGTTGAAGCTCTTGCCGCGGCATTGGGCGGAACACAGTCGCTGCATACAAACGCGCTTGATGAAGCCATTGCATTGCCAACTGACTTTTCGGCAAGAATCGCTCGCAACACGCAAATTTATCTCCAGGAAGAGACAAATATTTGCCGTTCTGTAGATCCATGGGCTGGGTCATATTATGTTGAATATCTTACCGACCGTATTGCCAAGAGGGCATGGGAATTGATCAGTGAAGTTGAAGAGCTGGGCGGCATGGCCAAGGCAATTGACACCGGGATACCCAAGATGAGGATTGAAGAAGCAGCGGCAAAAAAACAGGCTCGTATAGATTCAGGCCAGGATGTAATTGTAGGTGTAAACAAATATCAGGTTGACGATCAAGATCAAATAGAAATATTAGAAGTAGACAACACAGCCGTGATGCGCTCTCAGGTTCAGAGACTAAAGGAGTTAAAAGCTGACAGGAATAGTGAAGCAGTAAAACTTGCCCTTGAAGCCATCACAGTCTGTGCCGAGACAGGCAAGGGAAACCTTTTGGAGCTTGCGGTTGACGCTGCCCGTAAACGGGCGACTCTTGGAGAAATATCAGACGCCTGTGAAAGGGTATTTGGGAGATACAAGGCTGTAATTCGATCAATTTCAGGTGTATATTCTTCTGAGATGTCTGAGGATAAAGACTTTGTTAAAGCACGGGAGATGGCGGATGAATTCGCATCTCTTGAAGGCAGAAGGCCAAGAATAATGGTTGCGAAAATGGGTCAGGACGGTCATGACCGTGGCGCCAAAGTGATTGCTACAAGCTTTGCCGATCTTGGTTTTGACGTAGATATAGGCCCACTATTTCAAACACCAGGTGAGGCGGCAAAGCAGGCTATTGAAAACGACGTCCACATAATCGGCATCTCAAGCCTTGCGGCAGGACATAAAACCCTGGTTCCGGATCTCATAGCGGAACTCAAGAAATCAAACCGTGGAGACATAATGGTTGTAGCTGGAGGTGTAATTCCTAAACAGGATTATGACTACTTGTATGATTCCGGAGTAACAGCTATATTCGGCCCGGGAACGGTCATCTCTCAAGCCGCCCGTAACATTGGAAGTTTTAATTAACAATTTAAAACAAACCGACTAAACTATTCCATAGACTTCTCATAATTAAAGAACAATAGAATGAGCAAAATGAAGAGAAAAAACGAACTTTCTTTCCAAGAGTATATTGACGGCATACTTTCCGGGGACCGCTCTGTTTTAAGCCAGGCCATTACACTCGCTGAAAGCACCTTACCCAAACACAATGACCTGGCACAGAAAATCATTAACTCCTGCCTGCCCAAAACAGGCAATTCTATAAGAGTAGGCATAACAGGTATACCGGGAGTTGGAAAAAGTACATTCATAGAAACATTTGGCCTCTATTTAACACAGGAAGAGAAACGTACAGTTGCTGTACTTGCAATAGACCCCACAAGCGAGCGCTCTAAAGGGAGCATTTTGGGAGATAAGGTGCGGATGGAAGAACTTTCTCAAGACCAAAATGCTTTCATACGCCCGTCCCCAACATCTGGTTCATTGGGAGGTGTAGCCAAGAGTACACGCGAGACGATTTTACTTTGTGAGGCTGCGGGATTTAATACAATTATAATCGAAACAGTCGGAGTAGGTCAGTCTGAAATCGCTGTAGATTCCATGGTCGACTTTTTTCTATTATTACTTCTCGCGGGAGCGGGGGATGAAATCCAGGGAATGAAAAGAGGCATTATGGAGATGGCGGATGCAGTCGCTATCACCAAAGCCGATGGAGAAAATATTGTAAGGGCCCGGCAGGCAAAAAGAGAATTTGAATCCGCACTACAATTATCCCCTCCCAAAGAAGGTGGGTGGATTCCACACGTAACAACATGTTCTTCAATTGAAAACACCGGAATTACAGAAATTTGGCAAACTGTAATTGAGCATCATAAGCTTATGAAAGAGCACGGCATCTTGGAAAAGAAGAGAAAAGAGCAGGCAAGAAAGTGGATGCATGAGGCAATACTCTTTGGACTGGAAAAGAGCTTTTATTCAACCGGATCAATACTTAAAACAATATCGGATCTTGAGCAAGAAGTTGTAGATGGTCAAAGAAGTCCGTTTGCTGCCGCAGATGAACTCCTAAACACTTACTTTAAAAAAAATTCTTAACACAAAACCATCTAGACATTTCTCAGCAAAACTGAAAAAATATAAGAATGGAGAAAGCAGCAAAATATGAGATAGATATAATCAATGCATCCGACCTGGACGAGATTGTAGCTATAGAGAATATCAGTTTTCCTTCTCCCTGGCCCAGACGAATATTTGAAAGGGAGATTGAAGCACAAAATTCCTATAAAAGAGTAATACGCTTTACAGGCAGCATTGTTGCGTACATTGTAACATGGACAATATATGACGAGGTACATATCTTAAATGTTGCTGTGCATCCGGATTTCAGAAATATTGGCTTGGGAGAAATGCTTCTCCGCGACTGTCTTGAATATTCATATATGAGGGGTTTAAAGTTAGCGGTCCTAGAAGTCAGAACTTCAAACACAGGAGCTATAAGATTGTATGAAAAACTTGGTTTTAAGACTTTAAGAATTAGAAAAAAATATTACTCGGATACCGGAGAAGACGCTTATGTAATGATGTTTGAATTAGAACCTGAAGGGAACAAATAATATTAATTAAGTTTTTCTTTCTACTATGTATTCAGCCAAAGAATTTAGAGAATTTTTATATTCACTCTCATCCAGTGAAGAAATAGAATCTTTAGCTTTATCCACATAACTTTCTGCCATGTCGTTTGTTATTTTAACACCGTTATACTTATCAACTATTCCTCGCACAAAACTTATTTCTTCATCCGAAAACAAGTCTTCACCGGCCAGAATTTCATCTACTTTTGACCGCTCTTGTTTGGATGCCTTTTCTATAGAATAATAAAGTGGCAGCGTCATTTTTCCCTCGATTAAATCCTGCCCGACGCCTTTTCCAAATTCTTCCTCGGTCGAAGTATAATCTAGCGCGTCATCGGTCAGCTGAAAGGCTATACCAATGTTGAAACCGTATAAACCGACTGAGCGCCTTACTTCATCTTCCACACCTGCCAGAATTGCACCTACAGATCCGCAGCTTTCAAGCAGTGAAGCTGTTTTATTTTCTATAATTCCAAAACATATTTCTTCTGTCATCTCAAGCATATTATTGGCGTTCATAACCTCTAGAACCTGACCCTCCGCCAATTTGGCAGCGGCATCCGTGACAGCTTTTATGAGATCCAGATCCCCGCATGCCTGAATAAGCCCAAGGGCTCTGGCAAGCATGAAATCCCCCACAAGAACCGTGGGTTTATTTCCCCAGACTATGTTTGACGAAGGCTTTCCCCGTCTTAACTTGGCATCATCCACCACATCATCATGCAGTAGAGTGGCTGTGTGTATTAATTCAAGGGCAGCTGCAGCATAAATTCTCTCAATTCCGGAAGTTCTCCCACAAGCACCACTCGCAAGAAGAAGCACAGCGGGACGAAGCCGCTTCCCGCCGCTTCCCAGCAAGTATTTCGAAATCTCGTATACTAGTGGTATAGGGGATTGAATATTAGATTCAAGCTCATCTTCGACTTGCTGAATGTCTGAGCTGACAATAGATAAAATATCTGAAAAACCCATCGCGGCTTTTAAGTTATCTGAACACCGGAAATAAGTCAAAGTATTATCATTTGACGGCTGGTTATAAAGTTTTATTAATAAAATTCATTAAAAAAGTTTTCCAGATTCTTCCTCTGTTTCTCCTTCATCGGATTCTACTTCATCAACTACTGGAAGCTCCAGAGTTTTAATGCTTCCTATTGAATTTCCCGCAATGCCCTTAACTGAACTGTACATCAGATTTAGGTTGGTAAGAACTTTCTGGTTCTGTTTTTCCCTCTTTTTCCATAACCCTTCCATTGCTCTTTTTTCCGATTCTAGATCGTTTTGCATATCTATAAAAGCATCCGCGATATCTTTTATATGGTTCTTAAATTCATCACTGGTAAGATAGTCATACATAAGGCTCATTTTATCACCCTTGTTATCCTGGGATACCACCGCATCACTTATTCTTATAATGGACTCTCTAAGCACCTGTGATAATCCTCTGAATCCTTCAAGACTGCATACCCAAATGTCATCGATACGGCCCAGTATATCCATACCGTTTGGCATGGTTTCGGTAACTAGTACTCCAAAAGACGCCTGCTCCGATCGCATATCGTCCTTTAACTTTTCAATCCATGTGTTTTGAAAATTCTTTGCCCGCTTGCTTTCATAATAAATAGATCCGCAATTTTGGCTATATTCGGTATTAACAGTCTGAAGACAGTCTGCCCCCTTCTTTCCCTTTTTGATTTCTTCAATCGTGTCCAGCGGAAAATTATTTTTTAGAAATTCCTCAATAGCGATTTCCTGTACTTCTCCCTGGAGCTGCTGTGAACCTTGTTCAGCTTTTCGCTGTGCTTCAGTAAGTTGTGCTTTCAACTGATCTATAATTTTTTCTTTCTCAGATATTTTAAGGAGATTTTTTTCTGACTCTGATTTTTGTATTTTTTCCTTCTCAGCAGTTAGAAGATTAGTTAGTTTTTGTTCCGCCTCTGCTTCAATTTTATCTTTCATCTCGTCTTTTTCTCTTAATAATTTTGCAACTTCGGCTTTTGATTTATGATAATCTTTTAACTGCTCGGATTTTTCATTCAGCTCGTCCTGCAGAGATTTAAATTGCTGGGATTGTTCTTGCTCAATATCCTTTTTCAATTTTTCCTTTATAAGCAATTTTTCAGATTCGACTTTTTTATTAACAGTATCTTCTATGGTCTTTTGCAATTCTTCTTTTTCCCGGTTTAATACTGATCTTTCTTCATCGAGGCGCTTTTTTTCTTCTATATGCTTCTTGCTATATTCCTGCTTTATTTTTTCCTCAATCTGCTTATGAAGAATCCTGTCGACCTCTATCTCAAAATCACACTCGGGACAAGTTATTTTTATTTCTCTGCTGTCCATCTGTTACGACCCTCCGTTAAACTGGCAAAGCTGTACAAATACTTTCGCTTCCTTTTCATTATTGTAGTCTAGCATGATAATATTATCCAATACACTAAAGGCAGGAGCCGAAAAATAGAAATGAACTGGATTGATATCACTGTATACATAATCTTCGCTGCATTTATCTTTATAGGCTTGACCAGAGGACTCGTGAAACAAGTATTCTCTGTGGCTGCGCTAGTAGGTGGAATAATAGTTGGCCTAATCTTCTATGATGTAATAGCCGAGATATTTATCAGGGACAATCTGGTTAATAATCAATCGATCGCTAATGTCGGAGCTTTCTTAATAGTGGGGTTTTTATCTTATTTGTTGATTCAGTTCCTAGGCTGGGTAATGACTAAAATAATAGGCTCCCTTCAATTGAGCTGGCTCAACAGACTTGGTGGAGCAGTAATAGGCATTATATTCGGTGGTGTTGTAGCATTCCTATTCATTTCCTCAGTCACTTTTTTTGTGTCTGAGAATGACCCTGCTCTTGAGAGTTCTGAGACCATACCATACTTAAACAAAGCTTATGTAACAGTGGTAGACAATCTGCCTCAGGATTTTAGAGAGAGCCTGATAAGAGCAAAAGAACTTATCCGGGAGGAAGGTCTGAAAGCTGCCATGAGAATAAAGGACTCCGGAGCATTAAAAGATATAATAAACAACAGTGATCAATAGTACTATTTAACTTTCCACGTAATTACTGTAAAATTTGTACATCCCAGAGCACCAGGAAGACAATAATTATGATAGGCGTACAGACACTTGATGAGTTTATAATCAGAAGACAGGCTGATTTTCCATATGCGACAGGAGAGCTTTCCAGACTGCTCCGAAACATAGCGCTTGCCTCAAAAATTGTTAACAGAGAAGTAAACAAAGCTGGTCTGGTAGATGTTTTGGGCACTACCGGCAATACAAATGTACAGGGAGAGGAAGTAAAGAAACTCGACATACTGGCCAATAAAACATTTATTGCTTCACTTGAGCTTGGTGGTCACTGTTGCGGAGTTGCTTCAGAAGAAAATGAAGAATTTATTGCATTTGACGGTCCGTCATCCGTGCAGGGTAAATATATTGTAGCTATTGACCCGTTAGACGGCTCGTCCAATATTGACGTAAATGTTTCAGTGGGAACAATCTTTTCCATATACAGAAGAGTATCTCCTACTGGAAATGCTTGTGTAGCGGAAGATTTTCTTCAGAAAGGCACTGATCAAGCCGGTGCAGGATATGTGATATACGGATCGTCGACCATGCTTGTTTATACAACAGGCTATGGCGTTAACGGCTTTACGCTTGATCCTTCAATCGGCGAATTCTGCTTATCCCATCCGGATTTGACAATACCCCAGGGCGGCAAAACATATTCAGTAAATACGGGTAATTTCTTTAACTTCTCAGAAGGCGTACAAAATTACATTAATTACTGCAAATCCCGAGGCCAGGGAAGCAGCTCTCCTTACTCTTCACGCTACATCGGCTCAATGGTCGCAGACATACACAGAAATTTAATAACCGGTGGGATATACCTCTATCCATCACTCGATGGTCACCCTAACGGTAAGTTAAGGCTGGTTTATGAATGTAACCCAATGTCTTTTATAGTAGAGCAGGCAGGGGGTATGGCAACCGATGGGTACACACGCATTTTAGATATCGAGCCTCACGAGCTTCACCAAAGAACTCCGATCTTCATTGGCTCAAGTGAAATGGTATTAAAAGCTAAAGAATTCTTAGAGAATTGCAAAGATGATTAATTGAAAATTGCGAAACGCATAACCAAATGAGCAGTTTAAACATTGACTTAGTCAACCAACAAGTGCCGTAACCACCTCTCATCTTTACAATATTTTCAAACATAAGGCATATTTACAAAATAGATTCTTACGTAGAATTCTCTCTTGACATTTTGATAGCAGAATGTACCTTTTCAAATAAATTATAGTACAGGAGAAATTAAATGAGTACCGAACTAGAATTACTATTTAAGGATGAAGAATGGGACGACGATGACGATGATGAGTTAGACGAAGACGAAGAATTAGATGATGACGATTTTTTTGATGAAGAAGATTGGGATGACGATGACGACGAAGAAGATTGGGATGATGACGAAGAGGAAAAAACAATCAATTAAAGTTTGATAGGAGTATCCTAAACTTTTTACCTTTTATAAAACCTGATTTTAAACTACCTTAATTAGGACCTGATTAACAAAAAATAGACTGAATTAGGAAATCGGCTGAAAGGCATTCAAAAATGATTCAAGAACCATAAAGCAATTGGCATGAGTGATCGCCGGGACATTACGGTTGTAAAATCATAGGAAAATTTAGGCGCTAGTCACCAAGAAATGTTTTAAGTATAACCATAAGAACGATTCCTGCTACAAATGTCATCAAATGCACTAAATTCATTTTCCAATCCTCATGTTTCTTAATTTCTGGTACCAAATCAGATGCCCCGATATAGATAAAGTTTCCAGCAGCAAAAGGGACAAGAAAAGACAAATCAAATTCGAAGGAGAGAGTATAGGTTAATAAACCTCCAATTAAAAATGTAAGAGCTGACAATACATTGAAAATTAGCGCATTACGCTTACTCCAACCTCCATGAATAAGCACACCAAAATCGCAAAGTTCTTGCGGTATCTCATGAGCCGCAGCAGCAAGCCAAGACATAATCCCAAGACGGATATCGATTAAAAAAACACCCGCAATTGCTAAGCCGCCAATGAAATTATGTAGACCGTCACCAATTAGAATCAAATAAGTAAGCGGTTTCTTGCAATCTTCGTCACCGCGATGGCAGTGGTGCCAGTGAAGAAACGTGACCTGCCCCCCTATAATAGGTCCATGTGTTTAGTTATTTTTTTGACAGAACACCCTATACATAGGAGGTCATTATAATGGGCAGGAAACGCTACACTCCAGAGCAGATAATACGACTACTGCGTCAAGCAGAAGTACTCTCATCTGAAGGCAGGAATGTGCCAGAGATATGCAGGGAGCTGGGGGTAACATCAAACACATATTACCGCTGGAGAAAGGAATACGGTGGTATGGGGGTAAGTCAGGCAAAACGCCTAAAAGAACTAGAGAAAGAGAACTCAAGACTAAAGCGAGCAGTAGCAGACCTAACACTGGATAATCTAATACTTAAGGAATCATCAAAGGGAAACTTCTAAGCACCGAACGTAGACGTAGATGTGTAGTGCATGTACAGCAAAAACTGGGAGTATCTGAGCGTAGAGCATGCAGGGTACTTAATCAACCACGCTCGGTGCAGCGTTATCAACCAAACAAATCAGAGGAACAAGAGGTATTAAGAGAAGATATAATTCGTCTTGCCGGTACTTATGGCAGGTACGGATACAGACGTATTACAGCATTACTTAGAGCTGAGGGATGGGTAGTGAATCCTAAGCGTGTAGAGAGGATATGGGGAGAGGAAGGACTTAAAGTACCCGCAAAACAACCAAAAAGAGCAAGGCTTTACTTAAATGACGGTTCCTGCATAAGACTTAGACCTCTCTATAAGAACCATGTATGGAGTTACGACTTTGTTTCAGACAAACTTCATAACGGAAAGAAAATAAGGATGCTTACTGTGATAGATGAATATACAAGAAAGTGCCTTGCCATCCGTGTTGGTTTCTCCTTAAAAGCTGATGATGTATTAGACACATTAAGCACTCTGTTCATTACAGAGGGAGTTCCTGAGTACATACGTTCAGATAACGGTAGTGAGTTTACAGCAAAGATTACAAGAGAGTGGATAGGGAGTGTTGGAGTAAAGACTGCATACATAGAGCCTGGGTCACCATGGGAGAATGGATATAATGAGAGTTTTAATGGAAAGCTCAGGGATGAGATGCTTAACACAGAGATATTTTACACACTCAAAGAAGCACAGGTACTTATAGAGCAGTGGAGAAGACATTATAATGAGGTAAGACCGCACAGTGCTCTTGGATACAGACCGCCTGCTCCAAGAGCTATAATACTGGGAGATAATAACAAAGAATATTTAGCTAATTTTGTAACTTAAAAGGTGGACCTAATTTTGGGGGCTTGACAATCATAGAGATTTTAATGTATTTGGAGTGAAGATTTCAAGCAATAACAACAGTAGTAAGATATAAACAAAGATTAACGTTTCTATTATACAATAAAAACTTCTTGGATATTATCTATCCAAGAGGTTTCTTTTCTTGAATTGTCTTAACATTTTGATTAATTATCCGTATCTTAAAAAATCTGTACTTAATTAACTTCTTGCAACTGCTCTTCTATATGCACCTTAAATACCGAATATGGTTGCGCTCCTCTTACGAATGTTCCTGTGAACTCCTTACCGTCCTCGGTTTTACCAATAAAAAAACTTGGAGTTCCTCTTACTCCGTATTTCCTACCTGCTTCCATGTCTTCTGATATTTCGGATTCTTTAGACTTGTCATTTACACAGGCTTCAAATTTAGTCTTATCAAGCTCCAATTCCTCTGCATAAGCCATAATATTAGGCATGTCTAGGTTTTCCTTGCTTTCAAATAAAAAGTCATGAAATTCCCAGTACTTCCCCTGCTCTCCTCCACAGTTTGCCGCTACCGCAACTGCAACGGCTTTCTTATGAAAAGGAAGGGGATAGTCCCTAAATACATACTTCACCTTTCCGGTGCTTATATACTCTTCATTTATCTTTCCTAAAACACTATCGTTAAACCTCTTGCAGAAGGGGCACTCATAATCACTGAACTCAATTATAGTTACAGGCGCTTTCGGATCTCCCTTTATAGGGTCATCATCAATACTAACTTTTTTCTCAATTACAGGTTGCTGTGCTTTTTGAGGGTATTCCCTGAGTTTATAAATATCACTCTGT
>Ga0210122_1000729_pt1 | contig 11437 bp, 8 predicted proteins | sample Muzzi_CordB_D2_FD_185530 | JGI IMG/M metagenome (GOLD analysis project Ga0210122, IMG submission 185530) | Wetland microbial communities from San Francisco Bay, California, USA, that impact long-term carbon sequestration - Muzzi_CordB_D2 (SPAdes) | ecosystem: Environmental > Aquatic > Marine >... | reverse complement strand
CCTCCCTGACGAGGGAGGAAGGGGATCGAGGGGTTTGGAGGGAGATCAGTCGCCCTCGACCGGGGTCCTGCGGGTGCTGGCGTCTTTGACCTTGGAGGAGATCTCCTGGACCAGGGCCAGGGTCGCGCGCTCCTTGCGCGCGGCCTGCTCGAAGAGGGCGATGGCGGCGAGCGCCTCGCGGTGGATCTGGCGGGCGGCGAACTGGGGCAGCATCTCGGCCGCCAGCTCCTTGACCTCGGCGATGCGGCCGGTCCCGAGGTAGAGGGCGGCCAGATCGAGCGAGACGAGGGCGACGTCGTAGCCGATCTCGGCGTCGACGAAGCCGGCTCGGACCTGCTTGAGCGCCTCCTCGGCCAGCTCTACATGACCGAGACTCCTCCAAATACGACCCTCTGTCCAAAGGACACGCAAGCGGTCGAACCGGTTGCCGTGCTGCCGTGCCAGTTGGCGAAGCTCCGGAATCAGAGCCTGCGCCTCTGAAGCACGCCCAGAGTCGTCCAAGTAGTAGGCCCACCCTACTTTGGCAACGAAGTTAAGCCACGGCTCGTTTTGGGTCTCCAAGAGGCTCACAGCACGACGAATGGTCTCGAGGCAGCGTTCAACTTCGCCAGAATCGCCAAGCACCTTGGCCAGCGTCAGAAGTGATCGCGCTTCGAGTCGCTCATCGCCAGCCTCCCGGTAAATCTTGACAACGTTATGGAGCAGTTGTGCAGCGTCGGCAAACCGCCTCTCCTCCCGGAAGAGCGATGCTCTGAGATCTTCGAACTGCGCTCGTTCGAATAGATCACCCGTGCCAGCTTCGAGATACTTCGCAGCTTTGGAGAACGCCTCGTTGGCACCCCTGAGATCTGCTTGAACTCGGCGACAGTTGCCGACGTAGCTCCAGGCTTCCGCCTTGAGATCGTTCAGGATTCTCGCTCGGAACCCCCTAGCAGGGAGAGCCTCCGTAATCTCCGTGGCGACCCACGCAAGGTGCCCGCCCTCACACGGGTCCTCGGTCCACCTCCGACGCGATTCCTGAAGCAGCTCTTCGGCGACAGCCCAACTCTGGTATTTCGGGGAGTTCCCGATCAGGAGTTTCTGTTGAGTCCGGCTGAGCCCTGCGAGATCGGCCAACAAGGCTGGGGCGAGAGCACGCTGCCGATCGAGCTCTCGGCTTTCCTCTGAGATTTTGCTAAAGGCCGCACTCAACGCCCCGGCATACGAAGAGAGCGAGTGAGGCACTCTCCGTCGTGGCACACTCAGCCTGGTCTCGATTGGCCCCCGTGTCTCGAGAGAAAGAGAATTCAGTCGTTCCCGGCACTCTCGGCAACCCGACAGATGAGCAAGCGCCGCCGGAGCACCGACCCTGGCCAAATCGCTGGTTGCCAAGCGCTCAAGATCTTTGATCGATAGGTGTCTCTCTGCCATCAAGATTCTTCGATTCTGTCGGGAAGCTTCCAGAGCAACCCTCCGTCAAACAATCAATTTCTTGCTCCCGCTCCCAGAGACCTCTGGCGCACTCCTCAGCGCTGAAAGATCGTGACCTCAACCACCGTTCGGATCGATGCTCCCTCCGGAATCAGTCGCGCCCCCACCCCCGCCCGGTCCCCCATCCAGCATCGGCGGATCACAGGGATCGGTGCAGGTGGGATCCAGTACCGGGTCGAGGGTGGTGCTGCTTTCATCATACGTGACCCCGAACCAACTCGCCATCTCGGTGAGCGCGTTCTGGATCCATTGCTCTACAGAAACTAGAAACGTCGGCTGCTTCTGGAGATTCCCGCCTTGGCTCGCCCATGCCGCTGGCGCCGCGCACAAACCAAGCACCAAAACGAGCGCCACCATCCTCCGAATCGCTTTCATTCTGCAGATCATGAGATTCAGCTCCTTCCCGCGGTCCGTGCACGTGGTTGACTTGGCGTGGACGGCCGCTTCACGAACGATGGTGCGCCGAGAGGCAATAACCGGGACAAGGAATGCTCCCCCGAAGGGAAATAGTCTCGCCTCTCAGGAATTTGTGCGCGTATCTACAAATAGCTACTCTTCTATATTAAGTTGATGTTTCTCTCTCGGATCCAGCTCTTCAGGCGACTCCAGCGCACAGCCGACGGCCCTTCGGAACTGCGGTACGAGCTGCCTTCCACCGCCGTAGCAGGCCGCGTTTCTCCGCTGCCGGCCCGATCGGCGGAGCCGCGCCCCGGCCATGGCGCGGCCCGCCTCGGATCTAGCCCAGATATCTCACGATTGCTCTGCTGCAACGGCGCATCTGCCCGCGCCTGCGGCGTTGCACTCGCTCGGCCTCCTCAACGGACTGCAAGTACGCCTGCGTCGCCCGAGGCGTCGTGCGCCTTGCATCCACGGGCATCTACGACGTTTCGCGACGAGCAAGCGTGAGATATCCGGGCTACTCCCGGGATCGGCGCCGCTCGAGGAGCGACAGGAAGGCCGGCAGCAGGGTGATCGCCACGAGGGCGGTGCCGAGGGCTCCGAGGATCGCCACGTAGCCGGTGGAGCGGAGGCCCGGGTAGCGCGACGTGGCCAGGGAGCCGAAGCCGACGACGGTCGAGAGCGCCGCCACGACGATCGCCTTGCCGGTCTCGGCGAGGCCGGCGGTCAGGTGGCCGTTGCCGTTGCCGGCCGACTCCCGGTAGCGGTGAACGGCGTGGATGCCGTAGTCGACCCCGATGCCGATGATCATGGTCGTCACGAAGACGTTCATGAAGTTCATCTTGATGCCGAGGAGGGCCATGCCGCCCAGCATCCAGAGAATGCCCACGAGGAGCGGGGTGAGCGCCAGCAGAGCGTCCTTCAAGCCGCCGAAATCGATCCAGAGCAAGACCGCCACCAGCAGGAAGCCGAGGATCGCGGCCACCACGGCGTCGACCCGCACCCGCTGGCGCATGCGCTGGTTGACCACGTTGGGGCCGGTCAGGACCACGTTGGGGCCCAGCTCGTCGGCCAGCTCGACCGCCTGGGGCGGCGGCTCGCGGCGCCACGCGTTGTGGGGCGGGTAGAGGTAGACCACGCTCACCCAGCCTCCTCCGTCCTCGGGCGACACCCGCTGGAGGGAACGCTCGAGGAGCTGGCCGGTCTGGTCCTCGGTGGTGAAACCGTCGATCGACAGGGGCTCGTCGACCGCCAGGGCCTGGCCGAAGAGGTCGAGACCCCGCTCGAACGGCCCGATGTTCATGCCCTCCTCGGCGAGGGCGGCGCGGAAATCGGAGCGGATCCGCTCCATGTCGAGCAGCCCGCTGGCGCGGCCCTGGTCGAGCCACTCGAGGGCGCGACGCTGGCGCTTGGGCGGCGGGATGAGCGAGGTGAGCCCCGAGTAGCCGAGGATCACCTCTTCGTCGGCCAGGGCCTGGGCGCCCTCCGAGGCCCGCTCGGAGCGCTCGAAGACCTCGTCCAGGGTGTCGCCCTTGATCATCAGCATCATGGCGTCGAAGCCGGAGTCGAAGTGCCGGGCGACCTCCTCACCGATCTCGATACCCCGGTTGCCCTTCTCCGGGCGCATGCTCTGCATGCCCTCTTCGAACTCCAGGCCGAAGGCGCCCCAGGCGGCGGCGACGCAGACGATCAGGCCGAGGGCCAGGGCCGTCTTCGGGTGCTCGGTGGCGCCCCGCATCAACGGGCCGGTGCCGAAGCTGTGGAGATAGAGGTTGGGCTGGGTGTCGCGCCGCAGGTGGCGGTGCTCACCCCAGGCGATGAGCGCCGGCAACAGCACCAGCACCGCCAGCATGCAGAACAGGATGCCGGTACCGGTGAGGAAGCCCATCTGGCGCAGGCCCGTGAAGTCGGTCACCAGGAAGGCGTAGAACGTGGCGGCGGTGGTCACCGCCCCCACCACCACGGCCCGGCTCGAGGTGCGCGCCATGGCGGCGAGCGCCGGCTCCATCTCCTTGCCGCGGCGCCGTTCCTCCACGTACCGGCCATACGAGACGATGACGAAGTCGATCCCCAGGCCGATGAGAAGTGCCGCCGTGCCGCTGGTCGCCGACGACAGCGACCCGACGGTCGCCGCCGAGAAGCCGAAGGTGAGGATGAGGCCGAACGCCAGGGGGAGCGTGGCGTAGAGCAGCGGCCCGAGGCGGTGGAAGGCGAGCAGGAAGAGCGCCAGCACCAGCACCGTCGAGGTGACGATGTTCCGGATCATGTCGCCCCGGATCAGCTTGTAGTCGTCGAGGGCGGTCAGGTACGAGCCGCCGAGGGCGATCTCCGGCGCCTGGGGCGCGTCGGGTCCGGCGATCTCCTCCCACTCGCCGAGCGCACCGTCGATCTGGACCTGGACGGCGTCGACCAGGCGCACGTCGAACTCCGTGTCCTGGGGCGGCAGAATCGGCCGTGCCAGGAGAAGCAGCAGGCGTTGGTCCTTGGACAGGTAGTAGCCGGAGGTCCAGTCCACCGCCAGCTCGCCGCGGGTCGACTCCAGGCGGTCCAGGAAGATCTCCGCCAGGCCGAACGGATCGAGCTTGATCAGCTCCTTGAGCGCCACGCTCTGGGGCGTCGTCAGCATGCGCCGGAGCTCCCGCGCCCGGTCGCGGATGCCCGCGGTTTGGAGGCGCTGCTCGAGGAGCTCGCGCCCGTTGTCGTCCAGAAACAGGATCGAGCGCGGATAGACCTGCTCGATCAGCTCCTCCGGGGCGCCGATCCGGTAGTCGACCCGGATCAGCTCGTCCAGGCCCTCGAGCCGCTCCCCCAGGCGGTCCACCAGGAGCTCGTAAGGCTCCGGCACCCGGTCCTCCGGCACCCGCACCACCACCAGCAGATAGTCGGTGCCCCCGAAGCGCTCCATGGCCTCCATGAAGTGGGTGATCTTCGGATCCTCCTTGGGCAGGAGGTTCAGGATGTCGGTGTCGAACTGCAGGCGCGTGGTGAGCACGCCGGCGACGATGGCGAGCACCAACGTGACGGCGAACGCCACCCGGTAGCGCCGGGCAGAGGCGAGGGCGATGGACTCCAGGAAGCGGAAGCTCATGATGGGACGTGACGATGTGCCTTCGATGCCGAGGGGGCCGGAGCTCGGGGCTCGGTCCGTCGAGCTCGGGGCCGGGAATGGGCCCGTCCGGCCTCGATCCACTTCGCTCGGAAGGGCCGAAGCTCGGGGACCGCGGTCACTGGGAGGCCGACCGACGCTCCCCCTCGAGCACCAGGTGACCGTACCGCACGAAGTAGTCGATCCACGAGACGACGCTGATGATCAGGGCGGCCCAGAGCACCGTCGGCACCAGCCAGTCCGCGACGTCGGCGCCGAGGTCGACCAGCCGCTCGTGGATGATACAGACCGCCACCGCGACGGTGTGGACCACCGTCTTGACCTTGCCGGAGAGGTCCGCGGCGATGACCACGTTGTCCGAGGCGGCGAAGCTCCTGAGCGCCGACACGGCGAACTCCCGGGCGACGATGACGACGACCATCCAGGCCGGAGCCACGTTGAGCTCCACCAGGGAGATGAACGCGGCCGACATCAGGATCTTGTCGGCGGCCGGATCGAGCAGCTTGCCGAGCCGGGTGATCTTGCGCTGGCGCCGGGCGAGCCAGCCGTCCAGCACGTCCGTCGCCGCCGCCACGAGGAAGACCGCCAGGGCGACGTACTCCTTTCCCTCGAACTTGGTCAGCAGCGCCACGACCAGCAGCGGCACCAGGAGAATGCGAGACAGGGTGAGGAGGTTCGGGACGTTGACCATGATGGGCTCGTTCGGCGTGGACAGTGAGTGCCGAGGCGGCATTCTACGTCAGCCGGAGCCCCATTGAGGAATCTGCACCGATCCGTCCTCGGAGCGCCCGCGCAGACTACTGGACGTTGGTCAGATGGAGGCGCTCGCCCGATGTCGTCCAGCGCACGGGCCGGCCGGGGTCCCGCGACGGCGCCGAGCGCGGCGGGCCGGCCACCGGCACCACCTCCGGCGCCGCGTCCCCGCGCCACAGGCGGAGCACGCGCCGCACGTAGGAGACGGTCTGCCGGTAGGGCGGCACGCCGCCGTAGGTGACGACCGTGGTCGGTCCGGCGTTGTAGGCCGCGAGCGCCAGGACGACGTCGCCGTCGAACAGGTCGAGCATGCGCCGCAGGTACTCGGTGCCGGCCCGGATGTTCTGGGCGGCGTCGAACGGCTGCTCGAGGGAGAGGTCACGGGCCGTGGCGGGCATGATCTGCATCAACCCGAGGGCCCCCCTGCGGGACACGGCACGGACGTTCCATGCCGACTCGGCCTGGATCACCGACTCGACCAGCGCGGGGTCGAGGTCGTTGTCCGAGGCTGCGGAGTGGATCAGCTCGGTGAGCTCCCGGGGCGGGAGCCGCGGGACGTCGCGGGCCTCCCGGTCGGCGTGCACGACCTGGCCCACCCGCGGAGCAGCCTTGGGCCGCCTGACGAAGCGCGTCCCCTCGTTGGTGACCTCCAGGCGGCCGCTCTGACCGGGCCGCACCTCGATCACCCGCTCGGCCCGAGCCTCACCCGCTTGCGCCGGAGGCGGCGTGACCAGCAGGCCGAGGAGCCCGAGCAGGCCCGAGAGGGCGAAGATGGGGCGAATCACCCGGGAATTGTACAGGATCAGGTAGTTTGCAGGCTCCTTCTCGCTCTACCCGAGCTGCTTTCTGACCAGGTCGGGGACCGCGTCGAGGGCTGCGGGGAGCTTGTCCGGCTCTTTGCCTCCGGCCTGGGCGAAGTCGGGACGGCCGCCGCCGCCGCCGCCCACCATGCCGGCGAGCTCTTTGACCAGCCGGCCCGCCTGGACCCGCTTGGTCAGGTCGTCTGTAACCGCCGCGACGAGCGACACCTTGGCGTCCTCCCGGGTGCCGATCACCACCACGCCGGAGCCGAGCTTCGAGCGCAGGGTGTCGGCCATGTTGCGGAGCTCGCCGGCCGGCGCGGGCGGCACTTCCCGGATCAGCACCTTGACCCCATCCACCTCGATCGGGCCGCCGGAGTCCCCGCCCGCGGCGGCGCCGGCGACCATCTTCATGCGCAGGTCCGCCAGCTCCTTGTCCCGGGCCTTGAGGTCCGTCCGCAGCTCGGCGATCTCCCCGACCACCCGGTCGGCGGCAACGCCCAGCGCGCTCTCCACGTCCGCGAGCTGGTCGGAGCGCTGGCGCATCCAATCGATCGCCCCGTGGCCGGTGAGCGCCTCGATGCGGCGCACGCCGGAGGCGATGCCCCGCTCGGAGACGACGACGAACGGCCCGATCTCGCCGGTGTTGCCCACGTGGCAGCCGCCGCAGAGCTCCATGCTGAAGCCGGGCACCTCGACGGTGCGCACCCGGTCGCCGTACTTCTCGCCGAAGAGGGCCATGGCGCCGGCCGCGACAGCCTCCTGGTAGCCCATCTCCCGGATGCGCGTCGGCACCGCCCGGAGCACCCAGTCGTTGACCCGGTCCTCGATCCTCCGGAGCTCCTCCGCCTCGACCGGCCGGTTGAACGTGAAGTCGAAGCGCAGCCGGTCCGGGGCGACGAGCGAGCCCGCCTGCCGCACCCCTTCGCCCAGCTCCTCGCGAAGCGCCGCGTGGAGCAGATGGGTCGCGGTGTGGTTGCGCTGGGTCGGCAGGCGGTGGCGGTCGGCCACGTCCAGATCGACCTCCTGACCCTGGCGGAGGGTTCCCTCCTCCACCTCGACCAGGTGCAGCCAGACGCCCGCCTCCTTCTGCACGTCGGTCACCCGGGCGCGGCCGGCGCCCTCCCAGGCCAACGTGCCGGCGTCGGCCACCTGGCCGCCCGACTCGGCGTAGAAGACGGTCCGGTCGAGGGCCACGAGGCCGCTCTCGCCTGGTCCGAGCACGGCGGCCGAGACCGCCTTGCCGCTCTCCTCCTTGGCGAGCCGCAGGACCTTGGCTCCGGCCTCGGCGAGGCGGTCGTAGCCGACGAACTCGGTCTCCGCGACGCCGTCCTCGAGCAGCGCCCCGGCGAAGGCGGCGAGGCGCTTCTTGCCCTCGCCGGCCGCCTGGCGGGAGCGCTCCTGCTGGCGGCGTAGGGCCTCCTCGAAGCCCTCCCGGTCGAAGCCCATCCGCTCTTCCTCGGCGATCTCCTCGATCGTCTCGACCGGCAGCCCGTGGGTCTCGTAGAGCCAGAACGCGCGCTCGCCGGGGAGAACGTCCGCCCCGCGGGCGCGCGCCTCTTCGATCTCCTCCTGGACCTGGCGCGAGCCGGCGGCCAGGGTGGAGAGGAACTTCTCCTCCTCGGTCTTGATGGTCGCGACGGAAGCATCCCGGGTCGCTTCGAGCTCCGGGTAGGCGTCGCCCATGACCTCGCCCAAGACCGGCACCAGCCGGTGGAAGAACGGCTCCTCGAGACCGAGGCGCATGCCGTGGCGCACGGCCCGGCGGAGAATCCGGCGGAGCACGTAGCCCCGGCCCTCGTTGCCCGGGATCACCCCGTCGGCGAGAAGGAAGGTGACGCTTCGCAGATGGTCGGCGATCACCCGGAGCGACGTGTCCTCGTCGGGGGAGCTGCCGTAGGGCACCCCGGCCACCGTGCCGGCGGCGTCGAGGATCGGCGTGAAGAGATCGGCGTCGTAGTTCGAGCCGACGCCCTGGAGCACCGCCGCCAGCCGCTCGAGGCCGGCACCGGTGTCGATCGACGGGTTCGGCAGCGGACGGAGCTCGCCCGCCTCGTCCCGGTCGTACTGCATGAAGACCAGGTTCCAGAGCTCGAGGTAGCGGCCCGACTCGGTGCCCTCCTCCCAGTCGACCCGGGGCCGGTCCGGGTGGAGGTCGATATGGACCTCGCTGCACGGCCCGCACGGCCCCACGTCCCCCATGGCCCAGAAGTTGTCCTTGGCGCCACAGCGGAGGATCCGCTCCTCCGGCAGGGTCGAGAGCTTCTTCCACAGGTCGTAGGCCTCGTCGTCCTCGTGGAAGACGGTGGCATACAGGTGCTCGACGGGCAGGCCCCAGACAGCCGTCACCAGCTCCCAGGCGAAGCGGATCGCCTCGTCCTTGAAGTAGTCGCCGAACGAGAAGTTGCCGAGCATCTCGAAGAACGTGTGGTGCCGGGGCGACGGCCCCACGCTCTCGAGATCGTTGTGCTTGCCCGACACCCGGAGGCACTTCTGGACGGTCACCGTCCGCGGCGCCGGAGGCTCCTCGCGGCCCAGGAAGGCGTTCTTGAACTGCACCATGCCGGCGTTGGTGAACAGCAGGGTGGGGTCGCCGTGGGGCACCAGCGGCGCGCTCGGATGGGGCTTGTGGCCCCGCTCTTGGAAGAAGTCGAGGAAGCTCTGGCGGATGTCGTTGCTCTTCATGGTCTCTGGGTGGGTGATCGTGGTGTGCGGGCTGATCTGGACGGGCGAGCCAAGGGTATACAACGGGAGGTCGTGGGGTTTCCTTCCTGTCGTAGCCTCAGGCGGCGGCCAGGTGCTCAGTCGTCGGCGGCCCAGGCCCCCTCGCGGAGCACCGCGGCGATCGCCGACGGGGAGAACCCACGGCGCTCGAGGCGGCGGGCGATGGCGGCCGGGTCGCTCTTGCCCGAGCGCCGGGCCTCCTCGCGGGCCGCGGGGAGCTCGTCCTCGGGGAGCAGCTCGTCCAGGACCTCGCGAACCGTCGAGTCGTCCACGCCGCGCTCGGAAAGCTCCGCCACCAGCCGCCGCCGGCCGTAGCCCCCCCGGGCCAGGCGGCCCTCCACGAAACGCCGGGACGCCTCGGCATCGTCCAGGTAACGCCGCTCCTCGAGACGCCCCACGGCCTTGTCGATCTCGCTCTCGGAGTAGTGTCGTTGGACGAGCTTGCGAACGATCTCCAGCCGGAAATGGGTCCGCCGGGCGAGGAGCTTCACGGCCTGGTCGTAGGCGGAGGGTCGCTCGGATCGATCGGTCATGGGGGGAAGAGAGGCGCGGGGGGACGAGCCCCCCGCCTACAGGTCATATCGAGGAAAGTGAAGAGGGAGGACGGGCCGAGGTGGTGCGCCATGACGGCTCGCAGTAGGGCGCACCAGCAGGACCGCGCTCAGCCGTGTTCGATTTCGAACTGCTCGGTGCCGGAGAGGAGGTCGTCCTCGCCGCCCGCGGCCTCGAGCTGTGCCTCCATCTCCTCGCGCGCCGCATCCGCCGTGAACTGCACGCCCTGGATCTTGAGCCGGAACTCGTCCGGGTTGGTCGACCGGCGTAGCGCCTCGTCCAGCGTGATCAGACCGTTCTTGTAGAGCTGGAACAGGCTCTGGTCGAACGTCTGCATGCCGTACTGGCTGGTGCCGAGGGCGATCTGCTCCCGGATGAACTTGGTCTTCTCCTTGTTCTCGATGCACTCGCGGATGTACGGCGTCGAGATCAGCACCTCGGCGGCCGGCACCCGGCCGATGCCATCGGCGCGGGGCACCAGGCGCAGAGAGACGATCGCCTTGAGCACCTGGGAGAGCTGGATGCGGATCTGCTTCTGGTGGTGCGGCGGGAAGACCGAAATGATCCGGTTGATCGTCTCGGTGGCGTCCAGAGTGTGGAGGGTCGAGAACACCAGGTGGCCGGTCTCGGCGGCCAGCAGAGCGGTTTCGATCGTCTCGTAGTCCCGCATCTCACCGACCAGGATGACGTCCGGGTCCTGCCGGAGGGCCGAACGGAGGGCGCTCGCAAAGCCCCGGGTATCGACGTCGATCTCCCGCTGATTGACCAGCGAGCGCTTGTCCCGGTGGAGGAACTCGATCGGGTCCTCGACCGTGATCACGTGCTCGCTGCGGCTCGTGTTGATGTGGTCGATCATCCCGGCGAGGGTCGTCGACTTACCCGAACCGGTGGTCCCGGTACAGAGCACGAGGCCCCGGCTCTCGTTGGCGATCTTCTCGAGCACCGGCGGCAGCATGAGCTCCCGGATCGAGAAAATCCGCGCCGGAATCACACGGAGCACAAGCCCGACGCTCCCGCGCTGCTGGAAGATCGCGCAACGGAACCGGCCGAGCCCGGGGACCGAGTAGGCGATATCGATCTCCAGCTCCTCCTTGAACCGCTGCTTCTGGCGGGCGTTCATGATCGAAAACGCCATCGCCACCGTATCCTCCTGCATCAAACGCTTGAGGTCCTGCAGCGGCTCGAGCGTCCCATCCACCCGAATGATCGGATGGGAACCCACCTTCAGGTGGATATCCGAGGACTTGCGCTCGACGGCGATCTTGAGCAGGTCGTTGATATTCATGGCGGACTCCGGCGGCTATCGGTAAATGAACCCCCATCGTATACCACCAGGCGTATGCATCCTGGGAAACACCCCAAAAGGGACGGATGCTGACGCATGCCGCTCGGCCGGCACAGGTCCGGCCGCTTCACGCTCTGAGATCGGTGCTTGGACTCGAGGAGACCCGCCCAGCCACGGCAACGAACGGTCTGCACGTGGAGCGGGCCGGGAGGCCACGGCCGCAGGGCGTCGAGGGCCGCGCGCGCTGGGACGGCCGGCGGTCGAGACAGTCCGGCGCGGCCCGAGCCGAGGCGAGCGATGAGCGCCCAACCATCCAGGTCGCTCGCCGTCCCGGAGGCGGGGCCTCCC
>Ga0210122_1000728_pt1 | contig 11452 bp, 12 predicted proteins | sample Muzzi_CordB_D2_FD_185530 | JGI IMG/M metagenome (GOLD analysis project Ga0210122, IMG submission 185530) | Wetland microbial communities from San Francisco Bay, California, USA, that impact long-term carbon sequestration - Muzzi_CordB_D2 (SPAdes) | ecosystem: Environmental > Aquatic > Marine >... | reverse complement strand
GACCTCGGCTTCAAAAGGGATCAGTGACTTTCGAACTCCCTCGACGTAGACCTTCCATTTGTCAGGATTTTTTACAGTAATGTGACCAATAAGATATGCAGCCATTTTGTCCGCCTCTTTTTTCAGTTTTCAATGAAAAATTTACAACCTGAATGCGCATTTTTCAGGGCTGGTTAATCAGCTGTCAAGCCAGGCAACTGCTTCATCATAAGTTTTCATAAAGGCATTGTCATAGTCGGTTCCGGGTTCCAGGCCGACTATTTTGCTGTCCATAAAAGGGGCTACAAATACTTTTTTGATGACGCCGATCATATTATAGATCTTAGTGACATAATCAGCGTGGAATTTCCCGGATGACTCACCCGGACTAAACTTAAAATCGGTCAGGTCAATGAGAACCTTTTTAATCCGGTATTCCATGGCAAATGAAGCATATCTTAATATCGTAAATTGAAATCCGTAGTCATCCATATCTGAGGTTTCCGGTTTCCAGATAAAATCAATCCTGTCATCTTTTAGTACAAAGTCCATGTATTTATGTTCGTATATTTTCATGTCGCCACCCCGATTTTTCATCAGCCATTTATAGGCATTTCTTCCGTAAACGGCAACCTGCTTGCGACCAGGGTTCAGTCAAATTTGCCTTTAGCCAGCCTTTCATGAACCTCCTTATGGTCCATATCTGAAGGAGGTGGCTGAACGACATGCAAGACCGTCAGTTCGGACAACGCCTTAACCCCTCTTTTTTCCCCTTTGGGAATAATGATGATATCATTTTTTTCAGCAACCATGCGCTCCTCGCCGGCTACCACCTCGGCCTTTCCTTCGAGAATACACAAAACCAATTCTACCGCCGGAGTATGAACCGGAATGAACTGGCCCTCCTTAAAGTAAGCCAGGACGACTTTCATCCCCTGGCTCTGGTAAACGGCTTTGGGTACAAACTTCGTATCGTCCAGGGATTTTAACGCTGCGGCATTGACTCTGACTATTTTTTCCATTCTAAACTCCTTTCACGATTCCCATAATATATCCAGATCGCATAAAAAAGCGATTTTCAACATTGAACCGTATTAATTATCCCGAAAAATCCTGAGCATTACCTGTAAATATAAACCTGAATGATGGAAAGTCGAGTTTGAGCCTTAATCAGGATGGGATACCATTAATTTTCAGGCAGCATCCTCATTCAATACTTCAGCCAGCTTTTCCAGGGCGTCCCAGGCTGCCGCAAAACCGGCATATGCCGCGACCTGAAAGATCGCTTCAAATATTTCCGGTACTTGAGCACCGTTGCGCAAAGCCATCTTAAAATTCAACTTCAACGCATTTTGTCGACCCAAGGCAGCCAGTACGCAAATACTGCAAAGAGATCTGGTCTTCAGATCGATACCGCCCCGGGTCCATATCCTGCCGCCCAGGACGGTAATCACTTCTTTCTCAAAATCCGGGCAAACAGACCGAAAACGGGAGACCAGTGACTCAATGTTTTCTTCACCAACCATCTCAGCGAACTGTTTATAGCCTTTATCGTAATCCGTGCTCATTAAATTCCTCCTATTGATTGATATTTTGATATTACTCGTCAATTTTTGAATTATGATTAATCGATTTTCAATAAACACTAATTAAGACTCGAACCCGTATCCCCAATTTTCTGACAGCCCCGTATTCTACAGGCAGCCCCGGCATACTTTTTGATCGTCAACTATTTTCATTTTAGAGGGCATTGCCGGTTCGCCGCATCGGGCACAGGGTTCGGAGGGTTCGATGCGCGCTCTTGCCGGAATGTTCATCTCCACGGCGCTAATGGTGAACAGCCTGTCCACCGGACTCTCCAGTATATCGCAGGTTCGCTTGAAATGCAGTTCTTCAAAGCGTTTGTGTTCCTCCGCTTTGGCATCGTCGCGGGTGATTTTTTGCAGTAAGGCGATGTGTTCTGCATCCGGTTTGAATGCGGAGGATTTCATAATCACGCGAACGCCCTGACCCGTTTTTCGGCTCAGAAGCGTCAGGGCCATCTTTCCGTAGTCTTTGTATAAAAAATTTCCTTTGCCGAAGGTGCATCCTGTGAGCACCTGTACGGCATCTGCCGAGCAGGCATCGGTCTCCACAATGGCGACGATTTCCTCATCCGCAGCCCGTTTTTCCCGCAGCCACTCCATGGCAGTCCGGGCCGCCTTAAAACCGATGGAAAGACCGGGGCAGACATGGCCGTGGAATGCTGCGCAGCGTTTGAAGTCTTCACTGTCAAGAATGTCTTGTGCCGTCATAAATCGGTTTCCTTTCGAATCCACTTATGAAAAAATCTGTTTGTGATATATTATGGGAGCCATAATTATTTAGACATAGTCTGCTATTGTAATAATATCTTCACCGCAGAGCTCGCCGAGAACGCAGAGAATTTAGCTTGTCTTTTCCTGTGCCCTTGCGGATTTTTCCTCTGCGTGTTCTGCGATCTCGAGCGCAGCGGGCGGTGAACTCATGTCTAAACAATAATGACCTCATTAGTAAAAAAGATAGCCAGAAAAAGAAGCATGACCCCGGGAATCGGTGACAGAATCATAGAAATTGGGTCAGCCCGGCAAGGTATCGAACGCATGGGCGGTTCTGCTTCAAGTATGCCCCAGCACAGCATGCGGCGTGTAGGACGCGCCGAGGAGTTGAATCTCGTCTGCGCTGAGCTTGACCTGGGTGGCTGCCACCGCCTCCTCGATATGAGCGATCTTGCTGGCACCGACGATGGGCGCTGCCAATCCCGGTTGATGCAGCAGCCAGGCGTAGCCGATCCTGGCATTGCTCTCGCCGCGTTGGGAAGCAAGTTCGCTGAGGCGATTCACCACGGCGAAGTCTTCTTCCCGATAGTAGAGCTTTTGAGAATACTCGTCTGACCTGGCGCGCGGAGTTTGTCCGGCTGTGATATCATCCGGCGTGCGGTTGCCGACTAAAAAGCCACGGGCCAGCGGACTCCATGGAATTAAAGCGATGCCCTGATCGCGGCAAAGGGGAATCATCTCCCGTTCCTCTTCCCGATAGATCAGATTGTAGTGGTTTTGCATTGACACGAACCGCACCCACCCGTTCGATTGGGCAATATGCTGCGCCTTGGCCAACTGCCAGGCCCACATGCTGGAAGCCCCGATATAACGAACCTTGCCCGATTTGACGAGGTCGTGCAAGGCTTCCATGGTCTCCTCGATGGGCGTTTGGTAATCCCAGCGATGGATTTGATACAGATCGATGTAATCGATCCCCAGGCGCTTGAGGGAAGCCTCTACCGCCGCAAAGATGTGCTTGCGCGACAATCCGGCGGTGTTCGGCCGTGGGGGGGCGGAATTTGCGTAGCCGCCCTGGAAGGCAAGATCGACCGGGAAAAACACTTTGGTGGCAATCACCACTTCGTCCCGGCGGGCAAACTCCCCCAGGAACTTGCCGGTCAGTTCCTCGGATGCGCCGGCCGAATACATGTCAGCCGTATCGAAAAAGTTGACGCCCAGCTCAACCGCGCGCTGCACGATGGGCCGCGCATCGGCCTCATCGAGTATCCAGGGCCGCCACTGGGATGTTCCGTAGGTCATCATGCCGAGGCAGATACGGGATACCTTGAGTCCGGTTTGGCCTAAATTGATGTAATCCATGATACCCTCCCTTCAAATTAAATGTTCCTTAATCGTCTCCGGAAAGTACTTCCCGCAGGCGATTTCCAACCGTGTCGGCGAGTTGCTGATTTAAATTAATTGCAGTGATCAACAGAACATCACTGGGTAGGCTCTTTTCGTTGACCCAAAGTCGAGGCTCGCCGTTTCTTAGCTTCAGGGAAACCTCAAAGGCATCCCGGCCTAAACCGGCGGCGTTGAGCTTGACTTTCAGGGTCGGCAGGGCACCGCTTTGCTCGGATGCGGGGTGGGAAATTTCAGTGGTTACGTGGGGGATTCCAGCGATAGCGTTAGCGATCCGCTCCAGCAAGACCTGCATCTGGTTGGCTTCGTCTACGGTTTTTTCTTTGCTCAGGCCGCGTAAACGCACCAGCAGACCCACCAATGCTTCTTTGCTGACTTTCTGGCTGCGGCCTATTCCCTGGCGGGGTTGTCCCAGCAGCGCGTCTTTGGGGATGAGGGATGAAGGTGGAAACCACATGTGTGAAAAACCGGCCATATCCAGATGCTGCAAGGCGGCTGACGCAACCAAATTACGGCGGCCGCAGAGGATACCGGTGTTCTGCGGGCCCCGAATGGCTTTGCCGCCGCTGTACGCTACCAGATCGGCTCCCATATCGATGAATCGCCTTAAGTTCTCCAGGGGGGGGATCGCCGCTGCGGCGTCCATTAGCACCGGGATATTGTGCCTTTGGGCCACCGCGATGACCTGGGCCATAAACTTTTCCTTTTTCGGATCCCAGGTGTACGGCACTAAAGCAATGGCAGCCGTGTGCTCGTTGATGGCGGCCTCAAATTCCCAGGCCTCTACAGGCCGCAGACCGCCGGTGAAGCTTTCGTTGATACCAATATCGACGATCCTGGCACCGGCGGCACGAATGGCATGATCCCAGCCGTTGCGCTGATCGCGTGCCATGAGCACTTCATTGGGCATACCCGTGGTATCCGGCAAACGCTCCATGCGGGTGACATCCAGGCCCGCGATGCAGGCCGCGGTGCCTAACGTCAGGCCTGATGCAGCGCCGCAGGTCACGTAACCCGCCTCGGCCCCGGTAATTTCAGAAATGATTCGGCTGGCTGCCGCCTGAAGTTCATCCATCTTCACGGATTCTTTGGATGCCGCCACCATGGCCTCCGCCACCTCCGGGTCCATCAGAGCTCCGCCGAGTCTCGTTGCCGTTCCCCACAAGTTGATAATGGGCTTTACACCCAATTCTTCATATATTCCCATCGCGCTTTCCTTTTTTAATTTTAGAGTGAGCCATTAGTTTTTTGCCTCCAGCATCGTCTTCAATGTCTCTTCTTTGATCACACGGACAATCTTTTGTTTGACTTCCTGAAATTCCTTGGAAAAAATCAGGGTTTCCGCATCCCGCGGTCGCGAAAACGGCACCTTGACCTCCATTGTAATGCGTCCCGGTCTTGCCGTCATGACAAAAACCCGGTCGGCCATCAACAGCGACTCATCAACATCATGCGTAATAAACAGGACCGTCGTTTTCAGCTTCTCCCACACCCGCAGCAGCAGTTCTTGCATTATCAAACGGGTTTGAGCATCCAGCGCACCAAACGGCTCATCCATTATAAGAACCGAAGGCTCATTGATCCAGGCTCTGGCAATCGCAACCCTCTGTCTCATCCCGCCTGACAGTTCATGGGGATAATGATTTTCGAAACCTCTGAGCCCTACAAGATCAATGTATCGTTTGGCCTTATCAATATATTCTTCGCCCGGCGCATTATTCATGCGCGGACCAAAGGTGATATTCTCGGTGACCTTCAGCCACGGAAACAGCGTTGGCTCCTGCAAAACCACACCGCGATCCAATCCTGGTTTTTCGATCGGCCGGCCGTCTAAAAGGACCTGCCCTTCAGTGGGCTTGTCAAAACCGGCCATCAAATTCAAAGCGGTGGACTTTCCGCACCCGCTGGGTCCCAGAAGGCAGATAAATTCACCAGTCCTGGCAGCCAGATTAAGGTTTTCCAAAGCAACCGTCCGGCTATCCTTGCGTTTGTCGCTGAAGATCTTGGTAACATTGATAAATTGGAATTTGGAAATTTCCGCCGTCATGGTTCGGTCCTTAGGCCTGAACTTTACGCTTTTCCCATCCAGGGAACCGCTCTTTTCTGAATCATCACGATCAGGATATCCAACAAATAACCGGTGGTGCCCAGGATGACAATTCCGAGTAATACAATATCCGTACGCAAATAGGAACTGGCATTGAGCACCATCCACCCGATGCCCGAATGGGCGGCAATCATCTCGGCTGCGATAAGGGTGGTCCAACCGATTCCCACCCCCACCCGCATGCCGGTGAACAGATCGGGCAACACACTGGGAAGAATAACGTAACGGAATAGCTGGTACTGGTTCACGCCCAGAGCCCTGGCGACACGAATCCGATTCTCAGATACGTTTTTCACAGCGGCTGCCACACTGACAACCACGGTCAGCAATGTAGCCATAAAAATTAAAACAAACTTTGAGGTCTCCCCAATGCCGAACCAGAGAATCACCAGGGGGATAAGGGCCAATTTGGGCAGGGGTCTGAAAAATTGTACGAAGGGATCGAGTATTGCGTTGATCACCGGGAAAAATCCCATCAGCAAACCCATGGGGATTCCAATAATCCCGGCCATGGAAAAGGCAAAAAGCGCCCGCGCCAGGCTCACGAGAAAGTGCATCTGGAGGGAAATCTGCCGATATCCAACCGCCACCAGCTCGATGACGGTTTCGATCAGCTCCTGCGGCGACGGTAGAAAAAGAGGTTTGATCCATCCCATATACGTCGTCAAAAACCACAGGAAGACAGCAAATGCGATGGCAAGCATACTGATAAAGATTTCCTTGGCGCCCTCGAAGTTGAAAATTTTCCAAACTTTCTTCATCGAGTTTCATTCTCCTTACGGTTTATAAAAAAAATATCAATCTTCATTCGGGCAAGACCGAGATGCCTGTCCACTGCGTTATTCCCGATGACATTAGGAAGGCAGGCAACTATCCCGTCAACAACGGGAAGTGCCTGCCCGCCTAGTGAATGAACGCCTCGAACTCGCCCGGTATCAGTATCAGGTACAAAGAATGGCCGTCATGAGACCGTGCCTTAATCTCCACTGACAACTTTTTCCATAAATGTCATGTTGTTAAACGGCCCGAAACTTTTTGGCAGGTCTCTTTGACGAACGTCTCCCAATTCAACCAGAAAAAGACCCACGTCCATCATGGCCTTGGTTATGGCGGACTGCTCCGTCGTTTGTGAATCCCCTAACCATTTGGTGGTCAATTGCTCTTCAAACGGCGGAAATTCCAGTCCGGCCAGCGTATCGGCTGCGGCTTCATATTTCTGATTCAAATAATCGCCGATAAATCTGGCCCATTTTGAGGGATCACTCTTGTAAGTCTTGACATTTTCCTGAAAGACTTTCAGAAATTTGACGACCAATTCCGGATGTTTTTCGGCAAACTCTTTTCTCACCACGTAATTGTTCCAGGTGTAATAGCCGTCCTTGCGCAGCTCGCCCGTAGCAATGAGCTCATGACCCCCTTCTGTTTCCATCTGATGCGAAAAAGGTCCCCAAACGTAGGCCGCATCAATGTCTCCCCGCTTCCAGGCCGCAAGCATTTCCGAAGGTTTCAAGCTCAGCAGCTTGGTCTTGGCCACATTTACTTTATAAACCTTCAGCGCAGCCAGAAGCGCATAGTGGGCGGTTGAGCCCGGCGGGTAGCCGATTTTTTTACCTTCCAAGGACGGAATATCGGCAATTTCCTTTTTGGCGATCAAGCGTTCGCTTCTGGCGATCGCACCGGCAATTGCAATCTGATAAATTTCGACACCCCGTGCGATGGCAGCGACCGTCGGGCTTGAACCCAATCGGGTGATGTCAACCTCACCGGCGCCCAATGCAGAAATGGCGGCGGCGCCGGAAGGCCACTGCAGCCATTCAATTTTAACGCCCATCCCCTCTTCATACATCCCGTTGGCTTTACCGATGACCCAGGGTCTGGGGCCGCCGAACCATCCCATTTTAACCGTCATGTCCTCGGCAGATACCATCGGACTCCAGGCCCAGACAATAAAAAGGCTCATTGAAATGACAGTAAACAGAATACGAAACTTTATTTGCTTTTTCATGATTCATGTCTCCTTTCGGTTTTGTTTGGTGGGTCAAAATAAATTCGAAGCTTTGTGATAACGCAAGGTGAGGATAGCAACATTCGGTTGAGCAGGGATCCTGATGGATAGTTCAGATGCGAATTAGAAAAAAATACAGGTTGCAGAAGGATACGAGTATTTATCCTCACTGGATAGATGTTTAATATCTTCAAATTTAATTGTCAATGTGTAATGGTACAATAGTTATCATAAGCCTCCGCAACCAATGCTAAATATATTGCTACTGGAGTTGTTGTTGTCATGAGAGGTCGATTTCTGATTTGACATCCGAGAAAAGGTATACGGTAATCCAAGCGATTACCCAATTTTACATTACTGAAATATAGACAGATTCCAGGATCATATGGTCGGCTGAAAATTAATGCTTAGATCACAAAATCGATCAGCTGTTCATGTCCCTTTTGGCTGTCGGAAATAAGGTGCTCCTTTGCCAGCTGTTTATCCTTTTCATTTTTATTTTGGGACAGCTTAAACCGACCGATCATCTCCAAAATTTCGATCTCGAATCCAACCACATATCCCACCAAGCTTCGCATTTTATGGTTGTCTTTACCCAGGACAAAAGGATCTTCACCCTGCTCCAGAAACGATACCATTTTGATCATCGAATCACGTACCGCTTCTGTTGATTCTGTGATGCGTGCTGTCCCCTTGATGTGAACCGAAATGGAATTCCAGGTGGGCAGCTGTGACGATTCATAAACGTTAGGAGAGATATAGGCATTGGGTCCGTGAAAAATAACAAATACCTTTTCGCTGTTCAGATAGCGGGTGTGAGGATTGTTACGATCCATGTGACCGACTAAAAAACCGAATTCGCCGCGCTGCCGATCCAGTATCAATGGCAGCTGGGTGACAATAATGTCATCTTCTGTGCGCGAAATAACCGTCGCAAAGCTGTAGGTTTCAATGACTCGAAAGATTTTTTCTTTATCGCTTTCCAGGTAATATTTAGGTGGATACATAAGCCCCCCCGGTCCATACTCAGTAAATATCGTATTTAACCAGCCTGCCGTCAAGTCCGCCGGCCTTGATCGGTATTTTCCAGGTGGTTTTCAGCCCGAGTTTCTTAATATACTGCCGTTCTCCGAAATAAACAAAAGCGGTCGAGCCGTTGCATTTTTGTTTCAGAAAATCGCCGAGATTTTTATAAAACACATCAAGGTTCTTGTCGGCCCCCATCCGAATGCCATATGGCGGGTTGGTTACAATGATATGCGATTCAAGGGCGGGTAGCTTGCTGAAGTCCGCCCTTTCAATGCTGACATTATTACCGTAATGAAGCCCCAGCAGGTTTGTTCGTGCTGCACTGACAGCCTCCGCGGACACATCGCTGCCGGCTATCAGCCCTTGCGGAAGTTCCCGAATGTGTCCGTCGGCCGCTTTCTTGACCTGTTTCCAGACAGCACCGTCAAAGTCGGGCAGGAATTCAAAACCGAATCGATTCCTGAAAATACCGGCCGGGATATTGCTATAGCGCATGAGCGCTTCGCACAGAAGGGTTCCCGAACCGCACATCGGATCGTACAAAGGAATAGAACCGTCCCATTCGCTGAACCGGATAATCGCGGCGGCGACGGTTTCCTGCATCGGTGCGGAAACGGTCTCCTCCCTGTATCCTCTACGGTGCAGCGCGCCGCCCGAAGTGTCGAGGCTTATTACGGCCTTATCATGCCTGATATGAAGGTTGAGCAGGATATCCGGATTTCTTACCGATACATCCGGACGCCGGCCGGATTTTTCTTTGAAATAGTCGGCCACCGCATCTTTAAGGCGAAGGGCAGCGTACTTTGAATGTGAAATCGCGCTATCGGAAACATTTCCGGATACGGCAAAGGTATTGCCCGGTGCAAATAGATCTTGCCACTCGATTCGTTTGGCCTTCCGATACAGCGTATCGGTATCAGGACAGGCGTATGATATTAACGGCGCCAGGCATCGTGAAAGAAGCCGGGACAGATAATTAATTCGATACAGGGTGGATTTATCGGCCCTGAAATGAATACCGCTAAAATCCGGTCTGACATCTTCGGCCCCGAGTTCAGCCAGCTCCTTGGCACCGGCTTCCTTTAAGGTGTCAGCTATCTGGGCAAAATAACGGTTGTCCCTCTGATATTGATATAGCGCCGTTTGCCGCTTTTTTCTGCTTACGCGTTTGATCCTGTCGGATGATATCATCTTCGACGCTTTCGTTTTAATCGGAGCCGGAAGGAACGGTGGAGATATTACTTGATCATTTCAAACCTTTTACAGTATGAGCTAATTTGCACCAGGTCAATAATGCAAGAGATGGACTGCAAAATCAACTGAATTGTGGGAAAATCCAAACGACAATTTAAAATACTCAACCTGGGCCTGGGTAAACCGGAAGGGGGGAAGCCGGCAAAATGGGAATGGATTATAAAAGCAGAACCCAGAAAAAAAATGAAGATCGCGCCCTGCAAAGCCTGGGAGAAGAGCTGGTCGCCCTGCCGTTTGGCCAGCTTGAGAACGTGGAGTTGCCGGATGAACTTCTGACGGCCATCGAACTCGCCCATAAAATAAAGAGCCGCAGTGCCCGGCGCAGGCAGATTCAATATATCGGAGCCCTCATGCGGCGTATCGACCCGCAACCGATCGAAGCCGCACTCGAACGCATCCGGTCGGGAAACGCACGGAAATAACCGGTGCCTCCCGCAAACGCCGACTTTCAACCCCGCTATCATACGGAACACGCCAGGCTTAAGCCCAAAACCAAACGATCGCTAATTTTTGGAACCCGACGGTTCTGTGTCTCCATGAGTCTTGCGCATTGTGCCCCGGCTTTCTCTTATTTTTTTCATCATGCGCAGCCAGGCCTCTTTATTGTAGGCCGGGACCTGGCCGCGGTTGTGATTGTAAAACGGCATATCGAGATTGCGGACGTGGAACAGATATTCGTTGCCGGAGATGGCGGTTTGCCAGTAGCCGGTAATTCTGCCTGCCAGTGAACCGCCGATAAAAAGCAGGCAGATTGCCGTCGCATACACCCATGGCGTTAAAATGGCCTTGCGTTTGAAGGCTGAAATGTAAAGGGTGTCTTTTTCAGGGCAGACGGCCACGCATTTTAAACAGGCATGGCATTCATCGGAGATAACGCTTAAAGTCTTGTGAACCTTGATGTCGGCCGGACAGGTGCGGGTGCATTTTTGGCACTGGGTGCAGGTATCATCGTTGCGATGTATTTTTAAGATGCTGAAAAAACTCAGCACCCCCAGCAGTGCACCATAAGGGCACAGGTAGCGGCACCAGAAGTTGCGAACCAGAATCGACAGCACCAATAAAATGATCAGGACCCAGAGCGCAAAGTTGCTGATGTTGGTGAAAAAGTGCAGCATCTTGATGTCGGCCACCATGTTGTAGGGGCTGTAGATGAAATATTCGAGGGCAGCGGCATTCATTTGCAGGACAATGGCCCACAGAAAGAAAGCCAGCAGCAGGTATTTCAAGCTGCGCAGCGGATAGTCCAGCCAGCGGGGCAATTTAACATTTTCACGAAAAATAAATTTGTGGAGCCTGTTGAGATACTCCGTTAAAAGTCCAAAGGGACAGACCCAGCTGCAAAATCCTCTTTTAAAAAGAATAGCCGTAGCCAGAACC
>Ga0210122_1000727_pt1 | contig 11452 bp, 10 predicted proteins | sample Muzzi_CordB_D2_FD_185530 | JGI IMG/M metagenome (GOLD analysis project Ga0210122, IMG submission 185530) | Wetland microbial communities from San Francisco Bay, California, USA, that impact long-term carbon sequestration - Muzzi_CordB_D2 (SPAdes) | ecosystem: Environmental > Aquatic > Marine >... | reverse complement strand
TGAAAATCGAAACGCCGCTGGTCAAATGCGGCGTGCCGCTGGAGGAAATCGGCCTGGAAGACGAGGTCTTCGACCGTTCCGGCGTACTGCCACGCTACCTGAAGATTTTCCGCCTGCCCGCCGAAAACCCGCACCGCACCCTGAAATTCACCCGCCGCATCAAACTGCGGCCCGACGGCGACAACCCGCTCTTCATCCGCCTGACCCAGGAAGACGGCACGCTGGCCTGGACGAGTCCGATCTATCTGATCCAATGAGGACGCTTGGCTGTATTATCCTGACCCTGGTCGGAACTGTTATTCCGGTGTCCTCAGCCCTCGGCCAAGGCGCGGCGGAGCCGTCGGCCTGCCTTTCCATCGACGAAGATGCAGCGCGTCTTGCCTGTTACGACGGGCTGGCGGCGATGGCAGCGGACGGGGCGGCGCGGGCCGACTCAGGCTCCTGGACCCTCGAGGAATGGCCATCGCGTCTGAATCCGGCCTGGACCGATTACGAGGCATGGACGGCGTCCCTCAACCCGGTGCCCGGGGCGGGCGGCATTCCCGTATTTCCTGCCCTGACGCTGCGCTGTGAGCAGGGAGAAACTCGCGTCTTCTTCGATTTCGGGCGCGTTATGGCCGGGGACCGGGTGACGGTCTACTTCCGCCTCGGAACCGGCGAAATACAGGCCGGCGAATTGATTCTGGCGCCCGACGGACGGCGGTTCGGGCTGTGGACGAGCGCGCTTTCGGTGCGTTTCGTCCAGGAGCTCCAGCGCAGCGAAAGGCTGCGCGTCCAGGTTCCCGTCGAAGGCGCCGAACCACTGACCGCGGCCTTCGAACTGGCCGGCCTGGCGGCAGCATCAGTCCCGCTTAAGGATGCCTGCGGCTGGGAATAGCGGGGCCCCGCTCAAAGCATGGGACAGCGCGCGATAATGCCTCTATAAGCACTGCCCATGAGCAAAGCTGCCGCCATTTCCCCGAGCGATACCGACAGCCGGTCCCACCGGCTGGGCGTCGTGCTGTGCCTGACGGCACTGTTCATCTTCGCCTGCCAGGACGGGGTGACCAAGGTCCTGATCCGCGACTATTCGGTCGCCCAGATCGTCATGGTCCGGTTCTGGGTTTTCTCGGCCTTCGCCGTGATATTCGTATCAATGCGCGGCGGCGTGACCGCGGCGGCGCGCTCGCGGCGGCCGCTGTTGCAGGCGGTACGCTCGCTGCTGTTCGTGGGCGAGATCGCGCTGTTCGCCTTCGGTCTGCATTATCTCGGCCTTGCGGAATCGCATGCGCTGTTCGCCACATTTCCGCTGATCGCCACCGCGCTGGCAATCCCGATTCTCGGCGAGAACGTCGGCTGGCGGCGCTGGTTCGGCGTCGCCATCGGCTTCGCCGGTGCGCTGGTCATCATCCGGCCCGGGCTGGGCCTGTTCCACCCAGCCGCCCTGATCGCGCTGGCCTGCGCCTTTTGCTTCGCGCTCTACAGCCTGATGACGCGGCTGGTCAGTTTTCGTGACAGCTTCGAGACCAGTACGCTGTATATGGCGGTGATCGGCGGTCTGGCGGCGACGATCGTCGGCCTGCCGCTATGGCGCGCGCCGGACGCAAACGGCTGGGGACTGCTCGTCCTTATCTCCACTCTTGGAACCTTCGGCCATATGCTGCTGGTAAAGGCCCTGCAGTATGCACCGGCCTCGCTGTTGCAGCCTTTCAATTACACGCTGCTGGTCTGGGCCTCGCTGATCGGGTTCGCTGTGTTCGAAGAAATTCCCGACCTGTGGACCGTAGCCGGAGCCGGCCTGATCGTGGCCGGAGGCGGCTATGTGATCTGGCGCGAACGCCAGTTGGGCCACAAACTGGCGGACATGGCAGTGGTGGGACCCGCCATTGAGTAAGGTCGCTGTCATTTCCGTCAGCGGAGCCGAGACCCGGTCGCACAGGCTTGGCATCATCCTGGCGTTGATGACGGTTTTCGTCTTCGCCGCGCAGGACGGCATCACCAAGGTGCTGGTCCGCGACTACGCGCCGGCGCAGATCATCATGGTGCGGTTCTGGGCCTTTGCGGTCTTTGCGGTTATCTTCGCCGCCATGCACGGCGGCCTTGGGCCGGCGATCCGTTCGAAGACACCAGGGTTGCAGATATTCCGCTCGGTGCTGTTGATCCTCCAGATGATGACCTTTGCGCTCGGGCTGCGCTATATGGGGCTGGCCGATGCCCATGCGCTGTTTGCGACCTACCCCCTGCTGGCCACCGCCCTGGCGGCGCCGATCCTGGGCGAGCATGTGGGTTGGCGGCGCCTGATGGCGGTCGGGATCGGGTTCATGGGCGCGCTGGTGATCATCCGGCCCGGGTTTACGGTATTCGATCCGGCCGGGTTCATCCAGCTGTCGGCCGCGCTCGGTTTCGCGGTATACAGTCTGGTTACCCGCAGGGTCAGTTTCCGGGACGGTTTCGCCACAAGCATCCTGTATCTGGGCATATTCGGCGCCATCGCCGCGACGGCCATCGGCATGCCCTTCTGGAAGCCGCCGACCGGCGACGATCTCGTTCTTCTGATGATACTATCGGGGACCGGAATTCTCGGGCATCTCTTCCTGATCAAGGCGCTGGAATATGCTCCGGCCACACTGCTTCAGCCCTTCAACTATACATCGCTGGTATGGGCCAGCCTGATCGGCTTTACCGTATTCGGCGAGATTCCCGACAGCTGGACCTACGTCGGTGCAGCCGTGATCGTGGGCGCCGGCGGCTATGTCGTCTGGCGCGAGCGAAAACTCGGCAATAAGACGGAACCGGCCGAAGTTGAAGTGCTGTAATCCATTCGTAAATATATTTTGTTAAGAGAAACAGAATAGATTGGCCCCATGACAGGAAATCTGGACGAATCCCGCCGCAAGGCACGGGAGGCATATGACCGCGGCAGTTACGATATGGCGCAGAAGCTGTATCAGCCTCTCGCCGAGTCCGGTGACGCCGATTCGCAATATTACCTGGGCGAAACGCTGCTGTTGCGGGCCTACGATCATGTCAACGCGGTGGCCTGGTGGCGCAAAGCCGCCGACCAGGGGCATGCGGGCGCGCAGAGCAATCTCGGATATATGCTTATTTCCGGCCTGGGCGTCGCGCAGGACAATGCAGAGGCGATCCGCCTGTTCCGGTTGGCGGCCCAGAAAGGCTATGCGGAGGCCCAATACAATCTGGGCGCCATGTACGATCTTGGCATGTCGATCAGGCAGGACCGCAAGGAGGCCGCCGACTGGTTCGCGAAGGCGGCCGAACACGGGTCCGCGCCAGCAAAGGCCATCCTTGCCTATATGTATGCGCATGGCGAGGGTGTTCCAAGGGACATTGGCAAGGCCAAGAAACTTTACGTCGAGGCGGCCGAGGCAGGTGAGATACACGCCCAGTTCAATCTCGGCGTCATGTATGAGAACGGCGACGGCGTTGCCCGCGACTATAGCGAAGCGCTGTTCTGGTATCAGCAGGCCGCCGAGCTGGGCCATCCCGAGGCGCAGTTCTGCGCTGCGACGATGTATGAAGAAGGACTCGGCGTCGGCAGGAACATGGAAACCGCCGCGAAACTTTACGAAATGGCCTCACGCAGCGGTTCTCCGGAAGCCTGGACCTGTCTTGGCGCGCTTTACGCCAAGGGGGAAGGCGTGCAGCAGGATTTCGCCCAGGCCGCGCGCCTGTTCCTGGGGGCCGCACGTGACGGACATGCCAGGGCGCAGAACAATCTCGGCACGCTTTACGACCAGGGGCTGGGGGTGGAGCAGGACGACAGGCAGGCCGCCCAATGGTTCCGCGCGGCAGCCGAACAGGGCCATCCGGCCGCTCAATTCAATCTGGCCCAGTTGCTGCGCAAGGGGCTTGGCGTGGAGCAGGATCTGATCGCGGCCTATGCCTGGTCGACGCTGGCCGCCGACGGAGGCAACCAGGGCGGCATGTTCCTGCGCAACTGCATGAACGAGCTCATGACCCGCGACGATCTGGACAAGGCCAAAAAACTCACCAAGGAACTTCGCGAGAAAATCCGTGCGATGAAGGGTGACAGCAGCGCGATGAACGGTTCAGGAGCGAACCCCGACTGACTTTCCCTGGACTGCGGCGTCTTCCGCCCCGCCGCGCATGGCCTGGCGGCGGCGGCTGACGATTTCGCCCATGATCGATAACGCGATCTCTTCAGGCTCAATGGCGCCGATATCAAGCCCGGCCGGCGCCTTCAACCGCCCGATCTTCTCCGCCGGCACCCCCTTCTCCCGGATCGCCGCCTTCAGCGTGGCTGCCTTGCGGCGGCTGCCCACGAAAGCGACATAACCGGCATCCGTCGACAGGGCGGCATGCAGGGCCTCGCGGTCGCGCTTGCCCTGGGTGGACACCACGATCGAATCGCAGGTTGCCGGATTCGCGGCCTCGAGGTCGAAGCCGTCCAGGTAGCTGTCGGCGCCGGGCAGCCGGTCATGGTCATCGGCCAGCGCGGCGACGACGGTGCGATAACCCATCGCCCTGGCCAGCGCCACAAGGGACGCCGCCACCGGGGATGCGCCGCAGACGATGCAGCGCGGCGCCATCCGCATGGGTTCGATGAACAGCTCCACGGTGCCGCCGCTGGGGCAGGAGCTCTTGTGCAGTTCCACCCCGTCGGCGTCCAACTGCTCAACCACGTCTTCTTTGGGTTTGACACGGATCAGCCGGGGCGCGCCGCTGGCCAGCACTTCGGCGGCAACCCGCTTGACCGCCCCGGTGACGCAGCCGCCGCCGACGAAGCCGAAGATATCGCCACCGCTGGTGACCAGCGCCTTGGCGCCGGCCTTGGCCGAGGTGACATTGGCCGTACGTACCACGGTGACGACGCAGAATTCCTCGTTGCGCGACCGCAGATCGTTGATGCGGTTCAGGATATCGGCCGATGTAATGCTCATGGTTCCACGTCCCTTACAGCCGTGACAGTTGGGTTTCGATTTGCGCCAGTTCCTCCAGCGTACCCGCCGGGGCAAGACAGTCGATCAGTGGCAAGGCGGCGGCCATGGCACGCGCCGCCGGCGCGTAATCGCGCCAGCCTATCAGCGGGTTCAACCAGACAATGCGTCGTGCGCGTTTCCGCAGGCGTGTCAGCTCGCCGGCCAGCAATTCCGGTTCGTCCGTATCGTACCCGTCGCTTAGTATTATCACGACAGAGCGCGAGTTCAGCACCTGGGCGGCGTGGCGGTCATTGAAGGTTCGCAGGCTCGCGCCGATCCGCGTGCCGCCACCGAAACCCTCGGCCATCAGGGACAGCCGGGTCATAGCGCGGAACGGATTCTGTTCGCGCATGGCGTCGGAAACTTTCAGCAACCGCGTATGGAAGACGAATGCCTCGGCCTCCAGCCACTTGCCGACCAGCCCCTTGGCAAACTGCAGGAAGAAGCGGCTGTACTGTTTCATGGAGCCCGAAACGTCGAGCAGCAGCACCAGACGTACGGGGCGTACGGGACGGCGGCGGCGCACCAGATCGAAAGGCTCGCCCCCCTTCGACAGGCTGCGCCGGATGATACGGCGCAAATCCAGTTGGTCGCCATTCGACGCGGCAATGCGGCGGCGCGACAGGTTAAGGCGGATCGCTGCGGCCAGCTTCATCGCCAGTGCCTCGGCCTCGGCCAGTTCAGCCGGGTCGACAATATGGCGCAGATCGGTCCGGGCCAGCGCCGTCTGGCGGCTGGCGACCAGCCGTCCGGTCTTCGCATCGGTATCGGTCTCACCATCGCCGATGGAGCGCGCGCCGGTCGCATCCGCTTTCGCGGCATCGTCCGGCGGCAGAATGCTGTCCCAAATTTTCGGGCGGGCAGTGCTCTCCAGCCTCCCAGGGCGAGCCTTCTGCTGGCGCACCCGTTCCTTGCCTCGGGCAAACCAGAATGCCTCGAAAAGATCGTCGAACCGCTCCCAGTCCTCATGCCGGCCGCACAGTGCTGTCTTGAGCCGCAGCCGCGACAGGTCCGGATTTATTTCCGTGTCCTGGGCCAGTATATCGAGCGCTCCCTCGGTCTCGCGCGGGCCCAGGGGAAAGCCGTTCATCCGCAGGTGACCGATAAAACCGGCCATGCGGGCGGATATGGGCTGGCCCGGGGTCGCCATTTCACGCCGCCTTTCCAGCCAGCCGCGAGACCACCTCGCGGGTTACCGATTTCAGGTCGCGCTCGGTTTTCAACAGGCAGATCAGGGTAGGCAGGATGCGGTCCGGATCCTGGTCCAGCGACTTGATGTCAAGGCCCGCCAGCGCCGCCGCCCAATCCAGGGTTTCGGCGATGCCGGGCACCTTCTCCAGGTCTTCCTTTCGCAGTTCCTGCACGAACCGCACGATCCGGGCCCCGATTGCTTCATCAATGTCGGGCCGGCGCGCCTTCAGGATCGCCAGTTCCTTTTCCAGATCCGGGAACTCCACATAGGAATAGAGGCAACGTCGGCGCAGCGCGTCGGAAAGCTCGCGCGTGCCGTTGGAGGTAAGAATAACATAGGGAATGGATGTCGCCCTGATGGTGCCGATCTCCGGCACGGTAATCTGGAAATCCGACAGCAATTCCAGAAGATAAGCCTCGAATTCGGTATCCGCCCGGTCGATCTCGTCGATCAGCAGAACCGGCGGCTTTTCCTGGCTGATGGCCTCCAGCAGCGGACGCTTCAGCAGATAGTCTTCGGAGAAAACATGCCGCTCGATTTCGTCGGCGCTTTCGTTCGAATGTTCATGCGCCTTGATGGCCAGAAGCTGGCGCTGATAGTTCCATTCATAGATCGCCGCGCTGGCGTCCAGGCCCTCGTAACATTGCAGCCGGATCAGCCTGGTATCCAGGGCAGCCGCCAGCGCCTTGGCGACCTCGGTCTTGCCTACACCCGCCGCGCCCTCCAGCAGCAGCGGCCGACCCAGTCGCATGGCGAGATCCACCGCGACGGCGAGCGCATCATCGGCGACATAATCTGCCTGGGCGAGGCGGTCTTTCAATTCCTGCAGGTTCGTTTTCCTTTACTAAACAATCAGCGCCGAGCGACTTCCTACTTCGAGACGGCCCTGCGGGGCTCCCCGGCATGAGGCTCCAACGTTTGTGTCCTCATCCTGAGGAGGGCCGAAGGCCTGTCTCGAAGGAAGAGGTCGCGCCGCCGTTGCAAGCGGGCGTCAATATGAATTCGCATCACCGGCCGGCGCCTTCCTCCCAGAAACGCCGGCCGGGATGCTCTGCCGATTCGCTAGCCGTTCAGGCCAAGGTCGTTCGCCACCTTCCAGACGCGCCAGTGGTCATGCGGCATCTGGGTATGAACGAGCCCCGCATGGGCAAAGGCGTCATTCACGGCATTGGAGAAGGCCGAGACGCCTCCGACGTTCGGAGACTCACCGACCCCCTTCGCGCCAATTGGATGGTGCGGCGACGGGGTAACGGTAAAGTCGGTCTCCCAATGCGGGGTTTCAACCGCGGTCGGCAGGAAAAAGTCCATGAGGCTGCCGCCCGAGACGTTTCCGATCTCGTCGTAGGAGATTTCCTGCCCCATAGCGATGGCCAGCGCCTCGGTCAGGCCGCCATGGACCTGGCCCTCGATGACCATCGGGTTGATGCGGGTGCCGCAATCGTCCAGCGCATAGAAGCGCCGGACATCGGTGACGCCCGTATCCACATCCACATCGACGACGCAGAAATAGGCGCCGAAGGGATATGTCATGTTCGGCGGATCGTAATAGCTGACCGCCTCAAGCCCCGGTTCCAGCCCGGGAATAGCCTTGTTGTAGGAAGCAAACGCGATCTCGGCCATGGTCTTGAACCGATCCGGCGCGCCCTTGACCACGAAACGGTCCACGTCCCACTCCAAATCGTCGTCATGGACTTCCAGAAGGTAGGCCGCGATCATCTGGGCCTTGGCGCGGATTTTCCGCCCAGCCATCGCTGTCGCGGCGCCAGCGACCGGCGTTGAGCGTGAACCGTAAGTACCCAGGCCGTAGGGCGCGGTGTCGGTATCGCCTTCCTCGACGGTAATATTCTCCGCGGGGATACCGATCTCGGTGGCCAGGATCTGCGCGAAGGTCGTTGCATGGCCCTGGCCCTGGCTGATCGTGCCCAGCCGCGCGATTGCGCTGCCGGTGGGGTGGATGCGGATCTCGCAGGAATCGAACATGCCGAGCCCCAGGATATCGCAGTTCTTGACTGGCCCGGCCCCGACAATCTCGGTGAAGAAGGCTGTGCCGATCCCCATCAGCTTGCGTGTCTCGCCACGCGCGAAGGCCTCGCGATTGGCCTTCTGCTCGGCCCGCAGTCCGGCGTAATCGATGGCCTTCATGGCCTTGTCCATGGCGGTCTGGTAATCGCCGCTGTCATATTCCCAGCCCAGCGCTGAAGTGTAGGGGAACTGTTCCTTGCTTATGAAATTTTTCAACCTCAGTTCCGCCGGGTCCATGTCCAGCTTGCGGGCCAGCACATCGACCATCCGCTCGATGAAATAGGAAGCCTCGGTCACGCGGAAGGAACAGCGATATGCCACGCCGCCCGGCGCCTTGTTGGTATAGACGCCGTCCACTTCCACATGCGCCGCCGGTATGTCGTAGGAACCGGTGCAGATATGGAAGAAGCCGGCCGGAAACTGGGTCGGGTCGGCGCAGGCGTCAAACGCCCCGTGATCCGCCAATACGTGGCATTTCAGTCCGGTGATCTTGCCGTCCTTCGTTGCCGCGATCTGGCCGGTCATGTGATAGTCGCGCGCGAAGGCGGTGGCGGTCAGATTCTCGATCCTGTCCTCGATCCATTTCACCGGCACGCCGGTGACGATGGAAGCGACCGCGGCGCAGATATAGCCGGGATAGACCCCGACCTTGTTGCCGAAGCCGCCGCCGATATCGGGCGAGACGATGCGGATATTATGCTCGGCGATATTGGTTATCAACGAGGCCACGGTGCGCACCGCGTGCGGCGCCTGGAAGGTGCCCCAGATGGTCAGCTTGCCGTTGATCTTGTCCATAGAGGCGACGCAGCCGCAGGTCTCAAGTGGACAGGGATGGACGCGCTGGTAGGTAATCAACTCGCTGGCCACAACTTCGGCACTGTCCAGCGCCTTGGCCGTGGCCCTGGCGTCACCCGCCTCCCAGGTGAAGATGTGGTTGTGGTGTTTGCGCGGGCCGTGTGCGCCTTCGGTCTTGTCCTTGATATCCTCGCGCAGGACCGGGGCATCCGGATCCATCGCCTTGGTGGCGATGTTGATAACCGGCAGTTCCTCGTATTCGACCTCGACCAGTTCCACCGCATCGGCGGCGATATAGCGGTCCTCGGCCACCACGAAGGCGACTTCCTGGTTCTGGAACAGCACCTTTTCATCGGCCAGAACCGCCTGTACGTCGCCGGCCAGCGTCGGCATGTAATGCAGGTTCAGGGGCTTCAGGTCGGCGGCCGTCAGCACCGCAATGACACCCGGCAGGGCCAGCGCCGCATCCTTGTTGATCGACTTGATGCGCGCATGGCCATAGGGCGAGCGCACGAAATCGCCAAATACCATGCCCGGCATCTTGATGTCGTCGACATAGTTGCCTTTGCCCTGGGTGAAGCGCGCGTCCTCGACGCGCTTGCGCGAACAGCCAAGGCCCTGGAGTTTTGCGACGCGCTCTTCCGATGTGGGGGCTTGCTCGGTCATTCCGCGGCCTCCTTTGCTTCGTTAAGTGTGGTGGCGGCAGCCTGAATGGCCTTGACGATGTTCTGGTAGCCGGTGCAGCGGCACAGGTTGCCTGAAATGCCGTAACGGATCTCCTCTTCCGTCGGGGTCGGGTTTTCCTGCAGAAGACGGTAGGCCCGGGTGATCATGCCCGGCGTACAGAAACCGCACTGCAGGCCGTGATGCTCGGCAAACGCCGCCTGGACTGCGTGCAGTGTGCCGTCGGCGTTGGCGATTCCCTCGATCGTGGTGACCTCGGCGCCGTTGGCCTGGGCCACGAATACCGTGCAGGATTTCACCGACATCCCGTTCATATCCACCGTGCAGGCGCCGCAATGGCTGGTGTCGCAGCCGATATGCGGGCCGGTGAGATTCAGTTCCTCGCGCAGGAAATGGATCAGCAGCGTGCGCGGTTCCGCCAGACCTTCCACCTTACGGCCGTTCACCGTCAGCTTGACATGCATTTTGTCCATGTTCTCTTTCCCTATCTTATCCTGTTCAGCCGGCGGCGCGTTCGCGCGCGGCCTCGATGGCCCGGCGCACCATGACACCCGCAACTTTTGTTCTGTAGGCAGATGGCCCGCGCCCATCGCTTGCCGGGTCGGCGATCGCCATTGCTTCCTCCACCGCCTTGTCGACCGCATTCGCATCCAGCGCGGTGCCGATAAGCGCCTTCGACGCCGCCTCGGCATAGAGTGGCGTGCTGGCGACGTTGGTCAGCGAGACCGAGGCGCTTGTGCAATTGTCCCCCGACAGGGTCAGCATCACCGAGGCGGCGGCCGTGGCGTAATCACCGATCTTGCGTTTCTGTTTCATATAGGACCAGCCATGCCCGGCGGCCGGCGTGGCGAAGCGGACCGAGGTCAGAATTTCGCCGTCCTCCAATTTGGTGAAATAGGCGCCTTCATAAAATTCCCGGGCACTGACCTGACGTTTTCCGTTCGGGCCGGCCAGATCGTAGCGGGCATCCAGCGCCTGCATGATGGCCGGCATGTCGTTGCCCGGGTCGCCGTTGGCGACGTTGCCGCCCAGCGTGCCCACATAGCGTATCTGCGGGTCGGCGATCTGCAGTGCGGCCTCGGCCAGGATGGGGCATTTCCGCGCCAGCAGGTCCGAGGCGATGACTTCCGCCTGGGTCGACATTGCACCGATGACCAGATCGTCGCCATCTTCCAGGATGTATTTCAGTTCCGAAACATCCTGCAGGTCGATGAGGTGATCGGGCTGCGCCATGCGCATCTTCATCATCGGGATCAAACTGTGGCCGCCAGCCACCACGCGGGCCTCGCCGCCCAGTTTGCCAAGCAGCCCTACCGCATCGGCAACCGAAGTCGGCCGATGGTATTCGAATTGTCCGGGTATCATTAGCGTTTCCTCCACTGGCGATCATTTTCGATCTTGGCGTGGAGATTAGATCGGGCCAGAGAGACACGCTAAGCGTATAGGAACGGACTGCCGCTGAATTTCACGAAATGCGGCGTGGCTGCACGAAATGCGGCCTGTCCTCAGGCGAGATGCAGGGCCTCACGCACCTCGCCGAGGCGCGAGCGGCTGACCGGGATACTGTCTCCCCGGTCGGTGCCGATCAGGCAGAATGCCTTGTCGCCGGTTCGCTGGAAGCCCTTCACATGGCGGATATTGACCAGGTAGCTGCGATGGGTTCGCAGGAAGCAGTTCCGCCCTTTCAAGGTTTCTTCCACACGTGAAATCGGCCAGGGACAGAACAGTTCCTCCTTGCCGTTATACAGGCGGGTGTAGTGGCCGTCGGCCTGGATTGCAGCAATATCGTCGACCGCGATGAAATGCACTGTATTGTTGA
>Ga0210122_1000726_pt1 | contig 11454 bp, 9 predicted proteins | sample Muzzi_CordB_D2_FD_185530 | JGI IMG/M metagenome (GOLD analysis project Ga0210122, IMG submission 185530) | Wetland microbial communities from San Francisco Bay, California, USA, that impact long-term carbon sequestration - Muzzi_CordB_D2 (SPAdes) | ecosystem: Environmental > Aquatic > Marine >... | reverse complement strand
GGTGCACCTGCGGTAACCGAGGCTGCCTGGAGACGCTGGCCGGTGGCTGGGGCATCGCGCATCAAGCCCATCAGGCGGTTGCCGCTGATCCGGCGGCGGGCGCGAAACTGCTCGAGATGGCGGATGGAAAAGCGGAGGAGATATCCGCCAAACTGGTGGCCGACGCTTACCAAAAGGGAGATGCACTGGCCAAGCAACTGGTAGACAAGGCCGGCGAAGCGCTGGTGGCGGGCATGGTGAGCCTGGTCAACGCCTTCAATCCCTGCCGGCTGATCTTGGGCGGCGGCGTAATTGATGGACTGCCGGAGTTGGTCGAACGGGTGGAGCAGGGAGTCGGTGAGAAAGGGTTGGCCGCGGCCACAAGCTCTCTGCAGGTTGTCACGGCCCAGCTTGATGAGAATGCCGGCATTATAGGGGCAGCGGCCTTTGCGATGCAGTCATTAAAATCTGAGAATTAACATTTCCCCCTACAAATACAAGGATAAATCTAAATTGGAATGTCATCGCTGGAATTCACCGGTGGTTGATTCTGGTGTTGTTGGTGTCGGGTGGGCTAGTGCCCACCGAGACACCTCATGATCTGACCTTTCCTTGCCGGGGTTTCGGCAGCGGTTCAGCCGGCAACCAGCTCCCGGACTTTTGCGGCGATGGCTTTGCGGCTGATCTCCTCAAAATCGAGCAATTCCCGGGGCTTGCCGCTCTTGGGTTTCCGGCGCACCGCCAGTGAATGCAAACGGATGCCTTCGAGGGTCAGCGCTTCGCGAACCGCGTCCGCCAAACCGCCCTGAGCAAAGTGATCCTCCACCGTGATCAGGTGTGCTGTTTCTGCCGCCGCCTGTTTCAGGGTTGCGGCATCGACCGGCTTGACGCTGTACAGATCGATTACCCGGATCGACACCCCGCTTTCCTGCAGCTTTTTCCAGGCCTCCAGGGTTTCGTGTACGGTGACGCCGGCCGCGATGACGGTCGCCGCATCGCTGTCGCTTTGCTTGAGAACCTTGCTGCCGCCGATGCGAAACGCTTCGTCGGCCTCATAGAGGATCGGGGTCGCCATGCGGGTGGTGCGGATATAGGCGATGCCCTTGTAGGCGGCCGCTTCTTCGACCAGTTTTTCCGTGGAAACTGCATCACAGGGATAGAGTACCGCCGAACCCAAAAGGGTGCGGAAAAAGGCCAGATCTTCGAGCCCCATCTGGGAAGGGCCGTCCTGGCCGATGGAAACGCCGGCATGGGAGCCGACGAATTTGATGTTGGCATCCGAATACTGGCTCATCCGGACCTGATCGTAGGCCCGGCTCAAAAAGGCTGCAAAACTGGAGGCGAAAGGAATCTTGCCGCGGCAGGCAAGCCCCAGGGCGACCCCGGTCATGTTCTGCTCGGCAATATACATTTCAAAGAAGCGGTCGGAATGCTCCTTTTTGAAATATTCGGCGCGGGTGGAGTTTCCGACCTCGCCGTCGATGCTGACGATCTGCGGAAAGCGGGCGTATATCCGATTCAGGGCATTGCCGTATGCGTTGCGGGTGGGCACGGATTCTTCGCCGAAGTAATCGATATTGCCGGCGCTTCCGGACTCCAAGCTCGGGGGACGAAGGTCCTCCGGGAGCCTGATTTCTCCCCGCAGCGAGGTATCGACCGTTCCGAGCTCCTTAAGGGCTTTTGCCAGATCTTCCTCGCTCAGTGGTTTGCCGTGGAAGCCGTTTTTATCTTCGACGAAAGAAACGCCCTTGCCTTTGATGGTTTTGGCGATAATCATGATCGGCCGGCCGCTGCGCTCGTCGATTTGCAGCAGGGCCGTCCGGATTTCGGACATCGAATGACCGTCGACGAGGAGTGTCTCCCACCCGAATGATCGAATTCGTTGTCCATAGGCTTCCAGGTCGTGGCCGTACATGGTGGCACCCCGCTGGCCGAGGCGGTTGACGTCCAAAATGCCGATTAGATTGTCCAGATTGTAGTGCGCGGCAATCTGAATCGCCTCCCACTGGGATCCCTCGGCCATTTCGCTGTCGCCCAGCAGCACGTAGGTTCGGTAAGGCAGCTTGTCGAGGAATTTGGCATTGATCGCCATGCCCACTCCGATGGACAGCCCCTGGCCCAGCGAGCCGGTCGCGGCGTCCACGTAGCGAAAGGCCGGTGTCGGGTGACCTTCCAGATGGCTGCCGAACTGGCGGTAGGTAAGCATGTCTTCTTCGCTCAAGCGGCCGGCGGCCGCCCAAAGTGCATAGAACAGGGGAGAAGCATGCCCCTTTGAGAAGATAATTCGATCGTTGTTGGGATGGTCGGGATTGTTGGGATCGTAGCGCAAAATCCCGCCGAAGAACAGGGTGGTCATCAGCTCCGTGGCCGAAAGCGACGAAGTTGGATGCCCCGACCCCGCATGGCTTGTCGCCGTCAGAATATAGTAGCGGATGAGCCGCGCAATATCGGTCAGTCTTTCTTCGAGATGACGGTTATTCATAAGACTCTCCTTTGCGATGTTTGGTGTTTTCGGGTTCACAGCCGCAGGCCGGCGGGAGCCGCCGGCCAAAAAATGATGGAAGCTGATTTGCAGAACGAGGACGTTAATATGACTCCAGCTTCCCATTTTGCCGGGCCCCATCAGTTGACGGACGCTTCCACCCACTGCAAATGGATAAGAAAAAATGTCGTTAAAAACCATACGGTGAAGGCTGTATTTGACGCGCGTCAGGGTGGTATATGAAACCTCAGCGGCGTTAATGCCGCGGGAGGCTCCGGCGAAATCGCATCTTGTTAAATTTGGAAAAAAAGTTGATTTGGCGCAGAGGAGTGAAGGGTGTTGAGGGATATGAGCTTGGGAACGCCAACGTCCTTACAACCCTGTTTTTGACCCTGAAAAGGGCAGCCTAAGCCTGAAAAACGACCACCTATGGAATTTTTCTTGAAAAAATTCAGTCTTATAGCTTGGTGCGACAAGAGGGACAAGAGTTACAAAGGGAAATTCCACTTACCACGCTTGGATTTATAGATCAACGCATACGACTACCGGTACCCATAAAAAATGGAGTGGAAACACATTTTGTAAGACATACATCGACAAAAGGCAGGGCTAAAATCCTACCCGATTATCAGACTGACACCGATACCCGGTTCGGGTCCTGAACCTTATAATGTAATCAAATAACAAAAGGAAAAACGAATGCGAGCCGTATATACCTTATCGGCGATTCAAACGACTGCGGGATGATTCGGCAGGTATTGAGCCGCAGGGGGTTTGAGCATTCGGACAAAACTCATCATATCCGACAAAATCCAAAGAAAGGAGAAAAATCATGAACACCAAAACAAATTCAGTCGTCGCGATTTACAACACTCACACCGAAGCGGAAGAGGCTGTTAAGGAACTGGAAAAATCCGGTTTTGATATGAAAAAGCTGTCTATCATCGGCAAGGATTATCATGCCGAAGAACATGTGGTCGGGTACTACAACACGGGAGAGCGTGTCAAATATTGGGGTAAGCTCGGCGCATTCTGGGGCGGTTTTTGGGGGCTTCTCTTCGGATCGGCCTTTTTCTTTGTACCGGGTATCGGCCCCCTTGTTGTCGGAGGTCCGTTAGTCTCCTGGATAATCGGTGCATTAGAAGGTGCCGTTCTTATCGGCGGGCTTAGCGCTGTCGGTGCCGCGCTTTATAGCATCGGCATTCCAAAAGACAGCATTATCAAGTATGAGACCTCGCTGAAAGCCAACAAATTTTTGGTGGTGGCCCATGGCAGCGTGGAAGAAGTTAATAAAGCCCATGATATCTTAAGCGTTTCGACGGCAACCGAAACAAACATTCATGAAAATTAACCGGTTTCAAAAAATTAGAGAAATCATGCTAGAAAATAAGATGTGCATTGTTAACCGAAGGATAGAGACAGATACAGCCGCCGGTAAAACCTGCTATGAGTATACCATTTCAACCAACAGGGCTTTAGATCAGGAGTCTTTCATCGGCGCTTTCCTGATGCTTCCCGAAATACAGAAAGTAAGTATTTACTGAATCCAAGGAAATATGAAAGGATATATCGATGAAGAAGCAATTACTTCACATTTTCAGTAACGTGCCCTTTGGCCGCCATATGCTCATGCAGTCGGCCTATTTTTGCAGCAAGACACAATCTGCCTTAGCGGTGCACATTCCCCAATATGACCAACTTTTGATGTACTTCGAAAATGAAGCGGTGACGGTGCATCTCAACAAGGACTTTTTTAGGTCTCCGGAGACAGCCGAACAACATGTCAACAAAATTGTCCGGCAGGCTGGATTGGAACCCAATTTTGTCGAGCCGATCAGTTATACAGCTTCATCGCTGCCCGATATTCCCGTGGATTACCAATACATGAGCTGTCCGCGAAGCATTGGTGATCTTTCAACCAAGACCAATCTGGGGCACATGGAATAACCGTCAGAAATATTGTCAAAAATGCACGCTTTCCCGTGCTGATTCCGACCAGCGCGTATACGGAGTGGAAGAGCTTGACCGTTTTTTTTGATGCTTCGCAGCATTCCGTCAAGGCGATGAAGATTGGCATAGATATCAGTAAACATTCCGGTTTCCGCTTGTTGATTTTCACGCAGGCGGAAAATTCACCTCGCTCTCACTACAAGGAAATACTGGAAAAAAGCGAATTGTTCGAAGGAATAAAAAATGAAGAAATCGAATGGCGCTTTTTTGGAAAAGGAGAATTTGCTGAAAATCTGTATGAGGTTCCGTTTGACAGCCTCGTTATAACAGGAGCTTACGGTCACGGCCTGATCAAAGAGCTGCTTTTTGGCAGCAGGATGGAAGAAATCCATACCATCCTGCCGAACAATATGCTGATTGTCGGTCTATATGCCACTGTCTGATCAGATCTTATTATTGCGATTGTGGGAATGATTTTAATTTTCTGCGCTTTCTCACTGATGGCGAAAACTGGCGGACCACAAAATCGCGGTTTATTGCTAAAAGTCCCGTTCACGGCAAATAAAGACGCAATTACTGCCGATTCAGCGAGTCCTGTATTTTCCAGCGCTTGAGCATCGGTTTAATCGTCAGCCCCTGGACCACGATCGAGAATACCACCACCATATAAGTAATAAATACAATCAGGCCCCGCTGCGGACCCTGCGGAATTGAGAGCGCCAGGGCCACGGCTATCCCACCGCGCAGCCCACCCCAGGTCAAGGCCTTGACCGTGTTTTTGCGGAAAGGCATCTGCTGCCTCAACAGACCGAAGGGAATTCCGACGCTTACCAGCCTGACCAGCAAAACCAGCGGGATGATAATCAGACCGGCCAAAAAATGGTGGACGCTTATTTCCAGCACGAGGACTTCAATACCGATCAAAATAAAGAGCAGCGCATTGAGGATCTCATCGGTGAGTTCCCAAAACATGTCAAGATTTTTACGGGTGGTCTCCGACATGGCAAAGGCGCGGCCATGGTTGCCGATCAGCAGGCCGGCCGCCACGATGGCCAGCGGACCGGAAGTGTTCAAGGTATGCGCCAGATCATAGCCGCCCATCACCAGACCCAGGGTGATGAGAACCTCCACCTGATAGTTGTCCACCCGTTTAAGCATCTGGTAGGCCATCCAGCCGATGGCCAGTCCAATCAGAATTCCGCCGAAAGCTTCTTTGGCAAACAGCAATGCGGACTGGCCCAGAGAAGTACCGGGGGTTCCGGCCGCGATGCGCTCCAGAACAATAAACAGCACCACCCCCACGCCGTCGTTAAAAAGCGCTTCGCCGGCCATTTGAGTTTCAATGCTTTTGGGCACTTTCAGCTCCTTGAGAATCCCGAGCACGGCCACCGGATCCGTGGGGGATATCAGGGCACCGAATAACAGGCAATAGATCAACGGAATTGCAGGGCCCATTATACGCAAAACCTGCCAGGCCAAAACTCCGACCATGCACGTCGAAAGAATGGTCCCGGCGGAGGCCAGCGTGAATATGATCCATTTGTGCTGCAACAGTTCATTGGCTTCGACATGCAGCGCCCCGGCAAACAGCAGAAAGCCCAGCATGCCCTGCAACAGCAGACGATTAAAATCGATGCGCTGGATCAGCACGGTGGCCTGATCCCGGACGTCCCAACCGGTGCGCCCGGCAACGATCAGAATCACTGAGAGCACCAGGGCGAACAGCATCAACCCGATCGTGCGCGGCAGCCGGAAATAGCGGTAGTTGATAAAACTGAAAACAGCCGAGAGGCTGATCAAGATCGAGATAATCGTCAGTATATCCATAGGTCTTCAGGGTATACCTTCGCTGCGCATAATTTTCGATTTTTACAAAAAAACAGTGAGCGGAACCCAGGATCAGCGGTCAAAATGGGTCGTTAAATGCCTGCATATGGGCCTGTCGCTGTTTCTCCAACGGTTCGTGCGGTGCATTTTAAACCATCGGAACTATTTACAACCTTTTTCAGTTCATTCGGAATACTCTGAGATCTTATCTCAATATTGATCTTTCAAAAAAAAATCTATGGGGTAAACCCTGTATTTGAACCATACCGACACGGTATATGAAGTGATTTTTGCAGAAACAGGTCCTTGCGGTCGATGAGCCAGGCGCATGGGATATGGATCATGACTTTCAAAAACCCATTCAACGATTGCTTGGGTCACAGTATCAATCTGACCTTGGTTCTCAAGCTTTCTTTCAAGCGCGGGTCAATCCGAGCCAGATCTAATTCCATTCCAGTAAAGTCCGTATGTTTATCAAACTCGCAGCCCCAGATGAATGTCTCTGAATTTACAATGACCGCTACAAGTTTGGCGCCTTTCAAATTGGCTTTCCAAAGATCAGCATCGATTAGATTGGCCTGGGTGAGATCGGCACCTTCCAGATCGGCCCACATGAGCTCCGCATTTTCCAAATCGGCTTCAAACAGGTCAGCGCCTTTGAGGTTGGCTTTCCATAGTTCGGCGTTTACCAGATTGATTTTTCGAAGGTCGGTGCCTTCCAGATCGGCATCACAAAGATTGGCGCCGGTGAGATTGGCACACCGAAGCTTGGTACCCCTTAAATTGGCTGTGAAAAGGTCGGCGTCTGCCAGATCGGCTTTCGAAAGATCAGCGCCTTGAAGGTTGACGCCGCCGAGCTCGGCGCCTTCCAATAATATCGGAACTTCGGACATCGTTTTACGCCAATTATTCCATTCACTCAGATCCCCTTTTTCTGAGCATCTGATGAGTATATCGTATTGGGTTTTGTCAAACCGCCTGTTTCTGATTTCATTGATCATCATTTTGCCCCCCTTTTGAAAATTGGACCCTAACGGCCCGAACTATAATTGGGTCCTGACACCTTCAAAACGTCAAAGGGTTCCATGCCTATCCAATATCTAATACACACTGTTAACCGTAAAATGACGCAAAAATGATCAAAATGTTATTTTCGGCCAACTTCTTGCGGGAACCAGCGGGCTGCTATCGCTTGAAACCGCAGGCGGTTATTTGAGTATTTGTGGCGGGGGAAACGACCGCATCGGCCCAGGTGGAATTAAAACCTGGCCGGTTTGAAGCAGCGACCGGCAGACTGCCGGCAAATCCGAACGGGAGGCCGTGGACAGCCATCGCGTAGGACATCCATCGACGGCAATTTTGTGGGTCCTCTGACACAACAATCAGAAATAGACCGATATCCATCCTGACCGGCAGGAATTAGTTTGTCAGTACGCCAATAGAATCGGCCGTGGACTGATTGAAGTGGATCGACAACCCAACTTCACAGCAGCAGATGTTCCGGATTTCAGGGTTAGAAACCATTTTCAAATCTGATAAAATGTTTGCCTGCCGGTCCGGCCGACGACCGCCGATTTGCTGGCTGGCAAGATACTGAAACGCCCCTATTTGAGGCGGAAAATTTATTTGTTTTGCTGAAAAACAGACATCACCTCTTGTCAATCGCCATAAACCAGTCCATTATTGCAAATAAGAGAAGACTGCGGAATTTAAAACCAAACAAGGAGAGAACCCACCAATGAACACCAACAGCTATCCCCCGATTGACCATTACGGGTTTATCGCCGACTGTCATTCAGCGGCACTGGTATCCAAAACAGGCTCCATCGACTGGTGCTGCATGCCGCGCATCGATTCGAGCAGCTGCTTTGCCAGGATTCTCGATTGGGAGAAGGGGGGCTTTTGCCGCCTTGCACCTGCAAGCCGCTATGAGAGCAAGCGCCGGTATTTGGACCGCACGCTCGTACTTGAAACAACCTTCGAAACTGAAAGCGGCCGGGCGCGACTGATCGATTGTTTTACGATGCGGCGCGGGGGCGAATATGAGCCTCACCGGCAGCTCCTGCGTGTTCTTGAAGGTATCTCTGGGAAGGTCGAATTTAAACTGGATGTTGTTCCGCGCTTTGACTTTGGTACGATAAAGCCCTGGATCAGATGCTACCGCCAGGATAATCATATCGCTTTAGGCGGCTGCGACGGGCTGCTTATCTCCGGCAATATCCCGCTAAAAATGAAACACCGCCACGACCTGACCGCAAATGTCACGGTTGAAAAGGGGCAGCGCAGGCGTCTTTCCATATTACATCGGTCGCCGGAAAACCTCGACGAAAATCTGGTGGATGTCCCCGATCCGGGCGAACTGGACCGCCGCCTGCAGGAAACCATCGAATGGTGGCAAACCTGGTCGAGCCGGGGTCAATGCAGCGGGCCCTATGCCGAGCAGTTGCAGCGATCGGCGATTGTCTTAAAAGGTCTTTCCAATGCACCCACCGGCGCGATCGCGGCCGCAGCGACCACCTCTTTGCCCGAGTCACTGGGCGGATCCCGCAACTGGGATTATCGCTTTTCCTGGATACGCGACTCCTCATTTACGGTGCGTTCGCTGGCGGAACTCAACTACATCCGGGAGGCCGACGGATTTCGTCGGTTCATCGAACGCAGCGCGGCCGGCAGCGCAGATCAGCTGCAGATCCTTTACGGGGTCGGCGGCGAACGACGCCTGCATGAATATGAAATTGATGATCTGGAAGGGTATCGCAAAGCGAAACCGGTAAGGATCGGCAACGCCGCCGAAAGCCAGATCCAGCTGGACGCCTATGGTGAACTACTGGATTTGGCCTGGCATTGGCACTGCCGGCAGCAGTCGCCGGACGACGATTACTGGGAATTCTTAGTGGAGCTGGTCAATAAGGTTTGTGACTGCTGGGAGACGGCCGACTGCGGCATTTGGGAGTTCCGTGGCGATCCGCGGCACTTTGTGCATTCAAAGGTGATGTGCTGGGCGGCGCTTAACTATGGAATCCAGCTGGCCGGCGATCTTGACCGCAGCGCCCCGGTCGGTCAATGGGAAAAAGCCCGTGAAGCGGTGCGACGGGCGGTTGAGTCGCAGGGCTATGACGCCGAACGCGGGATCTTCATTCAGGCCTTTAAATACCCCCGCATGGATGCGGCGCTGCTGCTGCTTCCCATGGTCGGCTTTGTTGCCTACGACGATGAACGCATGATTCGCACTGCGGACGCCATTTGCGAAGAACTCGGCGAAAATGGATTGCTGCGTCGCTATTCAGTCGGAGACGACGGCATGCAAGGCCGGGAAGGCGTGTTTTTGGCCTGCTCGTTCTGGCTGGCGGAATGCCTGGCGCGGCAGGGACGTCTGGACCAGGCCCACCAGGCCTTCCAGCGCGCCTTCGCAGTGGGCAACGATCTGGGCCTTTTTGCCGAGGAATACGATCCCGCGGCCGACGAGATGCTGGGTAATTTCCCCCAGGGCCTCACGCATCTGTCGCTGATCAGTGCGGCTGTTGCTTTGAACGAAGCCGAAGGAGTTTGGCAGCGCAAAACCGAGGACTGCAAAACGAACTAGGGGTCTGATCGGCGCCTCAGACCGCATTTGGGGCAAGTTCTGCGATAATTTGGTCCGCAAGTCGGCCAAATCCTCAGGCTCCGATTCGAAACATAGGATTCCTCTGGCGCCGAGGATCCATTTCAGCGCGCCGGTCCGGCTTTTCTGGATAGGGGCACCTGCAGTATTCGCTTCTTGACAAACCGATACACCCCTTCCACCATAAAAGCCAAAAGCAGCATTGCCAATAATATCCACAGATGTGACGGTGTTTTTTGACCGATTTCCCATATCAGGCTGCCGAGGGCTCCCAGGCAAAGCACAATGCCCAGGATCGGTATCCACCTACGGCTGCCGGTTTTTTCAGCAAGTACGGCATTGGCAGCGTTTACAGCAGCGAAAATCAGCAGAAAGCCGGCACTGCCCATCATGGAGATGCTCGAAAGGTCAAACAGGTTCGCGATTACCAGCGTCACCCCGGCTGTAATGAAGAGCCCCTCCACCGGTTCGTTCCACACCTTGTGTTCGAGACTTTCGGGCAACTCACCGTCTTTGGCGATGATGTAACTCAAGCGGCTTGCCCCGTAAAGGGTGGCGTTGACGGCCGAGGCCGTCGAAAGAAGCGCGGCAATCGTAATCAGAACATATCCGTATCGGCCCAGAAAAGGGCGAGCGGCGGCGGCCAGTGCGTAATCTTTTGCGTCGACGATCTTGTCCACAGACAGATTGCCGATAGTGACGGCGGCCACCATAATGTAGAGACAGATGACAAAACCGACGGCCGAGTAAAACGCCCTCGGCAGCGTTTTACCGGGATTTTGGACGTCGTCGGCCGTGTTGGCGATCAGTTCGAAACCTTCGTAAGCCAAAAAAATAATCATGCCCCCGGCGACCATTTGAATGGGCGCAGACCACTGATCGGGGAGAAGACGCTGGCTGTCCATGCTCATCGCGCCGATTGCGACAAACAGCAGAAGAATCGCGATTTTCACGGCCACAATCCAGTCTTCCACCTCTCCGATAAATCTGGCGCTCAGCAGATTCAAACCGGTGATGACAAGGATGCTGCCGCTGATGAGGATGTGCTTCCAGATCAACTGGAAACCCTCGGGCAACATGGCCGAGCCGTAGCTGCCGAAAGCATACGTATAAAGGGAAAGCATGACAATATAGCTGATCCAGAGCAGGACGTTCATCGTGCCGGTAAAAAGCCCGGGCCCGAAAGCATTGTCGAGAAAGGCGACGGTTCCCCCTTCGTTGGGATAAGTTACCGAAAGCCGTGTGTAGGAGTAGGACGTCACCAGGGCAACCAGCCCAGCGATCAAAAAAGCGATCGGCGCCGCTCCGCGGGTCAGCTGGACCGAAAGGCCAAGGACCGCGAAAATTCCGCCCCCCACCATACCGCCCACACCGATGGCGACAACACCCCAGTAGCCCATTTTCTCACTATCTTCCGCCACGTTGACTCCTATCACATTTTTTTCCGACATCGTTCTTTCCTTCGGTTCTCGTTTTTTGTCGGTTCGCCTTAAATTTTAGCGACGATTTGGCTGCGTTTTTTCTCCAGAGCCGTCAGCAGGCTGTCGTAGGGTTCATTGAACTTGCGGATGCCTTCGTCTTCAAGCTGCCGGGTCAGCTTGTCAATGTGGATATC
>Ga0210122_1000725_pt1 | contig 11462 bp, 8 predicted proteins | sample Muzzi_CordB_D2_FD_185530 | JGI IMG/M metagenome (GOLD analysis project Ga0210122, IMG submission 185530) | Wetland microbial communities from San Francisco Bay, California, USA, that impact long-term carbon sequestration - Muzzi_CordB_D2 (SPAdes) | ecosystem: Environmental > Aquatic > Marine >... | reverse complement strand
TGAATTAAAGGTGACCGGTTGGCCGTAGTAGGAGATAATTCTGCTTGGCCGGGTTGGAGACAACGCAAAATAGTGGTTATGCTCCCAATAATAGTTCTCAGATTTATAAGCTGTATCTGGTCAACGGGAGATAACTGGGCCAAAGTAAATGAATTTGTGGACGGATTACATCTGTCCAGCATGAAATAGCTGGATGGAGTCCAGAATTGGCTCATGGTACTAACCACTATTTAGGTTGGTAAGGTGCAAAAAACACATCGCTTGTTGTTATCCCAATAAAATTAGGATAATATGTCAACAAGGCTTTAACTTATTAAGCAAACACAGCATAACATACCCCCTTTGCTTTAACAATAGCAATTCGGTACTGTTTTGTTAAATCGTAATAAGGTAATAAGTACTGATAAGTATCACAATTGAATAGGAGTAGCTTAAAAAATGTGGTATAATTGCCTTGGTAGTGAATGTTTGGAGGCTACCTCCCCCAACATAATATATTTATTTCCACACTCACCAAAATTTCTCACACAAGGAGATTACATGTGAAACTTCACGAATATCAATCAAAGCGTATTTTTGCAGAACATGGTATACCAATTCCACAAGGAGAAGTTGCCACGTCTAAAGATCAAGCTAGAGAAATTGCCAAAAAATTAGATGGGCCAGTTGTTATCAAGAGCCAAGTTCTGGTAGGTGGACGAGGTAAGGCAGGTGGCGTTAAAGTTGCCAAAACCGCTAATGAAGCCGAAATGTTGGCAGACCAGATTTTGGGGATGAATATCAAAGGCTTGACGGTTGATAAAGTCTTGGTTGATGAAGCGGCTGACATTAGAGACGAAATCTATCTAGGTATTGTGATTGACCGTGCCCTACAGAAGCCGGTTATTATTGCTTCTGCAGAAGGTGGCGTTGAAATAGAGGAAGTAGCCAAAACCAATCCTGAGGCTATTAAACGCTTACCTGTAGACCCTCAGATTGGCTTGATGGATTATCACGCCCGGAATTTGGCCTTTGAGCTGGAGTTGAAGCGGGCGTATGTCGGTCAATTTATGAAAATTCTCAAAGGATTGTACCAATCATTTGTTGATACAGACGCAAGTTTGGCCGAGATTAACCCGTTGGTCATCACCGGTGATGACAAATTGCTGGCTGTTGATGGCAAAATTGTATTGGATGACAATGCCCTTTATCGACATCCTGACCTGGCTGAATTGCGGGATATGCAGGAAGAGTCTCCTTCTGAGCGTGAAGCCCGGCTGGCTGGTCTAAGTTTTGTCAAACTGGATGGCGAAATTGGCTGTATGGTCAATGGCGCGGGGCTGGCGATGGCTACTATGGATATTGTTAAATATTATGGTGGTGAACCGGCCAACTTTCTGGATATTGGCGGCGGTGCTCAAGCCGACAAAGTCGCGGCAGCCTTGCGGATTATCCTTAGTGACCCCAAGGTTAAGAGTGTTCTCTTTAACATTTTTGGCGGTATCACACGCTGTGACGAGGTAGCTCGTGGTATCTTGGAAGCACTAGACGAAGTTCAAACGGCTGTGCCGATGGTCGCTCGCCTGGTTGGGACAAATGAAAAAGAAGGGCGGCAGATATTGGCCGAAGCCAACATGCCGAGCGCCTCTAGTTTGGGCGAAGCGGCCAAAAAAGCCGTAGAATTGGCGAAGGGAGCGTAATCATGGGTATTCTTGTTGGAAAAAATACACGTCTGTTGGTACAAGGTATTACAGGTCGAGAAGGCGCTTTTCATACTCAGCAAATGATTGAATACGGTACGCCGGTTGTGGCTGGTGTCACCCCTGGCAAGGGTGGCGAATGGGTTCACGGCGTGCCAGTCTTTGACACGGTCAAAGAAGCTGTAAATACCAGAGGAGCTAATACCAGTATCATCTATGTTCCGGCTCGTTTTGCTGCCGATGCTATTATGGAGTCTGCTGATGCGGGCATTAAATTGATTATCTGTATAACCGAGGGTGTGCCGATTTTGGATATGGTGCGGGTGCAACGCTTTTTAGCCGAAAAAGAAGCTCGTTTAATTGGGCCAAATTGCCCTGGTTTAATAACACCCGGCGAAGCTAAAGTAGGTATTATGCCTGGGCATATTCATAAACCGGGCAGCATCGGGCTTCTTTCGCGTAGTGGTACACTAACTTACGAGGTTGTTCAAGCCTTGACCGACAAGGGTCTTGGTCAAAGTACCGCTGTTGGTATTGGCGGCGACCCCATTATTGGTAGTACCTTTATCGATATCTTGCAGCTTTTTGAAAGTGACCCTTTGACAGACCAAGTGGTGCTTATTGGCGAAATTGGCGGCACAGATGAACAAGCAGCGGCTCGCTATATTACCGAAAAAATGAGCAAGCCCGTCACCGCTTTCATCGCCGGACGCACGGCCCCACCGGGTAAACGGATGGGTCATGCTGGTGCTATCATCCAGGGTGGCGAGGGTACAGCCGCCGAAAAAATTAAAGCCTTTGAAGCTGCTGGCGTAAAAGTGGCTCAACAGCCAGAAGAAGTCGCCGCTATGGTGGCCGAGTTAGTATAAGAAGCGATCAGTTGATTACTATTTAAATTGAATTTGTTGATAGGGGTTGGCCATTAGGTTGACCCCTTTATTGTGGCATTTCCCTAAGAGCTTGTGAAATAGTAACCGAATGAATCCTGATAAACTGCACCAACAGATCAGTAACTTTCTGGATTTCAGTATTTCTGAAAAATCCGTACCATTTCACACCCATGAGATGGTTGAGAAGCAAACTTATCGCCGAAGTTTGATAAGTTATCAAGGCGATGAAGGAGATGATATCCCGGCCTATCTTCTCATGCCAAAGGGGATAGGCCCATTTCCCGCTGTGCTGATCCATCACCAACATAACGGCGAGCGACATCTTGGTAAGAGTGAGGTTTGTGGTTTGGCTGGTAATCCGCTACAAGCATTTGGCCCTGCCTTGGCAGAAAGGGGTATTGTGGTTTTGGCTCCAGATTCCATATGTTTTGAAGATCGTCGAAAAAACCGGGCTGGCACTGAGCCTGATGAGGCTGCCGATTGGCTTCAACACTTCAACGAAATGACCTATCGCTTGGTCCTTGGAGATACGCTTATGCGAAAAGTGCTGAGCGACGCCGCCCGTGGTCTATCATTGCTTTGGGAACATCCTGCTGTAGATAACCAAAGGATAGGGATAATGGGCCACTCATATGGCGGGAATACCGTTCTGTTTCAGGCTGCTTTGGATGAGCGGGTCAGGTTTGCTTGTTCAAGTGGGGCAGCCTGTACTTATAAGCACAAAATGATGACCCAGACTGGCATTGAAGCGGCCTTGGCTATTCCTGGCTTTGCGAACCAGTATGATATTCAAGATTTGGTCAAATGTATTGCCCCTAGAAGAACCTTGTTGGTTTCTGGTACGGAAGATAAGTACTCGAAGGATGCTGATGCTATTACAGGGATGGCTCAAGAGACATTTATTGCTCTGGGGGTTGAGCATCATTTAGAACATAAAAGATATAATGGAGATCATGCCCTAACCCAACAAAGGTTTGACGATATTATAAAATGGGTTGTATCATGTTGTGAGGTTAGTAACGCAGCGTGAGACATGAGCATGATTTTGTCAAATCTCTGGATACGGCGCTCTACCTTAATCGTTGGGTGGCAGTGGTGCGAGAGCGGGTGATTGGAGTTGGCTTGACTCGCCAACAAGCCTATCATGCTGCCAAACGTATTCGACCTAAGGATAAAGCAGCACTCTTCTTTATTAATAGTGAGGGACAACCTCGACTGATGGATGCTGACAAGCAGATATTAAAGATTAGACAGGGCTTGGATAAGTATAAATTACTGCGCGAAACCATTGAAATTTTGCGTACCCGGCAAATAGATGCTTATCTGGTGGGGGGGGCGGTGCGTGACCTCTTGCTGGGACGAGAGAAGATTGTGGATTTTGATTTTGCCGTTCCGAGCGATGGGGTGACTGTAGCCAGGCAAGTGGCCGATAAACTCAAAGCCGCCTTTTATCCTCTTGACCCGGAGCGTGGTACTGGTCGGGTCGTATGCGATACTGAGCCACCCTTTGGCCCTCCTCAAGTATATCTCGATTTTGCCACGTTTCGTGGTCCAACCCTCGAAGCCGACCTTGTTGACCGGGATTTTACGATCAATGCCATTGCTCTCGATGTAAGAGACCCCCTTCAACTTATAGACCCGATGCAAGGTCAACTCGACTTGGTGAGCGGCCAGATTCGGGCCACCTCAGCCCATGCCTTTGCTCACGACCCCGTACGGGTACTGCGAGCAATTCGACAGGCAGTTGGGTTTGGCTTTTCAATTGAAACGAGTACCAAACAGTATCTAACTGAAGCCATCCCACAGTTGAACATTGTCTCACCTGAACGGCAACGCGATGAGTTGATCAAATTATTAAATACACCTGCCCCGGGGCAGGCGGTTCGGCTGCTTCATCAACTCGCTGTCCTCCCAAAAATTTTACCCGAAATCCAGGCTTTGGTTGGAGTTAATCAATCCACCCCCCACCACCTGGATGTATTTGACCACACGGTTGCTGCCTTAGATGCCTGGCCTGATATATTACGAACTGGCTGGTCGGACATTCCTGAACAGTTTCGGGCCGGGGTTGAGCAGCAAATGAATGAACTGTTGGCGGGAAATTTGCCTCAGCGTATGTTAATGCCATTGGCCTTGATGCTACATGATACCGGGAAGCCACATACCTCCACGGAGGAAACTGTAGACGGAGAGATGAAAATTCGTTTTTTAAGACATGAGCAAGAAAGCGCCAAGATTGCCCGTCGCGTGATGCGTCGTTTCTACTTTAGTCGACAAGCCACCGATTTTGTGGAGACAGTCGTGGCCCACCACATGAGACCATTGCTTCTGTCTGCCGAGGGCAAAGTTAGCCGCCGGGCGATTTATCGCTTCTTTCGTGACACTGGCGGCGCTACTTATCAAGCCGGGCTTGCGGTCGCTTTACACGCCATAGCCGACCACCGAGCGACGTATCCCTCTGGCCAAGGACGGGCAGAAGAACAGACTTTGCTTAATATTGTCCACCAATTGATCGTAGCCTATTTTGAACAACAAGATCAGATCATTGATCCACCGCCATTACTGACAGGACGTGAATTGATTGAGACCTTCGGCCTATCTGAGGGTCGATTAATTGGGCTTATCCTCAAACGGTTGAAAGAAGCTCAAGCAACCGGACAAATTACAGATCGAGCAGAAGCAATTGACTTTGTTAAAGCCGACCCTGATTTTGCCAGTTATCAAGGTGAGGATTTATAATTTACTACATATCCATCAGTTGGAGTGCAAACTTAGATGATAGTTACGGGGTTAACCCCGTAACTATCATCCGCTTCATTAACTAGCATCATAGTGTAGATGAAATTTGGAGGGCTATGACTTTGCCCAGATTGATAATTTATGAAGATTCGGAACACACCGATACGATTTTTGAGACTTTCGAGTTATCTGACCATAGTATCACTATCGGGTCCGATCCAGATAACCACCTTATTTTGAAAACACCAGAAATAGACTCCAGTCATGCCAGCCTTGAATTGCGAAATAATGAGTGGATTTTACAAGATTTGGGCAGTCCACACGGCACAATGGTTAATGGAGAAACTATCGAAGGCCCCCATTCTTTATATCACGATGATTTAATTGAGTTGGGCTACATTAAAATGCGGTTTCAAGACCCGGAACGGAGTGTCACGAAAGAATTTCCCCGTTCCGCCCCGCAAGAGCAAGATGAACACGAAAACGAACACACCCACAGACACGAACATAAGGGGGGTGTGGTTCATATTAGCGGCCGAATTTGGTTCGCCACCGTGGCGACTGCTACGATCGCTGTTATTTTTATCATTATCTTTCTCTTGATTTTTGCCCAAGTTCTTGGCGTTATTGATCTTGGTCGTTTAGTACCTCCCTAATGGAAAAGCAATCGGGTACAATAGGAGGATATGTGACAGTTACACTGGGAACGGCTCAATCAAAACCAGGCACTATTCAATATGGACAGTGGGAAGCATTAATCCACCCTACCGGCCATACAGAATTTTTGCCGGTCATTATCGCCCAAGGGCAGGAAGATGGCCCCTGCTTATGGTTGACGGCTGGTATCCACGGCCCTGAACATAGCGGCCCCCTGGTGCTATACAGGCTCATTACCCAGGAGTTGGTCAATCGTATGAGGGGAACGATTGTTGCTATGCTAATGCAGAGGCCCTTTCCGCCAAGTTAGATCAAATGATTGCGGCCTATGGTCATACCGTTATTAACGAGTTTCCGCCTGAAAAATATATTGATGAGAAACTTCATCGCTCTACTTCAGGAGCGGCCCTGCTATTAGGCCAGATTCCAGCGATTACCGTAGAGTTGGGGACCGGCCATATGCCAGATCCGGCCATCGTTGCGGCCTCCGCTGCGGGAACTCGAAATGTGATGCGCTGGGCCGGGATGCTTGATAGTGATATGGAGCCAATTGAAGGTATCAAAGTTGTAAACCCTGGTTTCCCGGTCCGGCGGCGAAGTGCGCCACGGGTGAGCGAAGCCTGTGTAGTTTTGCATCTGGTTGAGTCGGGCGACTTGGTGAAGGTTGGTGATCCATTGGCTGAAATCCATGACGTTTGGGGGCGGCCTTTGGGTGAGGGAATACTCTATTCCGAATGTGCCGGGTTTGTTATTGGCCGCTCACATGGCATTTATTACTATCCCGGTAGCACCATCTTGAGTTTAGCCATCCGGGATGATGCCTCGTTGATTGCACCCTATCCAGAAGATTACTTCAGCACCACATAATTTGGCTAGAAATCGTACAATGTGCTGGTGGGATTTAATCAGTCAGCGATTAATTTGACCTTTCCTTGAATGTTTGCTACATTTCCGTCTTATATTGAACTAAACGCTGCTAATAAAATATCCTTATTTATTATACCTTTCGTTCCGGGTTAACTCGATATTAACCTCCGAGTTTTTGCCCAATTTCCCCACAGACCTGTTTATAGATAGGTCTTTACCAATCTGAATTGAGCTTGAAAGGAGCTTCAATGATGAAAGCTGATCGTGTTGTCCATTCCACATGTCCCTACTGTGGGGTGGGCTGTCAGGTTTTGCTAAATGTTAAGGATGATCGCATCTTTCGTATCGACGCTCCCTTTGATGCTGCGCCTAATTACGGACGTTTGTGCGTTAAGGGTCGCTTTGGAACAGATTACGTCCATCATCCCGATCGTTTGACTGTTCCGCTTATTCGTAAAGAACCTCAGAAACCGGGTCAACGTACCCCGGCCAAATATCCCGATGATTGGCGAGAAGCGACCTGGGATGAAGCCCTTGATGTTGCAGCCAAGGGGTTAGCTCGCATCTATCAAACCTACGGCCCAGACTCAATGACCTCCAATGCCTGTGCCAAAGCCACCAATGAAGATAATTACCTGCACCAGAAATTGATGCGCGGCGTATTGGGCACAAACAACGTCGATCATTGCGCTCGCCTGTGTCATGCCGGAAGCGTTACCGGTTTGCAGTTGGCGATTGGCTCCAGCGCTATGAGCAACTCTATTGCCGAGATGCGGGATTTGGAATGTTTCATTGTTACCGGCAGCAACACCACCGAGACCCATCCCGTTATTAGCACCTTTCTCAAACAGGCGGTTCGGGAAAATGGAGCCAAGTTGATTGTGGTTGATCCTCGTCAAACTGAAATGACCCAATTTGCCGACATTTGGCTCCGGCAAAAGCCAGGAACAGATGTGGCCGTGTTCAATGCGATGGCTCATGTCATTGTCAAGGAGGGTTTGTATAACGATGACTTCATTGGACAGCGTACGGAGGGCTTCAGCAACTATGTTGAAAGCTTAGAAGATAAGACTCCCGAATGGGCCGAGAAAATCAGTGGCGTTCCGGCTGAGGATATTCGGCAAGCAGCCCGGATGTATGGTAAAGCTGACCGGGCCGCCTTTTATTGGGGGATGGGCATTAGTCAAAGCTCCCACGGTACGGATAATACACTTACCTTAACGAACTTAGCCTTGATGACCGGCCATGTTGGTAAGCCGGGAACCGGACTCAACCCCCTACGCGGCCAAAATAACGTCCAGGGCTGTTCCGACTCGGGCGGTTTGCCAAATGTCTATACCGCTTATCAAGCCGTAACCGACCCTGAAATTCGGGCCAAATTTGAACGAGCTTGGTTTGGGCCTGATTCAACGCGGCATTTGTCCGAAACACCCGGCCTAACCGTCACTGAAATGGTGGATGGTATTTTAACCGGTAAGGTCAAAGGCTGGTGGGTGATGGGTGAAAACGCAATGATGAGCGAGCCTAATCTGCGTCACGCGCAAGAGGCCATTGAGCAGCTAGAATTTTTTGTCGATCAAGATATTTTCTTCAACGAAACCAATGTTTATGCTGATGTTATTTTGCCTGCCGCCGCCTTTGCCGAGAAAGACGGCACCTTCACCAATTCAGACCGTCGGGTGCAGCGCGTTCGCAAAGCCGTTCCTCCGGTGGGGCAGGCTCGCGCCGATTGGGAAATCATTTGTGATCTGGCTAAACGTTTGGAAAAAGAGCTAGAGTTGGAAACTGCCGGTTGGGATTATCGCCATCCCTCTGAAATTTGGGAAGAGATGCGCCAGGTAACGCCCGCTTTCGGGGGGATTGATTATGCCCGACTGGAGCGTGAGGGCGGTGTTCACTGGCCTTGCCCCAGTTTCGATCATCCGGGTACACCCTACCTTTTCACCGATGAATTCCCCAGTGGGCGAGGTAAATTTTTTGCCGTTGAGTACGGTACAGACAGCGAACTACCCGATGAAGAATATCCTCTTATCCTGAGTACAGGGCGGGTGCTGTACCATTGGCACGGCGGTACCTTAACTCGTCCCTCTGCCCTCAACGACATCTGGCCCGAATGTACCGTAGAGATTCACCCTAATGATGCAGCCAAAATCGGCTTAGAGATGGGAGCTTGGGTAGATGTTTCCAGTCGTCGGGGAAAGATTACCGCCCGGCTGCTCGTAACCCAGCGTTCGCCGGAAGGAACCGTCTTCATCCCCTTCCACTTTGCCGAGGCCGCCGCTAATGTGTTGACCAACAACCTCATTGACAAACGGGCCAAAATCCCCGATTACAAGATTTGTGGGGTAAGGATTGGACGGGCTGAAACTATCCCTACTGACCGGCCAGGATTTGATATTCCGCTTGAGGACCGGGGGACTATCAAAGATTTAACTCATTAATCGATGTTAGGCTCTAACTAAGCCTCAATTCATAAAACACTGGAGTGGAGAATTTATTCCGCCAAAGTTCGCAGACTGAAGTCCGCACTCCAATTTACAGACATAGATACTAAGACGAGAGAAAGGATAAATGACAAAATTAGAAGAATTTGCTGCGGATGTTCGTGAGGAGCGGACCAGTCGGGCCAGCTTATTCTGGCTGCGGATGTTTGTTCAACATGCCCACCAAGGCATATTACGTTCCGATGAGTGGGTGGAAATTGGCTTGGGCGACGGTAAGACCATTCCCGGCTTAGATGTAACCAATCCTGCCCCGCGTCTGGCTTTACTGGCTAACTATGGTCTCTTTCAAGCCGTTCGGTTGAAAGACCAACACTCCTTTTCCGGTGATGAGCTGGCGTCGCTCGATTGGAATAGAAAATATAATCTTTCTTTACTGCCCGATATTCATAGTGGTGACAATGCTCTGGTGGAGTGGATTGAGGACTTATGGCAGGAGGTTGGGGCCGCCTCCCCTCAAGATGCTCTTTTTGAGCAATTATTGGCTTCACATTCTCCATTGTGGGGAAACAATGTGCCCAATCGCTCATTATTATTGGAGTTGCTGCACGAAGCTCAAGCGATTTATGGGGGTTGGTTACCCCGACCTGTGTTGACTCGTATTGCCCAAACTCTCCAAATACCACTGTCCGATGTCTATGGTGTGACCGAATTTTATACGATGTTTTATACCAAGCCCGTCGGCAAAAAGATCATCCGTATTTGTGAGGATGCCCCTTGCGTAATAAAAGGTTCACAGCGCGTACAAGCAGCGCTCTGTGAACATTTACAGATCAAGTCTGGCGAGACGACTGCTGACGGCGAATATACCATCGAACCCGTTCGCTGTCTGGGTCTGTGCGATCATGCCCCTGCCGCTCTGGTCAACAATACCCGTCACTTTGAACTGGCCCCGGATAAAATCAACACATTACTAACCAACGAGCCTCGGCATGACCAGCAGCAAAGCAAAATTGGGGGATTGGTTAAACTCGCGTTATCCAACGTTCAGGTGGTTGACCCCACCAGCCTTGTTGAATACCAAGCCCAGGGTGGATTGGCTGCGTTACGCAAAGTTATCCATAATATGATCCCCGAAGCGGTTATTGAAGCCATTCGGGCAAGTAAGTTAGTGGGGCGTGGTGGAGCCGCTTTTCCGGCCGGTCTGAAGTGGCAATTTACCGCAAGTAACCCACCTGGCCCACGTTATGTTATCTGTAATGCAGATGAGAGCGAGGTGGGAGCCTTCAAAGACCGGGTCTTGATGGATGGTGATCCCTTTCGGGTAATTGAAGGCTTAATTATATCTTGTTATGCTGTAGGCGCGGCACAAGGTTTTATCTATGTTCGTGGCGAACACCGCCTTGGCTTCGAGCGTTTTTCTAACGCCGTTACGAAGCTGGAAAAGGCAGGCTGGCTGGGTGACAATATCCAGGGTACCAATTTTAGCTGCCGAATAGCCGTTCGGCGGGGAGCCGGAGCCTATATTTGTGGCGAGGAGACGGCTTTGATGGAGTCAATTGAGGGGAAACGAGGGTTCCCTCGATTACGTCCACCTTTCCCAACCACTGCGGGCTTATGGGGTAAACCCACCGTCATTAATAATGTGGAAACATTTGCCAAGGTGGCTCCCATAATAATGCACGGTGGGAGTTGGTATAACGCCTTGGGTACACCTGAGTCGGCAGGAACCAAACTATTTGGTGTCAGCGGTTCGGTCAGGCGACCAGGTGTTTATGAGGTGCCCTTTGGCGTGCCGTTGCGTCACCTGATTTACGATTTGGCCGGTGGCCTCGCTGATGGCCGGGAGTTACAAGGGATTCTGACGGGCGGTGCAGCCGGTACATTTTTGAAATCGGAGCATCTTGATACCCCCATTACCTTCGAGGATTTCAAAAAGGTAGGCGGAACTATCGGTGCGGGAACGGTATTGGTCTTTGATGATACCGTTGATCTCCGTGAAATCTTGGCTAGTGTGGGCGAATTTTTCGCCCACGAGAGCTGTGGCAAATGCTATCCCTGCCAAATCGGGACTCAACGGCAGGCTGAAATCTTGCACCGGATTCAGCATGGGCAAGGTCAACCAGGTGATACAAATACCTTACTGGAATTAGCTCAGGTTATGACGGATACCAGTATCTGTGGTTTGG